>Ga0116144_10006455_pt1 | contig 10226 bp, 8 predicted proteins | sample AD_UKC035_MetaG_FD_89746 | JGI IMG/M metagenome (GOLD analysis project Ga0116144, IMG submission 89746) | Active sludge microbial communities of municipal wastewater-treating anaerobic digesters from USA - AD_UKC035_MetaG | ecosystem: Engineered > Bioreactor > Anaerobic > Digestate | place: USA...
TTGATTTCTTAGAGGAGGAAATCTCCTGGGATAAATTGAAATGCAACCATTGTGGTGCCTGTGTATCGATATGCCCGGTAGGTGCCTTGAAGATGAACAGAGAGACATATTATTTAGAATTCAACTACCAGGATTGTGTGGTGTGTGGTTATTGCACCGATGCCTGTCCGGTACAGGCTATTGAAATTATTTTTTAATAATCCTGGTTATAATTATAAGAATAAATAGGTATGGGAAATAAAGAAGACAGAAATATTTATTATCAATCAAAATTTGATTCTGGCCATTGTGCCCGTTCATATCGGGATACGATTAAAAGTACCGATTTAATCTCCTTTCAGGTAAAAGTAAAAGAAAGTGATCTTTTAATACAAGCTGCTCTCTTACTTCAGGAAGAAGCCCTGACTTCTTTAAAATATTACCGGACTATACTCGAGAATTATATAAAAGAAAATCCCATATTCAGAACTACCCTAAATCCTTATCCAGCTGATAGCAATGCTCATCCCATTATAAGGGAGATGATTGAGGAATCTGCCCGTTGTAATGTGGGCCCTATGGCCTCTGTGGCAGGCTGTATTGCCCAGTATATAGCAATAGACTTACTAACTAAAACAGATGAAATTATAATTGAAAATGGTGGAGACCTGTATATTAAAAGCCATTCAATAAGGAGGGTAATTATCTATGCCGGTTCCTCCCCGCTCAGTAACAAGCTGTACCTTAAAATAAACTCCTCCCAACAGGGTGTGGGTGTATGTACTTCTTCAGGAACTGTGGGCCCCTCTTTCAGTATGGGGGAAGCCGATGCAGTTACTGTCCTATCTTATTCTGCTACCTTAGCAGATGCCGCTGCTACCGCTATCGGAAATATCGTTCAAACCAAAGAAGATATATCAAGTGGACTAAATCTAGCTGAACAGATTGATGGCATTTTAGGAACAATTATAATTAAAGATGATAAAATAGGGATGTGGGGCGAAATAGATTATGGGTTTGTTTAAAATAAGGTCCATAGTTTTAAGTTAATTGTTTTTAGTATTAGGATATTCACCGGGGATAATTCTTCTTACTGAGAAATATATCAAACAGAGAACCGTCCCCATAAAAAAGAGGGAAAGATGTTTTTACCTACTACCAGAGAAGAAATGAAGAAGTTGGGTTGGGGTAGTCTTGATGTAATTATAGTGACCGGGGATACCTATATTGATAGTTCCTTTATAGGAGCATCATTGATTGGAAAACTATTACTCAATGCCGGTTACCGGGTAGGCATCATTGCCCAGCCGGCTCTTAAAAGCCCCGATGATATCCGCCGCCTGGGAGAGCCAGCACTATTCTGGGGTGTGACTGCCGGTTCCCTGGATTCCATGATCGCCAATTATACTGCAACTGGAAAAAAGAGAAAGAGAGATGATTTTACACCCGGCGGAATCAATAATCGCAGGCCTGACCGGGCAACAATTGTATACAGTAACCTGATAAAACAATATTTCAAAGATACCCGTCCCGTTGTTTTGGGAGGTATTGAAGCCAGTCTCAGAAGGATAGCACATTATGATTTCTGGGATAACCGAATCAGGCGTTCCATTTTATTGGATAGTAAAGGGGATTATCTTATTTATGGAATGGCTGAAAAGAGTGTACTGCAGTTTGCAGAATTGCTGTCAACCAATTCACAGAAAATTACAGAGGTGAGGGGTATCTGCTATATTTCCAAAACACCTGTTCAGGGCAGTATTGAACTGCCCACTTTTCTTGAGGTACAAAAAGATAAGAAGAAATTTACGGAGATGTTCAATCTCTTTTATAAGAACCAGAACCCCTTTACCGCTAAAACCCTTTCTCAAAAATATGATAACCGCTACCTCATCCACAACCCCCCTTCATATCCCTTAAGCCAGAAAGAACTGGATAAGATATATGAACTTGACTACGAAAGAGATGTTCATCCTTATTATGGCAAGTTAGGGCGGTTAAGGGCTCTGGATACCATCAAATTTTCAGTTACCTCACATAGAGGATGTTTTGGTGAGTGTAATTTTTGTGCCATTACCGTACATCAGGGTAAATGTATTCAGTCCAGAAGCCAGAAATCTATAATCAAAGAGATAAAACTCCTAACCCGGCGCAAGGATTTTAAAGGATATATCCTGGATGTTGGTGGTCCCACAGCCAATATGTATGATATGGAATGTACTAAAAATAGAAGAGGCAATTATTGTGCTGAGAAACGTTGTTTGTTTCCTTCACTATGTTCCAATCTATCAGTCAGCCACAAAGCACAAATAGAACTGTTGAAGGCAATCAGAAAAATAAAGGGGATTAAAAAGGTATTTGTGGCATCCGGGATACGTTATGATCTTATATTGGCAGATGGGAAAAACGGTCAGCATTATCTCAGTGAAATTATTGAACATCATCTTTCCGGACAGCTAAAGGTTGCTCCTGAGCATATTGAGCCAGAAGTATTAAGTTTAATGGGTAAGGGTAATCAGAATCAGCTGGGAAGATTCAAAAAACAATTTGATAATACCAATAAGAAGAAAGGCCTGAAACAATACCTTACCTATTATTTTATGTCTGCACACCCTGGCTGCAGTGAGGAGGATATGACTCAACTAAAGAACTATATTAAAAAAGAACTAAAATTAAAACCTGAACAGGTACAAGTCTTCATTCCAGCACCATCCACCTATTCAGCCCTCATGTACTACACAGAACGTAACCCCTTTACCGGTGATAAAATCTTTGTAGAAAAGAAGATTAAAAACAAAGATAAACAGAAAAAAATTATCACCGCTTGATAGTTTATTAACAATTTTTCTATTATTGAACTTACTTGTTATTAGTGCCTGGTCTATATTCGTAATAATTCCAATAGTGCCTGCTTAGCTTTATCTTTGGGATAAAGTGATAGCTTTTTAGTGGTTTTCTTATCCAGATCTTGAAGCATTTTGGGGATAGGAAGTTTTGTATATTCACTCAATTCTCGCAACAGGACAAATTCTTCTTTGTTGTGAACAGAATTTTCTCCTAATAAAGTAGATAAAACTGCCTTGCTGAATTTAAAGGGTGTAGCAGTGGCAGCAATAACAGTTTTGGTTTTCGACTGAACTATGTTTTGATAGTCATTGTATACTTTTACCCCTACGGCAGTATGCGGGTCAACAAGATAGTTGTATTTTTGATATACCGATTTAATGGTGCTTAGTGTTTCTGCCTCATTAGCATAACCCGCAAAAATTATATCACTCATCTTATTTTTAACAGGCTCTTCAAGGGAGAACTTTCCTTTATCTTGCAGTTCTTTCATTAAGTTAGAGATTAGCTTACCATCCCGATTGGAGATTTCAAAGAGAAATCTCTCTAAATTACTGGAAATGAGTATATCCATTGAAGGGCTTATAGTGGTAATGAAGGGTCTGTTTGCATCATAGATTCCGTTGTGGAAAAAATCTGTAAGAACCTTGTTGATATTGGAGGCACAGATTAATTTTTCAACCGGTAAACCCATCTCTCTGGCATACCAAGCGGCCAGTATATTGCCAAAATTTCCGGTGGGAACTACAAAATTTATCTTTTCATTTTCCTGAATATGTTTGTTTTGGAGGAGAGAAAGATAGGCATAAAAATAATAGACGATTTGAGGATAAAGCCGTCCCCAGTTGATGGAATTAGCGGAAGACAATTCAAATCCCTTCTTATTTAAAAGAGCATTGAAATCCCGGGCGGCAAAGATTTGTTTTACCGCATTCTGGCAGTCATCAAAATTCCCTTCCAGGGCAATAACATGAGTATTATTCCCTTCAGTGGTAAGCATCTGCAATTCCTGAATCTTGCTAACCTTTTGATGTGGATAATAAACCACAATTTGAATCCCCGGAACATTCTTAAAACCTTCTAAGGCTGCCTTACCGGTATCGCCGGAAGTGGCTACCAGTATCAATAACTGACTAGATAGAGATAATTTTTTTATAATCATAGATAAAATTTGAGGGAGCACCTGTAATGCCAGGTCTTTAAAGGCGCCGGTAGGTCCATGGAAAAGTTCCAGGATAAAGAGTCGGTTGTCAAGCTGAATCAGGGGGGTTATTTCATCTGATTCAAAATGAACTTTGTGGTAGACTCGTTGAACATTTTGGGCTATCTCCTGTTCAGAGAAGTCCTGTGCTAAGAAAAAATGAAAGATATGCTGAGCCAGCCGGTCATAAGATAGATTAATCCAGCTGTAAAGCTGCTTTTGTGAAATTGATGGAATTCTTTCCGGCACAAACAATCCACCCTGTGGCACCATTCCCAATTTAATTGCTTCAATGGCAGAAACTGGTTTAATATTTCCCCTGGTACTTATATATCTCATTATTCTCCCCATGGGCTTCCTGGTTCTTATCTGTATTTAAAAATATTGAATAGCAAAAGAAAAAATTTTCAATCAATTCAAAATCAGGTTTCAATTATGCCTCTCATTATAGTAAAAAGATTCAAACTGAACAAGAAAAAAATTGTACTTAACATTTTAAATATTATAAAGAATTGTTCTAAGGGTATCTTTCTATAGTGAGCAGTGTCCTTCGGTGAGAGGCTCTTGCAAATTTGCTTTTATTGACTTACTATTTATTAATGGAGTTACTTTGAAAAGGTAAGAAATCTTTATGAGGTGATTGTAGTGAAAAAAGCATTAATCAATTATTTTTTCAGAGAGCAGGGGAAGAAAGCACTTGCCCTGGCTAATGAATTTTCGGATGTTGAATTCGAAGTTATTACCAGCAAAAAAGAATTGATGAATAGATTGCCCGAGGCAGAAATAATGCTGGGAACACTTTTTAATGAGGAGATGCTAAGAATTGCTCCCAGGTTGAAATGGGTTCAATCTTTTATGGCCGGAGTTGATAACTATCCCTTAAAAGAAATGGAGAAGAGGGGCATTATACTGACCAGTGGAAGGGGAATTCATAGTATTAATATTCCTGAGTATGTGATTTGTGCTTTAATTATGCTTGCCCGAAATTTTCCGGTTATAGCCAAAAACCAGAACAGTAAGAAATGGGTTGTAGTTGAACAGGATGAAATCTATGACTCTACCCTGGGAATACTGGGATTGGGCGCTATTGGTTCAGAACTGGCTAAAAAAGCACACTCAATGGGTATGAAGATCATTGCTTTGAAAAAAACTTTTGAACAAATAGATTATGTTGAAGAATTATATACTCCTGATAAGATGGACGAAATCTTTAAAAAGAGTGATTATATTGTTAATCTGCTGCCCTATATTCCTGAAACAGATAAGATTATTAATAAGAAATATTTTGAACTTATGAAACCGACAGCTTCTTTTATTAGTGTGGGGCGTGGTAAAACCGTTAATGAAGAGGATTTGATTGAAGCGCTGAGAACAAAAAAGATAAAAGGTTTGGTTAGTGATGTATTTTATGAAGAACCATTGTCTGAGGGAAGCCCCTTATGGGAGATGGAAAATGTTTTTATTACTCCTCATGTGGCAGGACAGAGCGTTAAGTATATAGAAAAAGCACTGGGAATTATCAGACACAATCTCGGAGTTTATTTGAGCGGGGAAGGGGAATACTTAAATAGAATAGATTATAAGAAGGGTTATTGAATACAGAATTGTTTGCACTGATGATTATTTAAAAATACGATATTACAGTAATAGTTTGTATAAAAACTGCTATTACCATAGAGGATTGATATGGAAAAAGTGTAAGGAGTGAATAAGATGAATGTTAGGGAATTATCAGAAAAATATCAGAATGAAATTGTTGCCTTGAGGAGAGAATTTCATCAAAATCCAGAACTTAGCTGGCAAGAATATAATACAGCTGCAAGGATAGAGAAAGAATTGAATAAAATAGGGATTAATGATACTAAAAGAATTGCTGGCACGGGGGTAGTCAGCTCAATAAAAGGGAAAAAAGGTAATAAAGTAGTTGCCTTGAGAGCGGATATTGATGCATTGCTTGTTCAGGAAGAAAATGAAACATTTTATCGGTCTAAAAATGATGGAATAATGCATGCCTGTGGACATGATGCCCATACTGCTATGCTTTTGGGAGCTGCAAAAGTTTTATGGGAACTTAGAGAACAATTTGAAGGCACAGTAAAGTTAATCTTTCAACCAGCAGAAGAGGTTATTGAGGGAGCTAAAAAGATGTTAGAAGAAGGAGTATTAGAAGGTGTTGATTCAATTTTGGCCATTCATGTCTGGTCCGAACTTCTTTCTGGTAAGGTTTCTTTAGAAGAGGGCCCTCGTTTTGCAGCTGGTGATCGATTCAAGATTGCTATTAAAGGGAAAGGAAGCCATGGGGCAATGCCACATATGGGTATAGATGCTATTGTGGCTGCTTCAGCCGTAGTCATGAATCTACAGACCATTGTTAGCCGAGAGATTGACCCTCAGGAACCAGCAGTAATAAGTATCGGAAAAATTGAAGGTGGCGAAAATTATAATGTTATCTGTGATAGCGTAATGATTAAAGGGACTGCTCGAAGTTTTAATCTTCAAGTTCAAAAAAAATTTCCTTTGCTCTTAGAAAGAATTATAAAACATACCGCCTCTTCATTTAATGCCCGAGCTGAACTAGGGTATATGGAAGGAGCTCTTCCCTGTATTAATGACCCGGCAATTTCTAAAATTGCTAAGAGAAGCATAACTAAATTATATGGAAATAATATAGTTATGCCCTGTAATAAGACTACAGCTACAGAAGATTTTTCATTTTTTCTAAATAAAATTCCCGGCGTTATTGCTTTTCTGGGAACATATAATGAAGAAAAAGGTGTTATCTACCCCCATCATCATAATAAGTTCAATATTGACGAAGATATATTATCAATAGGAACATCTTTATATGCACAATTTGCTATTGACTTTTTAAAAAAATAGAAAAAATATAGAAAGTAATATTAATGTTAAAACATCTTGATATCATCCGGGCTTATGAGAATATAACAAAATATAAGAATGCTACTCCTTTACAATATTCAGGCACTTTAAGCAGAATGACCGGTAATCAAATTTTTTTGAAACCAGAAAACTTACAATTTACCGGCTCTTTTAAACTCGGTGGTGCGTTAAATGTAATGGCAAAGTTCGCTAAAAAAGAGAATAATAACGGAGTAGTAACTTGTTCAGCAGGCAACTGGGCACAGGCAGTAGCTTATGCAGCACAGAAATTTAAGAGCAGGTCGGTTATTGTGATGCCGGAAAAAGCTTCACCAGTTAAAATAGAGGCCACTAAGAGATATGGAGCAGAGGTGGTACTATTCGGAAAAGATTCTAATGATGTTACTAATAAAGCAAATGAGATTGCTTATCAGGAAGGCTTAACATTTTTAAGCCCTTTTGATGATGAGGAAGTAATTGCCGGGCATGGGGTGGTTGGATTGGATATCATTAAAGAAAAGCCGGATAGTGAGGTAATTATTTGTCCGGTGGGAAGCGGTGCTTTCATTTCTGGAATTCTATTGGCATTAAAAGAGACAAATCCGCGTATAAAAATAATTGGAGTGGAACCATTGAATTCCAATGCTATGTGGCTTTCTCTGCAGGCCAATAAAATAGTTGAGAAAGAAAGAATTGATACCATTGCTGATGGACTGGCTTTGAAAAAACCGGGCGAACTGCCCTTTCAAATAGTTAAAAAATATGTAGATGACATTGTACTGGTCAATGAAGATGAGATTAAAAGGGCAGTACTCCTACTCCTGGAAAGGGCAAAATTACTGGTAGAACCCTCAGGTGCAGTCTCGATAGCAGCACTTATGTTCGGCAAAATTGATATAAAAAATAAGGAAATAGTGGCTATATTAAGTGGAGGAAATGTAGAGCTGCATAAACTGGCAGACTTCATTAAAAATTAGAAAAGAAAACATAATTAGAAAAATAAAACAAAGGGAGGTTTCAAAGATGGCACAAAAGAAGACTCGCTTGGATTTTATAGAGATGAAAAAGAAGGGAGAGCAAGTTGCCTGGATGACAGCATACGATTTTCCCATGGCCTCTTTTATAGAGCAGGCTGGCATGGATATGATTCTGGTGGGTGATTCACTGGGAATGGTAGTCCTGGGATATCAGGGTACCATACCGGTAACCATGGAAGACTGTATCTCACATTGTAAAGCGGTGCGTCGCGGTGCACCCAATACCTTCTGCATTGGTGATATGCCCTTTATGTCCTATCAGATATCTTCTGAGGAGGCGGTAAGAAATGCGGGACGTTTCTTAAAAGAGGCGGATATGGATGCAGTGAAATTAGAAGGGGGAATCAGAGTATGTAAACAGATTAGAGCCATTGCCGATGCCGGTATACTGGTAATGGGTCATATTGGCTTAACCCCTCAGAGTTCCGGACAATTAGGTGGCTTTAAAGCACAGGGCAGAGATGCGACAAGCGCCCGAGAGCTGATTAAAGATGCCCTTGCTATCCAGGAAGCAGGTGCCTATGCCCTTCTCCTGGAAGCTATTCCCCCAGAGCTCACTACCTTTATAAGTAAAAAACTTACCATCCCCGTTTATGGGATAGGTGCCGGCGGTCCCTGTGATGGACAGCTTTTAATCTGTGGAGATATGTTAGGCCTCTTCCAGGCCTTCACACCCAAATTTGTCAAGAAGTATGCCAATGTAGCCGAAATAGAGATAAATGCCTTCAAAGAATATGTAAAAGAGGTTAAGAGTGGTGCTTTCCCCTCAGATGAACACTGTTACCATATATTGAAGGGTAAAGAAGAAGAATTTTATGAGATGTTAAAAGAGTTTGAGTAGTTCAAGTAAAGTATATTTAATTTTGAAGTATATAAGAGGTACATTCCTACAATATTAAAATGTTGAGATATAGATAAGGAGCAGCAGTAGAAATGAAACTGAAAGATTTGATTGAACAAGGATTTTATAATAACAATGGCCTGAATTGTGCTGAGTCCATACTATATGGAGCAAATCAAGTTTATAAACTGGGACTATCCCCGGATTGCCTGAGGCTTTCTGCTGGATTTGGAGGGGGGATGGGAATTGAAAATGTATGTGGTGTGGTAACCGCCTCTATTATGGTTCTAAGCCACCTTTTTGTGAAAGAACATGCCCATCAGAGTCCGGAAATAAAAGAAATAAATAAAGAACTATTTGAGATTTACAGCAAAGAGTTAGGAGATTTTAATTGTAAACAGTTAAAAGATAAATACCGTACCGAAGAAAAGAAATGTTTTGATGTTGTTCTAAAAGGTGCTGAGATTCTTGATTATATGATTAGTAAGGAAACCAGAAAAAGAGAAAGACAATGAATCCTATCAGATCATTGGTAGTAATTGGAGCCGGACCAGCCGGTATAATGGCTGCCCTAACTGCTGCTGAAAAGGGAATCAGGGTTCTACTTCTGGAGAGAAAAAACCAAATAGGAGGAAAGATTTCGGTCACAGGAGATGGTAAGGGCAACCTTACCAATATAAATCTTCACTGGACTAATTACCATAGCTGTGAACCGGAATTTATTTTGCCTGCCTTATCAGAGTTTGATTTTATCAAAACCAGAGAATTTTTTGAAAAACTGGGACTTAAAATTTATATAGATAAAAAAGGGAGAGCCTTTCCTTATTCCAGAGAAGCCATTAGCATTCAAAGGCTATTAGAGGAGTATTTAAGGAGATTAGAAGTTGAGATAATTACCGGAGTAAATATTCAGGAAATAAGAAAAATTGGCTATATCTTTGAAATAGTTTTGAAGCATGCACCCTCTTTATACGCACAAAAAATAGTAGTAGCAACCGGTGGTCGGGCTGCCCCCCAATTGGGAGCAACAGGTGATGGCTATCACTGGGCTTTAAAACTGGGTCATCATCTGGAGCGGCAATTCCCCGCCCTGGTACAATTGACTACTAACATTTCCACTCTCCGTCTGCTGAATAAGTTAAAATTGACTGAAGTAGTTGCTAACCTTTTTATAGATGATAAGTTAATAACAAGTGTAAAAGAGGATTTGCTCTTTTTATCAAATGGTATTTCGGGTACTTCAGTATTCACTATCAGCAGACTGGCCAGTGAAGCCCTTTCCCGGGGCAAAAAAGTAGCAGTCCGGATTAATTTTACACCTGACTTAAATAGAGAAGAACTGGACAATATTTTCTTCAGCAAAAAGAAAAGTGAGTCATTTAAACCTTTAAGCCTGTTGTTGCAAGGTATTTTACCGGAAAAGCTAAGCCAATTCATATTAAAA
>Ga0116144_10006456_pt1 | contig 10225 bp, 7 predicted proteins | sample AD_UKC035_MetaG_FD_89746 | JGI IMG/M metagenome (GOLD analysis project Ga0116144, IMG submission 89746) | Active sludge microbial communities of municipal wastewater-treating anaerobic digesters from USA - AD_UKC035_MetaG | ecosystem: Engineered > Bioreactor > Anaerobic > Digestate | place: USA...
AGCGCGCATCCTCAAAGGGCACACGGCGCATCCCAACGTGAGCTTCGCCGTGGCGCCGGGATCGCGGCAGGTCTTGCAGATGCTGGCCCGCGACGGCGCGCTGGCCGACCTCGTGGCGGCGGGCGCGCGCATCATGGAGAGCGCGTGCGGCTTCTGCATCGGCAACAGCCAGAGTCCGCAGAGCGCGGGCGTGAGCCTGCGGACGAATAACCGCAACTTCGAGGGGCGCAGCGGCACGAAGGACGCGCAGGTGTACCTCGTCAGCCCGGAGACGGCGGCGGCGGCGGTCATCACTGGTGTCTTCACCGACCCACGCGACCTGAGGATGGAGTATCCGCGTACCGAAATGCCCGAACATTTCTTGTTGGATGATGGTATGTTTATCTTTCCGGCGCAAGTGAAAGGCGATGTAGAAATCTATCGCGGGCCGAACATCGGCGAGCCGCCGCGCAACGTCCCGCTGCCGGAGGTGATTCAGGGCCAGGCGACCATCAAAGTGGGCGACAAGATCACAACCGACCATATTATGCCCGCCGGGCAATTGCTCAAGTATCGCTCCAACGTGCCGAAGTACGCCTCCTACGTCTTCTCGCCGGTGGACGCCGACTTCGCCGCGCGCGCCGTCGCCAACCGCGACAAGGGCATCCACAACGTCATCGTGGCCGGCGAGAGCTACGGGCAAGGCTCCAGCCGCGAGCACGCCGCCCTCTGCCCGATGTACCTGGGCGTCAAGGCGGTCATCGCCAAGAGCTTCGAGCGCATCCACAGCGCCAACCTCATCAACTTCGGCATCGTCCCGTTCACTTTCGTTGACCCGGCGGATTACGAGCGAATCCAACCCGGTGATGAACTGGTGATCCCGGATATTCGAGAAAACCTGTGGAAAAACACCCCCATTTCTGTGGAAAACCGTACCCAGGGTGTGGAAATCTTGGTAGAAGCGAAGCTCTCGGAGCGGCAGATCAAGATTTTGCTGGCGGGGGGATTGTTGAATACGGTGCGCAGTTGATTCAGGAGGTAGACAATGCAAATTACAGCAGCCCCCCAATCTGTGAAATACGCCCAAGCGATAGCGACCCTGGTGGAGAAAATGCCGCCAGCGCGCGCGGCTGAAGTGTATGACTTTGCTCTTTTCCTATCAGACAAACCCGTGCCCACACCTATAGCTGATGAAAATGATGATTGGTTAAATGATAGCGAGGAGCAAATGCAGGCGGAGGACGCCGCTTGGGAAAAAACTTATACACAACATCGTGAAAGATTCAATGTTTTGGCTGATGCTGCCCGCGCGGAGATTGCTGCCGGTAAGACGCAACCTATGTTTGATGAAAAGGGTGAAACTACCCTATGAATTCGCGTATCACGCGCAGTTTTCGGGAGGCATTTGCTGCTCTTCCGCCTGAAGTACGTGCGCGAGCAAGAACTGCCTACAAATTATGGCGTGACAATCCCGACTTGCCAGGACTACGGTTCAAGCGTGTAGGGGATGAAGTCTCAATTCGTATCGGGCGTAATTATCGTGCGTTAGGAATTCTACAAGGGGACACTGTGTCCTGGTATTGGATTGGCAAACATGAAGATTATGAACGATTGCTGGGGTAAACACATTTGTCTTATCCGAGATTCAATGGGTTGCCCCACAACCCATAACCCAAAACCCAAAGGAGAAAATCATGCAAAAAATTCACGTCAAAACCCCCCTCGTCGAGATGGACGGCGACGAAATGACCCGGATCATCTGGCAGATGATCAAGGACGAGCTGCTGAAGCCCTTCCTGGATATGCGGACGATTTACTTTGATCTGGGCCTGAAGCACCGCGACGATACGGACGACCAGGTCACGTTGGAGTCGGCGCAGGCGACCGCCGAATACGGCGTGGCCGTCAAGTGCGCGACCATCACGCCGAATCAGGATCGCGTCGTCGAATACAATCTCAAGAAGGCATGGCGCAGCCCCAACGGGACAATCCGGGGGATTCTCGATGGCACGGTCTTCCGCGCGCCCATCATCCTCAAGAACATCAAGCCGATGTTGCGCACCTGGCAGAAGCCCATCATCATCGGGCGTCACGCCTATGGGGACGTGTACCGCAACCAGGAATTCAAAGTCCCTGGCTCCGGCAAGGCGGAACTGGTCTTCACGCCCACCGACGGCGGCGAACCGGTGCGGCTGACCATCCACGACTTCAACGGCCCTGGCGTCATCCAGGGCATCCACAACACCGAGAAGTCCATCCGCAGCTTTGCCCGCGCCTGCATCCAGTTTGCTATCGCGCAGAAGATGCCGCTGTGGTTCGCCACCAAAGACACCATCTCCAAGACCTACCACGCTTTCTTCCGCGACGTGTTCCAGAGCGAAGTGGACGCGCACAAGGCCGAACTGGACGCCGCGGGCATCGAATACTTCTACACCCTCATTGACGACGCCGTGGCCCGCGTCATCCGCCACGAGGGCGGCTTCCTCTGGGCCTGCATGAACTACGACGGCGACGTGATGAGCGACATGCTCGCCACCGGCTTCGGCAGCCTCGCGCTGATGACCTCCGTGCTGGTGAATCCTGACGGCATTATGGAGTTCGAGGCGGCGCACGGCACGGTGCAGCGCCACTACTACGCCCACCTGCGCGGCGAGAAGACCTCCACCAACGCCACCGCCTCCATCTTCGCGTGGACGGGCGGCCTGGCCCGGCGCGGCGAACTCGACGAAACGCCCGACGTCGTCGCCTTCGCCAAGGCCCTGGAAGCCGCCGTCCTGGAAACCATCGAAAGCGGCGAAATGACCAAAGACCTCACCCAACTCTGCGAACCGCCCGTCAAGCGCTACCTGACCACCGAAGAGTTCATCCTCGCGGTGCGGCAGCGGCTTGAGGCAAAACTAGGGTAATGAGAAATGAGTAAGAAGTAATGAGTAAGAAGTAATGAGTAATGGGTGACTGCACTCATTACTCATTACTCATTTCTCTTTTCTCATTACCCTTACTTCCCCCAAAGGAGAAACCTATGGCAAGACGTGCAATTCGAGAATACGACGCCAAGCGCCTGCTGGCGCGGTACTTGCCGGATTATCTGAGCGATTTCAAATATCCGGGCAAGATTGTGTTGGTGGAAGCCAGTACCGACTGGGACGCGCTGATCGCCAAAGCACCGTGGCTGGCGGAGGAGAAGCTGGTGGTGAAGCCCGACCAGTTGTTCGGCAAACGCGGCAAACACGGGCTGTTGGGCGTAGCTCTGACCCTGGACGAGACGCGCGCCTGGATCGCCGAGCGGATGGGCAAGGAATTCGCGCTGGACGACATCACCGGCGTGCTGGACACTTTCCTCATCGAGCCGTTCACCCCGCACAAGCCCGAAGACGAGATGTTCATCGCCATCCGCACCGAGCGCGAGCAGGACGTGCTCTACTTCTCCCCGCGCGGCGGCATCTACATCGAGGAGAACTGGGATTCGGTGGTGGAAATCCCCATCCCGATCCTGGAAACGCCCGACGCGCGGAGCATCGCCAAACAGATGCCCTACTTCGAGCAACGGGACGCCATTGCGTCATTCTGCGTCGGACTCTACCGGTTCTTCGCGGACTTGGCCTTCACGTACCTGGAAATCAACCCCTTCGTCCGCGTGGGCGATCAGGTGATTCCCCTGGACTTTGTGGGGCAGTTGGACGACACGGCGGCGTTTGTGGCCGGGCGCAAGTGGGCCGACCCGGAAACGGGGCAGACGATCCCCTTCCCGCCGGCCTTTGGGGTGCGCCGCACGCCGGAGGAAGCCTACATCCACAGCCTGGACGAGAAGGGCGGCAGCAGCCTCAAGCTGACCATCCTCAACGCCGATGGGCGCGTCTGGCCGATGGTGGCCGGCGGCGGGGCGAGCGTCATCTACGCCGACACCGTCACCGACCTGGGCTACGCCAAAGAACTGGCCTGCTACGGCGAATACTCCGGCAACCCCACCACCGATGAAACCCGCGAGTACGCCCGCACGATGTTCGATCTGATGACGCGCAAGCCCGATCCGCAGAACCACCCCAAGTTCCTGCTCATCGGCGGCGGGATCGCCAACTTCACCGACGTCGCCAAGACCTTTACCGGCATCGTGGACGCGCTGCGCGAGTACCAGGACAAGCTGCGCCAGAACAACGTCCAGATTTTCGTCCGGCGGGGCGGCCCCAATTACCAGGAAGGGTTGACCCTGATGCGCCGCCTGGGCGAGGAATTGGGCGTCCCCATCAAAGTTTACGGCCCGGAGACGCACATGACGCGCATCGTCGCGCTGGCGCTGGGCGACAAGAGCCTCCAGGCGCAGAAACCGGAAGTCATCCAGGCGCGTCCGGCGCGCTGGTACAGCCCGCGCCGCTACACCGGCATCCAACCGTATGCTACCAAAATCGCGCCATCCTGGCAGGAGGGGCCACGATGAACCCACGTCCCGATTATCAACTGTTTGACCAGACCACGACGGCCATCATCTACAACTTGCAGGCCGCCGCGATCCAGCGCATGTTGGACTTCGACCACCTCTGCCGTCGCGTCACGCCGTCCGTCGCCGCCATCGTCAACCCGACGGGCGAAAACGGCTATCACAAAGCGTACTTCGGCAGCCGGGAGATGCTCATCCCCATCTACCGCTCCCTGGCGGAAGCGGCGACCGCGCATCCGGACGCCGACGTGATGGTGAACTTCGCCAGCTTCCGTTCCGCGTTTGACTCCACGATGGCCGCCCTGGAGACGCCCACGATCCGCACCGTGGCCGTCATCGCCGAGGGCGTGCCGGAGCGTCAGGCGCGGATCATGGCCGCCAAGGCGCAACTTCTGCACAAAGTCATCATCGGCCCGGCGACGGTGGGCGGGCTGGCGGCCGGCGCGTTCAAAATCGGCAACACCGGCGGCACGCCCGACAACATCATCGAGGCCAAGTTGCACCGCGCGGGCAGCGTCGGCTACGTGGGCAAAAGCGGCGGCCTGACCAACGAAACTTTCAACATCGTCGCGCGCAACGCCGACGGCGTCTACGAGGGCATCGCCATCGGCGGCGACGCCTACCCCGGCTCGCGCCTCATTGACCACCTGCTGCGCTACCAGGCCAACCCCGCCATCAAGATGCTCGTCTGCCTGGGCGAGTTGGGCGGCGCGGAAGAGTACGCCATCGCCGAGGCGCTGCGCGACGGGCGCATCACCAAGCCGCTCGTCATCTGGGTGACGGGGACGTGCGCCAAAGTCTTTCCCACCAACGTCCAATTCGGGCACGCGGGCGCCAAGGCCGACCACGAGGCGGAGACCGCCGACGCCAAGAACGCGGCCCTGCGCGCCGCCGGCGCCATCGTGCCGGAGTCCTTCGACGATTTTGGCGACAAAATCCACGACACGTACCAGGCGCTGCGCGACAAGGGCATCATCGCGCCCCTCACAGAGCCGACGCCGCCCCCCATGCCGATGGACTACGCCACCGCCGTCAAGCAAGGGCTGATTCGCAAGCCCACCAACTTCATCAGCAGCATTTCCGACGACCGGGGCGAGGAACTCACCTACAACAAGCTCCCCATCACCGACGTGATCGAGCGCGAGCTGGGCATCGGCGGCGTCATCGGGCTGCTGTGGTTCAAGCGCGAGCTGCCGGAATTTGCGCGGCGCTTCATCGAGCTGGCCGTCGTCATCACAGCGGATCACGGCCCGGCGGTGAGCGGCGCGCACAATGCCATCGTCACGGCGCGGGCGGGCAAAGACCTCGTGTCGGCCATGGCGAGCGGCCTGTTGACCATCGGCCCGCGCTTCGGCGGCGCGATTGACGACGCGGCGCGGATGTTCAAGAGCGCGTTGGATCGCGGCCTGACGCCGGCGCAGTTCGTGGACGAGTGTAAGGTGCAGGGGAAGCTCATCATGGGCATCGGCCACCGCGTCAAAAGTGTGCAGAATCCCGACATGCGCGTGACGCTCATCAAGCAGTTTGCCAAAGAGCACTTCACCACCACTGCCCTGTTGGACTTCGCGCTGGAAGTCGAAAAGATCACCACGTCCAAGCGCAACAACCTCATCCTCAACGTGGACGGCTGCATCGGCATCTGCTTTGTGGACATGCTCACCAGTTGCGGGTACAGCGCGGAAGAGATTGACGCCATCGTAGACCTGGGCTACCTCAACGGCCTGTTCGTCCTGGGCCGCAGCATCGGCCTGATGGGCCACGTCTTCGACCAGAAGCGGCTGGAACAGCCGTTGTATCGGCATCCCTGGGATGATATTTTGTATCTGTGAAAAGTAGACGGCAGACGGAGGGTAGACAGTAGACGGTAGACAACACTGTCTACTGTCTACCGTCTACCGTCTACCATATTCTTACCAAACATTCTGAAAACGTTCTGAATTTTCTGCCAAATTCCGGGTATAATCAAACTTGGAGGTAGAATCCTATGAACGATGCCACACCCCCAATTCTGATTGTAGACGACGAACCCGATATGATCCGTATCTACGCGGATACCTTGCGACACGCCGGGTACTCCGTCTTGACCGCCTTTGAGAGCGAGACGGCGCTGGCGCTGGCGCGCACGCACGCCCCGGCGATTATTCTGCTCGACATCCTGTTGCCCAACACGTCAGGATTGGACCTGCTGCCACAATTCCTCGCCATCAACCCCGACGTACAGGTGATCATGCTGACCATTCTGGACGAGGCCGAATGGGCCGTCCAGGCCCTCCGTGCAGGGGCTTACACCTACCTGACCAAATCGGTGTCCATCCAACAGGTGGTGAAGACTATCGCAGAAGCGTGGCAAGCGTGGCAACTACGGACGTATCGCCGTTACGGCGACCTGGCCGTGGACTTGCTGGCGAAGCGCACCATTGTGGACGGCCAGCCTATCGTCCTGACGCCCTACGAGTGGGCTGCATTGGAGTGTCTGGCGCAGCAGCCCGCAGGGGTCTCGTATGAAGACCTGTGGGCCGGCGTATGGGATCACACGGAACCGTTCGATAAAAATTTGATCCAACGCACCCTGAGCAACCTGCGGCAGAAAATTGGCGAGACGCACATCGAAACCGTGCGGGGGTGGGGCTACCGGTTGGTGTAAGCCATAGATGATATTTTGTATTTGTAGGGCGGTCTGCATTTTATAAAACGTAAAACGTGAAACGTGAAGCCATTACGTTTCACGTTTTACGTTTTACGAATTGATCGCATAATAAAGCCCTATGTCTACCAACCGCATCGTCTCCATAGATTCCGGCGTCGTCATGGTCGTCACCGACCTGCACGGCGACTGGCCGTTGTACTGCCGTTACCGCGACGTGTTCCTGGGGCTGCGCGCGCGGGGGCTGGCGGACACGCTTTTGTTCACCGGCGACCTCATCCACAACGAGGGGCCGGCGGAGTCCGACCGCTCGGTGGAAATCGTGCTGGACTTGCTGGAACTGCGCGAGGAACTGGGCAACGCCCTGGTCGTGCTGCTCGGCAACCACGAAGTCGCGCACATCTACCCCTTTGTGCTGGCCAAAGGCGACTTCCTCTACTCGCCGCGCTTCGAGCACGCGCTGGGCCTGTACCACGACGCCATCGTGAATTTCTTCGACGCGCTGCCCTTCTACGCCCGCACGCGGGGCGGCGTGGCGCTGTGTCACGCGGGCGCGTTCCCGCAGGCCGCCGATCCCGCTATGATGGCGTCTCTACGCGCGTATTCCCATCGAGACGTGCTGCGTTGGGGCGCATCCCGGATTCCACGGGAGCGGCTGCCCGAACTCAGCGAAGCGGTGGCGGCAGAAAGCGGAATCCCCTACGACATTCAGGCTTGGGAAAACTTTGCCGTCGCCGATCCCGAAGACCCGCGTTACTACGACAATCTCATCGGCGAACTGGCGATGGCGCACCCGCATTTTGACCTCCTGTGGACAGCGCTCTTCAACCGCAACGAGGCCGACTACGGCGAAGACAACTACGCCTACCACCTCACCGCGCTGCTGCGCGCCCTCTCGGAAGACTACGCCTCCCAACGCATCCTGGTCACAGGCCACATGCGCTGTCCCAACGGCTACCGCATCGTCGCCGGAGGCGGCCAACTGCGCCTCGCCAGCGGCGACCACGCCCGCCCCTACCAATCCGCCCGTTACCTGCTTTTCGACGCCGCCAAACCGGCGCGGATGGTGGATTTGGTAGGCGGGTTGGGCAGTGTGTTTGGAAAGTAGAAATGAGAAATGAGAAATGAGTCCCCCATTTCTCATTTCTTATGACTCATTTTCCCCCTCACAAAACAACGCGCCGGGCGGTCTCCCTCAACCACCCGGCGCCTAATTCGCTCATTCGCCGATCCGCTTTTTCGCTGATCCGCCGATCCGCTTTCTCGCTGATCCGCTTTCTCGCCTACGCCCCCCGCAACGTCGCGCCCAACTGCTTCTCCACCTGCTTGATGATGCGCTGGCGCAACTTCGCCACGTCGCCTTCGTCGAGCGGCTTGCCGGGCGATTGGTAGGTCAGCGCTAAGGCCAGGCTCTTTTTCCCGTCGCCGAGCTGCGGCCCCCGGTAGATGTCGAACAGCAACGCCTCCGTGACCAGCGGCTTTCCGGCGTCGCGGAGCGCGCGCTCGACGGTCTGCGCGGGCGTCGCCTCGTCCACCACCAGCGCCAGATCCTCATGCACCGGCGGGTAGTTGGAGATCATGCCGACTTGCTTTTCGGCCTCCGCCGCGCGCGCCGCGTCGAGCAGCACGTCCAAATCCCACTCCCACACGACTACGGGCTGCGCGGGCAAGTCGTAGGCCTCGCGCACCACCGGATGCAGTTCCCCTAACACCCCCAGCGCCTTGTCGCCCAGCGTGATCTGCGCGCAGCGGCCCGGATGGAATGACGGATGCGCGCCGCGCGTCCACTGCGCCGTGTCCTTGAGCGAGAGCTGTTCCAGCAGCGCCTCGGCCACGCCCTTGAGGTCGAAGTAATCCAACGGGGCGCGGTCGGCGCCTTGCCAGGACTGCGCGGCGCGCGGGCCGGTGAGCAGCACGCTCAGGCGGCGCGGCTCGTCCACGCCGGTATCGGCGGCGGCCACGTCCGGCGGGCGCATCCGGGTGAAGACGTGCCCCACCTCGAAGAGCGCAATGCGCTCCAGGAAGCGCAGATTCGCCGAGGCCGTGCGCAGCGCGCCCGAAAGCAGCGTCCGCCGCATCTGTGCCCGCTCTGGGGCCAGAGGATTTGCCAGCGTGACGATACTGCCGGGCAGTTCCAACGCCTTATCGGGCGCGGGATGCAGGCGCGCTTCCTCGCCGGGGTCAATGAGCGAGTAGGTGATGACCTCGTCCAGTCCCAGGCGCACCAGCAAGTCGCGGATACGGTCTTCCGCCTCCAGCGACAGGTTGCGGCGGAGCGGCGGCAATTCCTCTTCGATGAGCGTGCCGGGGAAGCGGTCGTAGCCCCAGACGCGGGCGATCTCCTCCACCAGGTCCACGGGACGGCGCACATCCAACCGGTACGAAGGCGCGGTCACTTTCCAGATCGCTTCCTTGTCCCAACTGCCCGGCTGCGCCAGCGAGGGCTTCGCCTCTACGTGAAATTCCAGCGCAGTGAGAACGCGAATCTGTTCTTCACAGTCAATGGCAATCCCCAGGAGCCGGTCGGCCAGCGCGGGGTTGTAGGGGATGACCGTCGGCTGCGGCTTGCCGGGGTAGAGGTCGCCCGCGACGCCGTCCACCGTCCCGCCCGCCAGCTCCGCCATCAACGCCGCCGCGCGCGCCGCCGCCGCCAGCGCCAGTTCCGCGTCCACCCGCTTGCCGAAGCGCGCCCCGGCCTCCGTTGTGAGCTTGAGCACCTGCATCGTCCGGCGGATGTTGATGAAGTTGAAGCTCGCCGCTTCCAGCAGGACGTCCTGGGTCGTGTCGGCCACCTCGCTGTCGAGGCCGCCCATCACGCCGCCGATGCCCACCGGGCCGCCGCCGTCGGTGATGAGCAAGTTTTCGTGATCGTACGTGCGCAGCACGCCGTCGAGCGTCGCCATCTGCTCGCCCTCGGCGGCACGGCGCACGATGATGGCCGGCTTTGCGCCAGCCTCGCGCGGGCGGAGGGTGGCGTAGTCGAAGGCGTGAAGCGGCTGGCCGAGTTCGAGCATCACGTAGTTGGTGATGTCCACGATGTTGCTGATGGGCCGCTGGCCGCAGGCGATGAGTCTTTCCTGGAGCCAGGGCGGGGAAGGGGCAATCCTGATGCCGGTAACGAGGCTGGCGCAGTACCGGGGGCAGAGGTCGGCATCGATGATGTTAAT
>Ga0116144_10006461_pt1 | contig 10216 bp, 8 predicted proteins | sample AD_UKC035_MetaG_FD_89746 | JGI IMG/M metagenome (GOLD analysis project Ga0116144, IMG submission 89746) | Active sludge microbial communities of municipal wastewater-treating anaerobic digesters from USA - AD_UKC035_MetaG | ecosystem: Engineered > Bioreactor > Anaerobic > Digestate | place: USA...
AAAAATAATGCCAGTACGAGATGCACCAGATTTTTTGGCACCTGCTAAGGGTAGAATATAATCAAGCAGGGCTACCAGAAAAGTTAACAGGCCAAATATTATAATGGTATTTAAACCGACTACTTCCTCCCCCTTGTTAATATAAAGCAAAATCAGGGCAAGATAGTTCAGTGTTATACCTGGCAAAGCCGGAACTACTATACCAATAATACCCAGAATGTTTAGAATTATTCCAATTAAAATAAGCAAGTTTTATTCCCTCAGCAAATGATTGAATTACCCGATACAGTTTCAATTATCACAAACCTGAATAACTTATATTTTACATCTTTTATTTTAACTCGTTGAAAAAATTGATCTGTAGAGAATAGATAGGGTAACAGTATTTCTTTGATAGAGATTTTAATAATTAATTACATTGCATTCAGTTTAAACATCTTTGTTAACACAGTATTTCTTGATGGGTAGAAAGGCATGGACCTGATTTTTATACTCTATAAATATATCTCCAAATATTTTGTGTAAAAAGATACTCTCCCTGGTAGCTGAAAACGCCAGGAAAAAAATCATAGTGATTAAAAAAGTAATAATAATTATAGATATAAAAAAGGAAAAGGGATTATTATTAATTGCAACCACTATTCCCCCCGATATAAATATAGCAATCCCTGTATATAGAGGGTGTCTGATAAGGGCATAAATTCCATGAGTTATAATCCTGGTTGATGACAATATATGTCCGGCCCAGGTATGGTATGCCCCTAAATCTATCTTGGCTTTGGCAACTAGAAAAGCACCACTAAAGGTAAGTAAAAGTCCAATATAACTGTAAAGAAAAATACCTTCCAAGTTTAATATTACATATGCATAGATAAAAACCGGTATAAAATAAGAGTATTTTACAATAGAGACTATTTTTTTGTTTAACAGCGGTAACATCCCTTTTTTATTGCGAAAATCAGAGATAAAGAAAGTAAATACTGCCAGACAGGCCAGCGCAAATACTTGAAATATTTTTAAGCTCATTAAATTCTTCCTTCACTCTTTAGCAAATTGATTATCTCTTTTTTTATTAAATTATATTTTAAAAAAACAAGTATGTTACATTATAACATATCTTTTTCGTTTTTCCCTCAAACTTATTCATGGTGTTGTTTTTATATTCGGTAAATTTTCCAAAAAATCTTTTTCCCAATCTAAACCATTTTTAACTAATTCTGGAATAAATCATAATTTTACAAACTGATAAAAAAGTGGGCAGTCATCAATAAAAAAACTTAGACCACCCACCTTTTTATACATGTTATTTTCTCGATAACTTTAGGGAAGAACTAATTCTTGCCCAGGCAGGATTAATCGGGGGTTGGGCAATTCATTCAGTTCAATAATCTTTTCCATAGTAGTACCAAATTTTTGGGCAATCTTCCAGATAGAATCGCCAGAGACAACAATATAGGTTTTAGGAGTGCTCAGTTCTGACAGCCAGTTCTGCCTTACCGGTGAAATAACTCCCGCTTTTTCTACCGCTTCCATCAGGGCATCTCTAACCGGCAGGAAGGTATCTTTCTTTTCAATGGCATTGGAGAAATTATAATTATCCCCATTAGTAGCCATAAAATCGTTGGTTACTACGGTATAATATTTATCCATCTCAATAGCAGTACCATCTGCCAATACCATACTGACAATTCGATTTCCTGCTTCAGCATCTTTATCATAAACGACTCTTACTCCCGATATGGCAATCCAGCCAACATTCTCATTCATAATCCCGTGTTCAATATTGGCTTTTACGTCTGCTCCGGATATTTTTAAAACATATAGCGTATTATCAAAAGGCAACACTTCATATAATTTGCCGGCAGTAATCTTGCCTTTGGGTATAGGAGTTCTTAAGCCACCACCATTGGTCATAGCAATCTGGGCACCGACCTTATCCTGCATCACCTGACAGGCCCACTCTCCTAAAAGGGAAGGTCCGGCATAACGGTCATGGTCTAATTCCACAGTAGTTTCACCAAGCACCCTTCCCAGAATTGGTTCTAAGTCTGTTTCATACTTCTCATATATTGCCAGTGTGGTGGGATCATCTTGAAGTGTATCAGCCCTTTCATAAAGAACATCTATAGAAGGTTCAGCACTTATTAACCGATTATCATCGTCTAAAGTAAAGACGGTTCTGGCAATTGCCCGACCATTATAATTAGCCTGTACTATCGGTACACCATCCACCAATCCACTAACAAAGGCATGGAAATGTGCTGAAATAACAGCGTCTACTCCTTCTACCTTACATAAATCTACTGCCTCTCCGCTGATATTCCCATCCTTATCTTGATTGGAACCCAGATGAGTCAGGGCAATGATTATATCAGCTCCCTCTGATTTTACTACAGGAATCCACTGGGCTAAACTGGCTACCGGATCCCTAAATTCATAATTTTCCACATTTTCTTTAAGGGTCTTGTATGCAGTCTCCGGAGTTGCTAATCCTATAAATCCTACTTTTACCCCCGTTCTTTCTAAAATCACATATGGTTCAGCCCATTCTACCGGCTTATCTATCCTCTTATCATAGACATTGGCACAAACAAAGGTAAGATTGCCATCTTCTGCCCATTTGGTTATTCTCTCAATTCCCCAGTCGAATTCATGGTTACCAACAGCAGAGAGTTCAACTCCAATCTCCTTTAACACAGCAGAAACCGGTTCACCATAGAGCAAGTTGGACATTGCGCTTCCCTGATAATTGTCGCCAGCAGAGACTATAATTGTTCCTTCCGGGTTTTTAGCCCTTTCCTCTTTTAAGGCAAAGGCAAATTTTGCTGCTCCCACATTTTTACCGGAAGGAGCAAGGCTGCCATGAAAATCATTGAAGGATAACACAACTATTTTCTTTTCTGCGGCACAAATAAAAAATGTTGTACTCAAAATAGTAAGCATTATCAAAAGTAGTATTGTTAATCTTTTAAATATCCTATTCTTAAACATTTTATTATAAAAAACCTCCTAAATTTACTTTCAGTCAATTAATTTGACTTAAATTTTACCAGGAATTTCCTCCTTTCCTAAAAATTATTTTTTTATTTATACCTCCCTTCCGCTATTTCTTCATTTCAATACTCTTTTTCAATTCTACCATACCAGCAAAAAGAGATTTCTTCTATCGACATTTTTATTATAGAACATTTTATTGGTAAATTCTATCTCTATCTAAGGTAGTGATAGAATTTTCTTTATATTGAGGTGAGATGAGATTAAGAAAATACTCGGTAATTCCATTTGCAATTCCCAGGGCAAGTTCCTGCTGATATTCCGGTTGAAGCAGGTACCAGTTGTCCTCAGGATGCATCAAAAAAGCAGTTTCTACCATAACCGCCGGTACTTGGGTTTGCCTTAAGACTGCCAGGTCGGATCTTTCCCAGACTTTGGTTTTGGGCAGACCTGTCTTTCTGGCTAAATTATCCAGAATTATTTCAGCCAATTTTTCATTATAAATATGGTTATAAAGGGTCATATGCCCATGATAATTGAGGGCATCTGCACCTTCGGCATGAGCATTGGCATGGATACTGATGAAAAGGTCTGCTTGATGTTCTAGAGCTATATCTGTACGTTTTTGAAGACTGATATTCTCATCCAGAGAACGGGTCATTAATACCCTGGCTCCTCTCTCTGTCAAAATTTTTTGCAGGTATTTACCAATTTCTAATACTACTGTCTTCTCATGAATATCCCCCGGCCCAATTGCTCCATTGGAATCCCCTCCATGTCCAGGGTCAATTACAATTATTTTATCCTGAAGAGGATTACTTTTTAAGATATCAGGCAGCTTTCTTAAACTTATTACTAAATCTGAACCGTCCCAATAATAATTGAATCCAGCCAATAGATGATTCAGTTTAATACTTATTTCTATGACACCGGACAATTGTTCTTCAGGGTAAGGAGTGATCTCAATAGCCTTAACAGAGGAGGATTCCCCTCTTATAATAACATTTTCACTATATTACACCTCATATAAAATTAGTTTCAGTTGCCGGGGTTCATCTTCTATGATAAAGGGCGAATGTTTATAATTATGAAAACGAATCTCCGTTCCTCTTTTATCCTCTCTTAAGGTTATCTCAGAAAGGGTAGGATTAGTTTTTATTCTCTCCACAGGCATCTCCTGTACATTTTCCTGGTGAATTAAATAATTTTCTGTTCTCAATTTGAACCGCCAGTATTCTCCTGCTCTTCCTGAAATTCTAAAACGGGTCTCCGGTAAAAGATCAAAATTTATTACCTGAGTAAGCCAACTACCTCCCCCGAGGGTAGAGCCGGGAAGGACAGGAGAATCATCAATAATTCTATAAAACCTGGTTCTCTCACCACCCACCTCTACCACCTGGGGTGGATTTCCAGAAGAAAAGGTCACCTTTCCAGGTAACTCCCTGCTTATCTGTTCACTTCCTCTGCGTAAAATTATAGTTATTACCTGCGGAGCTGTCTTTCCGGTAGAAGGTACATCTGAATCTTTTATAAGATAACTTCCCTGATAAATACCTTTTCCTGAAAAAGATGTAATTAAAGATTTTATTTCCTCCATCTTTATCTCTTTCTCATTATTTCCAATCCGAAACACTGCCTCAGCTGCGGGACTTCCCTGAATATTTACTTTTAATAGGTCTCCCTTTCTGAGTATTTGATCCTGTCTGGGCTGTACACTAATGGGATGTATAGCCAGTGGCGTAGAAGGCATTTCTTTCCAAAAAGGCTCATACCTCACTGTTCTTTCCAGGGAAACTTCCTCCCCATTTATATTTGCGGTAACTTTAATAGGAAATTCCATTCCTTCCGGCACCTCTACCAGAGTAAGGAAATTACCTGTGCGGTAATCAAATCTCTCTGCCTCTACTCCGTTAACAGTGACCTTTACCTCTGGAGAGGGATAGGTACAGCCAAAGACAAAAATAGGGTTTCCCCGAATTGTCTGTTTATCCTGTCCGGGATAAGCCACTTTTAAGAAAGGTTTTACTACTCTTTTCGGCTGTTCTCTTAATTTCAATCTTTCCAACAATTCTAAAGAAAAACCCTCTTCATATACTTCTCTGGCAAATATTCTTTGCTCAGCTGCCGGTGTTTTTTCCAGTAAATCGATAAATTCTTTTTCATACTCATCTAAATCTTCCAGAGAGGACAGATATATTATAAAGATTGCTGGGAATTTTCCTTCCAGATATTCTCTTACCTCTAAATTTGCAAAAGATTTGGGGCATATTGCCAGGATTATCACTATGGTAAATATTGCGAATGATAGAGATTTTGTTATTTTTTTCATATTTTTTCTCAGAGGTTATGAATTATTTAATCTATGGAATAACCAGATAGATTCATCACCTATCCCGGACTGTGGTTTAAAATGTTTAGTTAATATAATTCCCTTTTAACCCAATAAATTGACTGTTATATAAATCGGCATAAAACCCTTTCTGTTTCAGTAATTCTTTATGTGTTCCTCTCTCAATAATCTGACCTTTTCTCATCACCAGTATCAAGTCTGCATCTCTGATGGTGGACAGACGATGGGCTATCACAAAACTGGTTTTTCCCTCCATAAGACTTAACATGCCCTTTTGGATGAGTATCTCTGTTCTGGTATCAACATTACTGGTGGCTTCATCAAGTATCAATATAGTCGGATTAGCCAGAATAGCCCTGGCAATGGTCAACAATTGTCTTTGTCCCTGGGAAAGATTGCTGGCTGCCTCATCGATAATAGTGTCATACCCCTCGGGAAGTGTTCTGATAAAATGATCTGCATAGGCCATATCTGCTGCTCTAATTATCTCATCATCAGTTGCATTTTCTTTACCATAGGCAATATTATCCTTGATGCTGCCCTTAAAGAGCCAGGTATCCTGTAAAACCATGCCAAATAAACTTCTCAAATCAGCACGTTTCATATCACGAATATCAATACCATCAAGAGTTATTTTCCCGCTATCAATTTCGTAAAAACGCATCAGTAAATTTACTAAAGTGGTCTTCCCTACTCCAGTAGGCCCTACAATAGCGATAGTTTGACCTTTCTTTACCTCCAGATTTATATCTTTTAAGACTATCTTTTCGGGAAAATAGCCAAAATTGACGCCATCCAGCCTAATATTTCCCTCCGGTTTAGAAACAAGAATGATATTTTCCTTATCGGGGAGCTGCTCGACCTCATCGAGTACCTCAAAGACTCGCTCGGCTGCAGCAATGGTAGATTGAATAATATTGGCAATATTAGCAGTTTGAACAATGGGTTGAGTGAATTGTCTGGAATACTGAATAAAAGCCTGAACATTACCTATGGTGATAGTACCTCTTGCTACGGCAACTGCTCCCATAATAACTACAAAGACATAACTGAGATTACTGATAGCCATCATCAGTGGCATTATAATTCCAGAAATAAATTGAGCTTTCCAGCCAGCATCGAAAAGCTGCTGGTTGAGTCTATTAAATCGCTCAATGGATTCTTTTTCATAATTAAAGACTTTTACTATCTCATGACCGGCATACATTTCTTCCACATGGCCATTTAATTCCCCCAGAAGATTCTGCTGCCGGATAAAATATCTTTGTGATTTTCCAGCCACTATTCTGGTAACCAGAATACTCAGAGGAAGGGTAAAAAAGATAACTAAAGATAAGAGCGGACTGATGGTCAGCATCATAATAACTATGCCCAGCAAAGAAACTATGGAAGTGATAAATTGGGTAATGCTCTGCTGTAGCGTGCTGCTTATGGTGTCAATATCATTGGTCACCCGACTCAAAATTTCCCCATGCGTTCTACCATCAAAATAACTCAAAGGCAGTCGGGATAATTTTGAACTGGTGTCTTTTCTCATCTCATAGACAACCTGCTGGGTAACTCCAACCATAATATAGTTTTGCAGATAAGTAAAGATGGCATTAAGAAAATATAACCCTATTAGCATGAAAATAATATTCTTAATATAGATAAAATCAATTGCCGCTCCCGGGACCTGCTTTATTTTTAACATGAATCCTTCAAATAATTTGGTAGTGGCTCTACCCATAATTTTGGGACTTATAATCACAAATATAGAGCTGGCGATGGAAGCTACCACTGCAAACACAATCTTAGACCAGTATGGTTTCAGGTAACCAATTAACCGCCATAAGGAACCTTTAAAATCTTTGGGTTTTTCTACTGGCATTGTCAAACCGCGATGACTTCCAGGGCCCCGGCCAAACCCTCTTGTTAACGGTGCAGGTCTTGCTTCTTTTTCACTCATATAAAGCCTCTTCTGAAAGTTGTGAACTGACAATCTCTCTATAAACTTCACTGGTTTGAATCAAGGTATGGTGTGGACCGATTCCCACTATTCTGCCTTTATCCAAAACAATAATCTGTTCTGCCCCCATCACTGTAGTTACCCTCTGCGCTATTATTAATACAATTGTGTCTTTAATCTCATACTTCAACGCTTCTCTTAGTCTCGATTCTGTCTTAAAATCGAGCGCTGAGAAGCTGTCATCGAAGATGTAAATATCCGGGTGTCTGGCCAAAGCTCTGGCTATGGACAACCGTTGTTTTTCTCCTCCTGACAAATTCCTTCCACCCTGGGCAATGAAAGAATCATAACCATCTGGCATCCGTTCAATAAATCTGGCAGCCTGGGCAACTTCTGCCACTCTTTTTATCTCCTCACGAGATAGCTGATTACTATTGTTACCAAAGCTGATATTTTCAGCTACGGTTCCAGTAAAAAGAGTGGGCTTCTGAGGAACAAGTCCTATCATCTCGTGCAAGCTTTCCTGTGAGATATCCCTGATATCTATGTTATTAATTAAGATACTACCCCTGGTCACATCGTAAAATCTGGGGATAAGATTAATCAGAGTCGACTTACCAGAGCCGGTACTTCCTATAATAGCAGTGATTTCTCCCGGTCTGGCTTGAAAAGAAATATCGCAAACGGCATATTCTTTAGCATTCTGATAACAGAAAGATACCTTATCAAATTTCAGATGCCCTTTCCCATTTTTTTCTGCTCTGGTTTCCTGTAAGGCAATATTTCTACTAATTTTTTCACTTCCATCTTCTAATAGAGTTTGTTCCGGTATTAACGGTATTACCGGGTCATTAATTTTTGGTTCAACATTTAAAACTTCATTAATTCTCATGGCGGAAACTGAAGCCCTGGGGAACATTACAAACATCATAGAAAACATAATTAAAGAAAACATTATCTGGGAGGCATATTGCACAAAAGCCATCAGGTCTCCCACCTGCATAATATCACTTCCGATTCTTATACTTCCTAACCAGAAGATTGCTACAATTGTCAGATTGAGAACCAGTATCATCACAGGCATCAACAAAGCCATAAGTGTATTAACTTTTCTGGCAGTCCCTGTTAAATCGAAATTGCTTTTATCAAAGCGTTCTTTTTCATAATCCTCCCTGTTAAAAGCCCTTATTACCCTGATACCATCTAAATATTCCCGCAATACCGAGTTAAGCTTATCTACCTTGATTTGCATTGCTTGAAATAGAGACATACTCTTCTTTGCCACAAAATAGATTATGATAGATAGGATGGGCAATATACTCATTAAAAGAAAAGCCAGTTGGGCATTTTTCGAGAAAGCCATGATGATGCCGCCTATAAAAAGCATGGGGGCTCTGAGAAACATTCTGAATAGAGTAACAGTTAACTGTTGAATCTGTGTTATATCATTGGTGGTTCTGACTATTAAAGAATCGGTTCCCTTTTCATTAAAATCTTCTAAAGAAAAACTCTCTACCTTTGTAAAAACCATAGTCCTGAGATCCCTGGCAAAACCAATAGACAACCGTGAAGAGAGATAGCTTCCGGTGATAGAGGCTGCCATTGCTATAAAGGCAATGAAGAGCATCATACCACCAATTTTCAAAATATAATTTATACCTCCATTAACCACTCCTATATCCACTACATTGGACATAAGGGTGGGCAGAAATAACTCAGAAATTGCCTGTAAAAAAACAAAAAGAATAACTCCAATAATCGATAACCAGTAAGGTTTCAGGTTCTTTAATAATTTGAGCAATGCAAATTTCTCCTGAAGAAAAAAATTAGATTAGAGGACTAATAATAATTGTATAAAAAATACATTCATTATTCTCTCATATAAATCAGTTTTTTTCTATAATATTTAAATTTTTTTAAATTAAAAAGGAGCAAAAAGATATGTTAAATACCTATAAAACCTTTAGATTGGAAGGTTTTGATGGATCTTAAAAATAACCGGTCAATACTTTCATCTGTTTATTCTCTGCTCATGGTCAGTCTTTTGGAGAGATTTTTGACAATATTAAGACAGATGTACAAAAATATTGAGCAAATTATAACTAATCCAGTCGTTCTTCTTCAGCTAATGTCGTTACAGATAGCGGTTGTGGCAGCTTATTTTTTCTTAAATTTTACAGCAGTTCCATAAACCAAAATCTCCGATGCTGCCTGCATAATAGAGGAAGTAGTGAATCGAATACCTACTATACCATCTGCTCCCAGCATTTTAGCATTCATAATCATACGGTCTGTTGCCTGGTCCCGAGATTCGGCAAGCAATTTGGTATATTCTTCAATTTCACCTCCTACCATATTGCGAAAGGTAGCCATCATATCTTTGCCAAGATGGCGTGCGCGAACTGTATTTCCTTTAACCAGTCCAAGGGTCTGAATTATTTCATATTCGGAAAATTGATTCTGAGTAGTTAATAACATCTATATTTTTATCCCCTTATTTCTCAACATCTCTGGAATAATGATCATTTTTGGAACTTTTCACCCGATCACTCAATGCTTTAATAAAAAGTAATCCCAGGCCTACCATTGTTGCCAATCCGATAATCCCCAGCCAGGTATTCTGAAACATTCCCACCATCCAGGCTATTATCCAGGCTATAGCGGCAATAATTAAAATAGCATAACCGGTCTTTTCCATATCGCTAACCTCTTCTTTAAATATTGTCTTCTTTCTTAAAGATAACACCCAATAAAATGAGTTTTACCACCCTTCCTATCCCCATCTTTAATCTGTCGATTCTTCAAATAGAATATTTAATGCCTCAGAAATACTGGGATGTGAAAATATAGCATCACGGAGTACGGTATATGGTAATCCGGCAAGCATAGCAACCTGTAAAATAGCCATTACCTCACCACCTTCC
>Ga0116144_10006468_pt1 | contig 10208 bp, 13 predicted proteins | sample AD_UKC035_MetaG_FD_89746 | JGI IMG/M metagenome (GOLD analysis project Ga0116144, IMG submission 89746) | Active sludge microbial communities of municipal wastewater-treating anaerobic digesters from USA - AD_UKC035_MetaG | ecosystem: Engineered > Bioreactor > Anaerobic > Digestate | place: USA...
CATTCAAGCCGCCGTCGGAAGACGAGATGCGGAACTACGGCGATGAGATCGGACTGCCACTGCAGGAAATCAGCCGCTGTCGTGACTACTACGAGGCTAACGGCTGGCGCGTTGGACGCAACCCGATGCGGGACTGGAAGGCCGCCATGCGCAACTGGAAGCGCAACTGCACGGCGCGTGGACGAGAACAGGACCTGTCGCACATGAGCCTGGACGAACTCGCAGATCACTACGGCGAACGAATGGAGCGTATGGGGTTAATCCCCAAGGAGGAAACAGAGCGATGAGCCCATCGGAGATAAAGCGCGCCGTCGCACTGCTGGGAGCGATGAAGGGCCCGGCCATGACCGACGCGCACGTGCAGATGTACACGGTCGGCTTCTTCTCGCAGGTTTCGGACTGGGTCGGAAAGGCCGTGATCATGAAGGCCATTCAAACGCTGACGTTCCGTCCATCGGTGGCGGAACTCTGGCAGATTGTGCAGGAGGCCGACGGTAGACCCGCGCCTGATGAGGCGTGGGCGATGGTGCCGAAAAATGAGGAGGACTCGGCTGTATGGACGGAGGAGATGCGCCTTGCTGCAGGTGCTGCGTGGCCGCTGATCGTTGCGGGTGACCTGATAGCCGCACGCAAGGCGTTTCTGGATGTGTACGAGCGAGAGGTGCGGCTGGCCCGGCAGGCGCGCAGACCTGTCCAGTGGTCACCGACGCTCGGATATGACCCGACGGGTCGGACGGTTGCGCTGATGGACGCTGCAGAACGTGGCCGCCTTGACCCGGAGGATGTGCGCAGGTTGTTACCGCCGTCCGAGGAGGTGTGCGAGCGCGCGCGCAAACTCCTTGAGGGACTGGCGGCAAAGACAGCGATGGTGAGGCAGTAATCCGGGACAACGAAAGGAGCAGGGACAATGACAGAACGACGCAAGCCGGACGTTACCATTGAGGCACCACACGCACGGTATCTGGTGGATGCCTACTACACGATGCAGGAGTACAGGATCGGAGCGGCTGCGCAGGCGCGTGAGCATATTGCGCCGTCGCAGTTCATCGCGGCGATTGCCGACAGGGCACAGGCGATCGAGGAAGATATCGCCTATCAACTCGGGCACTACGCCCGGCGTGATCCGGTGGGCCGGTGGCTCATGGGCGTCTACGGGATCGGGCCGGTGATCAGCGCGGGCCTGCTGGCGCACATTGATATCACGCGCTGTCCGTCGCCGAGCGCGCTGTGGCGTTACGCGGGGCAGGACCCGTCGTGTGAGTGGCGCAAGGGCGAGAAGCGCCCGTGGAACGCGGACCTGAAGGTGTTGTGCTGGAAAATCGGGCAGTCGTTCCTCAAGTTCAGCGGTCGGGATGAGTGCTACTACGGGCGGCTGTACCGCGAGCGCAAGCAGTGGGAGATCGAGCGGAACGAGTCGGGCGGAAACGCCGAGTACGCCGCGAAGGCCTTGCAGGGCAAGCGCTACAAGGCTGGCACCGTGACCCGGGCCGCGCTTGAGGAGGGCAGGCTGTCGGCAGCGCATGTTGACGCGAGGGCGCGGCGATGGGTCGTCAAGTTGTTCCTCTCGCACGTGTGGGAGGTCATGTATCGCGTCCACTACGGCGAGGAGCCGCCGAAGCCGTACGTGTTCGAACATCTCGGCCACGTCCACCGGATCGAGCCCCCGGGCTGGCCGATGGAGTAAACTGACAGGTAGCGAGCCAGGAGTTTCGACCGAGCATGGGCCGCGAGCGAGCCAAAACGCGAGACCGATCACGGAAGTAGAGCGAGCCATTCAGCGCGACAGAGCATTGCACGCGAGCGAGCCATTGACAAGGACTGAGCAGGATATCAGAGCGAGCCAAGACCGGCGAATGAGCAAGCAAATGGAGCGAGCCAGAAGGATGGAACGAGCACTACTTGGGAGCGAGCCATCGCGTAGAACCGAGCACGCCTGCAGAGCGAGCCGAGGTGAACGACTGAGCGAGGTTCATCAGCGAGCCATGGGCAACGACTGAGCATCAAGACCGAGCGCGCAGGAAGGCACATCGGGTATAACGGCAACAGGACGACAAACATGGCGAGAAACATCAGTCACATCAAGGACCTGAAACCGGACACGCGCAATGCGCGGAAACACAACCCGCGCAACATCGGAATGATCGTTGACAGCCTGCACGAGGTCGGAGCCGCGCGGAGCATCGTCATTGACGAACGGGGCCGCATCCTCTCCATTATCGGCAAAGCGGCCAGTCAGGAATGAGAGAGACCTGATAGCGTCAAACTGCTATGGGACGACCACTCAAACCTATAGACCCGGAGAAAGTCCGCCTGCTCGCTATGGTGCAATGCACGCTCGAGGAAATCGCCGCCGCATTGCATTGCTCTGAGGCAACCCTGATCCGCCGTTTTGCAAGCGTCATAAAAGAGGGCCGTGCCGAGGGCAGAACCTCGATCCGCCGCAAGCAAATGGAGCTTGCCATGCGGGGGAACGTTGCCATGCTCATATGGGTAGGCAAAACCGTACTCGGACAGCGGGAAATGGTAGACGTGCGTGAGCATTCGACCGTCAGTTTCAGCCCAGACGAGGAGAACCGTGTCTTGGAGGCGGCGGCTCAGGAATGGGCGGCCCGCCAGCGAGCCGATAGCGGCGGCGAGGGCTAGCCTGCTGGCGTTCGCCGCATGGACGATGCCCAGCTATGCGATAGCCGAACACCTAGCAACGATCGCCGCCGCCCTCCACGCGCTCGAGCGCGGAGAACAGGACCGCCTGATAGTCACCATGCCGCCACGCCACGGGAAAACCGAACTAGCCGCAATACGGTTCCCGGCGTGGTTCCTCGGTCGCAACCCCGACCGCAGGATCATCGTTACGAGCTACGGCTCGGACCTAGCCGAGCGGATATCCCGGCAGGTACGCGGCGTCGTTGCAAGCGACAGGTTCCGGGCCGTGTTCTCGGACGTCGGCCTATCGCATGACTCGGCGAGCGTTGCCGCGTGGGACCTTGCGGCGCCACATCGTGGCGGCCTCAAGGCGGCAGGCGTCGGAGGCCCGATTACCGGGTTCGGCGCGGACCTACTGATCGTTGACGACCCGCACAAGAACCGCGAGGAGGCCGACAGTCAGCGCGCGCGCGACGCCGTGTGGGAGTGGTTTACCAGCGTCGCCTACACGCGCCTCGAGCCCGGGGACCGGGTGCTGGTGATCCAGACGCGCTGGCATGAGGACGACCTTGCCGGGCGACTGCGCAGCAGTCGACCTTGCCGGGCGACTGCTGCGCGACGGCGGCGAGGAACTCGGACGGTGGAAACTGCTACACCTCCCGGCTATAGCCGACGGCCTCGCCCTGTGGCCCGAGCGGTATCCCGTATCGGTTCTGCAGGACATCCGACGGACAATCGGCGAGTACGACTGGGCGAGCCTGTACATGGGCTCGCCGTCGCCACGCGAGGGGAGCCTGTTCAAACCGGACCGCATCGAGATCGTAAGCGCGGCCCCGGCGGGCATGCCAGCCGTACGCGCTTGGGACGTTGCGGCGACGGTGGGCGCAGGCGACTACACGGCTGGAGTTCTCATGGCCGGACCGAATTCGGAAGGCCTCTATTGGATCCTCGACGTTGTCCGCGGGCAATGGGGAACCGAAGAGCGGAACAGGATCATGCGGCAGACAGCCGCGGTAGACGGGCGCGATGTTCTGACGCTCGTTCCGCAGGACCCCGGTTCGGCAGGAGTTGATGCGGCGAAGGCGTTCATTCGCACGCTGGCCGGATACCGGGTACAAAGTATAAGAGTGAGCGGCGGCAAAGTGCTACGGGCCGACCCGTTGTCGGCGCAGGTCAACGCCGGTAACGTGCGCATGTTGCGCGGCGAATGGAATCGTGACCTGCTCGAGGAACTGCGGACGTTTCCGCTCGGACGGCATGACGATCAAGTAGACGCACTGGCGTCAGCGTTCAACGCTCTGGCGGGCTCGGGCGCAGGTGTGAACGCTGAGGATATCCTGACGGCTTGACAGATTGAACAACGGGTAGTACTGTTAGAGGAGGGTGTCCCATGGGCAACATCGGCGAGCGGCTAGGCGAGTGGCTCGTAGCGCGGTTCGGAACACGGAAACCGCCTGCTACCGGGCCTGCTGTGCGTGTTCTCCAGAGCACGTACTACCCGTCCACGAGCACTACCGTCAGCAAATTGCTGAACGACGACACCGTGCAGACGGTGATCAATCTCGAACGTGAGCTGCTGCTGGGCGCGTCATACAGGTGGACCGGTGAGGATGCCGAGGCAACCGGAGTGCCTGACCTGCTGTCGGCGATCGAGCGAGCGGACGGGTTCGACGCGCTGCTCAGTGCGATAGCAGCCTGCCGATACACGCAGTACGCCGTTGCTGAAACTGTGTGGCAAACGGCCAGTGGCATCTGGGCACCTGCAGCGTTCCGCGTCCTGCCGCGTGATGCGTGCGCTATCTCCGTTGACGCAACCGGCGCTGTCACTGACGTGGTGGTTACGACCACCGGCGGGCAGGTGAAACTGCAGCCAGAGCAGGTGGTGGTGGCGCTCAACGCGCCGACACCTGCAGAGCCGACCGGCCACAGCGTGATCAGCGATGTGCGTGAGATCATCGAGCTCAAACGGCGCGCCGATCACTCGGTTATCCGCTATCTGGAGCGGTTCGCCGCGCCCTCAATCCTCGCCTACTATCAGCCGGGCGCAACCGCTGAGACCAAGGCCCAACTGCTGGAGGCGCTCAAACAACTGCAGAGTGCGTCGGTCGGCACGTTGCCCGGTCCGAAAGAGGCCGCCGAGGTCGTCCTGCTGGAGGCCAAGGGCGGCAGTGGATCGAGTATCGGTTCAGCGATCGAGGTACTGCAACTCTACGAGCACCGGATTGCACGTGCGCTACTGGGCTCGACGCTGAGCATCTACGAGGCGCAGTTTGGGACACGGGCGCAGGCGGACACGCATCTGGAGGTGCTCAAGGCCGTGATTAGAGCGAGGCAGGCGGCTGTCGAGGCGGTGATCAACGAGCAGGTCCTGCGCAGGGTGCTGGCGTACAACCGTGCGGACGCGGCGGCGCTGGATGTGAGGTTCGAACTCAACGAGCCTGATTTTGCGGACCGCACGGCCATGAGCCGCTGGGTAACAGACCTCGTCTCCGTCGGCGTACTCGACCCCGAGGCCGACCGCGAGGCGATCCGCTCGATGTTTGGGATTAGCGGCTGATGAGCGAGGGCGAGCGATACACGCATCTCCTGTACGCGAAGCTGGCCGGGCTGGCCGACGACGTGCAGAAGGCGGCACTGCGCGTGGTCGCTCGAAACCGGGCCGACAGTCTCCGCATCGTGGATGAACTCCTGCAGGAATGGGCACAGGACGCGTTGCGCGCGTGGCGACGACTCGCACGGCGCGTGCTGGGCTCAGGATGGGCGGAGGCCGAGCGGCTGAGCGTGCAGGCTCACGAGCGCGCGCCGATGGCCGACCTGCCGGCTATCCCGACGGAATACCTGCGGCTGTACGAGCGGCTGGCGCGGATGAGGTTTGAGGCCGGTGCGCAGGCACTGACCGATACAGTGATTGACGCGGTTATGCGGGCGACAGCAGAGGGCTGGGATACGCAGACGCTCATGCAGGCATTGCGCAAAGTGTTCGGTGCGTGGGAGCTTTGGAAGCTCGAAGCGGTGGCGCGCAGTGAGACGATGAGGCTCTGGAACGGCGGATTGTGGAACAGGCTGCAGGCCGAGGATGATCTGGTCGGCTACGAATACGCTGTCGTTGAGGATGCACGGACGAGCGAAATCTGCCGCGGCTACGAGGGCAAACGCGTCCGACGCGAGGACCTGCGCGACGTGCCTCCGCTCCATCCGAACTGCCGCACAACGCTGCTCCCGATCTACAAGTGGGAGGCCGATGGCGTTGAGTGGGAGACTGTCAGTGATCTGCCGGCGGCTGCACCGCACTACGGAGGCAGGCCGCCGGTTCTGGCCGTGGAGGTGACCGCATGAGCTTCAAGACGACTGGTGGCGGAACATCGCGCAGTGGATATGGCACGACCGCGTGGGCAACGGGAGACGTGCTCAAGGCCAGTGACCTGACGGCCAATCTGGCCGACGTTGCAGACGCGATGCACCGGTGCTCCCCTGCTGGCCGTCTGGGCGGCCCTGATCCGACCGCGAGCGGGCTGACCGTGACGCTGCCGGCTGGCACGAGCTATCTCGCGGGCGTTGTCTGGACTGCGGACGCGGACGTACAGGTAGTCGTCGGCGGCAGCACAACGACCTACGTCTGGGGATGCGCGGACGGGCAGGTACGGACGACGACTGCTGTGACACCGCCTACAGGATGGTCATGGCAGAGTGCGGCACTGCTCGCAATCGCAATCGCTGGCGTGAGCACAGCGACAGTGTCTACGCCGGGCTGGGGGGCGCCGAATACGAGTGCGGTGGCGTGGTACACACCGCTGCCGGTGTCGCCGCGGCTGATCCCTGAGGACGTGGCAACGGTGATCCCTGAGGAGGGATCGGCGGCACTCATAGGGCCGCTGAGCGTGTACGGGCAACTGGACGTGTACGGTGTACTGGAGGTGCAACCGTGAGCAATGCGTTGAGGGTGACAGGCGATCCGGTCGGGCTGGCGGCAGTCGGCACGGACACCAACATCGACCTGACGATAACGCCCAAGGGTTCGGGCGATGTGGTGGTTGAGGCAGACATTGACGCAGCCGGCGGCTACCGCGTCCTCCTCGACGGGTGGTACCAAAACAACGTTGCCGCGTCGCAGACTGGCGTTGCGCTCTCGCGGCTGAGCGGTCCGGACTGCGAGGCTGGTGGCGTCATCGTTCCGAGGGCAGGGAGCATTACGGCGGTGGCCGTCTACTCGAACGCCGCGCGCATGGCGGGCACCTGCACGGTTGAGGTTGTCAAGAACGGATCGGCAACAGGGTTTACTGCGGCGCTGGACGGCACGAACACCCAGTTTGCGGTGGCGACGGCGGCCAAAGATGCGCGCACGCTTGCCGCTGGTGACATCCTCGGGGTTCAGGTCACAACGTCTGCGGACTGGGCACCGACGACAGCGGATATCCGCGTCGTCATTGAGATTGAACAATAGGAGGGTGAGGCAGTGGCAAAACAGATTGCGGTAGGTCCGTGCACGATAGCGAACGGGGCTACGACGAGCAGCAGAGTGCTGCTGGGGGCCGGGAAGCTGGCGGGGGTGCGCTTCCCGTCGGCCATGACCAACACGACGCTGGCCGTGTACGGGGCGACAACGGCTGACGGAACGCTGGCCGCGATGTATGACGATGTCGGGGCGGCGATCACTGTGCCGGTCGTGGCATCAGCCCACGTTGATCTGGGCTGGGTCGAAATCTCAGCGCCGTACATCGCCTTTGTCGGGAGCGTGGCTGAGGCCGGCGACAGGGCGCTGGAAGTGGTAATCGAGACGGAGGTGTAGCATGCCAAGACCGAGAAGCGGCAATGGAGCTACTTACGTGGCGGCGGCGAACGCCCCCGCACGTTTGAAGGCCTGGGCCGATTATGTCTGCGACGGTGTAGACGACCAGGTTGAGATTCAGGCCGCGATTAATAGCCTCAGCCCTGGAGGGGTGGTTGAGCTATCGCCTGGAACGTTCACCACGTCTGGGCCTATCCAGTTGAGACAGGGCATCTACGTGCGCGGTCAGGGGATGGCCGCAACGTATGTAGTGGCAGCGCTGGGCCACCCGTTCGACCTATTCCAGTGGCGACTGACGCCAAAGTTCACGGCAACGGCGACCGGTGGCACTTCGAGCACCATCACGTTCGCGGGAGACGTGACGGCGCTGATAGCCGTCAACGACGTTATCCGAATAAAGCGTGGCACTGGTTATGGGCAGAAGCGTACGGTCACAGGCAGGAGTTATGCCTCGGGTACGACTACCGTCACCGTCACGGGCAACTGGAGCACGATACCGGATAGCACGAGCGTTGCGCAGATTGACGCCGCGGCAGAGCTGTTCGGCGGTATCGGGTGGCTGTACGCGACTGGAAAGCGCAAGAGGGCGGACTGGAGCGGCGGCAACGACGCTTACGTTGGAACCGTCCATGCGACGAACGGGCAGGACGCCAAGCTGGTTGACAGCGCTGGCCGGGCGTTCCCGTCCTGGGTTGTCGGATGCTCGGTGCATATCTACAGCGGCAACGGGCTCTACGAGACGCGATATATCGAGGGCATCACTACCACCAACAGCAGCAACGACACCCTGTTGGTTGACGGTCCATGGTGGACAGACCCTGCAGGCGCTAGCTACGTGATAGCAGGGCACGGAGTAGGCATCTACGGCTCAAGCTGTTTCGATTTTCAGCTCGACCATATCTGGTTCACGCAGTGCACGGGGTTTGGTGTCTATGCCGAGCATGGCTGGGGGCACTGCTACTACGACCTTATCAGCGAGTTCAACGACCTGGGTGGCGTCATGATTACACAGTCTCCGCTGTACGCGGCGAGCACAGCGAGCTGGGGGAGCAGCACGGGCCAGCTCATGACGGCTGGCCAGAAGTTTACCAACTGCAAAATCGTGGCTAACGGCGGGAGCGGAGGCACGTTCTGCGGGCGAGGCGGCCACGGCATCCTCGTCTTCGGTCGCGTCTACGATGGCCTGCTCGCCACCGTGGAGCTTGGCAGCAGCGACAGCCGGTACCACGGGCTCGCCATGGTAGGCGGGTATGGCGGGGGGCCGAAAAAGTGGGCTGTAACTGCATGCCGGTTCGGCTCGTTTGATAATGTGGACGGCAACAGCCCGACAAACGCTGGCGTCTATTTTGGCGGGGCCGCTCTCAGCAACACGATTTGCGGGTGTGCGTTCAGCGCGACCGCAGCGGGGCCGAAATACGCTGTGAGAGTGCCAGCGAGCGGAGGACAAGGCAACGTCGTTGTCGGGAACATCTACGAATATGCATCTGGCATGCAGTTTCTGTACGACCAGACTGGCTGGAACCTCTACAGTGGGAACCTCAATATCGGCACAACGGAACAGGACTCGTTCTGCGGCATTCTGAGCGCGGCGGCCAACGCGAGCGGTGAGGTCACGCTGACCTTCCCGGCAGCACTGGTGACCGTTCCGACTGCCGCCGACCTGATAGCAACGTTCTCGCCGCGGGACGCTACAACGGGTGCCGTGCAAGGGTGGTACGTAAGCGCTCTCACCAACACTGCAATCACCATTAAGAGCGCCTCGGCAGTGTCTGGCACGACGTACTCGTTCTACGTCAACGTTGCTATCGAGTGCCGCAGAACCGGCAACGGGTAGGAGGCAATGACAGCTCTGAGACTGATATCTGAACAGCGAGGAGGCAGGATGGGTGTGGAGCGCAACTGGATAGTCACGGCGCTGATAGCGCTCGGCGGGGCTATCGCCGGCTGGTGGGTGAGGTTGCCCGACGCCGTGCAGATTCTCGTCTACGTGATGCTCGCTGACGTGCTGACCGGTTTGACCCGCGCCGGAATGGCGGGCGAGCTGAACAGCCACTGCTCGTTCCGCGGGATGATGAAAAAAGCGGGCATGTTGATCATCACCGCTCTCGGCGTGATACTGGACGGCGAGATGAGGCCGACCGTCCATCTGGGGAGCATGCTCGCGGCAGCGTTCACCGCTGTTGAGGGCGTGAGCATCATCGAGAACTGCGACGCGATGGGCATTCCACTGCCACCCGTGTTCCGTGACCTGTTCCGCAACCCGCGGAAGCGCTCGACCAAACGCAAGGACGAGAACGGGAAACAGGATCAGACAGACAAGAAGGAGGAGAAGAAGTGACAAAACTGCATCTGCATGTGCGTGTGAAGTTCCGCGCATGGCGCATCACGTTCGGGCACTACGAGCAGCACGTTGAGCGCGTGATCCCGATCAGTCTGGCCGGTGTCGGCTACACGCTCATGCACGTCAATGAGCGTGGGGTGGAGGTCACGTTGACGTGGGAACCAGTGACCGCATGAAGGTAAATCTCCAAAGGCTTCTCGCCGTCTGGGAGAAAATCGGTCCTGCGACAAACTACACGCAGGTCCGGTATCGCTATGGCGCGAAGCCGCCGCTTGGCGCGCAGTGCGCGGAGGTTCGGGAGGCAGACTGCTCGGGGTTCGTCCGCTGGCTGCTCGACCGCGCCGGGGTCACGTTGCCCGACGGGAGCGCCAATCAGCGCGAGTGGGTGCTACAGCAGGGGTGGCGGCAACTGGCGCGGTATCAGGACGTTCGGTATGC
>Ga0116144_10006469_pt1 | contig 10207 bp, 10 predicted proteins | sample AD_UKC035_MetaG_FD_89746 | JGI IMG/M metagenome (GOLD analysis project Ga0116144, IMG submission 89746) | Active sludge microbial communities of municipal wastewater-treating anaerobic digesters from USA - AD_UKC035_MetaG | ecosystem: Engineered > Bioreactor > Anaerobic > Digestate | place: USA...
GTACTATTTTTCGACATTCTTTTTTCCTGTATGCTTTTTGCCTCTTCAATTTTGCCTATTATTTTTTTTCTTTTTTTCCTATTACTCCTCTACAGTTCTATTTATCATTCACTAATCCGCAATGGCTACTGGAAGCGTTTTCTCCCTCTCAAGGGTAGCTGTCTTGAACTGAAAGTGACCCGGGCGAGATCAGGAGGCTACCCGAGCCAGGTTTTTCCCGCTCTATGCAGAGAATGCCGGAAGTAGATGAAGCCTTGTAAAAGGTCTTCGTCTTAGGAGTCTCCACACGACGGTGTACAGAAGCCCTCTCTCCTTTATTGGGAGATCCCGTGAGCGCCCAGACCATCTCAACTATAGCAAAAAGTGTGGATTCCGAGGTAAAGGCATTCCACAATCGATCTCTCCCTGATCACTATGTCTATCTTTTCCTTGACGGCATCATCTTAAAGATCAGAACCGGTTCGGGTTGAAGAAGAAGGCAATCCTGACGGCCTACGGCATTGCCAGACAAGGCAAAGGGGAACTCATCGACTTTACCCTGGTCAGGCATAAGCGTGAATATGCCTGGGTGGAATTTTTCTTGAACCTCCTCATGAGAGGCCTTGCAGGAACCAATCTTCGTCTCGTCATAACCGACGGCAACTAGGGACTTGTTAATGCCGTGCATCTCACCTATCTGTGAATGCCACGTCAGCAGTGCTGGGCTCATAAAATGTGAAATGCAGCAACCCATCTCTCGACAAAGGACCGGGATGAATATATGAAGGAAGCACGGAACATCTATGATGAAACTCACGAAAAGAAGCCATTGAACGCTACTTGCTCTGGGCTAAAAAGTGGAGATCCCGAAGGTCCAAGGCCGCTGCCTCCATCGAAAAGTATCTGGAGAAGCTCCTTGCCTTCTTTACATGTCCAATGCCTCTCTGGAGAAAATTGAGAACCACCAATCTCTTTGAACGGGCCTTCCGGGAAGCGCGCAGGAGGACCAGACCCATGAGCTGCTTTAACAACACCTAGAGTATTGTGAGGATTGTTTATGCCGTAATGAGTCACTTAAACGACCAGTGAGAGAAGAAGCCCTTAAAAGAATTTACACAAAGTGCTTGACGTTACCAGATTTGGTGATCAGGCTTGTTATGTCAGAAACTTCGTGATAAGATAGAATAAATTTGGGTTAATAGATACTGTATTGTAGTTTATTATTGCACATTACAAGCAAGAAAGGAGATAGACCAGTCATGGACGATAGGATAAAAGCGATATTTAAATCCATTTACGAAGGTGAAGCCAAGGCTGCACTGCGGTTAAAACTATTCGCAAAGCAGGCTGATCGTGAGGACTTACCCCAGATCGCTCAGCTGTTTCGTGTTATTTCCTTCAGCGAGGAGATACACGGTGAACGAGCACTCAAGATGCTAAAAGAAATCAAAAGTACCGAGGAGAATCTCAAAGAAAGTTTTGACTCTGAGACAACAGTGGCAGAGGTTGCTTATGATCAATTTTTGAAGGTTGCCGCAGATGTTGGCGACAATGGTGCCTCAATGATTTTTTCACAATCCAGGGACGTGGAGGATATTCATGCTAAGCTGTATAAAAAAGCTCTGGATCATCTGATGACAGAAACACAGACAACCTATTACGTCTGCCAGGTTTGTGGTTATGTGGCTGACGGTATGTTACCGGATGAATGCCCTGTTTGCTCAGCGCCACAAAATCAGTTTAAAGAATTTAAATAGAATTTGTTAAATACTTTGCCGTTCTTCTTGACAGACGGAGATCAATGAGAATAGACAAGCGATTGAATCGGCACAGCCAGAAAAGTTCTCCTAAACAGGAGCAGTCAATACAGTAAGAATAGACTTTTTTCTGCGTGTTATGAAAATCCTTGTTGTTCTATCAATTGCGTTATAGAATTTAAGTAATTACAAAATGAAGGGAGGTGTGACGATGAATGATGTCATAGGAATTGCATGGTTCAAAGACGAGCCTACTTACCGAAGGGCTCTTGACATTTTTACCGATGCCAGGAATATGCCTGCTACGTATGAAGACTGGAAAACTCTCGTCAAACGAGAGTGTGAAGAAATCAAACGTATCGGCAACATAGCTCTTCGTGTGGATATCAACCCGGAAGCATTCGCTGAATGGTGTAACACTCATGGATTCCCAACCAACTCCCAGGGAAGAATAGCGTTTGTTAACCATATGGAACTTGAATATCAGAAGACCGGCCAAGGAATAATCATCGATTGAGTCGTTGAGGTTGGTTGGACAGATCACGTAGGTTATCTTCAGACCTTTGCTCTAATGTAAATAATGGTGTATGGAATCGGACTTTTCGTTGGCAGAGTGTTGTTATAAGGTTATTGCCGTACCGAACTTATCATTATTCAAAAACTCAAAATTAAATAAAAATGAATTTAGTGTAAAATGAAACGATTATGTAGACAATGCACTATCTATTTGTTTTTCAGCTTTGGAACTGCACGGTCTGCAAAGATGTAACTGAGTAACGTATAAACGAGTTTTGCAGCGAGGAAATCAGGTGCCTTGTCGTGTGATGGGCATAACTCAACCACATCAAAACCCACAATTCGTTTCGCCATTGAAACAGCGCGAAGAAGTTTGGTTACCTGATACCACCCTAAGCCACCTGGCTCAGGTGTCCCTGTGGACGGCATAATGCCCGGGTCAAATACATCAAGATCAATGGTAATGTATACGTTATCTTTTAGTTGCCGAACCGTTTTCTGTATCCAGGTTTCTGAATTGAATATCTCATGGGCGAAGAACATCCTTTTTCTGTCCATGCCATCACGTTCCAACTGATCCATGCTCCGTATTCCCACAGAAACAATTTCTTTTGTATATTCCCTGGCACGGGCAATCACGCACGCATGGTTATACCGTGAACCCTCATAGGTGTCGCGGGAGTCTGCATGAGCGTCCAAGTGCAAAATGCTTAAATTTTTATAATGCCTTGCGTAGGACTTAATAACGCCCACAGATACCGAATGTTCTCCTCCAAGAGCAACTACGAATTTATTATCTATAAGATAGCGGGTAACTGCCAGATCAGTTTTTTTTATCAACACTGCCGAGGATGCTGCCCGGATAGGTCGTGCAGTGTATATCCCGTTGTCCAACACCACTCCGTCCGTTTCAATGTCATAGAATTCGAGGTATTGTGAAGCATCAATAAGGGCCTGAGGCCCTTTGTCCGCCCCTTTCATCCACGTGCTTGTTTTGTCAAAGGGAATAGGCAGAACGACAATTGATGCTGCATGATAATTGGCCTGTGTACTGAGCTGCCCACAGAATCCAACGAAATGCTCCGGCATTTCACTCCAAGATAAACACAGCAGATGCTATTACCGAGGTCCAAAGACCGTCCTTGTTCCCTTCAGCTGACTGGCAGAAATGCCTTGTTGTAAATATGTGGCCACTTGCCCTGTAGAATTGCTTGCGTTCGTCCCATGCCTGGTTAGGATCAAAAGGGATGTCCAGTGTTGTAGCAAGCATGGTTGCTGCCAGATCTTCTGCATATTCTCCTGATACGACAGCCTTCTCGCCGAAAGCATGGTGTTCAGAGAGATACCCGTAGCTGTCATAGTTCTTGGGCACTGCAAGACCAATAGCTGCTGAAACCAGGCGGTTCGGTTCGTTTGTCTCGTTTCGAGCCATTACGCAATATGTTATATCACCGGGTTTAAGAAGTTTCAAGCCGGCAGTCCTTGATATAATTTTACATTTGGGCGGGAATATGCTTGAAACATAAACAAGATTACATTTTTCAATCCCTGCACTCCGCAATGCAACCTCAAAAGACGAGAGTTTATCTTTATGAACTCCAACGCCTTTGGTAAAAAATATCTTTTTTGGCGTCATCTTCCTACCCTCCTAACATAATTATTCTTGTAATGTTATAACAAAGTCTATCTTCACCCCCCCAAATTCGACTAAAAATTCGGGGGTGAAGATACCCATAGAACTAATGCCCTATTCTTTCTCCTGTTCTCTATGTAATGTTTTTTGTTTGCCTTAAAATAAAAACATTCACCCTTCTTCAATTTAAATACTTTCCCACCAAGAATAAGGTCAATACTGCCTCCGAGTACAAGGCCAAACTCCTCACCTTCATGTGGTTCTTCTATGGGAGTTTTCTCGCCAACACTCAGTTCCATCAAAGCAGGATCCATAAGTCTGTTCTGCGCAGCAGGAATCAGAATTTGGAATTTGTTCACATCATCAATCTCCATTTCCACTCTATCTTCCAATTTGAACACAATTTTCTCATCAAAGGCTCCGTCGAAGAATCGCGATGGCTTTTCATCAAGGGCATCAAGGATACCGATAAGGCTCTCAACAGACAATGAAGTAAGGTTGCGCTCGACCTGGGATATAAATCCTTTGGTAAGTCCTGCTCGTGTGGCAAGCTCCTCTTGTGTGAGAGCCTTTGCCTGCCTTAACATTTTTATCCGTTCTCCTACGCTTGCGTCTTCTTTTTTCATAACAATAAAAGCTGACAGAAAGTTTACATTATTAAACAAATAAAATCAAATTTAAATCAAGTAAATTTTTATTTAACTTGTTGACTCACTATGCTAAACTAGCTATGAAAGGTGATAAGTGACCGGAAAACAAGCAATTATTGAGTTTTTTGTAAAAAATAATATCCATGATCTCTTTTATCTTCCTGGAATTCATACACTTTCACTTTCACAGGCCTTTTCAGGTGAGAACATTAACGTTTATATAACCCGTCATGAGTCGAACATGGTTTTTATGGCTGATGGTTTTTCTAGGGTTTCAGGTAAAATCGGGGTTCTTATCGTAACGCCGGGTCCTGGTTTGGCTAACGTGGTAACAGGATGCATGGAGGCATATGGTGATGATGTACCTCTGCTTGTTATCCATATAGACACCGGACGAGAAGGTATTGATAAAGGTATCCTCCATGGGGTGGCAGAGCCTGAAACCATGGTCCGTCACGTGACAAAGGAGGTATTTTACGTTCAAAGTACAGATGACCTGATCATAAAACTTGACAGTGCCCGAAAAGTTGCCATGACAGATCGGAAAGGACCGGTCCTTATCTCTATACCCTATACTCTTCTCGAAAAAGAGGTTGAAACAATAAGATCCAGCGAAGAGAACCCTGTACAGATGCAGCACATTGATGACTTTGACGGCCTTGAGAAGGTTCTGGCAGGTAAGAAAAAACCTGTTATCATTGGCGGCAAGGCGCTTATGTTCGAAAAGGCTCGTCCATTGTTGGACAATATATGTCTGCATTTTTCCATTCCTTTCCTCACTACTACATCAGGCAAGGGCATCCTGGATGAAGAAAACGTCTGGTGCTTCGGAAATATAGTGCAAAAGGGGATTGCAAAAAAAATTGTCTCTTCTGCTGACATAATTATTGCAATTGGTACAAGACTTCGCGACGTGGATGCAAAAAGGCGAGGAGTAAAAATTAGTGACCTCATTCACGTTGACGTAGACAGGGCCTGGTTTGACAAGAATTACTCAGCCGTATACAGAGCTTCAGGAAAAATCCTTCCATTTCTTCATGCTTTAAACGAAATTTTCACCAGCAGCTCCTTTAACTGGAGGTTAAAGGAGCTGAAAGAAGCGCAACATCTGGAAAGACTTGGATTACAAAACAAATTCCTTGGGTTTCAACTCATAAACGTCATCAAGAATTCAATTCCTGACGATACAACAACTGTTTGGGATCTAAATCTTATGGCGTACTGGGCCGAGTATTACTATCCTGTTCGTCACCAGCACGCCTTTATTATGCCTCGGGGCATATCCTCCATATTCTATGCCCTACCCGCTGCCATAGGCGCCAAAACAGCAAAACCAGAAAAACCATGTCTTGCGATTTGTGGTGATGGAGGTGTCTTGCCCACAATCAGCGAACTATCAACCATTCGAAAGTACAACATCCCGGTTGCCATTCTCGTATTCAACAATAGCGGCTTCGGTATACTTGAAGATTACATGAGGGCTACTTATTCAATTGAAGGGATGATGGCTCTTGAGAATCCGGATTTCATGAAAATTGCCGCTGCTTTCGGCATAAAAAGCAAACGGGTTAAAACTTTGCAACAACTGGAAAGTACCTTACGCCAATTGGTACAATGGAACGAACCCTTCATTATTGAATTTTCCAGTCCTGTCTTCGCACCACCATGGAGGACATAGATGGCACAAATCCCATTCCTGCCCGGCTATTTGACACACGCTAGCCCTTGTGATACTTTGATTTGTTAGGGGAAGCCAATTCGCCAAATATCATTTAAATTTATTCTGCTGTATCGTTATTGCGTAATAAGGCCAACAATGAACAACCCACCTTTGACAAAAAATGGAGTTATCATGTTAAGCAACTGCCTAATTCAGCGTGATATCATTGAGGTAAGTTGAGTAATGAAGTTATCTATCTTTTCACGACTGGCGTTAGGATACTTTGTGATATTTGTGATCCTTGGCATAGTAAATGGTTATACCCTCTGGCAACTGCATCAGATTAGCAGGGGAACGAAGCAGATCATAAATATTGATGAACGCATTTTGGAAATTAAAAAAAAGCTTGTTGACAATATATTGTCTCAGATGGAATATGAAAAGAAATTTGCCATAACCAAGGATTCTATTTTTTATGAACAGTTCTTGTCATCCCAAAGTGACTTTCAAAATTATTTAAAAGATGCTCTTTATATTGCAAATACGAAGGACAAAACAACATATTTGAATCAAATAAACAATAGTTATTCTCTTTATAATGCCCTGGTTATAGATGATCTTGAATCTATAAAGAACAAAAAACATTTTTCGATAGTAAAAAACGAAATTGAAAAAGAAAGACTCGTCGACAATATCCTCGAAGACCTGAAAGCATTGGAAACCTCAATCATGAAAGATGTTCACCGGCGGATGAACGTGCTCAGCGAAGCTGGTAGTTCGTCGAGAAAACTTACGCTTATTATGTGGGTCACCGCCTTGGTTCTAGTCTTGTTTACTTCTTTTTTCACTACCAGAAGCATAACAAAACCATTAACATCGTTGATGGAAAAGACAAAAGAGATTTCAAAGGGAATTTTCAAGAGTGATCTCAAGATAACATCTCCTCCTGAAATGATGGAACTAACCAGTGCCTTTAATGCAATGTGTGATAAGTTAAATAAGGTTGAAAAAATGAAGTCGGATTTCTTTTCGACCATGTCACACGAATTGCGAACCCCCCTTACTTCTATTAAGGAGGGTATAGGGTTACTTCAGGAAGGCGTGGGTGGAACTGTCACTGAGAAACAACAGAAACTACTATCAATCCTTACAGAAGAGTCAAACCGCCTGATCGGCCTTGTAAATTCATTACTCGACATTGCCAAGATGGAAGCAGGCATGATGACATACAATTTTGGCCATGAAAACATAGGCCTTCTTATCCAGCAATCAATACAAGAGGTAGCGCCCTTAGTAGAATCAAAAAAAATAAAAATCTGGCTAGAAACCACGGATGAATTAACACATCCCAGAATAGATAGAGAACGTATGCTCCAGGTATTGAGAAATTTGATCAGCAACGCGATAAAATTTTCTTCAGAACACGGGCAGATAACGATTTCTGCGTATCTAGAAGAGAGGGGGCTTTTAATTTCAGTTCAAGACACCGGACCAGGAATTCCCAAGGAAAACCTTTATGCAATCTTTGGAAAATTTCAACAACCCCCTGTAAAGACTTCGGAATGGACAAAGGGTACTGGTTTGGGTTTAGCTATCGTGAAAAATATCGTTGTCGCACATGGAGGTGAAGTATGGGCAGAAAGCGACATAGGACAGGGAAGTACTTTTTTTGTGCTTTTACCCTTCTGATCACTTTCGCTTTAACATGTTGTAACACAATCGAGAAAAAACCGCAGGAGCCTGAAAAAATGAGTCTATCCATTGAGCCAATTCATCCTGCCGCAGTTCAGGTGCCACCCAAAAAGGAGCAACCGCGAGATGAGTCAAAAGAACATCTCCTTGCAGGACAGCGATTGCTCTCCATGGGCCAGTATGACGCATCTGTCAAAGAATACCTCAGGGTTCTCTCGATAGCGCCGAATAAACCTCCTGGTGATGAAGCTAGTTTTGCTATTGGTCTGATATACGCTTATCCAAAATATTCGAAGAAAGATCATAGCAAGGCAGTGTCATCACTGACAAGAATCATCAAGGACTACCCCCATAGCAACTGGTCGGGTCATGCAAAAATCCTTCTTGATTTAATTCAGGACAATGAAAGGTTGAAGAGAATCTCAGCAGAGGCAACCCATGAAAATGAAAAATTAAAAAATATGATCGAGCAATCTAAAAAGGTCGATCTTGAAATAGAGGAAAAGAAAAGAGAAAAAGCGAGGTAAACTATTTTATGACTTTGGGGAGGATTCTTGTTGTAGACGATGATAAAAACCTTGTTGATTTAATACAAATGAGGTTAGAAACGGCTGGTTATGATGTAGCAACCGCCTTACACGAAGAATATGCTATTGAAAAAGTCAAGGAACAGCTTTTCGATTTAGCAATTGTAGATCTTCAGCTTGTCAATACTGACGGCATTTCGCTTATGGAAGACCTCCACCGCATTATTCCTGAAATGCCTGTTATCATACTGACAGCATACGGAAGCATTGAAAGTGCTGTTGAAGCTATAAAGCGTGGGGCTTACAGTTATCTTACAAAACCATTTGAGCATCAAGAGCTTCTTCTCCAGATTCAAAAAGCTGTTGAAAATCGACGATTAACCTCCGAAATTGAAAGATTGAAAGATCTCTTGAGTGAACGGTACAGCTTTTCGAATGTTGTGACAAGAAGCGAAAGAATGCAGAAGGTGCTAGAGACGATTTCTCGAATTGCACCAACAGAATCCACCGTTCTTTTGCTCGGTGAGAGCGGCACCGGAAAGGATTTGATTGCGAAAGTGATCCATCTTGCAAGTCAACGAAAAGATAAACCGTTCGTTGCCATTAACTGCGCGGCCCTTCCTGAGACATTACTGGAAAGTAATCTCTTTGGCCATGAAAAAGGGGCTTTTAGCGGTGCAATCCGCAGTACAAAAGGGCTGTTCTTACAGGCCGATGAGGGAACAATTTTTCTCGATGAAATTGGTGACATGCCTCTGTCCATTCAAGCAAAAGTTTTGAGAGTGCTTCAGGATAAACAGTTCTATCCTGTGGGGAGCGAAAAACTTGTAGAGGTCAATGTAAGAATCATTGTTGCAACAAATAAAAACCTTGAAGAACAGGTCGAGCAGGGGCTTTTCAGAGAGGATCTCTATTACAGAATCCATGTTATCCCGATTCATTTGCCACCCCTGAGAGATCGAAAAGAAGACATCCCGCCCCTCGTTGATCATTTCCTAAACAAATTTAGGGACAAAGTTAAAAAAGATATTAAAGGATTTACCCCTCAAGCCATGCAGAAACTGATGCTCCACGACTGGCCCGGGAACGTTCGCGAGCTGGAAAACGTCATTGAATATGCAGCTGCTATGACGGATACCGAGCTTATCGATGAAAATCTTATCTTTCAGACTAAAGTCATACCTTCTATCACTTATATCAAACCGTTGAAAGAGGCAAAAGATGTTTTTGAAAGAGGCTATCTAATATATCTCCTCGAAACATGTAAAGGCAAGGTAAGTGAAGCTGCAAAATTGGCCGGAAAATATAGGGCTGACTTTTATCTTCTTCTCAAAAAGCACGATCTTAACCCTGACGATTTCAAAACAAAGGGTAAACGCAGGTCTGAGCCTACATAGCAATTTTTCACCTGTATGAAGAATCCTTCACAAAAAAAATCGTGAACATTATCTGAACCTATAATATCTTTTGATTTCAGCATAATAGCTCAAATTGTACCATGGCATACATCTTGCCTTTGAAGTTATGATTGTGTACAACCATATAAAATTTTGGTCATTTAAGGAAATAGATATTGATATGCAAAACCGACTGATATATAAAAATGTCAAATCCAATTACCATAGGGTCAAAAAATCAATGCCTCTATTCGTTTTAATCTTTTTTTGTGCTATTTCATTAATTCTGCCAAGCGAAGGAGACTGTGCCCAAGCAACTTTCACATGGGACAAAAACACTGAGACCTATGTGGCCGGTTATAAAATATATTATGGCAACAGCTCGGGGTTATATAA
>Ga0116144_10006474_pt1 | contig 10202 bp, 4 predicted proteins | sample AD_UKC035_MetaG_FD_89746 | JGI IMG/M metagenome (GOLD analysis project Ga0116144, IMG submission 89746) | Active sludge microbial communities of municipal wastewater-treating anaerobic digesters from USA - AD_UKC035_MetaG | ecosystem: Engineered > Bioreactor > Anaerobic > Digestate | place: USA...
CAGTCGTTGTCAGAGTGGAAATTTTCGTGTTTGTCCGTTTTGCTGAATGTCTGGGCGGTCGCTCGTTAGGGTTGCCTGTAACGTTTGGCGGCTTTGCGAAGGCGGGGCTTTTTAGCACAACAGCTTATTTGAAAAACCGCACTCCAATAATACGAAAAAACTGTCAACCGAAGCACTGCACCCCCGCTTTTGCAAAACCGCTGTTGTAAGCTGGCCTTCTGTCTTCGTCATTGTCAAGCTGCTGTCCGTAAGTGTTTTGCTGGCTGTGTCGGCTGTGAGATGGCAGGTATTAAAATTTTTTAGAAGGGGTGGAAATTTAAAAAAGTTATTCTTCTCGGGCGGGAGAGTTTCAAGCTCTTTTGCAAACTTTGGTCTGCGTGTGGGCTTGTAGCGGTTTGCAAATGTGCTTGAAACTGTGCCTGGCATTTTAGTAGTAAAAATATCTGTGATGTCCTAAGTGAAAATCGTCTGGTGTATGCAATGGTAATGTTTCAATTGCTGGGGCAAAATCATATTGATAAAATTTTCCTTCTAGATATTTCTTTGCCTTTTCCAGTTTGTCATTATTGTCCGCATAACATGATAAGAGAATTTTATCCGGTCTTATTGCTTTTGATATTTCTATAAGCGTATCCAATGAATTTTCGCCCTTACTGTTTTTTTCAAAGAATCCTCGGCTGTCATGTTTTGCCTCTCCAATTACTAGCTGCCCGTCTGAAAGGCAAATAATGTCAAGCTCAGCACAAGGGGCATTTGAATGATAGTTGTCGTAAAGATTTAATTGCGGGCTATAGAAAAATGATTGATGACTTCTTCTTTGCTGCATACTTACAAGAGTTCGGATGACTGTAAGATTTCCGTCTCTCGAACCGTCTGGTCGGAAGATATTGTTTTTAATCAGGTCATTCAGTTTGTATGCAAACTTCGGCTCAATAGGAAACGGAAAATCTTCAAGGCAACCTTTGCAGTTGATTGTCTCTTTTGCTTCATTGATGTGATACCAAAATTGTGATGAACAATTTTTACATTTCAGATTAAACCCTTTAAGAAAAACTTTGTAGTTGCACAATTCCTTTATCGTTTCCTTGATGCCCAATTCTAAGTTTTCATCGTTCCTAAATGTTTCCCCTTTCTTACCAGCCAATTTTCCGTTTTCATCCAACTGCACTTCACCTTTGGTAGCCAAAGCAATTCTGCATCTTTCCAAAATTTCATCAAGCGAAATGGAATCGCCTGTTGCCTTCTTGCTCGTTGCAAGTTTTTCAAAAATATTCACCCAAAATATGTCAGCGAAGAAATCATCTACCGCCAAGAAATTGTAATTGAATGTTTTCAGAAATGCAGTGAGTTTATTGCTATCATCATGTGCTCCGCTATCAATATATTTTGTGTCTTTTGGTTTTCCGTCAATCACTGGGCTTTGAAGTAACTGGCGAAGCAAACTTTTGAACTCAGGAATATTTATTTCCAAAGTGCCTGATGTGTTTTCCTGATTGCGAAGAATAACAGAGATGTTTCTTCTGCGGTTGATTCTTCCTTTCACTCCTTTAACTATGAATTGAGTTTCCGTTGTAAAAGGTAATGCCAAAACATTCTGTGTATGTTCACCGATTTGATTGATGTGAATATCCAATGCCAAACCTTGCGGATAAAACCCGACCTTATCAGCGAAACTCAGCTTCGGTAAATGAAGCAATCCCTTTCTTGAATGAAGTGTTTGCACTGTTGGAACTTCTCCAAAATTTCTTTCATACAAACCTTGAGCATCCTGCACCTCAAAAGGAAATGATTCCAGTCTTCCATTTTCAAATCGCCTGTTTGCTTTTGTCTTTCTCAGTTTGTTGTCAATGATTTCCTGAACTTCTTCCTTTGACAATGATTCAGAAGTAACAAGAATGGAATTATCCCAATCCATATCATAAAGAACCTGTCCGAAATATTCATCAGCACAAAGCAGGTTCAATTCTTCAACTGTTACATACATGATGTTCCGCAACTCAAACAACATTCTGTTCCAGTAGTAAAATAAATCAGCGTTGGAAGACTTGTCTTTCGCAATTACAATTTCAAAATGGTAACCACCTGTGTAATTTTTGCTTCTTAGAATTACGGTGTTTAAGTTTCGTCTCGAAAAGTGCGATTGATTTATTGGTCTCTGCTCTGCAATTAGTTTATTCAGTGATCCAAATTCTTTTTCTCCAACAATCGTTCTGTCAAAGTCTTTGCTTAGTTCATATTCATGGTGCATTAAACTTGTTTCAAAGCCGAAATTGGTTTTGTAGTATGGGAGCAATGGGCTTTCTGTTTTCCATGTTTCAGCTGTCAAAATAATTTTTGACTTTACATGAAACTGTGAGAGCAAATAAAAGCCGCTTACTCCTGAAATATCTTCTCGCCTTGGTTGGTCGTCAAGGTTGTAATATCCACAGGGATTGAAAATGCGTAACCTTTTTAGAACTTCCGGGTCAATTTCCTTTGAGTAGAAAACATAATCAGGGTCGTAGTATTTCAGAATCTCCTTCCATCTGTCAGTAATCGTATTGTCTTTAACAGGAACGATTGGATTGTATCTGCCTCCCCAAATTTTCTGATTGGTATGAATAATTGAAAGCAATGCTTCATAGGGATAATTTTCATCCACAAAAAACACATAGCGAAGGTGTCTTGGTCTTGATGTAATTTGAAACTGCTCCATCGCTTACCCCAATTTTACTTTCCCATACTCCTCCTCACTCAACCAAAAATCTTTATCAATTATTTTCACTTCATCATACGTGAGTTCATAGAGCTTGTAAACCAACACATCAATTTCACGCTCTAATGCGGTGGTGTCTTGGTTTTTCTTTTTAAGAGAAAGAATTTTATCTACTTTGGAAATAAAACCAGCTTGAATTTCCCTAGTCGCTTTTTTTATTGGTAATTTCTCAACTGTATTTGCTTGAATTTCTGAAAACACTTTTTTGGTTGACTTGAACCGATTTTTGTAAATATGATTCATCAATGATGAATTGAGAAGTGCCAATAAAAATTTAAGTTTGTATTTCTTGTTCGGTTTAAGATTGATTACAACAATTGTGTTCAGGGCAAAATATTGTTCATCATCATAAGTAAAAACTAAATTCTCTGAAACTCGTCTAAATAAAAGTTTTTCATTACTCTGAAAAATATCCTTTCTCTTACATGAATGAATCCTACTTAATGAATAATCAAGAAAAACACCTGTCCAATTAATCTCATACTTGTTGATGTTTCTTCCATCAAGCAACTTATAATATTTGTTGTTGGGGTTTTGATTTCTTAGCGATAAACTTTTATCACCTTTTAAAGCAATTGCTTGATTGACAAAACAAATTTCACCTACTGCTTCGTAGCTCTCATTTGAAAAGAATTTATCAATTAGTGAAGATGACTTAAAACCAAAAGAGAAATTATCCTGAATGATAAACTCTCCATTGCTTTTTTCTGCTAAAAGTTTTACTGATGATAAATCATCTGATTTTATTTTAACCCGAAAAGTTTCATCTGGTTGCTTTGACTGAACAAACAACGTGACATTTTCTACAACAGCATTTTCAAAAGGCATATTCTCATAGTTCACGATTTCCTTCAGCTGGTAATTCTTCAAAATCAATTCTCTTGTATAACTGTAATATTCCTGGGTGAGAATGGTGTTTGGTATAATGAAAGCAAGTTGCCCGCCACGACCCAAGATTTCAAGGGATTGATGAATAAAAAAAACGAAAGTGTTCAATCTGCCAGCCGAAGTATTGTATCGCTTTTTCAAATACTGCTTGTAATCAAGAGAAACATTTTCAGATTTCGATAACTGAATGTAAGGCGGATTCCCAATCACCACATCAAAACCCTTGTCAATACCAAACATCCAAGTGGGTGAAAAGAAGGGGCTGGGCTGGCTATCGTCAAAGGGGTTCCAGTGTTTTATTTTTTGGGCTATGGCTTTCAGCACCGGCTCACTCTGCTCATCTATTTCCTTTACAACTTCATCTCGCTTTTCAATGTAGTTATATCTTAATTGTTCCTTTTCATTGCTGGATATATCGGGCTTAAAATAGTCTTTACGTATGGCTTCTAATGACTTTAACTTGGTCAACAGTTTTTGATTAAAACCAGCCAGCAAACTTTTTCCCGCCTCTTGTATAAAACTGTCCAATCCTAAATCAATTAAACTATTGGCACAAACAAATTTGAAATCAAGGTTTGGTAATGCATCAATACCAAAATTGTTATTTGGTAAGTTGGCTTTATAATCTGATTCTAATACTAAACTCAACCAAGAACGTAGACGGGCAATCTCAACTGCCATGGGCATTATATCCACACCATAGATATTGTTTGAGAGTATTTCCAACTTTAATTTATATGGGTCGGAGTATAAACCTAATTGCTCACGCAGGTCTTTAAGTTTATGAAGCACACCCATTGGGAATGCACCAGAGCCACAAGCAGGGTCTAAAATTTTTATCTTTTTGAGAAAGCCGTCTAATAATGCCCTTTCTTCTTTCTTCAAATGCCCTGCATCGGGGTTGGCAGCAAATAATGGCTCAATGGCTTTTTCTATTTTGGTTTTTTCTTCTGCTTTCAGTTCATAGCGTTTGGTTTCTATGGCTAATTGCTGTGGTTTTTTATTGCCAAAAATATCGCCAACAGGTTCGGGGTTGTTCAGTGTTTTGGTTTTCTGTTCTACAATGTGCTGCTCCCATTGTGTTTGCAAATAGGCTTTAATGCTTTCGTTTACCATGTAGTCCACAATCTCCCGTGGTGTATAAAAAGCACCAAATGCCTTGCGTTGGTTGGCTAATTTTTCGGTTTCTTCGTTTTGGCTTGCCAGCAGATTTTCAAAAATGCGTCCCAACATTTCAGGGTCAACCGCCACTTGCTGGTATTGGCTGCTGCTTTCGTCCACCGTAAAATCATAACTCTCCAAAATTTCTACAAAAGGCAATAGCCATGCATCTAAGTGCAAATCGGTGAACAGTTTGTCTTCTTCACTTTCATCAAACAAGCCACCGTTTAGGTAAGGAATTTTCTCAAAAAGCTTGTTGTGTGTTATTGGATTCCTATCCTGAACTTTTGTGTTGAGTGTTTCAAAAAACAGTTTTAGCAATACATTCTGATAATAGTTGTCTGTATCTTCAATGTTTTTTTTGCCAATGAGTGAATGAGCAATAATGCCTTTCTCTTTCAAAAACCAACAGAAAATATACCTGCCTATTAGGCGAACCGTAAATTGTTTAACCTGATTTTCGGTAGCTGTGGTATGTTGCGTTTTTACAATGCCTAACAAAGCATCAAAGCGTTCTTTCACTTGTTTATAGAACTCTTTGTTTACCTCTTTTATGTCAAGCGATTTCCAAAGCAGGTCGGCAATTTCGGGTTTCGTCTTTGAGCCAACACCCTGCCATTGCTGAATAATTTTATTGTATTGGGTGGTGGTTAATCTTCTGCGGAAAGAAACAATTCTTTTCTGTTCACCCTGATTGAAAATGAGCACTAATTTGTCATACTCAGGAGTGGTTACAAAGTGAATGAAGTAGGGTTGAGTAGGCACAAATCCGCTTCCATTGGCGGTAATGCCTTTTATGAATGATTGATAGCTGCTAAGTCCCGGGTCATTATCCACCAACTGGCTGATGTAATCTTTTTTCAGTTTTTTAAGCACAGCAAACCTTACACGGATATTTTGATTGTCGGCACTCAGGCGATACAACTGTGGTTGCACGGTTTGCGGAGCAGGAGCTAAAAAGTCTTTTAGTTTCTGTGTTTGTGGCGAAAGCAGTTGCGGTTTCTGCTGTGCATTAGGTTCAATGTTCATCCATTGCAGCAAGGCAAAAGCAAAATCCAACACGTTCTCTCGTGATGGACTTTCTGCCAGTTGGGCTAATATTTTATTGATTTCGTTAATTGTCATGCGAAAATTTGAATGATTTCACTTAGTGGAGCTTTCTCCGTTTTTTCTTCAGGTTTGTATTGGTTAGCCAACGAAATGAACTGCTTAATGATTTCATCAGAAACGTGTTCGCCTCTGCGGTTCAAACGGTTTACCAATCGCACCAATTTTAAATTCTCTTTATTGATGTAAGCGTTTTGAGAATGCAAAATAGAATTACTCACTTTGTCAATTTCCGAAACAGGATAACCGTATTCCATCATTTTATTGATTAGAAAAGCAATAGCAGTCTGTTGCGGTTGATTGTATCGCACCTGATGTTCTTCTTCCGAAAACTGGTAGCGTTGAATAAAATCCAATATGTATGCTTCCGTTTCAGGTTTATGTTTGAATTTATCGGCAAAGCGTTCATTTTGCTCACTGGTTGCTTTAATGTGCAACAAACCTTCGGTAGTGGTGAGCAACTCCCCAATTTTATCTTTGGTGAACGCCACAAAATATCCTGCTTCCAATGCTTCTTCATCACCCGCTGCCAAATGAGCCAGATGTATAAAATCATCTTCTTCCTTTCGCATTTGCACTTTGCCCCATTTGCCTTTGGGCATGTTTTTAATTTGCGCCTTGTAGGTTAATGCAAATTCCTCATTTCGGTCAAATGCTCTCAGGTCATCCATAAATAAATCTTCGGCTGCCAGCAATTCCGATGTTTCAAAAATCTTTTGGAATGCAGCCAAACGTTTCTTTTCGTCACGGCTGTAAAGGTCTTCGGTATAGTCCTGTGGTTCGGGATCTTCGTCCAAAATAGATTGGTCGGTTCCAATGGTGTAGCGAATCAGATTGATTTTATCTTCCAGTTTGCGGACTAATTGCAGATAACTTTCCAACTGTTCTTCGGGTCGGAAATTGTAAATAAAAATTTCTTCGTGTTTACTACCTAAGCGATTGATACGCCCGTTTCGTTGAATCATTCGCACAGGGTTCCAATGCAAATCGTAGTTGATTATCATGCCGCAATCTTGCAAGTTCTGACCTTCTGAAAGTTTGTCGGTTGCAATCAAGAAATCAATTTCCTTTTCTCCGTTTTTCAGTTGGTATTTTTTGGAAACAGGAGCAAAGCGTTTGGCATAGACCTCAATTTCGCTTTTTGAACCTAAGGCAAATTCTATGTTTTTGCCTTTCACCAAATACTGAGGCAGGTTCTCAGATAGATATTGCAAAGTGTCGGCAAAGTAGGTAAACACCAAAACTTTTCGGTCTTCATTTTGATTTAAGTGTTTGGCTAATTCCTGAATCTTATCGTCCTTGTCTAATAAATACCTGATTTGCTCTTTCAAAATTTTCAGCACTGCAAGGTCTTTGCTGATATCAGCTTTCAGTTGTGTTACATTAAAAACACCTTCATCGGCTACAATGCTGGTAAATCCTTCTTCTGCACTTTCAAAATCTTCAATATCAAAGTCTAATTCATCTTCCTCAGCATTTTGTTCATTGTAGGCATCAATGGCTTTGTTTAACGCTGATAGATTTTTTACTGAAATGATTTTATTGAATTGCTCCAATTTGTTTTGAAAGTCAATCAATTTTTTCTCATAGCTTCCAATGGATTTATTGATGGAGAAAAGGGATGATTCCAAACGCTTTAAAAATACGGTTCTGAAAATTCCGTAAATACCAATCTGTCTGCTAAGTTCTCGGTTTTCATCTGCATTTAACTCCAATTCTCCACGCTTTCTACCATAGTAAGCATGACGATAAATATTGTAGCGGTAGCAAGGAAAACCTAAACTTAGCAATGCTGTGTAAATTATTTCAAGCGATGAATGAATGGGCTTGTCTCTTTCGGTGTAATGGTCAAACAAGTCAAGCGGATGAGCCAAATACTCTAACTCAGCCAAACTGCTGATTTCGTAATTGAAAGCTCTTGTCAGTTCGGGATATGGCTCTGCATATTTGAGTAATTGCGATTTGAACTGATTGGGAACTTCATACTCCAAATTGTCAGGATATGATTTTGGAAACTTTTGAAGTTTGCCATTTATCTCCAATCCATCAGGATATTCTTTTTCAATTCCCTGCCTTGTTCGTCTGACGATAAAGCGATTCAGCAAAGGGGTAAGTTGTTCTTTTATTTGCTGATAATTGATAAATCCGCTCTCACGGATTTGCCTTCTCATGTCCGTTTGCAGGAGTTCAAGGCGTTCTTTTAATGTAAAATATTTTTGTCTGCTGCGGTCGTAAAATTTTCCCAACTTAAAAATTTCCCCACCTGAACCCAACATGATTTGATTTGTAAGGTCGGCTAACTGATTGTTGATAGGCGTTGCGGTAAGCAACAAGGTTTTAGCGTTTTCATTTTCCTGACGCCACTTAATAAATACATCAAAACGTTGTCCGCCCGATGCCCTCAGGTTGTGGCTTTCATCAAACACAAATAAGCCAACGGGAATAGATTGTAAATTTTCACGAACATCTTTGATTTTCTCGGTGTCCTGCAAACTGTATATTTCAGGGATATGAACCACTTTGAAATCATCAAATGATTTTCTCCATTGCTGAATGAGTCCGGCAGGTGCAATGACCACAACTCTTTGATTCAAATTCTGTTTGTAGTATTCAATTACCTTAATGGCTGTGTAGGTCTTACCTAACCCAACAGAATCAGAAAGCATGGCAACCCCTTGTCGTTCCAATTTTTTGATAAGTGAATTGGCATTTTGGATTTGAAACTTCAATAATTGCGGCTTGCCTGAACTTGGGTCGTCTATGTCAACTTTGTTTTCTTTCTCGTCCAATAAATCCTGTCCGTAAATACGATACAAAGCATGGATATACATTTCGTAAGCACTAAAGCAGGTTCCACCATGTTTGCTCAAAGCAAGAATTTCTTCTTTGAAGGTTTTGCTCCAATCCTCACTTTCGTTCCATAGTTCTTCAAACCATGTGCGATGTGAAGGATGCTGTGAAAGATTTTTACGGATAAAATTTACTGTTGCGTTGTTGTCTTCAAACTGATTTAACTCAAGATTGCCGAACAAACCTTGCTTAGTGAAATTGGAACTGCCGATAATGCCAACTGCATTTTCTTCATCAGTTCCAAAAATGTAGCACTTAGCATGAAGAAAGTTTTTTCGGTAAACTTTGATTTGAATTTTACCGCTATTCGTTTCGTTCATGTATTTACCTAACAAGTCAGCAACCTGTTGAAACTCCTCTTTCAGTTGCAAGTCCTCTAAATCTTTCTTCAAATATTTTTCAGGAAAGTCGGGGTCTTGTTGTTTAGGGTTTTTAACCTGATAAGCCCTAACAGATGGTTCTTCGCCTAATAACAGTCTGAATGTAATATTGTCCCTTTCTAAAAATTGATTCAACTCTTCAAGGATTGTAACCATTCCGGGCAAATCCCAATAGCCTGTCGCAATAGAAATTTGAGAAAACGCTTTGTCTTGAATCAGTTCTTTTAATACAGTACCAAGCTGATACTCGTTTGATGAATTGTCTATGAGTTTAATACCTTTCTTCATTTCTTCAATTTCTTTTTTAGGATATTCAAAGCATCAGGAGCTAAATCTTTTTCGTCACCAACCACATTCTCCAATTTGTCAGCCAGCCAAAGCGTAAGCAGTTCATCTTCGTTGGCTTTTAGGAATTTGGCAATCTCAATCACCTGTTGTTTGGAAGCGTTTCTGTCGCCTCTCTCAATCTTACTCATTAAAGCAGTGTCAACTTCAAGATGAGCAGCAACCTGTCTTAAAAGCAGGTTTTGCTTCTCTCTAAGTTCTCTAATTTTTTGTCCTAAATGCTTCACGTTACTTGTATTATTGTTGGCTTGTCAGAATTTGTCAAATGTAGTAATTATTTCCTGTCCGTTTATTGAGCTGTGGAAAAAATTTTGCTCTTTTGGTTTTGCGAAGGGTAGGCTTATGTGTCGGGCAAAACCAAATGTGCAAAATGCGGGTGGGATTAGAATTACTTTTTTAAATGCGGGTGGGCAAAAATTTTAAAACCTATTGCGTTGGCTTGTGTGTCGCCAAGGTGGTCTGCTGGACTTTGTCGAGTTACACCGAAATTGTCTGCCATGTTAAGGTCGTCTGAAAAGTTTGGCCAGGTAGTGTAAGGTCGAGTTTTCAAGCTGTCATGTTAACCGTTGCAGTGTCGTAATAGGCTTGCTTACAACTCATAAATATGCGCAATAATACAATATTTATTTCAAATATCAACATAATAAGCAAACAGGAATATTCTCTTGATAAACAGGCAATCAGATTAAAATCAATATTGCGCATTTTGTATATTA
>Ga0116144_10006476_pt1 | contig 10201 bp, 8 predicted proteins | sample AD_UKC035_MetaG_FD_89746 | JGI IMG/M metagenome (GOLD analysis project Ga0116144, IMG submission 89746) | Active sludge microbial communities of municipal wastewater-treating anaerobic digesters from USA - AD_UKC035_MetaG | ecosystem: Engineered > Bioreactor > Anaerobic > Digestate | place: USA...
ACGATCTTCTTGAAGAGCTGCGGCGCCTTCTTCGCCAGAAATAGCGCGATATTGCCTCCGTCGCTGTAGCCGACGACCCCCGCTTCCGTAATGCCCTTGGCCTGGCACAGCCTTATGACGTCATCACTGTACTGGCCTATGCTGTAGTGCGTATCCTCTGAGAGGGTCTCTCCGTGCCCCCGACTGTCTATGGCGATGGTGTGAAACATCTTGAAGTGGATCGTCTGATGTTGGGTAAAAAGGCTCTTGCTTTCCGAATTTCCGTGAAGCAGGATGAGCGTAGGGCCGGCGCCATAGTCCCGATAGGCAATCTTGACATCGCCGAGGTCTACATAGGCTGTGGATAACTTTTCCATGTCAGTCTCTCATCCCCTTTTGACGGGATACCCTACCAGGTAGGTGAATACGAATAGCGGCGTTCCCGTGGACGCTTGCCCGGCCTCCCAGGTGTAATCGTTATGGGGGAACGCTCCGATCAACTCCTTCAATTCCTGAACCGAATATACTCTCAGAAGCGATACGATCCCATCCCAACACGTCGCCAATGGGACGATAGGAAGAAGATACGTCCAGAAAAACCGCGAGAAGGTGCGTGGCTTGATGAAGGGGGTGACGAGAAGATAGGCGACAAAAGTCATCAAGGGCGCCAAAAGCAAGAGAAACAGCCCCAGGGGGGGCTTCAGGCTGGCCTCGAAGATGCCTATCGCCACCTTTTTCTCGACTGCATCCTGTAAGATGGCTCTGGCTTGTTCGGGCCGGAAATGATGAAACCCCTCAAAGAGCGTGCGCATCCCCTTCAGGTGCGCAGGGACTTCCATAGCATCCACCGGCTCGGCGAGATAGCGGATCCCCTGCCGCGAAGTCTCCGACCACTTTTGAATCGCTGCGGGATCGGGATATTTGTCGGTGAGGCTGATCTTGACCGACAATCCCGCCTGTTGGAATTCCTCCTGCAACCGCACCCACGGGCCGCTGCCGCCGGAACATAAATCCACGATCTCCGTTGTTTGGGCATGATCCAGCGCCTTTTTAAACAGTGGGATCAGGTACTTGTGACCCGAACCAAGCGTCGCCGCAAACTGAAGGTAATCGGTCTGGATGCGCCGAAAGGTCTGCGGATACCAGGGCAGGTCCATAAACTCAAACAGGTGAATGTGTCGCATAGTCTCAACACCCTCGCCGTAACTACTTTATGTTCCGACACGCTTCCAGATTTTGTTGCATTTCACGGCACCGGGCGTGCCACAACACCTCATAGTCCTCTGGGGAAATAACCCGCTCCTTCAGGTCGGCGATGGTGAAAATACCCTCCGTCTTGCACCATTCCACGCAAATTCTATAGGCCTCCCAGTCCAGGTCGTCCTCATCCCAGAACACCCTGACCTTTGGAAGCCCACGCAAGAAGGCGGCCAAAGCCCTGGTGTGACCGTCTGTGAAGATCACGTCGTTATCCAGCATTTTCACCGGGATGGGATCGAGCGAGTCAGATGTTGGTGGATCAAATCTCCCCATCACATAAGACAGCTTGCCCGAACTCACGAATAGTTGGCTGGGTTGAATTTCGTCCAGGCTTTTCAGGAATACTCCCAAGTCTTTTTCCATTTGAACGACAGGTAGAGGAATCCCATTCAAGTCGTTGTCAAAGCGCTTCACGATGGTATAACCCAATTTTTGATAAAACCCCTGCGCCGACAGCCCGGACAAGAGGAATAGCTTCTTGAAACGGCGTTGTCTGGCATGGTCTTCGATAGCCAGCATAAGCTCCCTGCCAATGCCTTTTTGATGCAGCGCTACCTCGACGAAGACATTCCGCACCCGGTCGCAGTCAAGCGTGGCCGTGCCAACGACCTCATCCCCCATCACGCTCACAAGCGTTAGCTGTTGCCCGGCCAATTCGATGAGCTTTTCGGGGGTGTACGATGGGATTAAGGCTTCGATGGCTTCTGTGGAATAATCCTGGCTGTTGACTTGCCGCAAATTCTGGATGATTAGCTGGCTCAGGCCCTCCGCATCTTCAGGCTCAAAGCTCCTTATGATCATGGCCTTGCTCAATAATCAAACAGAGCGACGATTTCACCAGCTAACCCGACACACGCTTTACCACAATCAATAAAGTACTCCATACGATTGGGCACGGGGGCGAGCGCCTTTTTAGCCTGCTTGGTGAGTCGCCACAAGTTTTGGGCAAAACTCCACTTATTTGACCGGGGCATTTTATCCCAGCGCTCGGCGCCGATCCTATTGGCATACCAGCGTAGGTCGTCAATGATGGTAAACAATCGCCGGACGTCATCCTCGGCGGGCTGCTCGAGCTGTACCAGCGCGTGATAGGCGGCCTCTAGCTGTTCCAGCATAGTAGGCACACCGGGACGCGGCTCTGGTTCAACGATGGCGGTAACTCTGCCAAGGATATCTTGCGCACTGACCCACCCATTGACCTTGCCCAAGCTGTTGACGATCAAAAACTGATCGCCCTGAATGTCGCCCACCAAATGGAAAATGTCCCCTTTGTGCCATCTGACGAGCACGCGGTCTCCCACCTGGATTTCGCCAGGATCGGTAATAGGCGACATAGTGAGCGTTTGCCCGTGTTTAATCGCCTCCCGCATCGAGGCCAGGTCGCCGCCATCGGGCACGGTCCAGGTGTAGGATTTACCTTCTTTGAGAGCTTCAAGCAAAGGGTCTTTGTGTTTTGTCATTGACATCCTCTCGGTGCGATTAGGCCAGTCTGAGTTGAATTGCTGCGAGAGTATACCGAGAACCGCAGCCCGAAACGGCAGGGAGGGTCAGATTGTTCGAAATGATCGTTCTGGAGCAAGAACCTACTTCAAAACATACTGCGCCAGGATTTTTTGAACACCCACAATATCGGTCCCCCGCTTGAATTCACGCTCAATGGGCGTCATATTGCCGGAAATATAAATCTTCATTTCAGCATCCATATCAAAGCTGCCGGCCGTTTCTACTGAAAAGTGACTGATAGAGCGATAAGGAATGGAGTGATACTCCGCTTTCTTACCGGTGAGACCCTGTTTATCCACCAGGATGAGCCGCTTATCCGTGAAAACAAAAAGGTCACGAATAACTCGAAACGCTTTAATTAAGCCCTCGCCTTCAACCAGGATGGCATCTAAATCTTTCTGTAGACTCTTGATATCAACCTCTGATGCGTTTCCAAAAAGCCCTTGAAGCATAATATCCTCCATTTGCGCGATAGTTTTCAGCTAGAGTCATTATATACTCGCCCCCCACCCCCGTCAACGCAAGAACCTTGCCTCCCAAATCTAAAATCACCTTGACACTCTCCCGCTTTATGTTAAAATCTCTTTGTTGGCCCCCATCGTCTAGTCTGGTCAGGACACAGGCCTTTCAAGCCTGGCACATGGGTTCGAATCCCGTTGGGGGCACACTTTCTAGGGCGGGGCGCGCCCGAAGTCACGCCGGGGATAGGTCACCTCGGAAGCGGTATTCACCGCCCGCCACCAAACAACTTTATCCATCCCGGCGCTATGCCCATGGAGTGTATGTGTCACAGCCAACGGCCCGGCCTAGCACCGGGCCGTTTTGCTTGAATGGAGTACCCCTCAAATGGAAAAACTACAGATTATCCCCCTCGGTGGACTGGGCGAAGTCGGCAAGAATATGCTGGCCCTGGAATACGGGCGCAACATCCTGGTGGTGGACGCCGGCATTATGTTCCCCGAAAGTGACATGCCCGGCGTGGATTACATCATCCCCGATTACAGCTACCTGCGCGGCAAGGAAGACCGCCTGCGCGGCATCGTCATCACGCACGGCCACGAAGACCACATCGGCGCGCTGCCTCACTTCTTGCAGGATTTTAACGCGCCGGTGTACGCCACCAAACTCACGCGCGGCTTGATCGAGGTGAAGCTGTCCAGCAACCTGCAAAAGCGCGTCAAGCTGCAAACGATGGAACCGGGGGACGTGGTTCATCTCGGCCCGTTCGAGGTCGAACCGTACCACGTCTGCCACAGCATCCCGGACTCGGTGGGTCTGGGCATCACTACGCCCGTCGGCCTGATCGTCCACAGCGGGGATTATAAGCTGGATCACACGCCGGTGGACGGTTGGCCGACCGATCTGGCGAAACTGGTGGAATTCAACCAGCGCGGCGTGCTGGCGCTGCTGGCCGACAGCACCAACTCGGTCAACGCCGGCTCCACCCCTTCGGAACGCACGCTGACAACGGCGTTGGAGGACGTGTTCCGGGGCGCCAAGGGCCGCGTGATTGTGGCGACGTTCGCCTCGCTCATTTCGCGCATCCAGCAGGTGGTGGAGGTCGCGCAGCGGTTTGGGCGGAAGATCGCCGTCGCCGGCTCGACGATGGTGAAGAACATCAAAATGGCCCGCAAATTGGGCTACCTTGACATCCCTGACGATGCGATTCTCTCTTTGCAAGACATCAATCGCCTTCAACCGTCCCAGGTTGCCATCCTGGCGACCGGCTCGCAGGGCGAACCCAGCTCTATTCTGGGCCGCCTGGCGCTGGGACGCCATCCCGCGCTGCGCGTGACGCCGGGGGATACGATTGTGTTATCGTCGCACACCATCCCCGGCAATGAGGAGACGGTCAACGCCGTCATCAACCGGCTGTTCCAGCGCGGCGGCAACGTGGTCTATCACCCCGTGGCGCCGGTGCATGTCTCCGGGCACGCCAGCCAGGAAGAGCAGAAGATGTTGCTGAGCGTCGTGCGCCCCAAATTCTTCGTGCCCGTTCACGGCGAACTGCGCCACCTGAAGCAGCACGCCGTGTTGGCGCAGGAAGTGGGGTTGGCCCGCACGGACATCGCCGTCGTCGAGAACGGCTATATGCTGCGCTTTTCTTCGGATACGATGGAGATCGGCGAGCGCATCCCCGGCGGGTACGTCTTCGTGGACGGCAATTGGGTCGGGGACGCGGTCAGCTCGCAGGTCATCCGGGAGCGGGATGCGATTGCCGCTTCGGGCGTACTCAGCGTGGTGTTTTGCTACACGCGCGGCGCGGTCGTCGGCACTCCTCACATCACGGCGCGAGGCGTGGCCTCGGGACAGACGATGACGGCCATGACCGACGACGTCGCGCGCCTGGTGCGGCGCACGGTGCAGACCGCCGGCGCGGCCCAACCGCAGGAGCAAATGGAAGCCGCCGTGCGGCAGTCCGTTTCCGACTTCTTCTATCAGGAAGCCCGCAACCGTCCCGAAATTCTCGTGACGGCCCTCCCGGTCAGTTGACCTTGGCGCATATTCTCTTTGCCTACAAGCAATTTCCCGCCCCCTCGGTTAGTCATGCCGGGGGGGAATCGCTTTTTAAATTGATGGCTGAATGGCGTCGGCGCGGCCACCGGCTGACGTTGGTGGCCCGTATCCTGGACGAAGAACGCGCGCAGTTGCCAGCAGTGGAGGCGCTCTGCGACGCGATCTACACCGTCCCGCATCATCGCTCCTTACCAGGTCCGCGTCCACTGGCGATGCTGCGCAGTTATGTCGCCTTCCGTCGCATGGCGGCGCGCGCGCTGCGCGAGACTTCCCCGGATTTCCTCCATGTGGAAACTACCCAGACGGCGGCGGTATTGGCCGGGCTGCGGTTGCCCCCGGCCTCTTTCCGCACCCAGGACGTGAACTGGTTTCTCCACGAACAGAGCGCAGCTCACGCGCGCGGGTGGGCGCGTTGGCTGGCGCAGGGGAAGGCCGCTTTCTTCCACCGGTTTGAGCCGTGGCTGTGGCGCCGCTACGCCGTGATGCTGGCGATCTCGGAAGGAGATCGCTGCCTGCTTGCGCCGTACTGCGCGCAGCGCCCCCTGCTGATGCTGCCCCTGACGCCGGCCGTGTTCCCCGTCCCGCCGGAGGCGACATCTCCGCCCGCATCCCCCATTGCGCCTGGCCCTAACCTGTTGTTCGTCGGCGCGATGTCCCGCGATCACAACCTCGCGGGCGTAGGGTGGTTCCTCGACGAAGTGTGGCCCCGCATCCGGGCGGAAGTACCGGCGGCGCGCTTCTTCATCGTGGGCGGCAATCCCCCGGAGACGCTGCGCGCGCGCGCCGATGGGCAGTCCGTGGTCGTTACTGGCTTTGTGGACGACCTGGCGCCCTGGTATCGCGCCGCCGCCGTCTTCGTGTCGCCGCTGCTGGTGGCCGGCGGCCTGCTGCAAAAGGTGGTAGACGCGATGGCCATGGGGACGCCGGTGGTGGCCACCTCCGTGTGCAATCACGGCCTGGGGGCGACGCCCGGCGTCCACCTGCTGACCACCGACGCGCCGGAAGACTTGGCCGCCGCCGTCATCCGCTTGTTGCGCGACCCGCACGCGCGTTCCCAGATCGCCGCCGCCGGCCAAGTCTTCATCCAGCCCTATTGCGATATTGCCGCCGCCGTGGATGCGTGGGAACAGGCGCTGTTGCGAGTGAGCAATAAAGCGAGTGAGCGATAAAGCGAGTGAGCGGGGTATCACTTTTTTTACCTTTTCGCTGATCCGCCGTCTCGCTTGTTCGCTGATCCGCCGTCTCACTTTCTCACTCCATCTCATGGTATAATGCAACCGAAAATCGTCAGGAGCCGCATGAGTATGACAAAAAAGCGCACACCACAGCCTCGAAGTCTATTGCCGACTTTGATGACGGCGCTGTTGATTGTTATGTTGCTCACCATAGGCGTTGGCGTGGCCTCGTTTGTGCTCTCCTGGCTGCGCGGCTCACTGACCACTCCCGGCAGCATTGTCCCCGGTTTGCCGAGCAGCACCCAACCGAGCGAGAACGTCAAATATGAGTTCGGCGCCGTATTACCGACCTGGACCGGCAAGGATCGCATCACCGTCCTGCTGTTGGGGATTGACGAGCGCGCGCAGGAAACCGGCCCCTTCCGCACCGACACGATGATGGTGTTGACCCTCGATCCCGTGTCCAAGCAGGGGGGGGTGCTCTCCGTCCCCCGTGACCTCTGGGTGCCGATCCCCGGCTACCAGGATGGTCGGATCAACACGGCGCACTTCCTCGGCGACCTCTATGGCTATACCGGCGGCGGCCCCGCATTGGCTCAGACGACCGTGGAGTATAACCTGGGGGTTCAGGTGGATTATTACGTGCGCGTCAATTTCCAGGGGTTCGTCACATTGGTGGATGCCGTGGGCGGCATCAATATTTACGTTGAACAACCAATCAGCGATCCCACCTACCCCAATTACAATTACGGCTATGATCCGCTGTACATCGAGGCCGGCTGGCAGCATTTTGACGGCGAGATGGCTCTGAAATATGCCCGCACGCGCCACGGCAGCAGCGACTTTGACCGCGCCCGCCGCCAACAACAGGTGATGCTGGCGGTGCTGAACCAAATCATGGACCTGAATATGGTGCCCACCCTGGCCCGGAACGCCTCGCAGTTGTATGAGACGCTGCAAGCCTCGATTCAGACGAACCTGGCGTTGGATCAGATCCTGGCGTTGGCGAACATCGTGCAGGACGTGGATCGCTCCCAAATCCGCTTTGGCGTGATCGATCAGACCTGTACGCAGCCCTGGGTGACGCCCGAAGGCTGGCAAGTCCTGGTGCCGCTGCGCGAGCAGATGCGCGTTTTGCGCGATTACGTCTTCTTTGCCGACCAACCCCAGGCCGCCGGTGGAGGGGAGGGGGCGGCGCCGCTCCTTCCCACCGCGACGCCGGAGGTGGCGATGATTTCGGTTTTGAACGGCACCACTCAAGTCGGACTGGCCGGCGGCACCGGCGATTATTTGAGCGCCAACGGGTTGACCGTAGCCGCTGTGGGAAACGCCGAGGAACCCAACTATGCCAAGAGCTTGATCATTATGAATCGGGATAAGCCGGTGACGGCGAACCGCATTGCGTCGCTGTTAGGATTGACGCCGGCGGCTATTGTGCATGGCACGGATGTGAACGCGGCCCACGACATCGTGGTCATTCTCGGCGCCGATTATGCCGGCCCCCCTTGAGCGCTTCCTACTAGGTAAGGATGTCCAAAAATGCAGGTGAACTATGGATGAAATGAAGGTAACTGCGCCGGCCATGACCGGCGCGCGCCGCCCATTTCCAGTTAAGTTGCTGTTGAAAATTTGCCTCATTTTGCTCTACCTGATCGTCACGCTGGGGGCGGGCTACACTATTTTTGTGAAAGTGCGCGAGCAGGTGGGACAGTCTAATATTCTGCCGGAATTTACGATCCGCAGGTTGCCCGGTGAAGAGAGTCCCAACGTCGAGATCAGAGAAGGGGAGACGCTGCCAGAGTGGACGGGCACCAGTCGTATCACCTTCTTGATCATGGGCATTGACGAGCGTATGCAGGAAGATGAGAAATATTGGCGCACGGACACGATGATTCTGGCTACGCTTGACCCGGTGACGATGCAGGCCGGCGTCCTTTCGATTCCCCGGGATCTGTGGGTGTCCATCCCTGGCTACACTGAAGATCGCATCAATACCGCGCATCGCATCGGCGATATGTACGACCATCCCGGCGGCGGTCCGGCTTTGGCCGTGGAGACGGTGGAATACAACCTGGGTGTGGAGATTAACTACTACGTGCGGTTCAATTTCCAGGCATTTGTCGAGATTGTGGACCGGATTGGGGGCATTGACATTGACGTGCCGGAGGAAATTCACGACACGCAGTATCCCACTCCCGATTTTGGCTACGAAGTGTTCCATGTGGATGTTGGGTTACATCACTTCTATGGGGAAGAGGCGCTGAAATATGCTCGTACTCGCCACTCTACAGGCGGCGACTTTGACCGGGCGCGGCGGCAGCAGCAGGTGATCAAGGCCATCTTCAAGCAGGTCACGAAAGCCGATATGCTTCCGCAATTGGCCGCGCAGGCTCCGGATATGCTGCAAATCCTGCAAAACTCCATCAAGATTGATCCCAAGCTGCAACTGGACGAGTTGATCGCCCTGGCGAACCTTGCGCGAAAGGTCAACATGGACGAAGATGTCACCTTCCGCGTCATTGACGAACGCTGCACCTTGTTTAAGACTACGCCGGACGAAATGATGATTCTGGTGCCGCTGCGCGATGAGATTCGAGTGGTGCGGGACGAAGTGTTTGGCCTGCGAGCGGAAAGCGAAGGAGTACAAACCGTAGAGGAAGAAGCCCCCACCATCTCCGTCCTCAACGGCACCGGGACGGCGGGCCTGGCCTACGCCGCCGCCGAATTTTTGCAGGCCAACGGTATCCCGGTGACCAATTACGACAACGCCGACCGCCAGGACTACGACACCTCGCTGGTCATCCTCAATCGCGCCAAGCCGGCGACCGCGCTGCAAATTCTCTCCCTGTTGGAGTTGCCTCAGTCTGCCGTCATCAACGGCGCCAACCCCACCGCCCAATACGACGTGGTTATCATCCTGGGCGCAGACTACGCCGCGCAGCAGCCCTGATTTTTTTACGCAAAGGCGCAAAGACGCTAAGAAAGAAAACCTGGCGTCTTTGCGCCTTTGCGTGAAACGCTCTTTGTTTACTCTGGATTCCCCAACGGCTGCATCACGATGTACTGGAAGCCGTTCATCGGCACGTGTTCCACTAGGCCGTAATGCTGACCGATGGCGGCGAGCACTGGCGGCGGGTAGAACTGCGCCCGCATGATGACGACGCCGAATTCCTCCCGGCGCACCATCGCTTCCAACTCTGTGGTATCTAGCAGGCCGTTGTTGTAGAGGTTGAGCAACTGCGTGGGATTCGTGACCACCGGCTTGCCCGCCAGCATCGTGAACGCGGCCTCCTCGCTGAAGACCGGCCCCTCAGCCGCGCGGACGTAGGCCAGCAGCTTCGCGCCGCCCTCGTAATCGCGCGGCAGCATCAGATGTCCCACCTGCGAATAGCCGACGGCGTCGTAGTACGGATAGTCGGCGTAGGCCGAGACTCCGCTCACGTTGAGCAACTGCGCCGCCGTCCCCCACACCGGCCCGGCAGTGGGCAGATGCAACATCCGCGTGGATTGGAGCAAGAGCAGCAGCGGCAGCGCCACTGCGACGTAATCCTGCCAGTGCGGTTGCAGCCGCGTGGCCCAATCGCGCAGCTTGCCGAGCGCAAACCCTGACAGCACCAGCGCCGCCGCCACCGACGTGGCCCAGTACGCCTCCCCCGCGCCCCACTTGCCGGACATCGCCCCCGTGCCAAGCGCCGCGACGAACCACAGCGTGTAGACCGAGAATTGCCCTACGTAAGCCTCGTAGAGCGTCATGCCGAAGGCCAGCA
>Ga0116144_10006477_pt1 | contig 10201 bp, 10 predicted proteins | sample AD_UKC035_MetaG_FD_89746 | JGI IMG/M metagenome (GOLD analysis project Ga0116144, IMG submission 89746) | Active sludge microbial communities of municipal wastewater-treating anaerobic digesters from USA - AD_UKC035_MetaG | ecosystem: Engineered > Bioreactor > Anaerobic > Digestate | place: USA...
CCGGTTTGGTTTAAACGCACGCTGGTTGGGTTGGGGGCCGCGCTCATGGTGCCGGGGTTGTTATTTACATTGATGTATTGCGTGATAACACTGGTATCGCTATTTGATGACTATGCCGATGACGCTGTGGCGGGGGGAGTATCGGGCCTAGCCTTGACCGCACTGACCTTGGGCGCCGGCGGTGTCACATTCTGGCACGGGCTGCGCTCGCTGAAGCACAAGCCGTCCAAGTCCCTTCGCCTGCCGCCGATCTGGACGTTGGTGGGCGTGTTTGGGGTGTGCGCGGCGCTGGCGGGCGCGGTGTTCACATACGACATTGCCGCCGGGCTGCTGTTTCCACCGCTGTTCCTGCTCGCCGCCGCGCTGCCGCCGTTGTGGGCGGTCGCGTGGTTCTTCGGACGAGATCTGCAAGCATCCGGCCTGACGTGGCGGCGCGGTCTGACGGCTATGGCGGGCGGCGCGACGCTCGGCGTCTTCGTCGCCATTCTGCTGGAAATTCTCTTGCCCGGCATCGTGCTGGCGCTGGTGTTGGATTTTGCGCAAAGCGCGGCGCGGCATGTCGAAGACCTGATGACCGCCCTGGCGGGTCAGAATATCGCCGAGGCATTGACCAACCCCACGTTCCTCTACGCCTTCGCGCAACTGGCCCTCATTGCGCCGCTGGCCGAGGAGATCGCCAAGCCGCTGGTCACGCTGCCCCTGCTCAAACGGCTGACGCGGCGGGAGGCGTTCTGGGTCGGCGCGCTGGCGGGCGTGGGGTTTGCCGCGCTGGAAAATGTGCTCTACGCCGGATTCGGCCTGCCGATCTGGGCGGGCATCCTGGTCGTGCGCGCGCTCGGCGGGGCGATTCATCCCCTGGGCGCGGGGCTGATGGCGCTCGGTTGGCGCGATTGGCTGTGCGGCGAGCCGGGCGCGGGGCGCGTGTGGGCCAAACGGTTCGGGCTGGCGGCGGGGATGCACGCGCTGTGGAACGGGGGATCGCTCATCGTACTGACGCTCGGCGGGGCCAAGGCGTTCGGCGCGCTGCCGCCGGACGTAGAGGTGCTGGGGTTCGCAGCGGGCGGGACGGTGTTGGCGCTGCTCGTCACCCTGGGGCTGGCCGCCCTGTGGCTGGGCCGGGCGACGGTCAACGCGCTGGGGCAGCCGGTGGAGGAGGTCGTCGGGACGGCGGCAATCCCCGCGCTGTCGGATCGCGCCGTGGCGATTTGGGCGCTCGCCTGCCTCGTCGCCATCGTCCCGGCGGGCGTGGCGGGGTTGAAGTTGCTGTTCTGGTAGTATAATGAACTCAGGATTCCTGAGAATTGAAAGGATTGAATGGTATGACCGTTTCCAGTATTACCCTACACCTTCCGCCCCTGGTGTTGCAACGCGCCCGGCAAGCTGCTGAAGCGTTGCAACGCCCTTTGGAAGAAGTGTTGATCACGACGCTCGACGCCACTTTGCCGCACATTGAGGATGCGCCGCCGGAGGTACAGTTGGAATTGCTGCGCATGACCTGGTCAAGCGATCAAGACCTGTGGGCCATTGCCCGCAGCGCTATGGCAGACGAGCAGCAGCAACAACTGGAGCATCTGGCCGACATTCAGGCTACACGCCCTTTGAGCCAGAGCGAATCTACCCAGTTGGAAACATTACGCCGGACGTATGGCCGCGTCACCTTACGCAAAGCGCGGGCTTATGCGCTCCTCAGCTTGCGCGGCGGCCGTCCCTTGTTGGCCGACCCGGCTGCCGTATGACCCACATCCCTGACGCGATCCGCAATCAGATTGTGAAAGACGCTGGCGGACGTTGCGGCTACTGTTTGACTGCGCAAAAGATCAGCGGCGCACAGATGCACATTGACCACATCGTGCCCCTGGCACACGGCGGCGTCACCGAAGAAGCCAATCTGTGGCTGGCTTGCGCCTGGTGTAACAGTTACAAGGGCGACAAAACTCACACCCTTGATCCCCAGACAGGGGAAAACGCCCCCTTGTTTAATCCTCGCACCCAAGTTTGGACAGAACATTTCTGTTGGAGCGACGATGGCGCCGAAATCATCGGGCTGACGTCCACGGGTCGCGCGACGGTGGTTGCCTTGCAGATGAACAACGAGTTCATTGTACCAGCGCGACGCCACTGGATTATGGCCGGTTGGCATCCGCCAAAGGCATAACACCCCCAAGAGCCTATGCCCATCCTAGATCATTTCGGCCTGCTCGCCCCGCTGTACGAGACGTTTATTCACCCGCGCGATCCCGTGCAGTTGCGCGCGCTCCTGGCGCCGCCGATTGACGGCCCGTTGCTGGACGCGGGCGGCGGGACGGGGCGCGTCGCACAATTTCTGCGCGATGTGGCATCGGAGATCGTCGTCACCGACCTCTCGTTCAAGATGCTGCAACAGACAGCGGCCAAAGATAGCTTGCATTCGGCCTGCGCGCACGCCGAGGCGCTACCCTTCCCCGATGGCAGCTTTGCGCGAGTGATTATGGTGGATGCGCTGCATCACGTCTGCCACCAAGCCAAAACCGCCGCCGAACTCTGGCGGGTGCTACGCCCCGGCGGGCGGCTGATCATCGAGGAGCCGGACTTGCGCCTACGCGGCGTCAAGCTGCTGGCATTGGCCGAAAAGCTGGCCTTGATGCGCAGCCATTTTCTCTCCCCACCCCAGATCGCGGGCCTGTTCACTACGCCGGATGCTCACATCCACATCGAAGTCGCCGCGCCCAATGCCTGGATCATCATGGACAAATTATCTCAACGGATTTAGAACCTATCCGAAAATTATAGCGGCGTTGCGCCGCTGCGCCGGGTCTTGCGGCTAAAGCCGCTTTCAGGAAGGTGTTTTTTCGTGGGCGGGCTACGCCCGCCCACGAAAAAACACCCTTCAAACCGCGCCTTTAGGCGCAAATCGTGGGCCAAAACGAATTTTCGGATAGATTCTTAACGAATTTAACGGATGGTTAAAGCTCCCGTAATCCGTAATCCGTAATCCGTAATTCGTAATCCGTAATCCGTAATTCGTAATCCGTAATCCGTAATCCGTAATCCGTAATCCGTAATTCGTAATCCGTAACCCGCTGATCCGCTGATCCACCATTTGCTATTTGCCATTTGCCATTTTCCATTCGCCATTTGAAAATGAATCCCAAACGCTTTGACCGCATCGGCATGGTCGCCCGGTGGAAGCCCGTCCACCTGGGACACCTGGCCGTGCTCCACGCGCTGTGCGAGCAGGCCGACCACGCCCTCATCGGCATCGGCAGCGCGAACCGCTACAATGCCCGCAATCCCTTCACGCTGGAGGAGACCACCGACATGCTTCGCCTGGCTCTTGCCGGCTATGACAACTACACGCTCGTCCCCGTGCCTGACCTGGACGATGGCCCGCGCTGGCGGCTAATGCTCCTCGATCTGTTCGGCCCGCTGGACGCTTTCGTGACCGCCAATCCGTATGTGGCCCACCTCATGATGGCAGATTATCCCCTGCTCAAACCGGTTGCGTTGGTGACGGAAGCGCATAGAATGGCAGTAGATGGCGCGGCGGTGCGCCGGGAAATGGCGCGCAGCGGCGACTGGCAAGCTCTGGTCCCGCCGGAGATCGCCCGTTACATCGTGGGAAGACAGCTCGACGAGCGCTTCCGCCGCGAGTTTGGGCTGGAAACGTTGGCATTGGAAACCGTTATCGGTAGACAGTAGACGGTAGACGGTAGACAGGCTCGTTTACTGTCTACTGTCTACCGTCTACCATCAAAACAAGGAGGCTTTATGTATACCTGGGATGAAGACACCAGTTCGTGGTATGGCGATGCGAAATACGAGTACAGCTCGCGCGGCGCGGACAAACGGAAAGCGGCCGCCGAACGGGCCGAGGCGAGCGGGCCGCGCACGTACAAACAGAAGGCGCAGCCCAACGAGAAAATTATAGACCCCAAAAAACACATTGCGACAGAATCCACCAACCCCCTCATCGTCGCCATTGACGTGACCGGCTCGATGGCAAACTGGCCGTTTGAAATCTTCGACCGCCTGCCCCTGCTCTACAACACGCTTTCCCAATACCGCCCGGACCTGGAAGTTTGTTTCGCCGCCATCGGCGACGCCGGGTGCGACACGTGGCCGCTGCAAGTGACCACGTTCGCCAGCGGGTTCGACCTGGAACAACTGCTCGGTTCGCTCTACGGCGAGGGCGGCGGCGGCGACGCGCCCGAAAGCTACGGCCTCTTCGCGCACTGGGTCAACACCCACGTCACCGCGCCGAACGCGGGCGACAAACCCTTCCTCATCGTATTCGGCGACGCGCCGATGCACCCCACCGTCCCGCACACGCAAATCGCCCACTACCTCGGCGAGGACGGGAAAAAGGGCGTGGACGCGCTCCAGGCCTGGCAGCAGGTTTGCCAGAATTGGAACACCTGGTTTTTACGACGACCTACCGGCAAGCCGGGCGACGCGGTGGACAAACAGTGGGGGCAGGCCATCACCGAGCAAAAAATCTTCCACATCCAGGACGAACAGCGGGCCGTGGACTACGCCATGGGTCTCATCGCCCGCGCCTGGGGGCATTTTGGCGATTTCCAGGATAACATGCGCGCCCGCCAGAGCGAGGACAAAGTCCAGGCCGTGAGCACCCCCATCGTGATGAAGTGTCCCAGTTGCGGCGCGCCCCTCCCGGTGGACGCGGCGGGGATGTTTACGTGTAAGTATTGCCGCACGACGTTGAAGTTGTGAAAGTAATGGGAAATGAGTAATGGGTGATGGGAAATGAGTAATGAGTCTACGCACTCATTACTCTTTACTCATTACTCATTACCAGTAACGAGGGCTAAAAGCTGATGAAGATACAGGCTATCGTCACTGCGCCGCCTTACGCGCCATTTTTGGAGGAGGTGGCGCGGCACCCGCTGGTGTGTGGGCTGCGGCTCAACACGGTGATGCCGCTCAAGGAGGGGCCGAAGGAGGCGCTGGAGCGGCTCGGCGCGCTGGGGCAGCCGCTGTGGGTAGACCTCAAAGGACGGCAACTGCGTGTGGTCGGCGCGGCGATCCCGCCGTACACCGAGGTCCGCCTGAGCCACCCCATCCAGGTCAAGACGCCGGTGGACGCTTTTTTCTCCGACGGCACGGAGAGCGCGCGCGTCGCCGCCGTGGATGGCGACCGGCTCATCCTGGAAGACGGGCCGCGCCGCCTCATCGGGCCGGGGGAGAGCGTCAACATCGTCCACCCCACCCTGCGCATCGCGGGCACGCTCACCGAGACCGACCGCGCGTACCTGGCAGCGATGCGCGAGATGGGCCTCACGCGCGTGATGCTTTCCTACGTCGAGTCGCCCGCCGATGTGGAAGAAGTGCGCGCCCTGCTCCCCGGCGCCGAGATCGTCCTGAAGATCGAGTCGGAACGCGGCCTGACCTTCGCCCGGCGGCACAAAGCGGCGCACGGTCGCCTGATGGCCGCGCGCGGCGACCTCTACATCGAAGTCCTGCGCCCGCACCGCATCGTGAGCGCTCTCCACGACATCATCGCCGCCGACCCGGACGCCATCGTCGCCAGCCGCCTCTGTGACTCGCTGGCCTACCAGCCTGTCCCCGAAAGCGCCGACATCGGCGACGTGGCCTTCCTGATCGGGTTAGGCTATCGCACTTTTATGTTTGGGGATAAGGTGTGCTTCCGGCGGGATAGTATTTTGGAGGCGTTGAATCTGCTGGAGGCGGTGGCGGGGGAGTTTTAGTATTTTACTAACGAACCCGGTTTTCTATGCAAAGGATGAGGTGGTAAAAATGGTCGAATGGTATAGACAGTCCGTTACGCAAACTCTGGAAGCCCTGAGCACAGATTTGCAGCAAGGCTTGGGGGAAGAAGAGGCGCAACGTCTCTTGCAGCAGTATGGCCCTAATGAATTGGCCGAACAAGCGGGCAAGAGTCCGTGGCAAATGCTCGTGGCGCAATTTACGGAGACGATGGTGGTCATCCTGATCATCGCCGCCGTGGTGTCCGGACTGCTCGGAAAGACCACTGAAACCATTGCGATTCTGGCGATTGTGCTAATGTTTGCTATCCTGGGCTTCGTGCAAGAATATCGCGCGGAGCGGGCGATGGCCGCGCTCAAGAAGCTGGCCGTGCCCAATGTGCGCGTGCGACGCGCCGGTCAGGTGCGGGAAATCCCCGCCCGCGCGCTGGCGCCCGGCGACCTCTTGCTGCTGGAAGCGGGCAATCTCATCCCGGCGGACGTGCGCTTTGTGGAAACGGCCAATCTGCGCGTGCAAGAAGCCGCGCTGACCGGAGAATCGGAACCGGTGGAGAAGCACACTGAGGCGTTGGCCGATCCCAATTTGCCGCTTGGCGACCGGCGCAATATGGGCTACATGGGCACGATGGTCACCTACGGGCGCGGCGCGGGGGTAGTGGTCACCACGGGAATGACCACCGAGTTGGGCCGAATCGCAAAACTGCTCCAACAAGTTGAGGGGGAACCAACCCCCTTGCAGAGCCAATTGGACCGGTTGGGAAAGACGCTGGCAGTCGCCGGCCTGATAGCGGCGGCGCTCGTGGCGGGCGTCGGCATCCTCAGCGGCGAATCCCTGCTTGAAATGTTCGTCACCGCCGTTAGCGTCGCCGTCGCCGTGGTGCCGGAAGGCTTGCCCGCCGTGGTGACCATCACGTTGGCCCTGGGCGCGCAACGGATGCTCAAACGCAATGCGCTCATCCGCAAGTTGCCGGCTGTCGAAACCCTGGGCGCGGTGACAGTAATTTGTTCGGACAAGACCGGCACCCTGACCGAGAACCGGATGACGGTCACGATGGTGGACGTCGCCGGGCGCCGCCTCGATCTACAAGAAGCGATGCGGCATCACATGCCCGCAGTAAACACCCAGGAATGTCAGGCGGGCTTGCTGGAAACGCAATCCACCGCCGTGCAACTGACCCTGGCCGGCGGCGCGTTGTGTAATGACGCCATGTTCAAGCCCGATCCACAGAAAGGCTGCTTTCACACGCTGGGCGACCCAACCGAAGGCGCGCTGTTGGTCGCCGCCGCACAGGCGGGCTTGACAAAGGATACTCTGGATACGTGGGCGCCGCGTGTTGCAGAACTCCCCTTCGATTCAGAACGCAAAAGGATGACCACGGTCCACAAGCTCAAGGAGGTTCCCCCACCCCAGAGCGTGTTACAAGCCTTCCGGCAGTCGGAGGCAGACCATGTGGCCGTCACCAAAGGCGCGGTGGATGGACTACTCGACATAACGGCCCAGGTGTGGGTAGAAGATCACGCGGAAACGCTCTCCGAAACCTGGCGCGCGCGCATTCAAACCACCAACGAGCAACTCGCACGGGATGGGATGCGGGTGCTAGGCGTGGCTTTCCGGCCGCTAACCTGGACGGCTGGCGAAACGGTCAAAGAAGCCGACTTGATTTTCGTGGGGATGGTGGGCATGATGGATCCCCCGCGCAACGAGGTGCGCCCGGCCATCGCTACATGCAAAACGGCGGGCATCCGTCCGGTGATGATTACCGGCGACCACCCACTGACGGCGTTAGCCATTGCCAGAGATTTGGACATCACACGCAGTGACAGAGTGCTGACCGGCGCAGACCTGAACCGCATGTCCGGCGCTGAATTGGAGTCCGTGGTCGAGGAAGTCTCGGTTTTTGCGCGCGTATCCCCCGAGGATAAGTTGAAGATCGTGGAAGCGTTGCAAACGCGGGGCCATGTGGTGGCGATGACCGGGGATGGCGTCAATGATTCCCCCGCGCTTAAACGCGCGGATATTGGGGTGGCGATGGGTATCACAGGAACGGACGTCGCCAAAGAAGCCGCAGATACCGTGCTGCTAGACGACAACTTTGCGACCATCGTTGCCTCGGTCGAAGAAGGCCGCGTCATCTACGACAATCTGCTGCGCTTTGTCAAATTCTCCATTGGCGGCAATCTCGCCAAAGTCCTGGTAATGCTCAGCGCGCCGCTCCTGGGAATCCGCGTGGCCTTGTTGCCCCTACAACTCTTGTGGCTTAACCTGCTCACCGACGGGCTGATGGGGCTGGGGCTGGGGCTGGAACCGGCTGAAGCGGGCACCATGCGCCGTCCGCCTCGTTCCCCCCAGGCCAACTTGCTGGATCGTGGCGCGCAACGGCATATTTTATGGGTAGGCATTGTGATCGCGGTACTGACCCTGGGTGTGGGCTACATTTACTACGCGCCAGACAGCCAGACCTGGCAGACGATGATGTTTGTCACGTTGGCCTTCACCCAGATTGGGCACGCGCTAGGATTGCGCGCCGCAGGCGACCAGGGATTAAAAAGTTTGACAGCCAATCCGACAATGATAGGCGTGACCTTCCTGACCATCCTGTTACAAATTGCCGCTATTTACGTGCCTTTTCTGGACACGTTCTTTCAAGTGGTTCCCCTGTCGGCCAAGGATTTGGGGCTATGCGCCCTGCTTGGCGTGGTGATTGGGGCGGCAGTCGAGATCGAGAAGCGGCTGATGTTACGGCGTCAGACGGCTGCAAAGTGAGGGGGGGCGCCCGACAAGAAGCGAGGGCTTTATGAGTACACAAGCAAACGAGAAAATAGCGATGAAAGTCGAAGATTATTTGAAGTTGCCGTATACCATCAAGGTCACGCGCGATGAAAGTGATGGCTATACCGGCTGGTTTGCGAAGGTAGAAGAATTGCCGGGATGTATGACGCAGGCCGATACTTTCGATGAACTCGGCGAAATGATCGAAGATGCCAAACGCGCCTGGATTGAGAGCGCGCTTGAAGATGACGTGGAAATCCCGTTGCCGCGTAAAACAGAAGAATACAGCGGCAAGTTTGTAGTACGCCTCCCCAAATCACTGCACAAAAAATTGGCAGAGACCGCGAATCAGGAAGGTATCAGCTTGAATACCTACGTGAATGTGGCTCTAAGTCAAGCTGTTGGACGACAAATGGCGAAAGCGTCAAGCGCAACGTAAGCGGGCCGCAGTTGATGTGGCCTTCCTGATCGAGCTTGGCTACCGCACCTTCATGTTTGGGGACAAGGTGTGCTTCCGGCGGGATAGCATTTTGAAGGCGCTGAATCTGCTGGAGGCGGTGGCGGGGGAGTTTTAGGGCAGAGCAAGGTGAGTTTCATCGAAAAACGGTCGCCAATGAAATGAACAAGCTACTCCGCACTTTCTTGTTGTTCTTATTGTCCCTTATGATAATTGCTTGTCAACCTCCTGCCCCTACACCAACCAAAGGTACGGGGCCAGATGCTTTTGATGCAGAGGTCCAGCGTCTTGAGAGTATAGCCGAACGTCGTGGGCAAAGTTGTTGTATAACACCACTGGCCGTGTTGGTATTGTGGGTCGTGATCGCAAACCGTCATTTTCGTAGGGAAGAAAGCCAGCCTACTGGTGTTATTTGTGAGCACACAGTCGATCAAACTGACAAAGCAAATAACGGCATATTGAGAAAACATAAGCAGCCTGACCGTTATATTCTAATGGTAGCACGGTTGATGCTTATACTTTCCATAACCTGTGTTGTTATTCTTTGGCGTCCCTTTAGCCTCTGGCCAGTTCTTTATTGGCGATTGTTTCACTTTTTCGAAATCTGGGGAGGACTATTGGCATTTGAGATAGGCGTTATAGTTTGGATTGAGATGCGGAGTTTCGGCCCTTTCAGTTTCATCCGATCTCAACACTCCTATATCAGGCGATTGGCAATGGCTCAATTCACGCTATTGATAGCAGTTACCCTTATGATTTTTGCGGCTATACAGGAATTGTCGCCTTGGGTACACGTTGAAAGTCGCTTGATCCACGGGAAAAGATACAATCTTGCAGCAACGAATGCTTGGCTAGACGAAGTGGGCGCAACGTATTTTCTTTTCGAGTGTGATGTTTCTGGTACTTTCTGTTCGTATATTTGCGCTTCGCCTTACATCCCCTGGTCATATGCTACACTTAGTGGTGGATTAGAATATGAATCTTCGACAAACGAACTGTGGATACAAGGAATGTTCAAAGATACCACCTATTGTCGCTATCAACTGCCGGGAGATTAAGCAGAAGGATTGAGGGGGAAAATGGTTGAGCCGCTCATCCAAAAAGTTGACTGTATCCGCCTCTACGTGACCGACCTCGAATCCGGCCTCGCGTTCTATCGCGATCAACTGGGCCTTGCGTTGGTCTGGCGAACGGAGCAAGCCGCTGGGTTGCGGCTGCCCGATGACGAGACGGAGGTCGTGCTTCATACGG
>Ga0116144_10006479_pt1 | contig 10198 bp, 11 predicted proteins | sample AD_UKC035_MetaG_FD_89746 | JGI IMG/M metagenome (GOLD analysis project Ga0116144, IMG submission 89746) | Active sludge microbial communities of municipal wastewater-treating anaerobic digesters from USA - AD_UKC035_MetaG | ecosystem: Engineered > Bioreactor > Anaerobic > Digestate | place: USA...
AATTGGTATATACTGGTGTATATGACATAAATGGCCTCACCAATAGTATCCGTATCACACAATGGTTTTGTTTCTGGAAAGGTAAGTTATATACCGCCACCTTCACCGCACTCAAAGATGCTTCTACACATAATGAAAATGCAAAAAAAATACTGAACAGTATAGTATTTAAATAAATGTATATAAGATTTCAGCGACTCTTTTTATAATTGCAAATAGGTTTTATTTTTGCCCCAAAAAGAATAAGTGATGAAATCCCTGTTTAACCTGTTTATTCTTTCTGTTTTGTTTATTGTAGCTTGTAATAATGATGAATCTGAAAAGGAAGCTGCCCCTTCCGCAGCTCCTGCTATAGAAAAAAAGAATGTCGTTCAGGCTGCTGCTACACCTTCTTTAAATGGACTTTGGGAACTGACTGATATTGCAGGTATTAAAACCGGTTTAGCAAAGCTATACCCCCGTCAAAAACCGAACCTGAACTTTGATCTTCAATCCGGTGCTGTCAGAGGCAGTACCGCCTGTAACAGGTTCTTATGCCAGGTGAAAATAGAAGGTGAAAAAATGAATTTTGGCGATCCCGCAATGACTAAAGTAGCCTGCTCCGGTGACGGCGAAAAAGTGTTCCTGGAAGCTTTAAAGAAGATAAATTCTTTTTCCATTATCGATAGTAACTTTCTCCAGCTTCGTGCAGACAGTCTCGAGATGATGCGATTTTCAAGAAAACTGTAACCAATTTCATAAACTATTACCTTTATAAAAAGATACTCTATGTCCTTATTGAATCAGAACAACAAAAAAGGCAAAAAGAAAGAAGATAAAAAAAAGGGAGCCAACGCCTCAGGCTCAAAATTTATACAAAAACCCAAGTCTGGTTTTGTAAGTAAACAACAAAATACAGGTTCCCAGCGGGGTAGCTAATCCAAGATTAATAAATAATGACTAAGGAAGAGTTAATGAAAGAACTTTCCGGGGAGACTTATGCCATGCTAAAGCCATCCCCGGTTCATGGAATTGGCGTTTTTGCCATGCAGCATATTCCGAAAGGATGCCGCACTATATTTTCGAATAATATAGGGCAATGGGTAAGGCTGCCAATAACTGAAGTAGAACAATTACCATCTCACTCCAGAAACCTGGTAGAAACATATTGTCTTTATGATGATGAACATTATTATGTTCCCGATTATGGCTTCAAAGTGATGGATATGGTAAACTACCTTAATCATTCTTCAACCCCAAATATCATATCGGTCAATCATGGAGAATATTTTGAAGCTCTGACCGATATTCCTGAAGGAGCTGAATTACTGATCAACTATGGGGAAATTGTGAATACAAACGAATATGATTGATTTCGCTGCAGGTTCACTTTTAAAACTATTTTTTATTTTTTACATACAATTTGTACCGCAGGACCATGTCATTATTGTAGAGCAGGTACAACCATTTAACATCCGCTGAAGCTATTGGATATATGTACTTGTATTTACCTGGTTTGACCGGAGCCTGTTCCATTGCAACTGGTTTAAGAAATACCCATGAGTCTGAATGCTGAAATATTGCAGAATCAACAGACATATCAGGAGATATCTGCTGGTCCCGTTCTGCATCATCTGTAGCCAGCTCCAGTTGAATCGTATCACCTACCCTTGCCTCAATAACCCCTGTAGCAGGACTGAAAGAAGTAATCCTGTATTTGATAAATGATTTTTGCTTAAACGGTGACCCCATAAATTCTTCGGGTACCTGTGCATCAGAAAGTAACGTCCACCTAAGATCATCCGGGTAGTGATCCCTGATAAATTTTTCAGGTGGGGTTAGAAAATACTGTGCATCATAATCCCGTACAAATTCATTACCTCCTCTTGCTATATAACCTCTAGCCCAGGTAACATCCAGCAACCGCCAGTCTCCTTCCAGGTAAACGGCATTCCAGGTATGATTTACGCCAAATTTTGGCATCGGCTTATTGGTATTACTTCTTGCATATCCAATAATGATCGCACTTCGTATACCTGAAAAATCACATAAGGTGGTAAAAAGACGGGCATAGCCATCACAAACAGCTTCTTTCTTTTTCAAGACTGATTCTGCCACTCTCTCATTAAGTGGTTTCAGAGGAGCATCATTATCATCATCTACGGTGGAAAATCGTTGCGAAGCAGATCCGATAATAATATTCTTACTCCTTGATCGGACCCGGTAAGAAATATTATCTGTGATCCACCTGAATATCCTGGTCACTTTTTCCCGGTCAGTCACACAACCTGCTGTAATTTTTTTTGCCAATATTTCAGGGTCCTCATCGCCAGGTCCAGGCTGCTGGGCGATAATAACTGGAGTACAAAAGAGGAATAATATGAGTGGTAGTATTTTCATCCCTCATAAATTTAATAAATTCCAGGAACAAGGGTTTACCGTTTTAAAAAACGATTCCGGAGCAGTTTTTCCATCACTTCATCCTTCTGATTGCGGCTGATAGGTATATGATGCTGACCAATCTTTATCTCGTTTCCCTCTATACTATCAACCTTTGACGCGGAAATAATGTATGATTTGTGTACTTTAATAAATTTATCACCAGGCAAATAATCTTCCACAGATTTAAAAGTAAGATAGGTCATGTATTTTTTCCCGGTTGTATGAATGGTAACATAATTCTGCAAAGCCTCTACAAATAAGACCTCATCAAATAATATCCTGACCAGTTTATTATCTGCTTTTATAAAAAAATATTCTGATGCAGCCGCATCTGCCACATTCTTGTCCCGTACTTCATAGTATTCTTTCGCTTTTAAAACTGCTTTCAGAAAGCGATCAAAAGAGACAGGCTTTACCAGGTAGTCTAACGCATTTACTTCAAACCCTTCCAGGGCATACTGCGGATAAGCCGTAGTGAATATCACGGGTGGCGGATGCTGCAGTGATCTGAAAAAATCAAGGCCTGTGATTTTGGGCATTTGAATATCAAGAAAGAGTAACTGTGTTTGTCCGTTGCTGATAAATTCAGTTGCTTGCAATGGATTATCAAACTCCGCTGCCAGGTCAAGAAAATCGACATCGGCAATGTATTCTTTAAGGCCCTTTCTGGCCAGTGGTTCATCATCAATAACAATGCAATTAATTATCATGATAATCGGATATTTAAGTGTACTGTAAAAAGATCATCCTGGTTGCTGATCACCAGGTCATGCTTACCGGGATATAGCAATTCAAGTCTCCGTCTGACGTTGCTGAGCCCAATACCTCCCGGCCGGTCAATTGATGGTTGCTTTTCCTTTGAATTTTCAACTGAAAATATCAATGTACTGTTTTCGTATTGCATATCCACTCTCACAAAATTAGTTTTATCACTATGATGAGAAATATGCTTGAATGCATTCTCAACAAAAGATACTAATAGTAATGGCTCAATATTAAATCCTCTGACTGAAGGAGCGCAACTGAAGCTAACAGCATACTTCTCATCCTTTCGTAACTGCTGCAAGTCCATATAATCTTTAAGGTATTGAATTTCTTTCTCAACAGGTATTTTATCCCCGTTAGCCTCGTACAACTGGTAACGCAGCATTTCAGAAAACTTATGCAGTGTTTCCCTGGCGGCTGTATTACTCTTATCAATCAGGAAATAAACGGAGTTCAACGAGTTGAATAAAAAATGAGGATTGATCTGGGATTTTAAAAAGCTTAGTTCGGCTTCTGCCTTTTCCCTTGCTGTTTCTGCCATCCGCTGCTGCAATTTCCCATAATCAAACATTAACTTGATAGCGGCTCCGGCTATAACTAAAAATAAATGAGGAATAACATTATCATACACCCTTGCTTTAATATCCTGGCTCCAGTTATACAATGGCGAACTATTAAGCACCCTTCCAATAATATTCATTTTTATAATGCTGCTTACTATCACCAGTGTAAGCAGGCAGATTGCAAAAAGAAAATACCTTTTCCTGTAAAGTAGCCTGGGTATTAACAGGTAATTGGTAACAGAGATCATGATGATAAGATCAACTACCTTAATCAGTGTTACAATAAAAGCTTTCTGCTCGCTGGAATAATCATCTACCCTGAAAAAAAACCAGATTCCAAACACCAGTAACCAGAAAATCACATGATGCAGTTTGTACTTTATAAAGAAAGGGGCGTTGTGCATAGTTCAAAATAAAAGTACAAATTCCAGCCGGTAGTGGAGATTACATTAAAGGATGAATTTACTTGACCAATTACATCGCTGCATTTCATCAGGTTTTTTCTTCCGCTGGTGTAGTTATCTCCCGGAAAAGGAGAAACCGGACGAAATTGAGCTGACAAAACAAATTATATGAAAACATATTTGCTGATAGTGATTGCTTTTTGCAATTCATTGAATGCCTGCAGTCAAAATAAATCCGGGTCAGCCGCAGAAAGTAAAACAAAAGTGGGTGGAAACTGTGAAGGTTGTGAAGCTATTTACGAAAGCCCGGTACCTTTTGAAAAGTTAAACTGGATAGATACATTACCAGATTTCAATGATCCGGGACCAAAACTGGAGATCAGCGGTATTGTATATAAAAAAGATGGAAAGACCCCCGCTGCAGGTGTCGTCATTTATATTTATCATACGGATCAAAAGGGAGTGTACCCGGTAAAAGGGGATGAAAAAGGATGGGACAAACGACACGGCTACATCAGAGGGTGGGTAAAAACAAATGACAAAGGACAATACAGGTTCTATACTTTGGTGCCAGCTTCTTATCCCAATAGTAATAATCCAAAACATATTCACCCTGTTATAAAAGAGTCAGACAAGAATGAATACTGGATAGATGAATTTTTGTTCGCTGATGATCCGTTACTACCAATAAAGGAAAGAAATAAAATTACATTCAGGGGTGGTAGCGGTATACTCGTTACAGTTAACAATAATGGTCTGCTTAGAGCGCAAAGAAATATAATACTCGGGGAAAATATACCTGGCTACCCCAAACAATAAACTTATTTAATAAACAGAATTGCTTTGACCCTGTAGTGTGTTATAATTCTTTCTACCTGGTTAATGATCATTCCGTTGACGGTAAGTCTCCACAGATTCTTTTCTTTGTCAAATATAGATTCAATCGTACCCTTTAAGACAGGTACAAAGGAGGTTTGCTCACCGGATTTAAAGGTGTATGCAGCTTCCACCTCTCCCCTGCTTTTAGAACCTTGTTTGATTTTGTAGGTAGTATTTTTCAATCTTTTTTCATGAAAGTAGAGTGTAAAAAACTGGTCTCTTTGTTCCACCTTAATGGTAAGTTTCCCTTTCATCCGGTACACCTTCAGTACTACTGGCCTTCCTTCAATAAAAAAATTGTTTGAGCTGGCGGTATCTGTAATATAAACAGGGCAACGGCTAAGGGTAGTATCTCTTTCTTCCTGTGCTAATACAGGTAAAGAAATGAACATAACGGTTACGATAAAGAGATAACGCATTTTGAGGTGATTGAAACTAAAAAATACGAATAATTACGAACATAACGGCAACAAGATTGGCTCAGCCATTCTTTTCTCTTTCTCCAAAGAGCAAGCTGCCGATTCTCACCATCGTAGTTCCTTCATCCAAAGCAATTTTATAATCGCTGCTCATACCCATTGAGAGAATTTCCATTGGATGCTGACTAACTGGTAACCGGGTCCTGGTATCTTCAAATATCTTTTTCAGCTGCTTAAACTCTGTTCTCACGACATTCATATCAGTTGTAAAGCTTGCCATACCCATCAATCCGCAAATGCGTACATGAGTCATGTTCAAACTATTTACCTGGTCCATTGCAAGAATAAGCTCTTCTTCATTGAAGCCGAACTTTGATTCTTCTTGTGCAATATGTACCTGTAGAAGGCAATCAATCCTTCTTCCAGCTTTTTCGCCCTGCTTGCTGATCTCTTTCAATAACTTAAAACTGTCAACCCCGTGTATCAAATGAACAAACGGAGCGATATATTTTACTTTATTACTTTGTAAATGACCAATAAAATGCCAGCGGATATCTGCAGGAAGAATGACGGATTTATCTACTAACTCCTGAACGTAGTTTTCTCCGAAATCACGATGGCCAAGATTGTATAGTTCAAAAATATCCTCAACCGGTTTTGTTTTGGATACGGCAACAAGTATGGCTTGCTTATCAGCTAACTCATTAATGATACTTTTATACTTCGCTGTATTGACCGGCATCTTGTAAAATTAAAATGTGCAAACGATTTTCTTTCATTTGCACATCAGATAAAGAAATTATCCAGTTTATTTTAAGATAGATCTGCTGATAACGATCCGCTGCACCTCACTGGTACCTTCGTATATCTGGGTGATCTTGGCATCCCGCATCAGCCTTTCTACATGATACTCTTTTACAAAACCATAGCCGCCATGTATCTGTACTGCCTCTGTAGTGGTCCACATGGCTGTTTCAGAAGCATATACTTTGGCCATCGAAGAGCTGAGTGTATAATCAATATCATTGTCTTTTTCCCAGGCAGCTTTCAGGCAAAGTAACCTGGCAGCTTCTATCCGGGTAGCCATATCAGCCAGCTTGAAAGCGATGATCTGGTGGTTCATAATTTCAGTACCAAAGGCTTTCCTGGTTTTCGAATATGCTTTTGCCAACTCATATGCTCCGCTGGCAATACCCAGTGCCTGGGAAGCTATCCCAATTCTGCCACCAGCTAATGTTTTCATAGCGAACTTAAATCCAAATCCATCCTCCCCGATCCTGTTTTCTTTGGGCACTTTTACATCATTGAACATTACTGTATGCGTATCACTTCCACGAATGCCCAATTTGTTTTCTTTTGCAGCCACTACTACTCCGGGCCAGTTCTTTTCTACGATCAGGCAATTGATTCCCTTCGAACCCTTTGTCGGATCTGTCTGAGCTATTACTAGGTAAACAGAAGCCGTTCCTCCATTAGTTATCCAGTTTTTGGTTCCGTTCAGCAAATAATGATCTCCCTTATCTTCTGCTGTCGTTCTTTGTGAAGTAGCATCACTGCCAGCTTCGGGTTCGCTGAGCATAAATGCTCCGATATACAATTCACCATCTTTTTGCCCCTGCGCTAACCGTGACAAATATTTCTGCTTTTGTTCTTCGTTGCCGTATTCCTGCAAGCCATAACATACCAGGCTGTTGTTAACACTCATACATACACTCACACTGGCATCTACTTTACTTATTTCTTCCATAGCCAGTACATAACTCACCGTATCCATCCCGGCACCACCATATTCTGGTTTCACCATCATACCCATAAAACCCAGTTCTGCCAGTTTAGTGATTTGTTCACGGGGAAACTGCTGCTTTTCATCCCGTTCTATTACTCCCGGCAGACATTCATTTTGTGCAAAATCCCGGGCTGCTTTTTGAATCATCAGTTGCTCTTCATTCAGTTGAAATAACATATAGTAAAAATTTACAAACCCAAACAAGTGTTAGCCGTGCAAATATAAGGTCAAATCAGGCTGCCCGCTTATTTGTATTTAAGATGATAATTGTCAGCTAGTACCCGATTTTTCTCATCGCATCCCTAACGGAATTTTGGCCTACCTTTGTACTGCAAAAAAAATTCATGAAGAAAATACATATTATCCTGCTTGTTTTAATTGCCGGTTCTATAGGCGTCTTACTTACTTTCCTAAAAACAGCCAGCACTTATGATACGATTGATACAGCTATTGCCAAACCCGGTAAATTCGTTCATCTGATGGCTAAATTGGACAAATCCCAACCTATTGAGTACGATGCCGTTAACAACCCGAATTATTTAAGCTTCACTGCTATTGATACCCTTGGAAAATCTGTGAAAGTGGTTTATCATAATGCCAAGCCGGATAACCTTGAAATCAGCGAAAAACTAGTATTAAAAGGAAAGTATAATAACGGGCAATTTGAATGCAAAGACATACAAACCAAATGCCCATCCAAATACAAAGAAGAACAGGCAAAAGGTGGTACACACCCCGGGAATGTTCCTGCAAAGAAATAATGACCCTTCGCAAACTATCGCTGCAGCAATTTTTATCGGTAAATAATTCTAAACTACAGTATGGACTATATCGGAGAAAATTTATTACCCGGACAATTAGGACATTTTTTTATTGTGCTTTCCCTGGTAGCTTCTCTTCTTGCCACAGTTACTTATCTTCTTGCCGCTCAATCAAAGAACGAAACAGATTCGATTGCATGGAAAAAATTGGCCCGTTATGCCTTCATTGTTGAAGTGATCTCCGTTTTCTCCATTTTCGGTATTTTATTCTATATCATTCATAACCATCTTTTCGAGTACCATTATGCATGGAAACATAGCAGCCGGTCATTAGAATTCAAATACCTGCTGGCCTGTTTCTGGGAAGGCCAGGAAGGAAGCTTTCTTCTTTGGAGTGCCTGTCATAGTATTCTGGGTGTTATTCTTATCAAACGCAGCGGCAAATGGGAGGCTCCGGTGATGACGATTGTAAGTTTTGCACAATTTGCATTGGCAACAATGGTTGCCGGTATCTACATTTTCGGGTGGAAAATGGGCTCTAACCCGTTTATTCTTTTAAGAGATTCTGGTGTCTTTGATAATGCCCCCGGCCTGCATATCAACTTTGATGTGAATCAACCTTTGCGTCCTGATTATATGCAATCAGTTAAAGATGGAAATGACCTGAATCCTTTATTGCAAAATTACTGGATGGTGATCCACCCACCGGTTTTGTTCATGGGATTTGCTTCTACTATCGTTCCCTTTGCCTTTGCCATGGCAGGCTTATGGAAAAAACAATTTGGTGAATGGACCAAGCCTGCTTTACCGTGGGCATTGTTTTCTGCAGCTGTATTAGGAGTAGGTATTATGATGGGCGGCATGTGGGCCTATGAGTCACTTGCATTTGGCGGCTACTGGGCATGGGATCCCGTAGAGAACGCCTCATTGGTGCCATGGATGATATTGGTGTCCGGTATCCACACATTACTTATTTACAGGCATAGCGGTCATTCCCTGAGAGCTACCTACTTATTCTTCATCCTTGCTTTTGGTTTCATTCTTTATTCTACGTTCCTTACCCGTAGCGGAATACTGGGAGAATCATCAGTACATGCTTTTACCGACCTAGGGATGAACTTTCAGTTGCTTACATTCCTGCTGATCTTTGTATTGCCATCGTTAGCATTCTTTTTTTACAGGTACAACCAGATTCCTTCAGTTCAAAAAGAGGAAAATACTTCTTCCCGGGAATTCTGGATGTTTATCGGGGCATTGGTTTTCTTTCTTTCGGCCATTGTAATCATTGGAAAAACATCTTTACCGGTTTTCAATAAAATATTCGGAACTAAAATTGCCCCTCCGGAGGATGCGGAATTCGCTTATAATAGTATCCAGGTTTATGTTGCCATAATAGTTGCGGCATTAACTGCGATCTCTCAATATTTAAAATACAAGGACACTCCGGGACAATACTTCTGGAAAAAGATATTAATACCAACTATTATTACAGCTGTTCTTTCCTTGTTGTTCTTCCTTTTCGGTGAGATCAATTACAATAAAAAAGGCCCCATCTTCCAGGGATCTATCTGGCTGGCAGTGGTTTGTAGCATTTATACCATAGTAGCGAATGCCGGTTATATCTGGCTTGGCTTAAAAGGCAGCCTGAAACTTTCGGGAGGTTCAATTGCTCATGTGGGATTTGGTATGGTACTGCTGGGCATCCTGATCTCTTCATCCAATAAAGAAGTATTATCTAACAATATTGGCGGCATTCCGGCACCACTGGCTGAAGGAGAGGATCCCAGGGAAAACCTGACCCTGGTTAAAGACATGACAGCAAATATGGGCCGCTACTCGTTGACCTATGAAGGAGATTCAGCACACCCTAAAAAGCAGTTATGGTTCTATAAGGTCCGGTTCAGGAGTAATGATGGAAAAGAAGAATTTGTACTGATGCCAAATGCTTTTGTCAATTATAAAGGCAATGAAGGCCTGATGGCAAACCCTGATGCCAAACATTACTGGGATCATGATGTATTTACCTATATCACTTCTATTCCTAATCCTGAAAATGCAAAGGATACCACTTCATTTAAACCATATACCCGCAAACAGGGAGATTCCCTCTTTTATAGCAAAGGATTTATCATTGTACAGGATATAAAACAAAAGGACAGCGTTCCACAGGAACTGTTTGGAGCCCAGGGAATGTTGTATG
>Ga0116144_10006480_pt1 | contig 10197 bp, 6 predicted proteins | sample AD_UKC035_MetaG_FD_89746 | JGI IMG/M metagenome (GOLD analysis project Ga0116144, IMG submission 89746) | Active sludge microbial communities of municipal wastewater-treating anaerobic digesters from USA - AD_UKC035_MetaG | ecosystem: Engineered > Bioreactor > Anaerobic > Digestate | place: USA...
AAAGATGGGAAAACCAAGAATAAGTGCCAACAAGGATAAAATCAATTGACGAATAAACATGCGTGAACGAATCCCTCTGTCTAAAAAATCGTTTTTGATATCCATTTTTTTGATGTTCCAATTCAAATTGGCTAATAAATTTTGGATTTTTTCAATTTTTTGAGGTTTTTCTATACTGTAGAGCTCAATTCTATCGCGGATTTTTTTCATTAAATCCAATTCCGATTCAACATTTTTAGCATTGTTCAAATAACGCGATTGCAACGCTTCGGTTAGTGAAGTTACCAACGCCTCTTGTTCTTTATTTTGCGTGGTAATTAGCACTTGTTCCAATATTTCTCTGAATTTTTGCGTCAATTTTTTTGCAGCGGTTGAATGGTTGGTTTTGTATTCTTCCAAATAATCAGTCACCGTTATTCCCTCACCAATATTAACCATGATGGAACTTCTGAATTTTTCACCTTTGGTATACATCAATCCAATAGGGATGACTTTTAAATTCAATTTTCCACCGTTGCGTTGTTCGGCTTCCAAAGCAATTCTTGCTGTCCCAGATTTTAACTTGCGCAGCAGCAATTCCATGTAACTTGATCCTTCTGGAAACACAACCAAAGTTTTGCCTTCCGAAAGAATTTTATAGCATTCTTCCAACGTAGAATTGTTGTTCACCCCTTCAATTTTTGCTTCATCCGCCCTGTTAATTGGAATCATGTTGAGTGAACGCAAAAACCACATTTTTAGCTTGTTGTTAAAAAACGTAGCCTTGGTCATGTAGTAAATTGGTTCTTTGGATATGGTGCCAATCAACCAAGCATCCATCAGCGCATTGGGATGGTTGGAAATAATGATTTTGGGTCCGTTGTGTTGCAAGTTCACACCATTGCGCACTTTTACTTCCGAATAGTAAATGCGAATACCTATACGTACTAAAAATTTTAGAATGTTGTATAGCATGGAATTAACTTACTTTTTACAATGCAAGCAAAAATACCTAAAAAAATATTCAAAAACAGCTACTTTTTTGCTTTTTATACGTCAATGAAATACTAATTTTGTATAAAATTCGTTAACAACTCAGTAATAGAAACAAATTGCGCATAGGTCTACTTCTTATTATGCTGCTTTTTTTATTTAAAGCAGAAGCTTCTCATATCATGGGAGGAAGTATTACCTATGAATGCGATGGTGCGGGCAATTATGTTTTTCAATTGGTTTTTTACCGCGATTGCCACGGTGCTCATGTAAATACCAACAATCAAACATTGAAATTGTGGAACCATCCAACGCTTTCTACCATTTCTGTTGCCTATGTTTCTACCGAAGATATTTCACCTCAAGGAACGCAAGCTACGGGTGGTCCTGCATGCTTTGATTGCAACGACCCAAACGGCAATATAGGCATTGGCTCCATTGAACGCATTACCTATCGCAGTGCACCCATTTCTATTTCGGGTGTGCCACCAGCGCAAGGTTGGGTAGTAACATTTGATGATTTTTCAAGAAATGGAGGCATCACCAATTTGCAAACACCATTGAATTATGGCATTACGTTAACTGCAAAAATTTTCAATGTTAATTACCAAAACAATACGTGTAATGACAATTCGGTTCAATTCAAACAAATGCCTCATTTTGTTGGTTGTGTGGGCAAACCTTTTAAATTGAATTTCAATCCAGTTGACCCCGATTTAGATTCTATAGACATTCAGTTAGATCAACCACTCAATAGTCTAAATAACGCCGCCTATAACCCAGGTGTAAATCCATTGCCTATTCCATTTGTTACCGGTTTTGATTACCAAAATCCAACTCCAACAACGGGCGGAAGCACAGGCGCACAAATTGACCCACAAACTGGAGAAATTTCTTTTTTAAGCTTGGTTACAGGACAGTTTAATGTGAAATTCAAAGTTACTTCGTATCGAAATGGTTTGAAAATATCAGAAGTTGTACATGAAATGCAGTTGATAGTTACCAATTGCACGGGCAACAATACTGCACCAACCATCACACCGCCATTTGCAGGAACTTTTCAAACCACTGTGGTGGCTGGAAATGTTGTTAATTTTAACCTTGCATCAACCGATGTGGAACTTTTGCAAGATGGCACACCTCAAACCAATACCATTCTTTCTTCGGGATTGATGTTTGGACCTAATCCAACTGTCAATGCAGGATGTTTGGTGGGACCATGTCCTACGGTTTCAGCAGCACCCGCTACAGGTACGCAAGGAGCATCGTTGACCTTTAACTGGCAAACTGATTGTGCCCATTTATTGGATGCCAATGGAAATGAATTGGATGTGGTGCCGTATCAATTTGTGTTTAGAGCACAAGATAATTATTGCCCCATTCCAGAAGTTACTTATGAAACTGTAACGGTGAATGTGGTGAATCCAGGTGTAATTCAAGCGCCTAAGATTTCGTGCATTCAAGGAAATGGAGCTGGTGATTTTACAATCAATTGGACGCCAGTTGCCGATCCCAACGGAACATTTGTTGAATACCGTATTCAAACAGTTCAAAATGGGGTGATTGCAACAATACCAGCCATTGGAACATCGTCATACACACATACAGGAGTAACTCAAGATTTGGATTATTTCATCACGGTTGTTTCTGGGTGTAACGGACAAGCCTATCGTTATTCTGATACTATTTCGAATATTTATTTGGATATAAGCAATTTGAATCCTGGAACAGCGGTTTTAGATTGGAATAACCCTACATCGCCAGCATTGCCAACTATGGGGGGCTATTATTACATTTACAGAGAATATCCAACTGGAACGTGGACGCTCATTGATTCGGTGCCTTATGGTGTAACACATTATGAACAAGTGATTGATATTTGTGGTTCGTTCTTGAATTACCAAATTGGGTTAAAAAATACACCTTGTAACTTTACATCGCAAGTAAATGGAGCATTATTTACCGATCAAACACCACCCGATATTCCATCTGTGGTAAGTGTTACTATTGATACTTTAACCAATGCTACTACCATTAATTGGACCATGCCGCCACAACCCGATGTGGGAGGTTATATTGTGTATATGCAAGACCCACAAACTGGATTTTTAATTGAGGTAGATACCATTTATGGAAAAGCAAATGTAAGTTACACGTATAACGAGCCGTACACACAAGGTCCTGTAACCTATACGGTTGCAGCGTTTGACACATGTCCATCACCAACAGGAGATCCGTTTAACCTTTCGGCACGTGACCCCAATTTTCATACTACCATATATTTAAAAAATACGCTTAATGTTTGTTCTGGAAAAGTGCAATTGAACTGGACAGCTTATGGTGGTTGGCCTGTTGCAACGTATGATGTTTACCAAAAAACAGCTTCGAGTGGGGTGTGGCAATTAGTTGCTTCTACCAACAATTTAAGTTATTCATTTACAGGTCAGAATTTAGAAAAATATTATTTTGCCATTAAAGCCAATGCAGCGAATGGGGTTTTTGCATTTTCCAATGTGGATTCTTTCCAAGTAAAACGAACAGCACAACCATCGTTTAGTTACATTCGTTATGCAACCGTTAAACCTTCCAACGATGCAGTAGAAATAGAATATGCCTACGATGCAAATGCGATAGTAACCAAAATTGCATTACAACGATTGAAAAATGGTGTGTTTGAAACCATTGCAACCGTTGATTCACCTTCATCACCACATGTTTTTGTTGACGAGGATGTGTATGTAAATGAAGAAAGTTATACTTATCGTGTGTTGTTTTACGATAGTTGTGGCAACGAGGGATATGCTTCTAACAGTGCAAAAACCATTTTATTGCAAACCCAAATTGATAATGCGCAGGTTAAAGCCTATATCAATTGGACACCTTATCAAAACTTTAATGGTAGTATTTTATGGTATTATTTGTACCGCCAAATTGATGATGTTTACGCCACTACGCCAATTGCTACTTTGCCTGCAACAACGTTGAGCTATGAAGACGATTTATACGATGTGGCAACAGAAGGTAAAGTTTGCTATCGCGTTGAAGCAGTTGAGGGACCAAATGTATTCAACGATCCACGTTCAAGTGTTTCCAACTTATCGTGTGTTTTGGTGGAACCGCTGATTTTTATTCCCAACACGTTTACACCAGAGGGCGTTAACCCTGTGTTTATTCCTGTGTTGCGCAATTATGATGTAGACAACTATAAATTCACCGTATTGAACCGTTGGGGGCAAGTTGCTTTTCACACCACCAGTCCGTATGAAGGTTGGAATGGCTTGATTGGCAATACCGGCAAAAAATGCGAGCCTGGAACCTACATTTACATCGTTGAAATGTATAACGGTTTTGGAGAACAAGTTGTAACTCGCGGTCACGTTACACTGCTGCGTTAGTAATAAACACCATTATTCTACATTCGCAAATTTGTTGAGGAACAATTTAATCTATGCTAATTAAATTTCATTTATTGAAAGAAAATTATTATTTTTGTAACATAATTTTAAAATGGTTATTATATCGAAAACTACTTTAGTAGAATTTGGAAAACGAAATACTGCTTCAATTGACTCTCTGAATAAATGGTATGATGAAGCAAAAAATGCAAATTGGGGAAATTTTTCAGAAATGAAAAAAACCTTTAATTCAGTAGATGCAGTTGGAAACGACAGGTATGTTTTTAATATAAAAGGAAATAATTACAGAATAGTGGCAATGATTTTCTTTGATATACGCACCATTTTTATTCGTTTTATAGGAACACACAAGGAATACGATAAAATAGATTGTAAAACAATTTAAGTAAAATTATAAAGTTATGAACTCACTACAAATAAAATCGAAAAAAGAGTATGACGAAGTAATGGCACGTATTGAAAAATTACTTCAAAAATCAACAGAATTGGGAGGTTTTGACAAACTTTCAGACTTAGATAGAAAATCTTTAGCGGATTTATCATTGCTTGCAGAAAATTATGAAGACAATATTCCATTAATGCCGATTAAAACACCTGAAACTTTAGCCGACATGCTTAGATACAAGATGTATGAAAAAGATTTAAAGCAAAAACAAATGGCATCATTACTCGGGGTAAGTGAAGCATTTATTTCAGGATTATTATCAGGAAAAAGAAAATTAACTATTGAGTTAGCCAAGAATTTACATACCAAATTAAATATTGATGCTCATTTTCTTCTAATGACAGCTTAATTTATATTTTCCTCTCTGCGCCCTCTGTGCCTCCTTTGCGCCCATTGCGGTTAAAAACGAATACCTTGTTAATTCCCTTGCGTTCTTTGAGGTTATTATTGAATTATGAATTGTGAGTTGTTTCCCTTTGCGCCCATTGCGCCTCCATTGCGCCCATTGCGGTTAAAAAATAATACTTCTGAGTAATTTATTCTCACTCCCGCATCCCTCGATATGCTTCGTTTCACTGCAGAATTTTTTAAATAAATAAAAAGTGATACCAACCTCCCTCCTTGAGGAGGGAAAGAGGGAGGTGATAGCACATACAATTCGCTTTTTACATTGTATTATCCATGATTAAATTTAATATCTTAATGATGGTTACTTTCTTTTATTCATCTCATTAAATTAGATAGTTTAATCTAGAAAAACAATTGGGTTTAATATCTATGAATCGTTTTTTTGTTGCCTGTAACTTACTTATTTCTTTACACATCACCACCCTTAATCCCTTTCCGCTTCTCGGAAGAGATATGTTCTCACTCAATAATTAGTTTGAACAACAATTTAAAATAGTATATTAATAATGAGTGTATTGTTAGAATATCTCAATAATTACAAAAGTCACCTCCCTTAATCCCTCCTCAAGGAGGGAAACATGTTTCTACTCAAAAAAATAATTAGAACACCAATTTTTGATTTTTATATCCCTTTGCGTTCTTTGCGGTTAAAAACTAATACCTTGTTAATTCCCTTGCGTTCTTTGCTGTTAAAAATGTATCCTAATTCAAAATTGATACACCACAAACCTCAAACTCTTTCTTTTCTTATATCTTTTCATTAATTTCGCTCATCTAAAAATCAAACAGATGAATCTTTTAAATCAACCGTTTAATACGCCTTTTGATGCGGCGCCTTTTTCAAAAATTAAAAACTGTGATTTTATTCCCGCTTTTGAAGCTGCAATTGCAACTGCAAAGAATGAAATACAAGATATTATAACCAACGCAGCCACTCCAACATTTGAGAATACAGTAGAAGCAATGACGTATTCTGGAATGCAATTGGAGCGCATATCATCCATTTTCTTTAATCTACATTCTGCTGAAACCAATGATGAAATAGAACAAATTGCTCAAGATATTACACCTAAATTGACAGAATATAGCAACGATATTATCCTCAATCCGCAACTATTTGAGCGTATAAAAGCGGTTTATGATCAACGAAGTGAGTTGACATTAACGCCCGAACAACAAATGTTGCTCGAAACAACCTATAAATCTTTTGCTCGAAATGGTGCTTTGTTAGACGAAACAGCAAAAGCAAAATTGCGTGAATTGGACAATGAATTGGCGGTCTTGAAATTGCAATTTGGTAAAAACATTTTAGACGATCAAAATGCGTATCGTTTGCACATTACCGACGAAAAAGATTTGGCTGGATTGCCTCATGGAGCTATTGAAGCAGCACACGAAATGGCAAAGTCAGAAGGAAAAGAGGGGTGGGTTTTTTCGTTGGATTACCCCAGTTTAATTCCCTTTTTGACGTATGCAGACAATCGTGAATTACGTAAAGAAATTTCATTGGCAAACGGACGTAAAGCATTTCAAAACAATGCGTATAACAATGAGCAAACAGTCTTGAAAATTGCACGTTTACGCTATGAACGCGCTCAATTGTTGGGCTATGAATCACACGCTCATTTTGTGTTGGAAGAACGAATGGCTAAAACTCCAGAAACCGTAAAAGCATTTTTGAATGATTTGTTGGTAAAGGCAAAACCTGCTGCCCAAAAAGAATTTAAAGAGTTAGAAGCTTTTGCAAAAGAATTGGATGGCATCGATCGTTTAGAAAAATGGGACGCAAGCTATTATGCCGAAAAACTCAAACAAAAATTGTTTTCACTTGACGATGAATTGTTAAAACCCTATTTTCAATTAGAAAACGTGCTCAATGGTGTTTTTGAAGTTGCACAACGTTTGTATGGATTGCATTTTCAAGAAATACAAAATGTTGATAAATACCATGATGAGGTTAGAACTTACGAAGTAAAAGACGAAAACGATAATTTTGTAGCACTATTTTATGCCGATTTCTTTCCACGTAAAGGAAAACGCAACGGTGCTTGGATGACTTCGTTCAAATCGCAATATTTGCAAAATGGCATCAATGAACGCCCACATGTTTCCATTGTGTGTAATTTCACCAAACCAACTGCAACCAAACCATCCTTGTTGACTTTTAACGAAGTTACAACCTTGTTTCATGAGTTTGGACATGCCTTGCATGGGATGTTGGCAAATACAATCTACCCAAGTTTATCAGGAACTTCGGTGTATTGGGATTTTGTGGAATTGCCATCACAAGTATTGGAAAATTGGTGTTACGAGAAAGAAACCCTGGAGTTATTTGCCAAACATTACCAAACAGGTGAGCTAATTCCAATGGAATATGTACAAAAAATCAAAGAAAGCTCAAATTTTCAGGAAGGAATGGCAACATTGCGCCAATTATCGTTTGGTTTATTGGACATGGGATGGCACGGACAAAATCCATCCAATATTAACGATTTAAAATCATTTGAAGTGGAACAATTTGCTGCCACTCAACTTTATCCTGACGTGAAAGACAACGCCATGAGTCCTTCATTTTCTCACATTTTTAACGGTGGCTATTCGTCGGGTTATTATTCCTACAAATGGGCCGAAGTATTGGATGCCGATGCATTTGAATATTTTAAAGAAAATGGAATTTTTAATCGCACTATTGCTGATAAATTCAAAGCAAACGTATTGTCGAAAGGCGGAACCGAAGAACCAATGGAATTGTATGAACGTTTTAGAGGTAAAAAACCAACCGTTGACGCTTTGTTGAAACGTGCAGGATTGCTATAAACTTTAAAAATCATTGATAAACAGATAGTTGTTCTGGTAACGGCGGTAACAGTTACGGCGGTTACCAGAATTTGTTTTATTGAATATTTCCATTTATCTTTGTAAAACTCAAGCAATAAAATTGTAGTATGAAGTTTTATAACCGAGAAAATGAATTAGCTGAATTAAGTAGAATCCAACAGTTGGCTTTTACAGATTGCTCGCGTTTAACTGTAATTACAGGTAGACGAAGAATTGGCAAAACTAGCTTGATTTTGAAAGCAACGGCTTCAACACCTACTGTTTATTTGTTTGTTGGACGCAAAAATGAAGCGGCTCTCTGCGCAGAATTTTCGCAAATAATTACACAATCATTGGATGTTTTTATTCCTTCTGAAATTAAAACATTTCGTTCTTTATTTCAAACGTTGCTTGAAGTTGCTAAAACAAAATCGTTTACTTTAGTGATAGATGAATTTCAAGAGTTTTACACGATTAATTCTTCTATTTATAGCGATATACAGCATATTTGGGACCTGTATCGAAAGGAAACAAAAATGAATTTTATTGTTTCTGGCTCTATTTATTCGTTGATGCAGCAACTGTTTTTAAACAACAAAGAACCGCTTTTTGGGAGAGCAGATAATATACTGAAATTAAAACCTTTTGATTTAGTCACGTTGAAACAAATAATTAGTGATTATTATCCAACATACACCAACGATGATTTATTGGCATTGTATGCTTTTACTGGTGGAGTTCCTAAATATGTGGAGTTATTGTGCGATAATCAAAAATTATCTGTTAACGAGATGATTGCTTTTATGGTACGCGACAATTCCTTGTTTACTGAAGAAGGCAGATATTTGTTGATTGAAGAGTTTGGAAAAAACTATGGAACCTATTTTTCCATCCTAGCGGCAATATCAAGCGGTATTAATACGCAGTCAGAAATAGAAGCAAAATTGGGAGATAAAAATTTAGGCGGACATTTAAAGCGTTTAATTGAAGATTACAATATTATTCGAAGAGTTCGTCCTATTCTTGCAAAAGAAGGTACGTTGGCAGTACGATATGAAATTGAAGATCACTTTCTTAAATTTTGGTTTAATTATTTTGAACGCAATCGGTCAATGGTTGAAATTAAGAACTTTGGTGCATTGCAAAATCTGATTTTAGACAATTATCCCACCTATTCTGGAATAATGTTGGAGCGTTATTTTACCCAACAATTCATTGAAAGTGGTAACTATAGGGCTATAGGTTCATGGTGGGAATTGAAAGGCAACCAACATGAAATAGATATTGTTGCGCTTAAACTTGAAAAAAATAAAGCAATTGCAGTTGAGGTAAAACGACAGCGAAAAAACTTTAAACCCGAAATTTTTGCAGAAAAAGTAGCTTACTTAAAAAACAAACATCTTAATAATTATGACATTGAACAAATTTGTTTAACGTTGGAAGACATGTAATTTTCTCTCACCATATTTCCACTTTTAAGTTTTTGACAAATCAAATTATTTTAACTTTGTTGCATTAATCATTCAAATGGCAGAAGCATCTATTCAATTACACGGAACAAAGCAAGAGCAATACGAGCAATTGTTGCCCATTATCAAGGCACTTGTTGCGGACGAAACGGATGTTGTTGCCAATTTGGCTAACGTTGCTGCGGCACTCAAGCAAGGTTTTGGTTTTTTCTGGGTAGGCTTTTATTTGGTTAAAAATGATGAGTTGGTGTTAGGGCCATTTCAAGGACCAATTGCTTGCACACGCATCAAAAAATACAGAGGTGTTTGTGGCGCGGCTTGGCAACAAAAGCAAACTGTTTTAGTGCCCAATGTAGATGAATTTCCAGGCCATATTGCATGTAGTTCTGACTCCAAAAGTGAGATTGTGGTACCCATTCTTCGCAATGAGGAAGTAGTTGCTGTGCTGGATGTTGACAGCAATCAATTGAATGATTTTGATGAGGTGGATTTTAAATATTTAAACAAATTATGCGCTTGGCTTTCAGATTTATTGTAATTGCACTGTTATTGGCTGCTTGTGCGCAAGTAAAACCTTTGGAAGGCGGTCCGCGCGATGAAGCAGCACCTGTTCCATTTGGAGTTTATCCACCTAATGGAAGCACCAATTTTTCTGGTCAAGCAATTGCCA
>Ga0116144_10006481_pt1 | contig 10196 bp, 8 predicted proteins | sample AD_UKC035_MetaG_FD_89746 | JGI IMG/M metagenome (GOLD analysis project Ga0116144, IMG submission 89746) | Active sludge microbial communities of municipal wastewater-treating anaerobic digesters from USA - AD_UKC035_MetaG | ecosystem: Engineered > Bioreactor > Anaerobic > Digestate | place: USA...
CCAGCTAATAACCGATCCGCACTACCTGGCTTTTCTCGACCAGTCTATGCCGGTGCGATTTGCCCTTGGACTATGTATGCTCATTTCGGTTGGTGTAGGTTTGATTTTTTATTCGCGATGGCGCGAGTTGGCCGAAACCAAAGCCCGGGAAACAGAAACACAACTGATAGCACGCGATGCGGAACTGCATAAACTTCAATTACAATTGCAACCACATTTTTTATTCAATAGCCTCAACTCCATCAATGCTTTGATTTTGACTAAACCCGATCAGGCCCGGCAAATGGTGCAGCAACTTTCAGATTTCCTTCGGTTAACGATAACCCGGGCCGATAAACCCTGGATAACGCTGGCTCAGGAACTGGATTACCTCGAAACTTATTTCTCTATAGAAAAAGTTCGGTTTGGACACCGGCTGGAAATTGATGTTCAGGTGGATGAAGCAATCAAGGCAAGTGTTATTCCAACGCTGGTCTTACAACCATTGCTGGAAAATGCAATCAAATTTGGGTTATATGGTACTACCGGAAAAATAGCCATTCAACTTTTAGCCCGTCAGCATGGTGCCGATTTGCAAATAGAAATTACCAATCCGTACGATGCGGATATGCAACCTGCTACCGGAAGTGGATTTGGATTAAGCGGCTTGCAACGCAGGCTGTATTTGCTTTATGCACGCAACGATCTGCTTACCACCGCACGCACAGACACTACATTTAAGGTAAATCTGATAATACCACCCCAGCCATGACAAAAGCGATATTGATAGATGATGAACCGCTGAGCCGTGAGATTCTGAAAAGTTATCTGGTTCACTTTCCACAAATACAGGTTGTGGAAGAATGCAACGATGGCTTTGAAGGTGTAAAGGCTATTCAACAACATCAACCCGATTTAATTTTTCTGGATATTCAAATGCCAAAGATTAATGGCTTCGAAATGCTGGAGTTGATAAGCCCAATGCCGGCTGTAATTTTTATTACCGCATTCGATGAATTTGCCCTAAAAGCGTTTGAGGCCAACGCAATCGATTATTTACTTAAACCGGTATCAGAAGATCGTTTCGCGAAAGCTGTACAGAAGTTTTTAGATAAAGCAACCCAACCACCACCAGTAACCACGGGCTTGCTCGATGCGATGGCTCAATCCACCACGCAGAATAACCGCATTGTGGTTAAAACCGGTAATAAGGTTAAGATTATTCCGGTGCACGACATTCATTATTTAGAAGCCGATGATGATTTTGTAAAGATTGTAACTGCTGAAGGTGCTTACCTGAAAAATAAAACCATGTCGTTCTATGAGCAAACCCTGGATCAGCAACAGTTTGTGCGGGTGCATCGGTCGTATATTCTACACATTAGCCAGATTACTAAAATAGAACCGTATCAAAAAGAAACACACCTGGCCGTGTTACGCAACGGCCAACAAATTCCCATTAGTAAAACTGGCTACGGCAAACTCAAACTAATACTCGGAATTTGATGGAGCTACGCAAGGCCTTGTTCGGGTTGTGCCTGGCTTATGCCGATGCCCGGATTGCAGCAGCCCAGGAGGCTATGCAGCAAGCCCAGGAGGCAGCCAATGCCGAAGAGAAAAGCAGTGCCGGTGATAAATTTGAAACAGGCCGGGCCATGGCTCATTTGGAAAAAGAGAAAGCCGCTGCACAAGTAGCTGCCGGAAACAAGTTGAAAGAAATTTTGAATAAAATAAACCCGACACAACCAACCGCAAAAGCAGCCCTGGGCAGTATTGTGTACACCAACATCGGTAATTTTTACCTGGCCATTAGCGCGGGTAAGTTGGTGGTTGAAGGCAAGGAGTATCTGGCGGTATCGCCCGCCTCGCCAATAGGCTTGCAATTAATGGGAAGTAAGGTTGGCGACAGAATCAATTTTCAGAATAAACTGGTTGTGATTCTAATGCTTGAATAATCTGATTTTTCGTGTATTGATATTACCTTTGCCGGATGACCAAAGCATGGCTTCAGGCTTTCAGATTACGCACACTTCCACTTTCCATGGCCTGCATTGGCATGGCCGGATTTCTGGCTGCAGCCGCGGGTAAATTCAACGGCTTGCTATTTGTTTTGTGTTGCCTTACAACGGTTTTGCTTCAAATCCTGTCCAACCTCGCCAACGATTATGGCGATTCTGTAAATGGAGCTGACCATGCCGGGCGCAAAGGTCCGCAGCGTGCGGTACAATCAGGTGTTATTACGGCCAGCCAGATGCGTGGTGCCGTTGTTTTGTTTGCATTTCTTAGCCTGGCATGCGGGCTGTTTTTATTGTGGACAGCCTTTGGCCCCGATTGGAAAGCCTTGTTCTTATTTCTTGGCCTTGGGTTGTTAAGTATTGCGGCAGCCATCGGCTATACAGTTGGTAAAAAACCATACGGGTACATTGGCCTGGGCGATATTTCGGTTTTAGTATTTTTTGGAATAGTTGGCGTGATGGGCTCCTATTACCTGTTTACACAATACATTACCTGGAAGGAAATGTTGCCGGCACTTAGTTGTGGGTTCTTCTCGATAGCCGTGTTAAACGTAAACAACATCCGCGATATTGAATCCGATAAGGCAGCCGGAAAATATTCTATTCCGGTACGCATCGGCAAAGAGAAAGCAGTTATCTATCATTGGTTTTTGCTGATTGCCGGATTAGGCAGCGCAGCAGCATATACCATACTTACCTATACTTCACCCTGGCAGTTTTTATTTCTGGCAGTGGTGCCGCTGCTTGCCTACAATGGAATAGCCGTAAGCAAAAAACCATCCCATCAACTCGATCCTTTTTTGAAACAAATGGCACTTTCTGCCTTAATTTTTGTTCTCTTATTCGGATTAGGGTTACTGATAATTTGAATAACCCACACAATTTAACCATTTTTAACCGTGGCCAAAGTTGAATTTAACATAGCGTGTTCTCTCTGCGAACATTTACAAGACTCACTCTTTAGTGGTTTAAGTCCGGAAGACTTGAGTCGTATTAACAATCACAAGACCTGTGTGTCATACAAAAAAGGTCAGAACATTTTTTACGAAGGCACTCGCCCCACAGGTTTGTATTGTATGAATGCGGGCAAAGTAAAAGTGTTTAAGAATAACGTGCAGGGCAAAGAATTTATCATTTACATTGCCAAGCCCGGTGATTTTCTGGGGTACCGTGCGTTGTTAAGCGAAGAATTTTACCAGGCTACCGCCACGGTGTTGGAAGACGCAAAAATCTGTTTCATTCCTAAAGAAAGTTTTTTCGAGGTGTTACAAAAAAACCCCACATTTATGAAGCGTGTGGTAAAGGCCGTTTGCCACGAGATGGGAGTAATGGAAGAGAAACTTGCTGAACTTGCTCACAAATCAGTTCGCGAGCGGTTAGCAGCAAACCTGTTAATGCTAAAGGAAACGTATGGTATGGAAGGCGAGGGCAGTTCGCTCATAGACCTGGCGCTTTCGCGCGAAGACTTAGCCAGTATTGTCGGAACAGCCACCGAAACCGTAATTCGTTTACTGTCCGATTTCAAATCGGATGGACTGATTGCGTTCGAAGGAAAAAAAATCAGAGTGCTTGATGTTAAGAAACTTGCAAAACAAGCCGATCTGATCGTTGCCTGATTAAGCTATAGTAAATATTATTCTATGATGGAATGGAGCAATACCTGAACAACAAAGGCTGCTTTATTTGAATATTCCTGCGTCAAACCTGACAAAAATCATCTTTTTATTTGATGCTCATCATTAGCCGGGTACCCGTCTCCCTATAACTTTGGTATAATAAAAAAACCATTGGTATTATGAAACGCATACTGGTTCCGTGTGATTTCTCTGACCCTGCAGTACAGGCTTTTAAGTTTGCTGTTGAAGTTACCCGCAAAAGCGGAGGCGAAGTGATTTTACTGAACGTAATTGAACTTCCGGTAATGAGTGATAGTGTACTTATGCCATCGCTTTCTTTCGAAGAAGTGTTTATTAAAGATATGAAAGCTCATTCTGAAAAGCATTTTAACAAAATGAAAGCAAAATGGGCGAGCGATGTGAAAGTTACTACGCTGATTGAGTATGGCAGTACAACCTCTTCCATCCGGGATTTTATTCAGGACAATAAGATTGATTTGGTAGTAATGGGCACACACGGTGCAACCGGTATGAAAGAATTTTTCATTGGTTCCAATACCGAAAAAATTGTACGCACCAGCCCCGTGCCGGTAATTACCCTTAAAGGAAACACCAAACTGTCTTCCATTAAAAACATAGTTTTTCCCAACACACTGGATCTTGACCAGGAGGAATTAACCCTGAAGGTAAAAGCCCTTCAAACCTTCTTTGGAGCTTCGTTGCACGTTTTATATGTCAACACGCCATCGCGCTTCAGGCGCGATGTAGAGGTTAAGAAAGAGATGAAAGCATTTGCTAAACGCTATATGCTGAAAGATTATACATTAACCATCTATAACGATTTTACGGAAGAAGAAGGACTCCGCAACTTTATGGCCGAAACAAAATCGGATATGATTGTCATGGCAACCCACGGCCGCAGAGGACTAAGCCACCTGATGAGTGGAAGCATTGCGGAAGATGCTGTGAATCATTTACAATGCCCCATCTGGACTTTTAAAATCAGTTAATCCAACCTCCTGTGAACAAGCAGATTCTTTTTCCTATAGATTTTCAAACCAATCTGCACCTGGCAGATTATGCGCAATTGCTCTCGCATGTGGATAAGAAAAGTTTTGTTGGTTTTTTCTTACGTGATTTCTCACGACAGATAAAATCAAAAGAAGGAGATCAGGAAAAAAATGCAATACAATTGAGCTTGCGCGAGGAAGCTCGCCAACTCAACCTCGACTTTGATTTCATCAAAACACAGGCAAGTACCAACCTGCTGCTAAACCAAAGCCGGTTTGCCGATTTAATTATCATTAACCCGGTTAAGCACGATAATATCTTAAAGTTGAGCCAGGCATTTCCCGATCATTTCTTCGACTCTATAGCCTGTCCGATTTTTCTTTCAGAAGACCTGCTCTCACCGTATCAGGAGATTCTGGTGCTCTTTGATTATGACCAATCGGGCCTTGTGGCACTCAAGTCGTTTTTATCTTTTTTTGGAAAAGTAAGCAGCGACAAAAAGGTGACTTTGCTAACCGTAAGCCCGGACGACTCACCGGAAATTCTTCTCGAAAAGTACCTGGTAAGTTACCTGCAAAAGTTTTTTAACGATGTGGGTATTGTGCCGCTGAATAATGAAGATTTGGCGCAACAGGTAATGACCCACGCCACCAAACTTACACGGCCGGTTTTGGTAATGGGCAAAACAGCATTAGATTTACTAAACAATCAACAATTAGCAACTCAGGTGGCCGATCACCACATGTCTATTTTTTACTCTAATGCCTGATGGAGGTAGCAGTTAATGAAAAAGTAAGTTGTTACCACTGCGGCCAACGCTGCGAGGATGAGGTTTTTAGTTTAGACAATAAATCGTTTTGTTGTTATGGATGCAAAACGGTGTATGAGATACTGAGCGAAAACAACCTGTGCGAATATTATGCATTTGATAAAAACCCGGGCATAAATCTGAGGCATGTAAGTGACGAGACATACGCATACCTCGATGAAAATTCAATACGCAAACAATTGCTTGAGTTTGACTCAGAGACGTTTGCCCGTGTGCGGCTCTATATTCCCAATATTCATTGTATTTCCTGCATCTGGCTATTGGAAAACTTGCAGAAGCTGCAAACCGGAGTATTAAAATCGGAGGTAAATTTTTCAGGAAAAACTGTTCGTATTGATTTTAACCCGGGCCAGGTTTCGCTTTCAAAGCTGGCACGTTTGCTTGCTTCGCTGGGTTATGCTCCCCGTATTAATCTCAAAAAAGAAGATCAGTCCATAAGCCCCGCCACGCAGCACCTGGTAATTAAACTGGCCGTAGCGGGTTTTGCATTTGGAAACGTGATGTTATTAAGCTTTCCGGAGTACCTGGGCTTAGATGAACGTGATGTTACGTTGCAACAATTGTTCTCCTGGCTGAACATAGCCCTTGCCTTGCCGGTAACCTTTTATAGCGGTCAGGAGTATTTTACAAACGCATGGAAAAGTTTTAAACAACGACAAATCAATATTGATGTACCCATAGCGGTTGGGTTGCTGGCGTTGTTGCTACGCAGTATTTACGATATTGCCACTGGTACAGGGCCCGGATATCTTGACTCCTTAACGGGCCTGGTTTTCTTTTTATTAATAGGCCGCTGGTTTCAGGGTAAGACCTACGATAGCCTGGCGTTCGATCGCGATTATAAATCTTATTTTCCGTTAGCCGTGCAACGGTGGGTACAAAATGAGTGGCGCCCGGTGGTGGTTTATGAGTTGGAGCCCCAGGATGTAATTCGCGTGCGCAACATGGAAATTGTACCGGCCGATTCTATTTTAAGTAGCGAGGAAGCATACTTCGACTATAGTTTTGTAACGGGTGAATCAAAGCCGGTTAAAGCAGTAAAAGGTGCACACGTATATGCAGGTGGAAAATTAGTAGGTCTTCCTGTCGAGTTGGTTGTTCAAAAGAAAACAGCACAAAGCCAGCTAACCAGTTTGTGGAACGAAGCGGCATTTCAAAAACCGAACGAGAGTATTTATAGAAAAATGGTGGACAGGGCAGCCCGTAGGTTTACATGGATTGTGTTGTTGCTGGCCATTGGCACCGGTGTATTTTGGTATTATTACGAACCCGCCCAAACATGGCTTGTACTTACTTCTGTACTTATGGTGGCCTGTCCGTGTGCGTTGGCATTGGCTGCACCGTTTACCTATGGCAACATGTTGCGGGTATTCGGTCGCCATGGTTTTTATCTTAAGAATGCGTATGTAATTGAACGAATGGCATCCATCAATGCGTTGGTGTTTGATAAAACCGGTACGGTTACGCATGGAGCCTCGGTCGTAACATTTAAAGGCTTACTTTCAGCGCAGGAAGAAGGTTGGATTAAATTGCTGGCGGCAACCTCTACGCATCCGTTAAGCAATCTGATTGTGCAGCATATAACACGAAAATCTGATGCGGTTCTTACCGAGTTAAAAGAATTTCCGGGTAAAGGAGTGCAGGCAGTTGTTTCCGGTAAAAACGTTCGTATTGGATCGGCCGCATTTACCGGCAATACGGGTGGGGGTGAAGCAGCCTCGCGTGTTTTTGTTTCTATTGATGGCCTGGCACGAGGTTATTTTGAAATTGAAACGTCCATCAGACCTGAGGCAAAAAATTTAGTTACCCGGTTGGGGTCAATTGTAAAGGCAATGGTATCGGGCGATCAGCCCGTAGAGTTGGGGCGGATGCGCACCGTTTTTCCGGCCCCGGTGCAACTGCGCTTTAATCAATCACCACACGATAAATTGAGTTTTATATCAGAGTTACAAAAACAAAACTTTAAAGTGATGATGATTGGCGATGGCCTGAATGATTCTGGTGCATTACAACAAAGCGATGTGGGTGTTGCTGTTACCGATGATACCGGAGTGTTTACGCCTGCCAGCGATGGTATTCTGGCCGGGCACATGTTGGGTCGGCTGGATTCATTCCTGCAACTCGCAAAAAAATCAACTACCATTCTTAAAACGGCTTTTATTATTTCGTTCTGCTATAATGCCATTGCGTTAAGTGTGGCCATGAGTGGATTTCTTACTCCGCTAATAGCCGCTATTCTCATGCCTGTCAGCAGCATCAGTGTTGTGGGCTTTAGTTCATTGGCTGTTAACTGGGTGGCTCACCGCGAATTTAACCGGGGTTGATAGAGAGTCTTCACAAAAGCAAGGTGCGATTCAATACTGCCCTTGCCCGATAATCTCCTGTACATTTTCGTTACGGATTTGAAAGTTAGGCTTTCCATTTCGTACTTAAATCAGGTTAACGGATACCAGAAGCCATCTCAAAAATACTTTATCATCGCGGACAGCGTTCCGCGATCTCGAAATCTGTGCGGAAAGGTTGGGATGCCGGAATAAATCCAGGCATGACATTCATCCTTACGTGTATTTTTGAGATGGCTTCTAAAAAGAAGCATCCATTAAAATAATTCTATTTGTTCCACAGTAGATTATTCTACATTTTCGTTATTTACAAATTCAGCTAAATCTTAATGATATGAAACTGGCTACGCTCTTTTTACTGCTCATTACCAATCTTTGTTTCGCTCAAACCGGTAAAGTAATGGATAACCTATCCATGCCCAGCAAAATTTTGAAAATGGATCGAAAGTACGCCATTTATTTACCTCCGGATTATGAAACCAGCCAGCGAAGCTATCCCGTTTTATATTTACTGCATGGTGGCGGTGACGACCAAACCGGGTGGGTTCAGTTTGGCGAAGTGTTACACATTACCGATAAAGCCATTGCCAATGGAACGGCCACGCCCATGATTATTGTTATGCCCGATGCCAATACCGGCCAACGGGGTTATTTCAATAATATTAAGGGCGACTGGCGTTACGAGGACTTCTTTTTTGAAGAGTTTATGCCCCACATCGAAAAAACGTATCGTATTAAAGGCGAAAAACGATATCGTGCTGTAGCCGGCCTTTCTATGGGCGGGGGTGGTTCATTTATGTATGCGTTACATCACCCCGAGTTGTTTTCTTCGGCATGCCCGCTTAGTGCTTCGGTAGGCCCCTTAACGCTGGATGATGCAAAAAATTTTCTGGCACGCACCAATCAAAAAGCTACCGATGCTGAGTTGGAAACATATTTTAAAAAACATAATGCCATTAATCTCGTAAACGACATCAAAGACGATCAGAAAAAAGCCGTGCGTTGGTATATTGATTGTGGTGATGACGATTTTTTATACGAAGGCAATTCGCTTATTCACATTGCCATGAAGAAAAAAGAAATCCCACACGAGTTTCGCGTGCGCGATGGGGGCCACACCTGGACATACTGGCGCACCGCCTTGCCCGATGTGTTGCGGTTTGTTTCAGAAGCTTTTCATCAATATTAATTTTTAATTGTTTATAGTTAGCTCATGAGAAAGATTCTTTTTGTTTTAATGATGGCAGGAGCGACCGCTGTTTCTGCACAAGATGTGTTGTTGGATGTGTTGAAGGAAGAACTTGATCGTGAGGTAAAAGAGTTTGCCAAAATAGACCCTCCGCCTTATTACCTGGCCTATCGGGTAAACGATGTTTCCTATACACAAATTGAATCCTCCTTCGGCAGCCTGGTACAATCGTATTCTAATCGTAACCGCCTGTTGTTTACTACTGTGCGTGTGGGCGACTACCAATTTGACAATACCCATCCGGCCGAGGAGGCGCGCTGGGGTGGATATATGGAAAGAGGTGCAGGAACGAGAGCGATTGCTTTGCCCGTTGATGATTCGCCCGAAGCAATCCGGCATTCAATCTGGCGGGTAACACAAAATAATTACAAACAGGCACGCGAAACTTTAAAGACGTTAAAAAACAGCCCCGCCAGCAAAAAGAATAACCTGGAAGATTTCTCAAAAGCTAACGCAGAGCAGTTCGCAGAACCTCCGCTTAATGATAATTGGTTTAATCTGGCCGTGTGGCAGGATAAAGTGCGCAAATACTCTGCTCCGTTTCAGAAAAGTGCAGATATGGTTACAGGCGATGTGAGTTTGCAATTGGTAAGTGAGCGAAAATATTTTGTTTCGTCCGAAGGTAGCCGGGTGGTGCAAAACCAGCGCTATGTGTACCTGATGCTAAATGGAAACATCCGTGCAAAAGATGGTGATATTGTGCCTTTGCATAAATCTTTCTTTGCCTTTTCTCCGGAAGGCCTTCCTGGCGATGAAGAAGTGCTTCGGGAGGTAGAAAAACTTATTACCACCTTAACCAGGTTAAAAGATGCGCCATTGGCCGAGCCTTATACAGGGCCTGCCATACTCGATGCGCAGGTTGCCGGAGTTTTTTTTCATGAAATTTTTGGCCACCGGGTGGAAGGAGAAAGATTACGCAACGATATGGACAGCCAGACATTCAAAGAAAAAATTGGCCAGTTGGTGTTGAATAAAAACCTGAGTGTCATTTTCGATCCTACTTTAAAAGAGTTTCAGGGCAAACCGTTAAATGGTTTCTATCACTATGATGATGAGGGTGTGAAGGGCAAGCGGGTAGTAGTGGTAGATAATGGAATTTTGAAAACCTTTCTGATGTCGCGTACACCGCTGGAGTCGGTAAAGACTTCCAATGGG
>Ga0116144_10006485_pt1 | contig 10188 bp, 8 predicted proteins | sample AD_UKC035_MetaG_FD_89746 | JGI IMG/M metagenome (GOLD analysis project Ga0116144, IMG submission 89746) | Active sludge microbial communities of municipal wastewater-treating anaerobic digesters from USA - AD_UKC035_MetaG | ecosystem: Engineered > Bioreactor > Anaerobic > Digestate | place: USA...
CAAGCTCCAAGTGTTCAAGAGCTGATTGTCCGTTCTTGTGACTAAACTAGCGTAGTTATCTAGGTCGGTCAAGCGCCGTCTGTTGCGTAGTTATCTGGGTCAGTCCTGCTGGATGCGGCACGCCCGGGATGCATCATTGACGGTGTGACGGAACGACTTTCCGCCTCGGCTTTTCGCCGGAATTCCAATGAGCAACGCTCGGTCGCAGAAGGGGAGACTGACGGTCCTGTTGGCACTGCAGCAGGCGTTGGTCAATTGGCTCCTGGATGCCACGAGGCTTCTTGAGGCGATCGTGCATCGTGTTCCGTTGTTCGGCTGTTCGGGGATAAACAGCCCACGTTGAGCACGACTTTTCGCGAAGTCGCCACTGATGGTGTGTCACAGTGGCAACGGCTCGCCGGCACTCCACCCTTCCCGCTGAAGCCTGCCGATCAGCGACACGACCTCGCCGCGCGCGAGATAGCCGTGCACCGGGAGCAGCAAGACGTCGCCCGGCCTCGCCACCCCGAGCGCCGAGCGCACCGCTTCAATCTCGGATGGGCAATCGATCAACTGCGCGCCGCCGAGGCCATGGCGCAGGAGACTGGCGCGCAGCAGGGCTGGTACCTCGCCGGGTGCGCGGCCACGCAGGTAGCTTTCGGTCTCCTTGATCACGACGAGATCCGGGTGCCCGGCAGCTGCGGTGGCGGCGAGTTCCGCGATGTCGTCGTCGTCACGATCCCCGGCCTGTCCAAGGATCATGATGAGCCTGCCCCCAGCGCGCAGATGCTGCGCAACGCCCAGCACGCCGCGCAGGCCTTCCGGGTTGTGCGCATAGTCGAGAACGATGCGCAGGCCGCTGACATCGAGGCGCATCAGCCGCCCCGGATTGTCCGCGGGGCTGCTGCCGAAGCGCGCCAGCACCGTGCGAACCACCCCGGTACCGACACCCAGCGCGAGCGCGGCGAGCGCCGCACCGGCGATGTTCGCGATGTTGTAGCGCGCACTGCCGTCCATCGTCAGCGGCATCGCACGGATGTCGCCCAGGTCATGCTCGCTGCCGCCGTGCGCGACGATGAGGCGCCCGTCGCGCAGCCCGCAGGTCGCCCCGCCGCGCATGCGATGTTCACGCAATAATGGGACATCGGCATCGAGTGCGAACCAGCCCACCGGTGCCTCGATGCGTGCCGCGCCATGCACGAGCGTCGGGTCGTCCGCATTCAGCACGACGAGCCCGCGGGGTTCCACGACATTCGCCACGACCAGCTTGGTCGCCGCCATCGACTCGAGATCTTCGATGCCGTAGGTGCCGAAATGATCCGGGCTCACGTTCGTGACCACTGCCACGTCGGCACGATTTGGCGCTAGCCCGCGGCGCAGGATGCCGCCGCGCGCCGCCTCGATGATCGCCGCCTCCACGCGCGAATCGCGCAGCACCGCGCGCGCGCCCACAGGGCCAGAAAAGTCGCCGCCGATTGCGAGCCTGCCGCCCAGGAATACGCCGTCGGTGCAGTTGTAGCCCGCGTGCCAACCCTGTGCCTGCGCACAGGCGGCCAACAGGCGCACGGTAGTGGTCTTGCCGTTGGATCCGGTGACGAGCGCGGTTGGAACGTTGCGGAGGGCTTCCCAACGCACGTTATCCGTCCGCGGCACGGCGCTTGCGAGGAAATTGCCGTGTCCGGCGCCCTCCCCGAGCGTCAGGCCCTCATCGTCGTACAGCCATCCGAGCCCGCGCGCCGCCGCACGGTCGATCACCGAATGCAGCGACGGATTCGCCTCGAGCGAGGCGAGACGCAGCAGGCGCTCGAGCGCGGCCTGCTCATCGAGGACCGGGGGCAATGCCGGCGGCGTGCTGGCCTGCGACGCCACCTGCACCATCTGGTCCTCGAGCGTCGCCCAGCGCGCGGGGTCACGCTCGAATACCGATGCCGCGAGCGCCCACTCATTGAGCTCGGTTGCCGTGTACAGCTGGTCGATCGGGGCCGCGAGCGCGAGCGATGCTCCGCCCTGATACACGCGGCTCGCGATGGGCTCAATCGCGGCGCGGCCGGTGTAGCGCGGTGTTGGGGTGTCGGCCCAGCCCAGGTGAGCCCGGGCCCGCGACACGCGCTCGCGCCATGCACCGAGCAACATGGGATCGATCCCGATCCCCACGACATCGAGCACGGCGCCGGGAGCATCGAAGAAAAGGTTGCTGCCGGTGAGTCGCCGCGAGTTGTCGAACGGCAGTGCAACCCGATCGATCAGTCCTCTCCCTCCGGGGCGAACCGGATGCCGCGCTCATCCCGGATCAGGCCCTCGAGTGCAATATCCACTGCTACTGCCGCGGCCGCAGGCTCCGGCACGGGCACGGCGCGCTCAGGTGCCGGCGCGGCCACGGGTTCCGCGACTTCGCCGGGACGGAACTTGGTGATCTGCTTCCACGAGCGCGTCAACTGGTCCGCGAAAACCAGCAGCAAGTCGCCCTTTGTGCCCATGCGCAGCGCTGCATCGATGGCTTCCTGTTCATCGGGGATCTGCGAAATCTGCGCCGCAGGCACACCGGCCTCGCGCAGGGTGGTCGCGAGGATCCGCGGCACTTCATCGCCGTCCCGACCACGCAGCGTGTCGTCGCGGCGGCAGATGTAATGGTCGAAGCGGCCCGCCACCGCGCGCGCGATGGCCTTCAGGTCCTCGTCGCGGCGATCGCCCGGCCCGGCCAGCACCACGATGCGGCGCCCGGTCACGTCGAGCCGCTGGGCGAGGTCGGCCAGCATCGATACCGCGTGCGCATTGTGGCCGTAGTCGAACAGCACCTTGAACGGGTGCTCGTTGAACACGTTCATGCGCCCGGGCGCCTGGAAGAACGTGGTATCGAAAGTGCGCAGCCCCTGGCGTATCGCATCGAGCTTGATGCCGAGCGAGAACGCCATCGCCGCGGCGAACATCGCGTTCTGCACGTTGTGGGTCGCCCGCCCCTCGAGGGTCGCCGGAATCAGGTGGGTCCACAGCAGCGGGATATGACCACCGCGGTCGTACAGCGTGATCATCTGCCCGTTCACGCCCGCCTCGAGCGCACACGCCCGACCGCCCGCACGCACGTGCTCGCGCACGAGATTGTGCTGCGGAGTCATCGTCACGTAGCAGATGCTCTGCGCGTCCGTATAGCCCGACATGCGCAGCGTCAACGGATCGTCGGCATTCAGCACCGCGCAGTCGGTCGCCACCTCGACGACCACGCGCTTGATCTCGGCGAGCTGCTCCAGCGTGTCGATGCCCTTGAGGCCGAGATGGTCCGACTGCACGTTGAGCACGGCGCCGACATTGACCTCCTGCACGCCCATGCCGGCACGCAACAGCCCGCCGCGCGCGGTTTCGAGCACGGCGAGATCGATCTGCGGGTCGGCGAGCACCATGCGCGCCGAAACCGGCCCGGTCATGTCGCCCTGCACGGTGCGCTGGCCATCGATATACACGCCGTCGGTCGTCGTGAGACCGGGCGTGAAGCCCGCCATCTTCGCGATGTGCGCCAGCATGCGCGCCGTCGTCGTCTTGCCGTTCGTGCCGGTGATCGCGGCGATCGGCACTCGCGATGGCGCGCCCCGCGGGAACAGCATGTCGATCACCGGTCCCGCGACATCGCGCGAAATGCCCTCGCTCGGCGACACGTGCATACGAAAGCCCGGCGCGGCGTTCACTTCACAGATGCCGCCGCCGATTCTGCGGTAGCTCTCCGCGATATTCCGCGAGAGGAAATCGACACCGCCCACGTCGAGCCCGATCGCCCGCACGGCGCGCACGGCCATATCACGGTTGTCCGGGTGGATCACGTCGGTGACGTCGGTGGCCGTGCCTCCCGTCGAAAGATTCGCGGTGGAGCGCAGCGGCACGACCTGCCCCGGCGCAGGCACCGACTCGGCGGTGAGTCCCGCCCGCTCGAGCATGCGGACGGCCTGCGCATCGAGCTCGAGCCGGGTCAGCACCTTCTCGTGGCCCACGCCACGGCGCGGATCCAGATTCACGAGGTCGATGAGTTCCGCAACGCTGTGCGCGCCGTCGCCGACCACCTGTCCGGGCGTGCGACGCGTTGCCGCCACGAGTTCCCCGTTCACCACGAGCAGCCGGTGATCGTCACCTTCCAGGAAGGTCTCGACGATGACCGAGCGCGAGTGCTCGCGGGCCGCGGCAAAGCCTGCCGCAACTTCGGCACCGCTCATCAAGCGGATCGAAATGCCACGGCCGTGATTACCGTTGTACGGCTTCGTGACGACCGGAAAACCGATGCGCTGCGCCGCCCGCACTGCCTGCTCCGCCGTCTGCACGAGCTCCTGGCGCGGCACCGGCAGGCCGAGTGAGGCGAGGATGCGGTTCGTCTCCTCCTTGTCACTCGCGAGTTCGACGGCGATGTGCGGCGTGCGGCCGGTCACCGTCGCCTGGATGCGTTGCTGGTACTTGCCATGGCCGAGCTGCACGAGCGACTGGTCGTTGAGCCGCAGCCACGGAATGCCGCGCGCCTCGGCGGCGCGCACCAGCGAGGCCGTCGAAGGCCCGAGGGCCCGCCGCTGCGCAAAGCGGATGAAATCATCGCGCGCGGCCGGCCAGTCCCAGCCCTCGGGGACGCTGGCCGCGGTACGCAGCTGCGGCGGCAGCAGCGAAGCCAGCAGGCGCAGGCCGAGTTCACCCGCCGCGACGCCCTCGTCGCGCTGGGCAAATTCGTAGACGACCGTGTATACGCCCGGACGACCGTCGACGCTGCGCGTCTTGCCGAACGTGACATCCTCGCCGGCGACGTTCTGCAGCTCGATCGCCACATGCTCGAGCACGTGACCGAGCCAGGTCCCGTCGCCCTCGCGCATCCTGCGCAGGAAGCCTCCCGGTTCACGGTAGGAGCAGCCGTGTCCGGCGAGTCCGGGCAGCGCCTCGACGAGGCTGTCGACGAAGGCCGGTCCCAGGCGCACGGTGGGCCATTGCTCGAGTTCCCCGAGGTCGAGCTCGAGGCGGATGACGGGAAAACGGGCGTAATGCGAGGGTCCTGCATACACCGACCGCTCGAGTACGCGCATCGGCTATTCCTTCAGTGCCCGCAGGGCCACAGCAGAGGCGATGCGTGTGTGCAGGTTGAAGGTCGCTCCGCTCACCAGCAGGTGCAGCTTCAGTCCCAGCATGCAGATCGGCTGGCCTTCACTGACCAGATCCATCGAGGAGAAACTGACGTCGGCGGCATCGACCACCGTGACCCCGCCACTGCCCTCGACTTCGAGCGTATCGTCCGGACCGATGAATGCTGCGGTGTCCTCGTCGAGCCCGATGCCGACTGAGAACGGATTGTAGGCGAGCGCCGTCAGCAGGCGGCCGAGGCGGTCGCGCTGGCGGAAATGCTGGTCGATCACGAAGCGGTTGGTCAGGCCGAGACCCGGCGCGAGGCGCACGCTGCCCGAGATCGCGGACGAACCATCGTCGCCGAATGCGATCATGTGTTCAGAAAGGATGCTCGCGCCGGCGCTCGTGCCCCCGACGGTGACCCCGCGCGCATTGCGCCCGCGAATCAGCTTCGCAACCGGTGTGCCGCCGAGCAGCGTCGTCAGTCGCAGCTGGTTGCCGCCCGTGAAGAAGATGCCGCTCGCCTCGCCCAGCCGGTCGAGTCGTCCCTGCTCGTGGCAGTCGCGCCGGGTATCGAAGTCCATGACCGCTACCCGCGCCGCCCCGAGCTGCCGGAACAGCTGCTCGTAGCGGCTCCCGGTCTCGTGGAGGCGGCTCGCCGTCGGGATCACGACGATGTCGGCATCGCTGCCCCCTGAAACCGCGACGAAGCGGGCGAGGATCCGCTTGTCGTTCTCCTTGTTCTCGGCGCCGCCGATCGGAACGATCCAGCCGCGCGCCTCGCCGTCGGGCACCTTGCTCGGCATGCGCTTGTTGCCTCTCAGGCCTACCGCCGAAATGCGTGTAGGTGAAATAGTGTCACAGCGCGGCCGCAAACAAAACAAAACGGCCGGTGGGTTGCCCCACCGGCCGTCCCGGTTCCTGTGAAGTCCTCAGCCCTCAGCTCTGTGCATGAATCGCCCAGAGGCTCGCGAGCCGGCCATACCTGGCGTCGGTCTTGATCGTGTCGAAGGTCTTGACGGCGTCGCTCTTGTTACCGCCCTTCAACTGCGAGATGCCGAGCAGCAGGGTGGCTTCAGATGCGTCACTCAGGCCGCCCTTCGTGAGGCCACGCTGGATGGCCGCCGCCGCCTTGTCATACTCGCCGTAGCTCAGATAGCCCTTGCCGAGGCCCACGTCCGCACCACCGGTCTTGGCGCTGCCGGTCTCGGTTGCGAGCTTTGCGAGCGCCGCCTGGTCGGTGGCTGCAGACTTCTTCGCCAGGTCGAGCAGGCGCTGGTTCTTGTCCTTCGCGCGCTGGTCGGCAAATACGTCCTTCGCGAAGCCCTTCTCGAGAATCGAGACGGCCTCACCCGGCGAGCCCTGCTCGATCGCAAGCTGCGCCATCTCGGTGTAGTCCTCGCTGCGGCTGAGCGCGTCGACATCGGCCGCGAGGCGGAACGTATTGAACAGCACCTTGTCGTCCCGGTCCGGCGCGCGGAACAGCGAGTACATGATGTTCTGCCAGTATTCCGGCGACGGGTAGTACTTGACGAGGCGCTCGAGCGCAGCGGTCGTGCACTCGTCATCCTTCTGCTTCACACACGAGGAAAGGATCAGTTCGAGCGACTGCTTCTTCGGGGTCTGACCACGGCGGATCTGGTCACCGACGTAGCTGTCCATGAACTTGTGCGTGCCCTTGAAATCGTTCTGCACGTAGTACGCCTGCCCGACCAGGGTATACAGATCGGCATCGGCAAAGCCGCCCTTGATGGCGCGATTGCCGTACTCGACGGCCTTGCCGTAGTTCTTGTTCTGGTAGCTGATCTGCGCCAGCGCGCGAACGCGGGACGCCACGTCCTCCTGCGCGAGGAAGCCCGAGTTCAGGCCCGCCTCCAGATTGCGGCCGGCTTCCGCAAAGTTGTTGAGCCGCACATACGCGAAGCCGCGCATCTCGGCGATCAGGAATTGGTCGTAGGCGCTCTTGCCCGACGTGGCATCAGCCTTGTCGAGTTCGGCGAGCGCGCCGCGCCAGTCCTTCTTGCCGAGCGCATCCTGCGCCGCCTTGAGCGGCTTGGCCAGCGCCTTGCTGACCGCGGGCGCCTTCTGGTCGGCCGCAACAGCCGGGCCGGAAATGCCCACTGATCCGACGGCCAGCAAGGCCATCGCCAGCAACGGTGCGAGTTGGAGTGTCTTCCTCATGCTCATGGTCCTCTGATCCAATGTCGCGACACGGTAGCAGTGCCACGGTGTCACGATCTCATGTGGCGGATGAACGCAGAATGAACGCCGGCGGGGCACGCCCGCCGGTGGTCACAATTCCCGGAATTCCGCCGTATTGACGAAACCGATCTTCAACATGCGATTGCGCTGTGCCGAGGCGAGCACCTGCGCCACCGTGTCATAGCGCGAGCGCGCATCGGGCCGCAGGTGCAGTTCCGGCTGCGGGTCCTTCTGCGACTCCTGCCGGAAGTAGCCCTCGAGCGTAGCGATGCTCGGCACCACCGTGCCGTTCCAGACGATCGTGCCGTCGAAGTCGATCTCGATATCGATCACCTCGGGGCGCACCTCCGGCAACGGCTGGTCGGGCTGCGGCTGGGGCATGTCCAGTTTCACCGCGTGCGTCATCACCGGAATCGTGATGATGAACATGATCAGCAGCACCAGCATCACGTCGATGAGCGGCGTGGTGTTCATCTCCACCATCGGTTCGTCTTCGCCGCTCGCGCTGCCCACATTCATAGACATAATCGATATCTCCTCAACGCACGCCGCGATCGGGCTCGGTGATGAATCCCACCTTGACCACACCACCGCGCTGGATCGTGTAGATCACGCGTCCCACCGCTTCGAAACGCGCATTACGATCCCCGCGAATGTGGATCTCGGGTTGGGGCACCTGCACGGCCGCCGCCTTGACGAACTCGAGCAGCGTCTGTGTATCGGGCACCTGGCCGTTGTTCCAGTACATGTTGCCCCGCTCGTCGACCGCCACGGTGATGTTCTCCGGGCGCGTCTGCGTGGCGATGTTGGTCGCTTTCGGCAGCTCGACCGGCACCGTCTTCGTGATCACGGGCACGGTGATCAGGAAGATGATGAGGAGCACCAGCATTACGTCCACCAAGGGCGTGGTGTTGATCTCCGACATCGCCTTCGGTTCGTCGTCCGCCGAGCCGGTTCCGACATTCATGGCCATGCGCTGGGTTCCTTACTTGCGGACCGCAGCCGCCGGGGCTCCGGCGCGGGCCGCGCCACCCTCGTTGCCGACGCGCGCGCCGCCTACCAGATAGGCATGCAGGTCGGAGACAAAGTTCCGCAGGCCGTCCTGCAAGCCCTTGTTGCGACGCAGAAGCCAGTTGTAGCCGATAACCGCGGGCACGGCGACGAACAGACCGATGGCGGTCATGATCAGCGCCTCGCCGACGGGGCCGGCCACCTTGTCGATGCTCGCCTGGCCGGCGATGCCGATCGCAATCAGGGCGTGATAGATGCCCCACACCGTGCCGAACAGACCGACGAAGGGCGAAGTCGAGCCGACGGTCGCGAGGAACCACAGTCCGGCGTTCAGCTTGCCGTTGACCGTGTCGGACGAGCGCGAGAGCGACATGGTGATCCACTCGTGCAGGTCGATGCGGTCGGTCAGACGACCTTCATGGTGCGATGCCGCACGCAGACCGTCCTCGGCAATGTTGCGGAAGTCGTCGCCCTTCTTCAGGCGCTCGACGCCGTCCTTGATCGACGGTGCAGTCCAGAACTGCTTCTCGACGACTTTGGCGGACTGGCGGAGCTTCCGCTGGTCCCACATCTTCGTGAGGATGATGTACCAGGAGCCCAGCGACATGAGCGCCAGGATGATGAGAGTGGTCTTCGCGACGAAGTCGCCCTGTGCCCAGAGCGCCTCCAGTCCGTACGGATTCTCTACGACTGCGGTGGCTTGATTTTCCATAGATTCCTCAAGGATCAATTGGTCAGCTGGAAACGAACGTTGAATTGGAAGCAGCTCTCGACCGGTTTGCCGTCTTCGGTGCCTGGCCTGAAGCGTGCGCCGCGCGATGCCCACCTGATCGCAGCCTCGTCGAGGCGCGGGTGACCGGAACTCTTGGTGACCGTGGGCGTACCCGTGACGCGCCCGTTGGTGCCCACGCAGACTCGCACGGTGGCAACACCCTCTTCTTCTGCGCGCTTGGACGCCGGCGGGTAGTAGTCCTCGGTCGGCTGTGAGCGCCGATCGACGGTCGGATTGGTACGCACCACGGCCTTCGGCGGCGGCGGCGGCGGCGCCATCGGCACCGGACGATCGGTAACGTCAGTAATCGCAGTCGAAGTACTGGTATCGACCGGGATCTGGATATTCACTTCCGGCGGCGGCACCTCGACCGGAGGGCGCTCCATTTCGGGCGGCGGCGGCGGCGGCGGCGGTTCGTCCTCCGCGATCTCCTCGATGATGTCCGTCTGGATCGGCGGCGCAATCACCTCGACGACCTTGCGGGCCAGGCCGTTCGCCAGCGCCCATACGAGCAGCGCATGAAACAGCACAATAAGGAGGAACACGACGATGCGTCGCGGAATGAATGTCGGTTCGTGCGCGTAGGCGGCCATGTTTTCTCGTGGTCGCGGATTAATTGTCCGGACAATCCGCAGTATTTTGCGAGCGCGGCACGCTATACGCGTTTCCCGCCCAACGCAACCCTTCCTGCCGATTATCCACCCGACGGCGCGTCCTGGCGCCTGCCCGGAAGCGCCAGTCAAGGCCGCACTTAAGAGCCAGGCTGAATCTTCCTGAAATCGTCATCCCCAGGGGATCGGAACTGTAACTGCTGGCATCTTCGCTTACAACTTCTGGCGATCGCAATTAATTTTGTCGGCCGGCGGCCGCTCAATCGGTCACCGCACCATCGGAGGCACTGCTGACCACCCGCGCGTACTTGGCAAGCACGCCCGCAGTCGCATACGGCTTGCGCGGCCGCCACGCACGCTTGCGGCGCGCCCATTCGGCACGCGACACATCGGCATCAATGGTGCGTGCCACGGCATCAATGGTGATGGTGTCGCCGCTACGCAGCAATGCAATCGGACCGCCCACTGCAGCCTCGGGCGAGACATGTCCGACGACGAAGCCGTGGCTCCCACCCGAGAAGCGCCCGTCGGTGA
>Ga0116144_10006486_pt1 | contig 10186 bp, 7 predicted proteins | sample AD_UKC035_MetaG_FD_89746 | JGI IMG/M metagenome (GOLD analysis project Ga0116144, IMG submission 89746) | Active sludge microbial communities of municipal wastewater-treating anaerobic digesters from USA - AD_UKC035_MetaG | ecosystem: Engineered > Bioreactor > Anaerobic > Digestate | place: USA...
CGAATATTCGCGCGGCAGTTCGCAGCTCGGCGATTATTACCAGATTCTCAACATCGTCGAAGAAAAGCTCGATACGGCACTGGCGATGAACTTCATCGATATTCCGACCGGCGAAACCGACGGCAAGCTGATCGAGGCCGAAAATTCGCGTCCGCTCGACCTGCGCCCGGCCCAGGTTGGGCACGAGATCGTCAGATTCAAGATGCGTGCCGAGATGACAACGGTCGAGTTTGCGGCGATGAAAGACGCCACTTCCGGGCAACTGCAGCGCGCCCGTGTCGAAGACGGCATGAAGCGCATCGAGATTACCGCTGAATGGGGCGACAAGAAGAAGCACAACATCAGCCTCATCGCTTACAAGGCCAATCTATGACGCCGATCATGCAAAAGCAAAATAGCGGTATCGCGATGCCGATTATTTTCGGGCTGGTGCTCTGCCTGGCGATCTGGGTGGCTTCGCTTTCCTGGACAATGACCAACAGTCGGGCGCGCTATCAGCAGGTATTGAAGGCCCGCAAAGCTTACTTTATGGCCCGCTCAGGCATGCAGCACCTTTTCCTGAAGCTGAAAACCATGCAGCGTCACTGTATCGAGGCCATGCAGTCGATCGAAAATGCCAACGATGACGAAAAAAAACTTCTTTATTCTGTCTTTATTGAGGATATAATTGTACCACCCGATGATAATTACACTGGCGAGAAGTATGAATATCGGGTAAATGAATTCAAGGTCGAGTCGATCGACCATGAAGAGTCGAAACTCACTCTGCAGGTCGGAGTTGAAGGCAGCTTCGGCGGGCAGAAGAACAGTATCAGCAGACTGATTCGCATAAGTCGATAGTCTGAACATTTCAGGAGGCTTAACCGTGGAATACGAAGTCGTCGAAAAAATTCGAACGATGAAAACCCGGCTCTCCGGCATCGGGAGCCATCTTTGACCTGCCCAATAAAAGGCGGCAGATTGAAGAGCTTGAATCAGCGACATTAAACCCCAATTTCTGGAACGACCGCAACAAGGCTCTGGCCACCAGCCAGAAGATCGCCGAACTTAAAAAGGCGTGCGATGCCTATGAGGCTGTCAATAAAGAATTCACAGACACAGTAGACCTGCTGGAGCTCGCCGAAGCCGAAAACGACGACGGCATGTTTTCTCAGCTGCTGAATCAGCTTGACCCGATTAACAGAACAATCGACAACCTTGAGCTGACAACCTTTCTCTCTGAACCATACGATGCTTCCGATGCCTATCTTTCGATCAAACCCGGTGCCGGTGGCACCGAGTCATCAGACTGGGCTTCGATGCTGTTTCGCATGTATCAGCGTTACCTCGATGCTTCCGACCTCAAATATGAGGTTCTCGACCTCCAGGAAGAAGAGCAGGGCATCAAGTCTGCGACTCTGCGCATCAAAGGCCAGTATGCCTACGGCTATCTGAAAGGCGAAAAGGGTGTGCACCGCCTGGTGCGCATTTCGCCGTTCGATTCGAACGCCCGCCGCCATACCAGTTTTACCGCGGTCGACGTCATGCCGATTCTGCCTGACGATGTCGACGTCGAGATCAAAGAAGACGATCTCAAACTCGACTTCTTCAGAAGCTCGGGCGCCGGCGGTCAGCACGTTAACAAAACGAGCAGCGCCGTGCGCATCACGCATCTGCCGACCGGTATCGTCGTTGCCTGCCAGATCGAACGCAGCCAGCACCAGAACCGTGAAGTCGCTCTTGGCATGCTGAAAGCCAAGCTCTACGAACTGCAGCAGCAGGAAAAAAAGAAGGAACTGAAGAATATTTCAGGCGATATGAAGAATATTTCCTGGGGTAATCAGATCAGATCCTACGTTTTCTGCCCCTACACGCTGGTTAAAGACCTGCGCACCGGGCAGTCGACTTCCGATGTCCGCAAAGTCATGGATGGCGACCTCGAGCCCTTTATCAAGGCCTACCTGAACTGGCATGCCAACGGTGAAAAACCTTTGAATGTGGCCGACGCTGAATAATGAGGTGAAAATAGATGCCTGATGTAAGGAACCTGCTGAATCGCTGCCGCCGTGGCAGTGCCATGTTCATGCTGCTGACAATTGTCGGTATTCTTTACATTTTTGGCACGATGCTGATCAACTACATGACGCAGGAACGGGCGCAGACCGCCCGGCTCGGCGAAAGCATGCAGGCCTTCTACCTCGCAGAGTCTGCGGTTGAGAAGGGCATGATCAAGATGCGCGAGCTTTTTTCCCAGAAACTGCTGACCGACGGCGGTGAAATCAACGACAAGATTCTCGCCCTGCTCGATATCGACAGGGCCGAGAACTTTTCGCTGCGCATCAAGATCAACGATGGTGAGGTGATCACCGGCGGCACCGCCGAGGTGCTTATCGAAGTTAATAATCTGCGTCTGACCCCTTTCAAGACCTACATCGACGAATACGAAGAGGTGCCCGCCGCCCTGAAGGTCTACCGCAAGGAAAACCGCGACACCTACGCCGACAAGGCCCTCGGCGGCTGGGAAGGCCTGCTGCGCTTCGAAGCGGTCGGCCGCTACCGCAACGCCGAAAAGAAAATCGAGGTTATCCGCGAGCTGAAGGTCACTGACCTGACGCCGCCGGCCGAGAACTACACGCTTTTCGTTTCGAACCGCAAAGATGAATATCTGCGCCACGGCGAGTTCAGATGCCGCAACTGGAGCGTCGTGCGCGAGCTCAAGGCGCTTATCGACGATCTGGCAAAAAAAACCCGCGACGCTTTCCAGGAAACCCTCGGCAACACCGCCGGCGACTTCTTCTGGGAGCCGAACATGGCCAGCAACGTCGGCTTCGAGGGCGATATGAAAATTCGCACCCTCAAGGTTATCCGCAAACTGGTAATGTCGGTTTCAGATATCAAGATCAAGGACTTCGTCGACATTTCGATTCAGAAGCTGCACCCCTATCTCTGGGGCAAGATTCGCACCAACGGCCGTCTGCACGTCTACCTGCCGTTTTTTGCCGCCGACGATATCATCAACTATTTCGAAGACAACTCGATTTTTTCGCACCAGCGCCCCGAGATCGGCTACCTGTTCTGCAGCAATCAGCTGCACGACCCGTATCTGAGCAAATATACCTATTATGAAGGCGAAATTATCAGGTATTACCAGAAGCTGAAACCATACGTGCTCGGTATTACCGAGACACCATACCCGAGTTCAGACCCTTACACGATGAATACCAAGTTCGACTTCGTTTCGCGCCACCCCGACAAGCTCGAACCGATGCAGCTCGACCGCATCAAGAAAGATGCAAAAGACTACTGCCACGAATTCATCGAACGCGATCTGACGCTGCAGGGTACTTATTCGAAACCCGCCTCAGTGTGGGGCTTGATCTACGTTCAGGGCAACGTATACATTGGTGGTCGTATTTCCGGGCAGGGCATGATCGTCACCGAAGGTGACATTTTCATCACCGAGAACGTCGTGCACGACAGCGCCGCCTCTTTTCTGTCGCTGGTATCGCTCAAAGGCACGGTGCGCCTAGCCAAGGGACTGAACAATGCCAAGATCGAATCGGCGATCTACGCTAAAGAAAGCCTGCTAGGCGGTGAAGAGGTCAATATTTTCGGTAATCTCGTCGTTGATTCTCTCAATCGCCAGAAAGGCGAAGACGGCCCGCTGATCATGCCCAAACGCGTGGTCATCAACTACGATTCTAATTTGAAGGCCGAGGTCGGCAGCAACGTCTGCTTTAACATCTCTGATTTGATTACGACCCAGCGCGACTTTTAACTCAGTTCTTCACGGCGCCTGCAGTGACGCCCGAAACGTAGGCACGCTGCGCCAGCATGAAGACGATCAACGAGGGAATCGCGGTGACGACACCGCCTGCCAGCAGCACACCCCAGCGCCCGAAATGCTTCGAGGTCATCGAAACCAGAGCCACCGGCAGCGTGAACATCGGCTCATCCTGCATGATCACCAGCGGGTATAAAAACTGGTCCCAGGTGTAGATGAAGCTGGTTACCGCCATGCTCGCCAGAATCGGCCGGCAGAGCGGTAAAGCGATATGAGTGAACAAGCCGGTGTCGCTGCAGCCATCGGTGCGTGCCGCATCGAAGACTTCGTCGGGCAGATCGAGCATGAACTGTCTGATCGCGAAGATACCGAAGGCGTGCGCACAGCCCGGAACGATCAGCCCGAGATAAGAGTTCAGCAGCCCCAGTGATTTTACGATGACGAACACCGGAATCATGATCACCTGACTCGGAATCATCATCGCGAGAATCAGCATCATGAACAGCCGGTCTCGCCCCGGAAACACCATTCTGGCAAAGGCAAACGCGGCCAGCGAATTGATCAGCAGCGACATGAACGTGTAGCCAAAAGAATGTACGAGGCTGTTGAACGCAAAGCGCGGCACATCACCGATTTCAAACAGCTGCCTGAATGACTGCAGCGACCACTGTCCGGGCAGATACCGCCCCAGGCCGCTGTTATGTGCCGCGTCGGTGGCCGGCGCGATCGCCTCGGCCGACATGAAAATAAACGGCAGCATGCTGACCGCCAGCGTAAACACCAGAAAGGCGAAAAACAGCCCTTCATGCAGCAGTCTGCTTCCAATCATTCCGCTATTTAATCGATTGTTCTGCATCGTCGAAATCTTACCACATCCGGTTGCAGCATAAATGCCCGAGTTATTCATAAAGTAACGCCCTGGCCGAATCAGTCGATCGGTCAGGGCGTTGTAACGGGCGTTAAACTGTTGTTACCAGCGGGTGTTGGGGTTTTTCGGCGGGGCTTTTTCTTTGGGTTCGGGGGCCGGCATGCTGCCGAGTGCCTTGATGAATTCGCCGAAGGTTTTTTCGATTGTCAGCTTCGGGTCGTTGACTTCAACTGCGGCATGCACGAACAGGCCTTTGCTGTCGGCGCGGGTGTAGAATATTTTGCCTTCGACCCTGTTGTTCTGAACCTGAGCGAAAACGCCCTGTGGCTCGACGCTTTCGCTGAGATAATTTTCAAGCCAGGCGGCAACCGGGTTCGGGCCGCGACCGAGTTTTTCCATTCTCGCCTGGCGGCGTTCGTTTCTCTTTGCCATTTCGCCTTTGAGATATTCTGCGCCACCGACCATCAGGCCGGCGTAAGCCTTGTCATCGAAGTTTTTCACGAGCTCATCGAAGTCTTTGCTGATCTCTTTGCCGCCTCTGGCTTCGAGGTAAACATTCAGGGCCGCGACGGTACCAAAGGCAACCTTGCCCGAATCGATAAAGCACAGGCCGGCCTTGCCGTCAGGGGATTTTATAACGCTGTATTCACCGAGCTTTTCTTCATTGATTTCTTTGCCAATCTTTTCTTTGATGAAGCCCATGATTTTGTCTTTGTTGAATGAGCCCGAAAGAACGATCACAGCATTGTCTTCTCTCTTGGTGGCGCCCTTCTTAACCATGGCCTGAATTTTTGCAATGTCTTTCAGCGGGTTGAAAGAGGTCGCAGCGATGAATTCATTGATTTTCTGCTTCGCCATTTCCGGAAGCGGGGCAGAAGTCAGCAGATCGCCAAGCGGCAGACCGGCATGGTTGTTGACAAAAGCGACGATATTGGCGCCGGCCGGAATCGGCTCAAGTTCGAGCGCCAGGCCCGGGAAAACCGAAACGAGGGCAAAAAGAACGCAGGCGAGCATAATTTTTCTGGTCATGGTTCCTCCTCAAAATACAACTGTTAATTCACCATAACCTTTAATACAGCAAAAACACAAGAAGGTTCAAAACTGGTAGCTTCTTTTTTGCCTGTCAAAAGGGGTTGTAAGTTCTCAGCTGAGTTTGCGGCGTATTGACTGCTGCCAGAGGTTGAAAAGCAGAAAGAAGGCGAACAGCACCACGATCACCGATGAGGCATAGCCCAGCTGGAAGGAGCCAAAAGCGCGATTATACGAAAACAGCAGCAGTGACATGGTTGCATCCTTCGGACCGCCGCCGGTCAGCACGTATGGTTCGAGAAAAAACTGAATATTGGCGACTATCGAGCCAACCACGAGCGCGAAAAGCGTGCGTCTGAGCCCGGGCAGGGTGACGTGGCGCAGTTCGTGCCAGTAACTGCCACCGTCGATACGAACCGCTTCATAGAGGTCGCGGTTGATCAGTTCAAGACCGGCGAGCAGAATTATCATGCTGAGCCCGTAACTTCGCCAGATCGAGAAAACAATCAGGGCCGGCAGTGCCAGATCGGCATCGTTGAGCCAGTTGATCGGGCCGAACCCCAGCCAGTTGACCAGATCGTTCAACGGGCTCTGCTGACAGTAAAGCCAGCGCCAGGCAACCGCCGACGCCACCGTGGTAACGACCGAGGGCAGAAAGAAGCCCATTGCCAGCAGGTTGCGTTTCCAACCGGTGAAACGGTTAACGACCAGCGCAAGCGTCAGCGCGATCAGAAGATTGGCCGGCACCCCTACACAGAGGTATACCAGCGTGTTTCTGACGCTTTTCCAGAAAATCTGGTCTTGATACAGCTGATGAAAATTACTCAACGCAACGAACTTCGCCCGCGCCGGGTCGGTGATGCTCGCGGCCCCCAGATCGGTGAGGCTGGCGGCAAAAGCGACGCAAAGAGGTAATAATCTGAAAATCAGCAGAATCAGCAGAGCCGGGCCAAGAAACCAGGCCGCTTTGCGCAGCGATGTCGCTGCAACGGCCTGCCGAATCGTTTGTAAAGAGTTCGATTTGAAACCGTTGATAACATAGATCGAGACGAGCAGCAACGGAAACACCGACAGGGCCAGCCAGTAAAAATTGCCGGTCACCGGTGCCTGCGACGCTTCTTTTTCTCTGACAATTGCAGCCATTGTGTCGTTCATAAGCTTTACGAAGGCCTTTGCATCATCGTTGCTTTCTAGAAAAGCGTCATACTGACGATAAAATCTGTCCCAGAAAATGCTCCATTCCTTTTCCGGCGGTGGCAGGCGGGTATCTTCAAGCTGCTGCCGGAAAACCTGCAGAACACGGTCTTCAGCCAGTTCTGGCCTTGCCATTGCTTGCCGGCTGGCCGGCAGGTCGCTCGAAATTCTGTACCACTCAGCCTGAATATCAGGACGGCTGAGAAACAGAATCAGTTTCTGTCCCGCTTCCTTGTGTCGTGAATCCTTGAACTGCACCAGATTCGAGCCGCCGATGAACGAGGTTCGGGTTTTCCCGGCCGGCAGAGGTGCCAGACCCCAGGCATTTTTGAGGCGACCGGCATTTTTCTTCAGATCAGAAGCCATCCAGGGGCCAGAGACAACGACCTCATAGACCCCGTTGTCGAATTCAGTTATGTAGTCGAGACCAGAGTCGTTAGGCTTGCCCAGAAAACCCTCACGGCGCATCGTGCGGTCGTATTCGAGGGCGGCGAGCATGGGTTCTTCACCGAATGCCGGTCGACCAGAGCTCAGCGGTGAAAACTGCCCGCCGGCCTGCCAGTAGAACATTTCGAAAGTGAAACCGTGCATGCTGACAAAATTGCTGTTTTGCAGTCCGGCGACGCGCTTGTCGGCGACCACTCGGCGCCCGAATTCGAGAAATTCCTGCCAGGTGGCCGGAAAAGACTGCATGCCATAACGGTCAAGATATTCACGGCGATAAAAAACCAGCCGGGTATCGACATACCACGGAACGCCATAGTGCTGGTCGTCATACCTGCAGGTCTCTATAGATGCCGGAAAAAAATCGCCAGAACTGAGTCGCCCGTCAGAAAAAAGCGGTTCAAGGCTTTCGAGGGCGCCCATCGCATAGAAGTCGTGCATCATCGTGGTGCCGAGCTGGCATACATCAGGCGGTGCGCCACCAAGAAAAGCAGTCACCAGCTTTTCGTAACAGCCACCCCACGAAAACGCCTGAATTCTGACCTTGAGTCCGGGATTTTCTTTTTCGAAGCGGCCGGTGAGCTGAGAGATCAGCTCGGCTTCGCCGCCCATTATCCAGACGCGCAGCGTAATGCCTTCGTCGGCGGCAACCGGTAAAATACAGCCGAAGACCAGGAAAAAAAGAAAAAGCCACCCTGCCTGGCGGCTAAAAACAGGCAGAATGCGCAATTTGTGGTTCACGGCCCGTTCTTTTCTTTTGCCTGGCTTTGTGGCGGGCCTTTAATCGGTGCGCCATGGAACTGACAGTAGATGACAAGTGTTCCATGCAGCAGGTCGCCAGCACTTTCATAACGGCAGCGCTCGGTCGGGCGGGGAAATGGATGTTTGAGATAATCCGGCATCAACGGTGAATCAGGGTTACTGACCATGCGGTCGCTGATGCGCCGCAATGGAACAGTGTGCTCGGCATTGTACATCTGCACCGCGCCTCTGATTGAAGTCTGAGAAAAATAGCAGCTGCGCAATTCGCGATAAAAGTTGTCAGGAAAGAAAAGCATGCGAAAATAGCTCTGCGTGTTGGTTATCCAGCACAGCCTGAAACAGGGCGGATCGGCGATGATCTTTTCGGCTTCGGTCGTATCGGTTGCTACGCCAACCGCAAAACACTCGGGAAAATTTCTCAGGTGGGCTGCCTGACTGACAAGTTTCTGCGCCAGAGCCGGCTGCGGGGCAAAACATGCCAGAAGCAGCAATAGAACCGCCAGCCCGGGGTTTACCGACATTGGCATATGATTTTAGTCCGGGGTGGCGGAAACGAACTCGAGGGCCGGCAGCTTCACGGCCTGGCCCAGTTCATTGATGATTTCATAGTCTTTCCATTCGGTAGTGCCGTTGAAAGTGATGATTTTTCCCTCACGGATGAACGACGGAAACCCGTTCTTGCGGGTCGACAGCAGAAACAACGGCTGATTGTTATAATGCTTATTGAGACGGAAATCGTTGCGGTCCCGGTTCATCGCATCGAGCTCGTCGCGGCTGAGTTCTTTGATCATCAGCAGAAAGTCGCGGCCGTGACGGCTGATTTTTCTGGCGATATAACCACGCCATTCAACGGTGATCGGGCCGGTAAAACTGGTTCTGAAGCTGACATCGGTGAGCTGATAAAACTTCAGATCGCTGATTGCATAATTCTTTCTGATCTGAGCCAGCCCCTCGCGGGCCGGGCGGGCCAGTTCTTCAGTTTCTCTTATCTTGAACCGGGCGACTTCGAGCTTTCGTACCGCATCACGGCGTGAACCTTCCTGCAGGTTGCCGGTTTCGAGAGCCTGACTGAAGAGGTTGGCCGCTTCGTCGAAGTTGTTCATGGTAAAGGCATGATTGCCACGCAGATACAGATCGTTGGCGAGGTTGCCCGCCGCCTCGGTCATGCGCATCTGCAGGTTGGGGTTGCCCGGGTTCATGGCGTTGGCGCGGCTGTAGTAGTCTTTCGCCTGCTCAGGCCTGCCCATCGTTTCGTAGATGCGGGCAATCTCTATGGCAACGGTTGCCTGCGGCTTTACCCCGTAATAGATCTGGTAGTTGCGCAGGGCGTCTTCGAGCAGGTTGACGCGCGCATAATTGCGGCCAAGCAGAAAGTAAGCATCGTAAAACTTGTCGTCGACCCTGATTGCCTCTTCGAGGTGCTTGATCGAGGCAAAAAGGTCGCCTTCGAGACTCAAAGCCCTACCCATCAGGAAATGGGCGCGTGGACTGTCGGGGTTCTTTTCGAGAATGCTCTGCAGCAGTTTGACCGCCTCAGCCTTGTTGCCGCTTTCAAGCAGAGTTTCGGCCCTGGCTTCACCGGCAGGTTTTGCTGCCTGTGCAGTCACTCTGGTCGGTAGCGGTGGCAGTTTCAGGTCACTGCCGGAATAGGCCGGCGCCGGCTGCGTATTTATCGGGGGCAAAGCCGGCAGAGCCTGAGCTGGCGCCCTGCTGATCGCCGGCGTTCTCACCGCGGCCGGCCGCTGCACCGGAGTCTGGGTGATGACCCTGGCCGGGGTCATCGGCCTTTCGGTCGGCATCACCTCGGGCTCATAATAAACCTGCTGTGAAGGCTGGGTTACAACCTGGGCCGGCAGCCGCGCTTCTGACTGCACGACCGGTGCTGGCAACGGCATGGTTTCGGGCTGGACCGTGGCCTGCGCTCTTTTCATCTCGACGGTGCAGCGCGCGATACCGCGGCGGGCAGCGACCATCGAAGTGTCGAGAGAAGCCGCGAGACGATATTCCTTCAAGGCTTCTTCAAAATTGCCGGTAAGCTCGAAAAGACGCCCGAGATTGAAATGTACGCCAGGGTGGCGCGGCGACTGCTCATAGGCTTCTTTGAGGGTCTGGTGGGACTGTTTGTA
>Ga0116144_10006487_pt1 | contig 10186 bp, 7 predicted proteins | sample AD_UKC035_MetaG_FD_89746 | JGI IMG/M metagenome (GOLD analysis project Ga0116144, IMG submission 89746) | Active sludge microbial communities of municipal wastewater-treating anaerobic digesters from USA - AD_UKC035_MetaG | ecosystem: Engineered > Bioreactor > Anaerobic > Digestate | place: USA...
CATAAATAGTGCCCGGATCTCATTTTCATTCAGTCCGGTAAGAGTAGTGCGATAGTTATCCAGCAAAGCGTACCCGCCGCCAGGTCCTCCATTGGCGTAGACCGGCACGCCAGCCACACTCAAGGCATCAATATCACGATAAATTGTCCGTTTTGATACCTCTAGTTCGTTGGCTAATTCTTCCGCCGTCATTTGTCCTCGGTTTTGTAACAACAGCAGCAATGAAAGAAGTCGGTCTGCGCGCATAGTTCCCCCACATTCAAAAGCTGTAGTTGGAGTATAGTACAAATAATAACTGACACTAGATGTCAGTCATAGCGGATACCATGAGAACCATCAACTGTGAAAGTTGAATTATGACAAACAAAGGAGAGAACACGATGGCGAAAAAAATACCCAATATCTACCTTGATGATGGTGGAGCTGGTTCCTTACCGGTGGTCTTTGTACACTCCCTGGCCGGAAACACCCAACACTGGTCTGCACAACTCCGTCATATTCGGACAACGCGGCGGGCTATTGCGCTTGACCTCCGGGGGCATGGTCAGTCATCATCCCCAGAGAATGACGATTATGCGATTGACGCAATGGCTCAAGATGTTCAGACGGTCATCGAGCAGTTAGGTATTGAAAGATTCATTCTGGTCGGTCATAGTATGGGCGGCAGTGTGGCGGGTGCTTATGCCGGCGCTGATCCTGAACGAGTAGCGGGATTGCTGCTGGTTGACCCGTCCGGCGACTCGACCCAAATGCCGGGTGAAGCAGTGCAACAGTATCTTGGCGCCTTGGAATCTGAAGCCTACTTAAACGTTGTTGAAGGTTACTGGAGTCAACTTTTGACTGGTTCGACTGAAACAACGCAGGCGCAAGTTATGCAGGATTTGCACGATACGCCCAAAGCCACCGTCGTCGGTGTTTTCAAAGCGCTTTTTAAGTATAACCCGGTGCCGGCGCTGGAACGTTACGCTGGGCCAAAGTTATCGGTCATTACCTCGATTAACGAAACTCCTTTTAGCGTACACCACCTTGTGTCCAACCTTCCATACAAAATGATGACAGGGACAGGACACTGGCTACAACTGGATAAACCAGAGGAATTCAATCGGATAATGGATGAATTTCTTGCGTCCATGGATAATGGCCGCCTCTTTTAAAAGACATACTCAAAAAAATTAGTTTGATAACCCAATAATACTAGACACTTTTGGCACACGATTGCATTTTCTCTATATTGGAAAACTGTACTTCCAATATCTCGCAATCGTGTGCCAACACCCCGCGGGGTGCGTTTCAGATTTAGGGTAGAGACCCTGCCGCTGCACAACGTGCTCACTCATTGACCCAATGGTGGCCTAAAGGCCGGTAAAGAGAGTGATTTTTCGTTGCCGCGTTACACGCGGCAACGAAAAATCGTCTCCTAAACCAACCACGCCTTGACCGGTTGGAGGGCGGCCAGGAGCGCCGTCTTGCCCGCGCCCGGTTGCGTGTAGGGCGCCACATCGCGTAAAGCGGCCCAGAGGAGCAGCAAGGCCTGCCCGTCTTCCAACACCCCCTGAAGTTGCGTCGGGTCAGCGGGCGGCGTAAAGTCCGCCAGTGCGGAGAGCAAGCCGGCCAGGACGCGCGCGCCGATGACCAGTAAGGCGCTCCCGGCGGTCACACTGAGATCGGGCAGGTAGCTGTCCCGCCAGGGCAACAGCCACTCAATATCTTCTACGGTTCCCACTAAGGCCAGGGCGTAACCCAGTCAGAGTTTCTGCTGCATGTCGGCCTGTGCGGCGGCGCGGAGTTGGGGCAACGCGGCGGCGCCCATGTCCCCCAGGCGTGAACACACCCAATTGCGGTCAGTGACCTGCGCCAGGTGGTTCAGCAGGGGCGCCACCTCCGTCGGCGGCGCGGCGCAACCTCTAACTGCCGCTGCACGGTCTGATGCAGCGCGTAGCGCGCCAGCTCCGCCAGACGCTCCGCGCGCCGGCTGAACTCCTGTAGTGGGCGCAACGCCGCCGGATGGCCCTACCGCGCCAGGCGGTAGAGGGCCAACCGTTGTAATGCTTCCGGGGTGTACTGGAACGCCTGAACCTTGACCGTCCCGGCACACAGCCCCGCCTGCCGCAAACGCCAGCCCACGGCGCGGATCGCGTCGTTGCCGCTCCATAGTCACATCCCTGACCCGACATCGAAAAGCAAACGCAGCCGATAGCGCGCTGGGTCGTCGCATTGACCTGGGGACTAGTGGCTGTCAAAGGCATCCATCACCAGCACGGATCCTGAGTGGATATGCCATTCGACGCTCGGCATACACCCATTATCGAACGTAAGAATAGTGCCCTCTGGGATAAATTCGGCTATAAACGCAAAGTTGGTGATGTCCATCTTGAGCCTAACAGGTCTGTTCCAAATTGCCGATTCACTCTAGCCGGTGCCAGGGGAGTTGCCCGGTGTATCGCTCCAGGCGGTACCCCTGGATGTGGTGCGTGCCACAGTTAGCGCAGGTCAGGTAGATGGTGGCATCGGCGTCATAGCCGGTGCCGTCCCAGATCGCGCCGATGCGATAGAGGGCTTTTTCGTGGCAGTGCAGGCAGCGATATTGGGCGTTTAGCGTGATGGGGTTTGTGTTGTCGGTGGGCGTAAAGCCATCCTTGTCGTTGGCATAGACGCCGCGCAGGCCGTGGCTGCCGGGCGCGACCTCGCCCACCGGCGGGAAGAGCGGGCGCAGCAGCGCGGCGACTGTTTTGTGCCCGCAGGACAATGCAAAGTGCAGCGGCGTCCAGCCGGCCAGCCGGCCCTGGGTGAGCGCGGCGACCGGGTCTGCGCCCGCGTCGAGCAACGCGGTCGCCAGGGCCTGCTGAGCGTCCGTCCAGGGAGGCGCCTGGTAGCGCGCGGCCTGCCATGCTAGTGGGTCGGTCGTCACGAAAATCGCCATTGTTTACGCTTGAGAAATGGCGATAAACGCGCCAAATGACCCACTAGTTCATACAGCAGGTCATCCAACGCGGCCTGCGGCCACGGCGTCTCCGCCGCGAGCAACACTGCCGCGATGTCGGCCTCCGTCGCACCGGGGCGCAGGGTGATACCGAGCGGGCAATCTGCTGCCCACCTTATTAAGCGTTGCCAGAGAGCTTCCATACACCACTCCGTAACTTTTCTACTTCAAGTCCCATAGCGCGCTGGCCGGCGGGTTGGACCCGCGCCAAGAGGGCTGCGCCGTGGGATACCAGGGACAAAAACCAGCGCTAACCTGGTATCCGCAAGAAAATCACCCGCCCCTGGCTATCCCCGACGACCGCGCCGAGGCCATCGGGCGAGACGGCGCAGGCGTAGAGCGGCGCATCGTGCTTGAACACGGCGACACGCTTGCCCGTGGTCGCGTTCCACAGCTCGGCGGAGTTGGTGGAATACGACACCGTCAATATATGTCGTCCGTCGGGCAGCCAGGCGGCGTCTTCGAGCATATAGGACCCTTTCCACGTTTTCAACCGGGTTCGCTCTGGCACATCCCATATTTGGAGCTGCCCTCCACTGCCGATGCACAGCCGCGTCCCATCCGGTGAAAGCGCCAGCATTTCAGCGTTGTTCTTCCCCGGCAGCGTTGTCAACTCCTCATCGCTCGCCACGTCCCAGAACTTGACCAGGCCATCGCTACCCCCACCTGTAATCAAAGTTTTGCCATCGGGTGTGAAGGCAACCTGGATGCTGATGGCGTAATACTGCTTGTGGCCTTGAAGCACTGTCTTCATGCGGCGGCTCTCCGTGTGCCAGACGAACACCAGGCAATCCGAACTCCCGCCCGCCACCAGTTGCCCGTCCGGGCTGAAGGCGAGTGAGACCACGTCATACATATACTCCGATTTGTAGTTGGCCGTCCCTAACGCGCGCCAGGTCGCCGTATCCCAGAGCGTGATGCGCTGCCCGCCTTCGTAGCCGAATTTTGCCCCACAGGCCAGGCGCGTCCCATCCGGGCTAAAGGCCAGCGCCTCGATAGACGTGCTATGTCCAGCGAGCGTTTGCAACAATTCACCGGTCGCGCCATCCCATATTCCGAGCTTATGGTCCTTGTAGTCGCCGCCAGAGACAACAAAGCGCCCATCAGGACTCCAGGCCAGCGCGCGCACGCGGTCTTTGTGCTGCGGGCGTTGTGCGGCCTGCGGCGTGGGGCGGAAGGGGTCCCAAATGCGCACTGTGTCATCGTCCGAAGCGGAGGCCAGTTGCCGCCCGCCGGGATGCCAGGCGACGCCGTGGACGTGGCCGGAATGTCCACGCAGCACGCGCGAACCGGAAAGCCAGCCCCCGTTCCAGACGCGGACAGTGCTATCCGTACCGCCGGAGGCAATCAACTGCCGGGTGGGATGCCACGTCACGCTGACGACGCCGTACTCGTGGTCTTCGTTAATCGCGCCCGCCGCGCCATCTTGCAGCTCCCACAGGCGTACGCTGCGATTGTTGGCGCAAGTAGCAAGCCAGCGCCCATCGGGGCTGCGCGCCAGCCCGTGAACATTGCCGCCGGTGCGGTTGTATACGCCGCCGGATTCGCCCGCCGGACAGGTGTACAGCCGCGTCCCGCGCTCCACATCCCAGGTTTCCAACAGGCCATTGAAGCCAGCGACCGACAGCAGCTGCCCATCCACGCTCCACACCAGCCCCGTCACCTCTGGCCCGCGCTCCTTGATCGCGCAGACAAGCGCGCCGCTCTCCACATCCCACACGCATACCGCGCCATTCTTGCCGCCGGAGGCTAAGCGCCGCCCATCGGGGCTGTAGGCGATGGCGCGCGCGCCCTGGGGGTGCGCCGCGAGCGCGCATAGCGGCAACTCTTGCTTGCCGCTGGCAGCCAGCGCCGCGACCATATCCCACACCAGCAGGCCGCTTGACGCTACCGCCAGCATAGCACCATCTCCGCGCCAGGCCAGTGCGTACACCTCGCTGCCGGACGCGAGCGTGCAACATTCGCGCCAGTCCTCGGTCTCCCACAGGATGACTTTGTCGTGGGTAGCTGCCGCCAGATAGCGTCCATCAGGGCTGTAGGCGATGGCCTTGACCGAGGAGTCAACGTGCAGGGTGTGCAGCAGCGGCCCGCCCGTCGCCGGGGAGTGCAGGGGGAGCAGCGCGAGTTTGGCGGCTTTCGCCCGGCGCTTTTTGGAGCCGGGGACCTCCTGGGCGCCGGCGGCGCGCAACGCTTCCGCCACAGCGGCGAGATTGGCAGCCTGCGCCAGGGCCAACGGCGCGCGGCCTTCCCCATCCGGCTGATTCGGGTCCGCGCCGAATTTGAGCAGCGCCTTGACGACGGCGGCGCGCGCTGCGGCGCGGGTGCTGCCGATGGCGCGGTCGGGGGCGAGCAGGGGCGCGAGGCAGGCGCACAGCGGCGTCTCCCCCGCGCGATTGCGCGCGTTGGCGTCGGCATCGGCCCGCAGCAGCGATTCCACGATGCCGGTGTGAGCCTCGCGGGCGGCGAGGTGCAGCGCGGTGTCGCCGCGTTCATCAGTCGCCGCGAGCGCCGCGCCCAGGGCAACGAGTCGTTCCACCAACGCCGTTTGTCCTTCACGCGCAGCCCAGAGCAAGGGCGGCGGACTGCCGGGGAACGCCGCGTCGGGATTGGCGCCGGCAGCCAGCAGCCAGTGAAGCAGATAATCGTCGCGGCGGATGGCGGCATCCAGCAGCGCCGCGCGCCCGTCGCGGTGCGGGCCGTCAATATCCACCACGCCCTGCGCGACCATAGCGCGGGCGGAGTCCAAATCGCCCTGGCGCAGCGTCGTTTCCAGCGCGTCGCGCCGCTGGAGCAAGTCGTATATCCGGCTGAAATCGGGGCGCGCGCCGGCCTGGCGCAACACCTGCGCCAGCGCATCGTGACCGCCCACCACGGCATAGGCCCAGGCGGTCTCGCCGACAACGTTTTCCGCATCCACCGCGGCCCCGGCTTCCAGCAACGCTTGCGCGGCGGCGCGTTGGCCCCAGGCCGCCGCCAGCAGCAAGGGTGTGTCGCCGCGCTGATTGGGGGCATCTACGGCATCCCCCTCCACGAGCAAGGTGCGCAGCGCCTCCACAGCGCCGCACAGCGCCGCTTGATGCAGCGGCGGCAAGGGCGGCTGGCGCTGGGCCGTAGCCACGTCGGGCAGGGGGCGCTGTTGCATCAGGGCTTTCAATTGCGCCGCCAGTCTGGGCTGCCCGGCGGCCAGGTCATAGACTGTGCGCCCGTCTTGCAACGCCATAAAGGGGTCGGCGCCGGCCTCCAGCAGGTGATGGATAATCGTGGTGTTCTTATCCACCACCGCGCACAGCAGCGGCGTGTAGCCATCGTGGGAACGGGTATTGGGATTCGCCCCGGCATCCAGGAGCAGTTTGACCAGTTCCGGCTTTTCCTTGAAGACAGCCCGATAGAGCGCCGTCTGGCCGAAATCGCTGCGGAGCTCCAACTGTGCGCCGCGAGCCAGCAGCCGCTGGGCGATGGCCAAATGTCCCTTTTCGGCGGCAATCATCAAGGGTGTCCGGCCATCTTGCACCTCGTTCACATCCGCGCCGGCCTGGAGCAAAACGTCCACGATCTCTGGCAGGTTTTCATCCACAGCGATTTGCAGCGCGGTGTACTTTGCGCCGTAGGAGTCCTGCCGCAGGGTGAGATCGGCGCCGGCTTCCAGCAGCAGGCGGGCAATCGCCGGTTCTCTGACGGTCATCAAGGGCGTTCGCTGCAAGATGCCGCGCGCATTCACATCCGCGCCGGCTTTCAACAACATGCGGGTCAGCACGATGGACCGGCCCTGCACCGCTTTGTACAACGGCGGCGAAGAATCATAACGCGCTTCCGGCGACATCCCGGCGTCCAGCAAACCTTGTAGAACTTGGGCAACCCGTTGCTCCCGCTCGGCCTTATCCTTTTCGTAATAGAAGCAGGCTTCGGCTATCCAGAGGGCCAGCGCCACCGGCGGCGATTTCTGCGCCAGCGCGGCCCAGAACTCCGGCGGCGCAGCGTCTGCGGTCAGCCCCCAGGCGGCCGATTCGGCGCGGTAAAGGCCCCAGGTGTATTGGCTGCGGAGGCTTTCGCGGATGTCGTCATCCGCATTGCTGAAGGGAGAATCGCTGCCTTCGGCATCCAGGCGGAAAGGGTCGGCCCCGGCGTCCAAGAGTAGCGGATAGACCCGGGCATATTCTTTCTTGAGCCGCCAGTGCAGCGGCGTCTTGCCTTCGGCATTGCCCCGGTTGGGATCGGCGCCGGCTTTGAGCAACAGGGTGACAATCTCCGGGAATTTGTTTTCGACGGCGAGGTGCAGCGCGGTATCGCCCGCGGCATTCTGCACGTTGGGGTCGGCCCCGGCTTCCAGCAGCAACGCCATCAGGGGAACCGCATTGCCGCGCGCGGCCCACAGCAGCGGCGGATGCGCCTCTTTGCCGATGCGACCCATCGCGCCCAGGTCGGCCCCGGCAGCGATGAGGGCGCGAGCCATATCCGGCGCGCCGCGCTCCACGGCGCAGCACAACGCCGTGCGCCCTTCGCGGTCGGGGAGATTCGGGTCGGCGCCCTGGGCGCAGAGCCACTCCACCAGCGCCGCGTGACCTTGCGTCACGGCGAGCAGCAGCAGCGGCGCGCCATCCGGGTCGCGCGCGTTGCCATCCGCGCCGGCCGCTACACAAGCCTGCACCGTCGCCAGGTCGCCGGTTCGCGCCGCCCGGCACAAGCGCGCCTGTTCCGGGTCGCCCACAGCCCCGCCGGCGGCGAGCGCCTGGGCGAGTTTGTCCTGCCCCAGGTACTGCGCCGCCAGCCAGGGTGTCCAGCCGTCGGCGTTGGCTGCTTCCAGTCCCAGGCCGGTCTCCAGGAATTGCTGCGCCACGGCGGTTTGCTGGTTGAGAATCGCATCGAGCCAGGCAGTGCGCCCGTCAGGGCCGTAGCGCAGGCCGGGATCGGCCCCGGCTTCCAGCAGCAGCGCGACGAGGTCGGTGCCGTCGCGGGCAGCGACGGCGAGCGGGGGGACGAAATTCGCGCCATCACCAGTATCTTCCGGGTCGGGCATCCAGTTGGGATCGGCGCCTACGGCGAGGAGTGCGCGGCTTATCTCGGCGTTGTTGTTGCTAACCGCCTGGCTCAACGGTGAGAGGCCCTTGTGGTTGACGGTGTCCGCGCTCGCGCCGTAAGCTGCCAGCAGGCGCAGCGCTTCGAGACGCTTCCAGTTGGCGGCGGTATGGAGCGCGGTGTCGCCATCGCGGTCGCGCGCGTTCAGGTCGGCCCCGGCGGCGATGAGGAAGCGCAGCATCGGCAGCGTGTTATCTTCCGCCGCGGCGATGAGCGCGGTTTTGCGCCCATCCCCGGCGTTTACATCCATCCCAAACGCCAGGTACGCGGCGACGACGGGCAGCACATTGTGGGCGGCTGCGAAGCGAAACACCCTTTGCGCTTCCTCATCCAGTGCGGGCGGACAGCCCAGGGAAAGCAGGGTCTGTGCGAGCATAAGATGTTCCTTTCAGCAATAATGATTGGTTGGCATATAGTGGAGACCTCACGCCAAGTCACTTAACCATTATCATAGCACCATTTTGAGCCAGGATAGAGGGCCAGTGGATCACCTCCTTCATGGCCGCTCTCCCTTGGTCAATTCCCCACAGCTTTTCTCCTGTGCGCGGAAGGCCGCGATAGATTCCTGCATGTCCGGCGGGATGTCCTCCAGCCGCGCCACGAGCGCCCGGAGCCGCGCCCACACCTGCGGGATTTGCTTCCAAGAGCTGCGCTCGACGCGCAGCACGCTGGCGAGCAAGTCGCCGGGATAGTAATCGCCCTCCGCCCACGGGTCCTGCTCCAGCACATCGAGCGCCAGCGGCAGCAGATGCGACAGCCCGATCCCCTGCCCGATCATGATACGCAAGTCTTCCACGCTGAAATCGCCGAGGGGTTTGCGGCGCAAGGCATGACAGGTTGCCGCAAGATACGAATCGGGGTCGGGCGCGTTCCAGACGGCGCCTTCAAGCTGTTCAAGTGTTTTCTCACGCATAGTTCCCTCCGCGTAAAAGATCAGCGCCTCCGGTGTCATCCGCCGCTTGAATTCCGCCGCAGTGACCGCCGCTTCATCCTCCTCCAACCGGCATCGCCTGCGACAAAACATTCAATGCCTTTTCTCATCACCTTTACCTCAAATTAGCCAAAAAAGTTTCAAGCGACAATTAGACGACTTTGTTGGGCATTCTTCATAGGTCAGGCGGGGGCCAGTGCCGCGAAAGGGGAGCGATAGGGTTCTTGGGGTTGCGCTTCGTCTACCAGCCACTGCACCAGTCAGGTTAAGTTCATCGCCGCGGCCGTTGCCAGGTGTTGCAAGCGGGCCTTGGCCAATCCCAGATAGCGGCAGCGCCGCAAACCAAAGGCGCGCGTGCCTTGGGAGAGGGTGCCTTCTACGCCCGCCCGTTTCTTGTATTGTTGTTTGAAGGTTTCGGTCTCCTGGCGGGCGCGGGTGGCCTGCAAGGTTTCGTATTCCGCCTGGGGTTTGAAGATGACTGTGCCACGCCGCGTTTGGCCCGCGTACAATCCGCTTGGTGCGGGCAAGTCTTACAATCGCTGGGCGCAAACTGGACCGCAATGTACTCGTGCCCATACTTTTCCTGGCGCACATGCCAACTTTGACTGAGCTGCCCTTGCGGACAGGTGACGACCTGGTGCTCCCAGTCAATAGCAAAACAACTCACATCGAATCCCTGACCGGCCAGAGCTTGCCAACTTCCGCCCCCACTCACCGGCCCCAGTAGGTCAATCTGATAGTGGTACTCCGCCGCCTGCACGGTGTCCTCCGCCGTATAACCGGCATCCACCAGATGCACGGCAGGCAATAAGTCTTTGGCCGCCAGATCCTGATGAATCGTTTCCACCACGGCGTCATCGGTGGTGGTGGCGGGGGTGGTCGCCACGTGCGTGATGAAGTGCGGTGTCACCTCGGCGCACGTTTCGGTCAAATGCACCAGGTAGCCGGTCCAGTTAGTATCGCGCTTGGTGCAATTCCGCGCGTCGCAGTCGTCGGGGGAGACGATTAACCACTTATGCGGTGGTAGCTCGTCCACCTCCCGCCAGCGGAGGCGCCCGTCTTCGGTGTAGTACTGTTGGAGCCAGACCTGACGCAAGACTTCGACCGTCGGGAGCGTCCGCAACCCAGCGGGCGCGTCGGGCTGCCACAGGGCATGGAATAACTGGGCCCCATCTTGCCCCATTTGCTGTTGCAGCGCGGCC
>Ga0116144_10006491_pt1 | contig 10182 bp, 8 predicted proteins | sample AD_UKC035_MetaG_FD_89746 | JGI IMG/M metagenome (GOLD analysis project Ga0116144, IMG submission 89746) | Active sludge microbial communities of municipal wastewater-treating anaerobic digesters from USA - AD_UKC035_MetaG | ecosystem: Engineered > Bioreactor > Anaerobic > Digestate | place: USA...
CGCATTGTGCCCACCGCGCCGCCCACACCCGCCGATCTGGAAGCCCGCATTAGAGCTATGGTCGCCGCCGGCCTGGCGGAATGGAACGGCCAACCCTACATGCCGGGCGAGCCGGTCGCCGTCAATCGTGGGCCGCGCTGCGTCTCAGATTTACTGGTGGAAGACCGCGAGCCGGAATGGTGGTCTTATGCTTTGCCGGGGGTACAGTCGGATGTTCTACCTTGACGCCAGCGCCCTGGTCAAAAACTACCTTCAGGAATCCTACACGGCTGATGTGCGCGCCCTGTTCACCGGCGGAGCCATGATAGGCACGGGAGTACTGAGCAAAGCGGAAGTCGCCGCTGCCTTTGCCAAAGCGGTCCGGGTGGGCTACATCACCTCTGTCGAGGCGCGCGCCGCCTGGGATGCTTTTTGCCAGCACTGGCCGGCCTTGATCCGCCTGCGCCCCACCGAACCGTTAATCACGCACGCCGGGGAATTGGCGCTCAGTCACGGGTTGCGCGGTTACGACGCCATTCACCTGGCCACCGCGCTGTATTGGCAAACCCTGCTGGGAGCGCCAATCACCCTGGGCAGCTTTGACCGTCAACTATGGGACACGGCCAAAGCCGTTGGCCTGGCCGTCTGGCCGAGCGCCCGGCCCTGAGTACCCGCGAAATCCCTTTCGCGCTTTTGTCATAGCCGCGAAATCCCTTTCGCGCCAGACTACGGGATTGGCGTTACGCCAGAAATGCCTACAATGGAAGGTGAAGACGGCGCCAGTTGAGTGCGCCGCGTGGTTGCGGAGCCAGAAGTGAAGGAGAAAGACCATGCCGGTAATGCAAATACAAATGCAACTTCCCACCGATGAGTTGTTGAAAGCGGTGGCGCAGCTCAGCGCCCCCGAGTTGGAGCAGTTTGCGCAGCAAGTGTTGCGACTCGTGGCGCAGCGGCGTGCGCCGATCCTGCCCCAACAAGAGGCGGCGCTGCTGTTGGAAATCAACCAAAGCGCCCCTACGATGGAAATGCAGCAGCGGAATGAAGTGTTGGTGGCTAAACGACAGGCCGAGACGTTGACGCCAGAAGACTATGAGGAATTGTTACGTCTGACGGCGCAGTTTGAAACGTTGAACGCGCGCCGGTTGGAAGCGCTAACCGCACTCGCGCGCTTGCGAGGCGTCTCTCTGACCAAGCTGTTCCGCGATCTGGGTCTCCAGGAAGGCGCCGTTGTCTAAGCTGCGTATCACCCCGCAACAAAAACAAGCTGTCATCCGCCGCGCTCATGGTTGCTGCGAGTATTGCCGGAGCCAATTGCGTTTCACCAACCAGGCGTTTTCGGTGGAGCACATCCTCCCCAAAAACCTGGGCGGGCAGAATGTGCTGGATAATTTGGCGCTATCCTGTCAAAGCTGTAATAATCACAAGTACACCAAAACTACCGGTGTAGATCCTCTCACAGGTCAGATAGCGCCCTTATACCATCCGCGCCAACAATCCTGGACGGAGCACTTTGCATGGAACGAGGATTGCACGCTGATCATCGGCCTCACTCCCACAGGCCGCGCCACGGTGGCGACGCTTCAGCTAAACAAGCCGGGCCTGGTCAACCTGCGGCGCATTTTGTATGCGGCGGGCGAGCATCCGCCGATAGAAGAAGAGCAGCCCCCGAGCACTGAAAAGCCTGCGATGTAGCCGCGAAATCCCTTTCGCGCCAGATCTCGGCGGCGCGATTGGGAAATCGCGGCTACGCTTTTTTATCGCCATCCTGCATAAAGAACGCCACGATGTCTTCCAGGAACGGCGTGGATTCGGGAATGAGGCCCGTACCATAGGAGGGGTGATAGCGCTCGGCTAATTTGATCACTTGTTTTTTCATTATCACCTCAATGGTAGCCGCGAAATCCTTTTCGCGCGAGATTTTCTATTTGATTTACGGGTTGAAGCGCGAAACGCCACCGTCTGAGTAGCCAAACCACAGCGCGCCGTCGGGCGAGGCCGCGATGCTGCTGACCCAGTTATGGATCAGCCCATCAGCCTGCGCATACCTGGCCCACGAGGCGCCGTCGAACCGGGCCACCCCTTCCGCCGTCCCCACCCACACGACGCCATCTCGGTCAACAGCGATGGCTTCCACCAGTTGATTGGGAATACCTTTCGTGGGGTCTTCGGTCACACCGTAAGAGGCCTGTATCCCTTCGTCGAAACGGTACACCCCGCCAGTGATGCCCACCCACAATGCGCCGTCGGAATCAGCGGTGATCACCCGGATGTCGTCGAGCGGGTAGGTCTGCCAGCGCCCGCCCGCGTAACGCGCGAGACCTTCCCGGAGCGCCAGCCACAGCGCGCCATCGGGCGTGACCGCCAGTTCGACGCCGGCGCCGTCCGGTAGTGTTTCAAAAGGAATAATCTCCCATGTCGCGCCGTCAAAATGCGCCAGCCCTTTATAATAGGTACTCACCCACACGTCGCCGTTGGGCGCGGTGGCAATGCGCGCCAGCAGCGTGTCGGGCAAACCGTCGGCCGTGGTATAGGTTCGCCATTCCGTCCCCTCAAAACGCTGCACTTCGTAAAGCGTCAGCGCCCACAGCGCGCCGTCGGCGCCCACCGCCATGTCTGTCGCGCTGCGGGTGGTGTAGGTGAGCCACGCCGTGCCGTCGAAGCGAGCGATGCCGTCCGCGCCGGGCGCCCAGAGCGCGCCATCGGGCGTCACGGCCAGCGTGCCGATGCCGTAGACTGAAAGCGCGTCTGCGGCGGCGAGGGTGGAGGCGCGCGCCACCGTGCCATCCTCGGCCACCTCCAGCCGCCGCAGGCCGCCACCGTTTGTGCCGAGCCAGACGACGTCGTCCGGCCCCACCGCAATGGCACTGACCGCCGCGTCGAATATACCCTCCACGGTGTAGTACGTCCAGGTCTGCCCGTCAAAGCGTCCGGCGCGTTCTTCAAGGCTGCCGACCCAAAGCGCGCCATCCGGCGCAATGGTCAGCGCGGTCAAGTCTTTTTTGGGTACGCCATCTTTGGAGGTGTACGTGGTCCAGGTTGTCCCGTCGAAGCGCGAAATGGCGTCCCCATTCAAGTCCCAACACGCGACCCACACCACGCCCTGCGCGTCAATCGCCACATTGTGGGTGATATCGTAGGCCAGACCGTCGGCCACAGTGTACGCGCGCCAGGTCTGCCCGTCGAAGCGCGCCACCCCACCGCCGGTCGCCACCCAGAGCGCGCCATCCGGCGCAAAGGCCAGCGCCTTGCTCCAGCGGCTTGGCAGGCCGTCGGCGTCGGTGTAATGCGTCCAGGTCTGGCCATCGAAGCGCGAAACGCCGCCGGCGGTGCCGAACCACAGCGCGCCGTCCGGCCCGGCGACAATGTCATAGACGACGTAGATTCCCGAATCGGCGTGGCCCAACCCGACCTCGCCGCCAAACGTCTGCCAGGTCTCCCCATCGAAGCGGGTGAGGCCCAACTTGCTGCCGAACCACACCGCGCCGTCCGGCGCGACTGCGACGGCGTTGAGCCGCGTCTCCCACAGGCCATCGTCCTGCGTGTACTTGACGTAGCTGCTGAAGTCGGCCTCCCAACGCACCGCGCCGCCCGTCCCCACCATCCAGAGGCGGCCCTCCCCGTCAAAGGCCAGGTCGAGGACGTGGTTGGCGTTGGTGAAGGCCGTCCATTGGCGGGACGAGGCGGCGCTCGCGATGACGGTCGGGCGCGGCGTGGGGGTGGGACGCGGCGCGCCGGCGAGCGGCTTGGGTGACACGTAGCGCGCCATGCCGCCCTCGGTGGCGAACCACAGCGCGTTATCCGGAGCCACAACGATATCCCACACCTGCGCGCCGGGCAGCGGGTCGCTCTGGCGGTACCAGGTGACGTACCGGCCGCTCACGCACACCGCCCCGTAACCAAACACGGATGCCCACGTGTCGCCATCCGGCGCAATGACCATGTCCGCGATGACAGCGCCCGGTTGGATTTCGATCGTCCCCAAGATGGCATCGTTGACGAAGGTGATCAGGGTGCCATCGTCGGTGCCGAACCAGGCGCCATCGTAGCGCGCATCGAACGCGATGGCGATGACGCGCTCCTTGATGTTGCGATCTATCGTGTAGGTGCGCAGGTCGCGCTCATCCGCACTTAAGCGCGTCACGCCCCGCCCGTCGGTGGCAAACCAGATCGCGCCATCGGGCGCGATGGCGATTTCGTGGACGTGGTTGCCGTTCATTTCATAGTGGGCCGCGTCATAAACGCGCCACTCGGCCCCGTCGAAACGCGCCAATCCGCCGCCGTCGGTGCCGGCCCAGACTTTCCCATCCGGCGTGACCGCCAGGCTCACGACGAGGGCGTTGGGCAGCCCGCCGGCGGTGGGCGGGTAGAGCGTCCAGTCTTTCCCATCCCAGCGCAACAGGCCCTGCGGCACTCCGATCCAGAAGACGCCATCCGGGCCCAGCACTGCCGGGCCGCCCGCGACGTATTCCCCATTGGGGCCGAGGGGCTGCTCGGTGAACGTCCCCTGCGCCAACGCCCAGCGGTAGAACCCGCCGCCCTGGCCGTTGTACCACAGCCCGCCGGTCGCGTCGAAGTTTAACTGCGCGATCAGGCCGGCGGTGGGATAGACGCTCCAGCCTTCGGGCAGTGTTGGTGTGAGGGTGGGAAGGCGGGGCGGGAGTACCGGCGTCCGCGTCGGGGGGCGCGTGGCAGTGGGCGCGGGCGTCACGGGGAGAGAAGCGGTAGGAGGTGCGCCGCACGCGATCAACACAAATCCGATGAGGCATACGCCTATGACGCGCCACATCGAGTGTACGCGCAGGTTACGAGTGAGCAGTCCAACATTCATTTTTTCACCTCCGCTGATTGGTTGTGGAAAGTATACACGGAGTGCGCTGTAAGAACAACGAAGTGTCCTACCTGACACAGACGTGGCGCCCAATGGCAGCGTCCGGTGTAGGGGCGCGGGTGTGCTCGGCCAGCCTGACGACTTGTTTCCATACCGACGCAACTCACAGCCAATAGAGTTGTTCCGCAATAACAAAAAAGAAAATTAGGACGCAGATTTTCGCAGATTCACGCAGATAATTTCTTAAAAATCAGCGTTCATCGGCGTTTATCTGCGTCCAAAAACTCTTTGCAGCTTATTCAGGAACAAGTCTAATGAAGACATAGCACAGTAGTTACGCGGTTTCTTTTCTTTGGACAGGATTTACAGGATTAACAGGATGAAAGAGGCTTTTTAATCCTGTAAATCCTGTTAATCCTGTCGAAAAAACGGATAACTGCGTAACTACTGATAGCATTCGATCTGGTTCTGCCCCCACGGGACAACCGGATAAACGATGGCGGATTTGAATCCGGTTGTTTGTTTTCCATTGTTTCACCTCGTTGTGTATGACCGCCTGCCTATCCTGAGGACACATTCAAAACGCTGAAAAATACGGGCGGAAGACTCTCCATTTGACTCCCCCTGCAACCCTCTTATACTAATAAACGTACCTTTGCACAACAAAAAAAATCGCCTCGCAGTATACCACCACCGCGAGGCGTAACCACGGCGATCTGACCGCCCTGGTGAGAATAGCACACCATACCCGCCCTCGCGCGTTAAACGGCGGGGGCGATTTTATTTTATGCAGTAGTCACGCGGTTGTTTTCTTTAGACAGGATTTACAGGATTAACAGGATAAAAAAAGGCGTCCGTAGCGCCCTTGCTAATCCTGAAAATCCTGTTAATCCTGTCAAAAAATGGTAAACCGCGTAACTTCTTTTTATAAACCCAGAAAAGGACCAAACTCTATGTCAGAACCCACCCGTAGCGCCGCGACTATCGGCTTTGAAAACGAACTCTGGCGCGCCGCCGACGCCCTGCGCTCCAACATGGACGCCGCCGAATACAAGCACGTCGTCCTCGGCCTCATCTTCCTCAAGTACATCTCCGACGCCTTCGAGGAAGTCCACGCCCGCCTCACCGCCGAAATCGCTCTGGGCGCCGACCCCGAAGACCCCGACGAATACCGCGCCGTTACCATCTTCTGGGTCCCCCAAGAAGCCCGCTGGACCCACCTGCAAGACAACGCCCGCCAGCCCACCATTGGCAAGCTCGTGGACGAAGCCATGCTCGCCATCGAGCGCGACAATCCCACCCTCAAAGGCGTCCTGCCCAAAGACTACGCCCACCCGCGCCTCGACAAGCAGCGCCTCGGCCAGCTCATTGACCTCATCGCCGACATCGGCCTGGGCGACGCCGCCAACCGCGCCCGCGACGTCCTGGGGCGCGTCTACGAATACTTCCTCTCCCAATTCGCCAGCGCGGAGGGCAAAAAGGGCGGCCAGTTCTATACCCCCAATTGCATCGTCCGGCTGCTCGTCGCCATGCTCGCCCCCTACAAAGGGCGCACCCTCGACCCCTGCTGCGGCTCCGGCGGGATGTTCGTCCAGTCCGAGCGCTTCGTCGAAGCCCACGGCGGGCGCGTCGGCGACATCGCCATCTACGGCCAGGAATCCAACCACACCACCTGGCGGCTGGCGAAGATGAACCTGGCGATTCGCGGCATCGAGGGCAACCTCGGCCCGGAACACGCCGACAGCTTCCACCGCGACCTGCACCCCGATCTCAAGGCCGACTACGTCCTCGCCAACCCGCCCTTCAACGACTCCGACTGGCGCGGCGACCTCCTCAAAGACGACCGCCGCTGGCAGTACGGCGTCCCGCCGACCTCCAACGCCAACTTCGCCTGGGTGCAGCACTTCATCTACCACCTGGCCCCCACCGGCATGGCCGGCTTCGTCCTGGCGAACGGCTCGATGTCCTCCAACCAATCCGGCGAAGGCGAGATTCGCAAGGCCCTCATCGAGGCCGATCTGGTGGATTGTATGGTTGCCCTGCCCGGCCAGTTGTTCTACTCCACGCAGATTCCCGTCTGCCTGTGGTTCATCGCCCGCGACAAACGCAACGGACGATTCCGCGACCGGCGCGGCGAGACGTTGTTCATTGACGCCCGGCAGATGGGGACGATGATTGACCGCGTCCACCGCGAATTGACCGAAGACGACATCGCCAAAATCGCCGACACCTACCACGCCTGGCGCGGCGACCCCGTAGGGGCAGGGCTTGTCCCTGCCCAATATGCCGACGTTCCCGGCTTCTGCAAATCCGCGACGCTCGAAGACATCCGGGGCCACCACCACATCCTCACCCCCGGACGCTACGTGGGCGCGGCGGAGGTGGAAGACGACGGCGAACCCTTCGAGGAAAAAATGGAGCGTCTCACCGCCGCCCTGCACGAGCAGATGGCGCGGGCCGCCCAACTCGACCAGGACATCTGGGCGAATTTGGAGGAGATTGGGTATGGGGAGTGAGTGGGCGACTGCGATTGCGGAACTCATTGATAACGGTGACCTTGTTATCAACGACGGCTACCGGGCCAAAAACTCTGAACTTTCAACTGATGGTTTACCGTTTGCGCGTGCTCAAAACATCAACAATGGATTCCAGTTCGAGAATGCTGACTGTTTTCCAAAACGGGATATTGACAAGGTAGGAATAAAGATCAGCCAGCCCGGTGATGTAGTGTTCACGTCAAAAGGCACAGTTGGGCGGTTTGCTTTCGTTCGAGAGGATACCCCACGCTTCGTCTATGCTCCACAGTTGTGTTTCTGGCGATCACTCAACCACAAGAAAATTTACCCACGTTGGCTCTATTACTGGATGCAGTCACGGGAATTCTTTGTGCAGTATTCGGGTGTTGCTGGTCAGACAGATATGGCGGAATACGTGAGCCTGCGCGATCAACGCCGTATGCATATCACATTGCCTCCCCTCCCCGAACAACGCGCCATTGCCCGCATCCTCGGCGCCCTCGACGACAAAATCGAACTCAACCGCCAGATGAACGCTACCCTCGAAGCCATCGCGCGCGCCCTCTTCAAATCCTGGTTCGTGGACTTCGATCCCGTGCGGGCGAAGGCAGAAGGCGGAAGGATGAAGGATGAAATCGCCGACTTGTTCCCGGACGAGTTTGTGGACTCGGAGTTGGGGGAGATTCCGAAGGGGTGGACAATAGAAGGTCTGTATACTATAGCTACCCTGAAAAAGGAATCCGCCAAGCCGATGCAAACACCTGCAAAACTATGGGAGCATTACAGTATACCCGCATTTGACGTAGATCGAACCCCAGCGATTGAAACAGGGGCCGCCATCAAGAGCAACAAATATCGTGTGCCGCCGACCAGTGTTTTAGTGTCGAAGCTAAATCCCCAATTCCCTCGCGTATGGTTGCCTGATGTACAAGATGTGGAAGCGGCAATTTGTTCTACAGAGTTTATGCCATTCGTGCCGCTGCGCGAAACTTGGCGACCTTTTTTATATGAGCTGATGAAGTCAGACATAATTCAGCAAGGAATTCACGAGCGACTTACAGGAAGCACTGGCAGCCGACAACGCGCTAAACCGGATGATGTGGCTGCAATGCGTGTCATCGTACCAAACTCAGAATTGATCGAGATCTTCAGTGATATAGCAGGACAGTTCCACGAGAGGATGCTCGCCTGTGCGCGCGAATCCCGCACCCTCGCCGCCCTCCGCGACACCCTCCTGCCCAAACTCATCTCCGGTGAACTGCGCGTGCCGGAAAAAATTACACAGGATTCACAGGATTCACAGGATTGACAATTTTTTTTACCTGTTAATCCTGAAAATCCTGCCAATCCTGTTAAAAAAAGGAGATTTATGCAAGACGAAGAACTGACCAGCGCCATCATCGGCTGCGCCTACAAAGTCCACAACACCCTCGGCGCGGGCTTCCTGGAAAAAGTCTACGAAAACGCCCTCGCCATCGAACTCCAAAAGCACGCCCTGCGCGTCCAACAACAAAAACCCATCACCGTCTATTACGAAGGTCAGGTCGTGGGCGACTACTACGCCGACCTGTGCGTGGAAGACCGCGTCATCGTCGAACTCAAAGCCGGCGCGGCCCTGCACAAAGCCCACGAAGTCCAACTCGTCAACTACCTCACCGCCACCGGCATAGACATCGGCCTGCTGCTCAACTTCGGCGAATCCGTCGAAGTCAAACGCAAATACCGTCAGTATAAACCCAAGAAGGTTTAACAGGATTGACAGGATTAACAGGATAAAATATAGAAAAAAATCCTGTTAATCCTGTAGAAGAATTAACAAGATAAAATAAAAGAATCCTGTCAATCCTGAAAATCCTGTTAATCCTGTAGAAGAATTAACAAGATAAAATATAAAAAAATCCTGTTAATCCTGAAAATCCTGTCAATCCTGTTCATATTGAGGTGATGCGATGAACTTTACCGAATCTGTTGTGGAAGAGGCCGCGCTGGCATGGCTGGCTGACCTGGGCTACACCATCCTCCACGGCCCGGACATCGCCCCAGGCGAACCCTTTGCCGAGCGCGACGACTACGGGCAGGTCGTCCTCGTCGGGCGGCTGCGCCAGGCCTTGCAGCGCCTCAACCCCGCCGCCCCGCCCGCCGCCCTCGAAGAAGCCTTCCGCCGCCTCACCCGCCCCGATTCGCCCTCCCTCCTCGCCAACAACCACACCCTCCACCGCTACCTCACCGAGGGCGTGCCGGTCGAAGTTCAGCAGCCCGATGGGTCGTTCCGCGGCGACCTCATCCGCGTGCTCGATCCCGCCGATCCCGCCGCCAACGAATTCCTCGCCATCAACCAATTCACCGTCGTGGAGGATCACCACGAGCGCCGGCCCGACATCGTGATCTTCGTCAACGGCCTGCCCCTCGCCGTCATCGAACTCAAAAACCCTGCCGACGAAGCCGCCGATCTCTGGCGCGCGCACAATCAGCTCCAAACCTACAAACAGCAAATCCCCTCCCTCTTCGTCTACAACGCCGTGCTGGTGATCTCCGATGGCGTCCAGGCGCGCATCGGCACGCTCACCGCCGACCGCGAGTGGTTCCTCCCCTGGCGCACCGTCACCGGCGAAACCCTCGCCCCCTCCTCCCTGCCGGAATTGCAAGTCGTCCTCCAGGGCGTCTTCGACCCCCGCCGCTTCCTGGACCTGGTCGCCCACTTCATCGTCTTTGAGGAGGCCGGCGGCGGCACGCTGGTCAAGAAAATGGCCGGCTACCACCAGTACCATGCCGTGACCGTCGCCGTGGCCGAAACCGTGCGCGCCTGCGCCCCGGCTGCCCCATCCGGCGTGCGCGACGGGCGCGGCACTTATTTGACCC
>Ga0116144_10006492_pt1 | contig 10182 bp, 12 predicted proteins | sample AD_UKC035_MetaG_FD_89746 | JGI IMG/M metagenome (GOLD analysis project Ga0116144, IMG submission 89746) | Active sludge microbial communities of municipal wastewater-treating anaerobic digesters from USA - AD_UKC035_MetaG | ecosystem: Engineered > Bioreactor > Anaerobic > Digestate | place: USA...
ACTACATCAATTGCATCTAAAAGGCGCAAAAATTCAGGTACTCACAAGTTATCATAAATTCCAAATTGCATTTGAAGGAATATATGCGGTAATAAAGAATTTTAATAACCTGATGATGAAACTAAAAAAGCTGGAAATTCCAATTCTCTATACACCCTTAGAAGTACATGGAAAAATGTTACTTATTGACGAGGGTGAACAAACACATGCATTAATTACTACTCACAATCTAGTCACTCAGGGCGTGAAGATGGGTACTGCAGAAATTGCCGTTGGGTCATCAAAACCAGACTTCGTTTCTCAATGTAAGAGATTCTTGGATAAAGTTGCTGAAGCATCCTCTCAGGTTCGAAGTGCATAGCTACCAGCCGAATTACCCAAAAATAAACAACTCTTCTTCTGCCCTTGTTACGGCTGTGTAGAGCCATTTCCTCCACATGTCGTCAGTCATATGCTGAGAACGCTCTTCAAATAAAATAACGCGCTTGGCTTGACCACCTTGAGCTTTGTGTACAGTTAGTGCGTAGCCAAAATCAAAGAGGTCGCCGCGAGCGGCTTGGATGCGGTTTTTGGTGAAGTTAATGGCAGTTTGCGCCCCAAATTGGGGCGCATAGATCAGCTCCTCAAATGGAGCGGGACTATCATCCATTTGAATTTCTGCCTGATACCAATCTTTTTCTTCTTTTTTTATAGTCAGAATAGTACCCAGCATGCCGTTGTAAATCCCCTTGGTTTGATTATTACGCAAACAAATTACTCGATCATGCACCGTGGGTTGAGGAGTTTCAAAACCCAACTCAATACGAATAAATTGGTTAATCTTTACTCTGGTGGCATTGAAGCCACACAAAATCAGGGTATCGGTAGTATATTTTGCCAGCAGCTCTCCACTCAGCGTCTGGGCTTCAGGATCGTTACGTGAATACTTCACCACGCCAGAGCCAAATGATTGAACGGGAATTTTGCCAAACGCTCTTGCCAGCGCGGACACAGCGATGATCGGATTATCTTTGGCCTGACGATGAATTTGATGCAAAACCAAATCTGGTTTCGCCATTAAGTTGAACTCGCCTTGGATGGGTGGCAATTGACCATGATCTCCTACTGCTAAAATTGGAATACTGTAAGAAAGTAGGTCGCGCCAAATCGGTGCATCTATCATAGAAGCTTCATCCACGATGATGAGGTCTTTTTCTAGTTCTTCTTTGCGCGACCAACCTACAATTACACCTTGGTTGTTTTCAATCGGATCGTAAATTAATCCATGAATGGTGCTAATTGTGTCCTTGCTACCCAATGCATTTTCAAGCTTAAGTCGATTTTTCAAGTTCTGCGCCGCTCGGCCAGTGTAACTGCAAAACGCAAATTTACAGTTTTTATTCAGTTTAAACAGTTCATTTTTTAATTCAGCAATCAAGGTCGTTTTGCCAGTGCCCGCATACCCACCCAAGGTGATGAACGGTTTTCGGCGTGGGTCGGCAAACCATTTGAGCAGAATTTCAATCGCTTTTTTTTGTTCTGATGATACTTGCATACTACAAACGAGCTTTCGATTTGATCAGGACCTGTTTTTCTTGATTAGTTAATTGCTTAAGTTGATACTCACGTTTTAGCGCTTCGCTGTGGGTAGCATGCTCTTCAAAATACACCAGCGTAACTGGGCGTTTAGTCCGGGTATACTTTGCCCCTTTTTTTGAGTCATTGTGTTCCTTAATTCTTCTGCTCAAATCTTTGGTATAGCCACAGTACAAGGACTGATCCGCACACTGGAGAAAATAGACAAAATATGGCATAGGGAGACTATACCATGTACAACAATCATCTACTGTGCAACCCAAACTAAAAAATAGTAGTTGCACGTACTTCCAAAGTCGTATAAGATTTTTTAATCGCTCGTGTGGAATGCAGTGAAAATCTGCAACTGTGCCGCAACGGTAACCAGTTGTTACAACGAAACAATCTGGAAGTCCGATCTTCATCAGCGTGTTGTAGCATCGACGAGCATCGAAACATGAACAGCACTTTTTTATCTTCTCTGTTTTTTGATAATTAGCTGTTGGTTGCTTTGTTTGCTTGTCGTAGTATTTCTCACAGTCAGGTGAGGAAAGGAAATCTATGTCAGGTACTCTGAGAAGCGCAGAGTTGCATATGGGCGAGTACGCTCAAAAATTTGGAGTTGAGGTTCGTAAAACCAAGCTTCCAGCCAGGTTATTTGATGGAAGGTTGCGTGAAACACAACAAATCGAGATGCGAGAGGTCCAGCCAGCCTTGTTAGATTATTTTGACACACAAGCACAGCTTGCATCGCTGCAACAGCTGATTGAGTTGTTTGGAACACCCAACTATCAAATTGATGGCGTTGCGGCGGTAGCGTTCTTGCTCAATTTTCATGTTGAGCGGATCAACCGAGAAAAACAACGTGATGAAGCGACTGCGCTGTTACTGATGAAAGAAATTTGGGATCAGTGGCAACAAGAGATAATTGCTGCAGAGCTTGCCTTACAAACTGAACGAGCGTCACTTGCAGTTCTACAAACGAGCGAGACAGAAACTGAGTTAGTCAAAGCTGACTTTGAATCTCCATTAGTTGCTGGAGTGGATTATGCCATCAAGGAAAAACGAAAAGGTAGATTTTTCCGACAAATAGAAATAAATAGGAAACAAAAGAAAGAGGCAACAATGCGCATACTATTACTGCAACAACAACTCAATAGTTTATTGAGTTTTGGCAGCCATCTCTCTTGGTGGTGGATGGATACCTGCAAATCGTTTGCTTCGATGCGGGGACCTAAAATGATTGAGGTTCCAGCTAACTGATCTTGGTCTTGAATTTGATCGTTTTGAATCAGAAGGACATTTCTTGGAAGCTATACATCACACGCTCTATACCTACAACCACAAATGGATACACCCCGCTCTTAACATGCCTCCTTCCAGCTTCCACACCGAATATTTACACTCCGTGTCGTTTAAAAGAGGCGCTTGACATTGAGATATATGAAAGGATCCATCATTGTAATTAAATCTAGTAGATCTTCCAATTAAAGCTAAAGAAATAATAATAGTCGCAAAAAAAAATACTTTCTTTGGGGTTATTGACATATCTAAAACAAAGCAGGTACTATTTATCTATCTTATCTTGTTATATCTGAAACCTGATGTCAATGGGCATGCTCTACAGCAACCACTCTGGTTTAAAAACCAACAAAATTCCAAGTAAAAAGATTACGATTCCACCGATTAAATGGGAGTAGCGAGCATACTTATGCTGAATTCCTGTAATTTGCAAGGTCTTCATGGCAATCACAAAAATGAGAATATCATCAATCATAAAAATAATGATGTAGAGTAGTAGCAAGACATAGTGCTGCCATGTTGCCAATCCTGAGACCGCTAAAACCTGAGTATAAATTGCTGGCAGCCCCGCCGAGCAAGCCAATTCAACGACATTGACCGCTGCCGCTAACCCCACCATTCCAGCCATAGCAAAAACCAACTGTTTTTGCCCCACTATCTTTTTCATTCGTTCTAACCAAGGCCGCCGCTTTTCACTGGGAACTACTTTGCAACCGCCATCCTTGTTAACATAAAAATCTCGCAGTTGGTAGATACCCACTCCCAACGCAAATAGACCAATCAACGTTCTAGTCAGTTGGATATACCCAAGCAACAAGAAAAAGTTTAACCATGCAGTCATAAATAGTAGATAAACTAATCCAGAAGCAACAATGAAAGTAGAACCTAAAATCCACATGCGCTTTCTGTCTTTCATGCCAAGTAGTAAACTAATCAAAAACAATAACACCCACATCGCGCAAGGATTAAAACCATCCAGAAAAGCAACTAACACGGTCAGCGTGGGAAGTGACAATGAGCGAATTGAAATATTCCCAACCACCGGTACTGAAATAGATGTATCTAACACATTAAGAGTGGGATCTACGGTTGAACCATCTTCTTGAGTTGCCTCCTCCGGTTTCTCAGCCTCCACAATCGTAGGTGTCGTCGCAGGCGTTTTAGTTGTAGTAGATTCGAGCTGTAGAGCTTTCACTATGTCTGGTCGTTGACTCTGTTGTTGTTGTTCAATAAGCCGCTCAATCTGAACTCCCGTAGTTTCTGAACTACCAAAGCCCACTACGAATTGATCGCCAATCACCGTAAACGGCACGCCAGCAACTGAGGTTTCAAGAGCTTCGCCAACCTTACTAAGCAACTCGGCTGACTCCCTGTTTTGAGAAACTTCATATAGTTGCAACTGTACGAATGGATACTTTGGTAACAATTCCGACAAAAATTCCCGCTCATCTTTGCAGTGAGGGCACCCTTCAGAGTGGAATAAGTGAAGTACGACTGATTCTTGCGCCACTACTATTGGAGTGGCAAACCCCAAACTGAGGAAAAATCCAAATACTGCCATTACACTCAATACGAGTAGTTTATTCATCTCAAAATATCATACTCCTCAAATTCAAAATTTAAAAAGCCTTAGAGTGGTACCCATACGCCTGAGACCATGAGTTTTACCCTAAGGCGTTCCTTTAATTAAGGTAAGAATTTCAGCTCGCCAATAGTCTACATTATTTACACGATACTCGTACGGAGGACTAATCAGAAAACAGAGAAAAACACCTATCAGCGCAAGCATCCAAAAGGTACCCTGGTTATTACTCGAAAGGTACTGGATGCCGACAAGTCCATCTTGTAACGTAAGCAAAACATTTTTGATGTGAGCCTGCAGCTGCTGCCTCATGATCGAAACAAGCAAAGTAAGTTGGTAGCAGGTCATTGATACGCTGAGGTATTGGGCGTGAGCGTTTCATTTGTGACCCCGTGGGGAATCGAACCCCAATTACAGGGATGAGAACCCTGTGTCCTAACCGTTAGACGACGGGGCCATTGCTGGCAATGGCGTAGTATACCAAATCTAATACTAAGTCTGACTTTCAATTTTGAAATAATTAGGATAAATGGAACGTACTATTATTAGTTGGCAATGATGAATAGTTTTGATTGGTACACACTTGGTATTGATTGAGTAATTCGATCCACCAAACTATACTTGTTTTAGTAGCAACATAATTTTTTATAGGAGTTGCCACATGTCACAACATCACCGTTCTAAGTTTCTCTTTAAAACTAGCGCTCGTCACCCTCGTTCTCTTGCCGTTGGTCGTTCGCTTGCTAACCGCGCAGCACTGCACTTTCAAGCAGCAGGCTATGATGTTCACCTACATGATCATGTTTTAGAGTTTACTGAGAATTTACCAGACGGAGACGCTCTCGATAGAGTGTATCGCAGCCTCTCGGTCAATCGCTTTGTGTTAATGGGAGTTGATCCAGAAAAAAATCGTTTAGCTTTTTAACCCTTATCCGGCACTACATACAGACGAACATCATCTTCCGTCGCAACCGTTTTCCAACCCGGTATAGGAAAGTAGACCGATGCCACTTTGGTGCCTGGTTTTAGTTCACGTTCCAATTTCAACTTGAGATGTTTCATCATGTAGCCAATGCCATAGACAATCACAACTGTGTATTTTGACAAATCATGCGTCCAAAAATTGCTATGTATGATTTTTACTTGCTTATTCAGACCATGTCTTCGTAAATGCCAATTAGAAATAAACACCAACCATGGATTAACTTCTATTCCTGTTGCTTTTGCACCATTTCGAGCAATCATCGCCACAACCTGTCCCTTACCAGAACCAAGATCTACAACCTTATCATTTGGAGAAAGATGGAGTAAGTGCTGGAGCGCCTGCAGGCGTTTGTTACTAGAACGTGTATAAAAAGCGCCCTTAAAGAAAACAACTGTTAAAATATTCAACAGCAAATCAAATAACAAGACAAAACAAGTTAGGGTGAGAATTACGAGTAATATGAGTATGATCATTGTATGAAAGAGTATGACATATATTTTTCTAATTTCCAATAAGCCCATTTACTAGGCTAGTAAAGACAATGGCGACAACAGTTTGAAGTACAAAAAAACCAACAATGGTGCTAAGTACGAGAAAAATTTTTACAAACTTAGAATAGGTAGTCTTTCTAATAACGTAAAGAATAACTCCCCATCCCAGTAATCCAATCACGGCGCCAATCATCCCTCCATTTATAATTAAAAATATAGTGGGTAAGAAGGCTAACCACTCATACCATTTCATATGTTTAAAATCGAGGATATTTTGCAATCGCCAAGACTCAACGTTATTTGATTGCACAGAGGTAACTTGAGTATCTTGGAGCGGTGATGCTGGCGCCACCTGGTTAAAGGCGGTGGCGATATCGGCTTCAGTCCAACCCTGGCTGGCTAAAACATTGCTAATTTCCGCCACTGTTTTACCTAAAGCAAGTTGGTCGCGGATATATTGCAATAGCTCTGGTGTGACCATGGATTCAGTTTAGCAAAAAATAAACGACAATGCGAGAAGTATGAGTATAATGATATGCATATGCGACGAATAGTACTCGCCACTCTACTTGGCAGTTTCCTGGTTACTGTGGGATATGTCGCTGGGGGTTTGGGTTGGTTTACGACCGACTCAAAGCTTTCGTTTCCAGAAATTCTCGTAGCAGATCCCACCCCAGTACCCAAACCCCTCCAAAAATACGCGCTTGATGAATTGAGGGACTATCCATTTCAAGCCAGTAAAATCCAGATGAAAGAAATGGTATCTGATAAAGAGGGCTATTCTGAATATCTTTTCTCATTTACCACAGTCGGAAAAACCATGAGCGGCCTGCTAACAATACCGCTTCCTTTGCCAGAGGATCTGAACAATCTAACAACAATTGTCATGGTCCGAGGTTATGTGCCCCCAGAAAGTTATACTCCAGGAATCGGCACCTCACCCGCAGCTAGATACTTTGCCAAACAAGGCTTTGTTACATTGGCGCCAGATTTTTTTGGTTTTGGTACCAGTGATCCAGAACCCGTTGATGAATGGGAAGCTCGTTTTATCAAGCCAATAGTGGTTGCAGAACTTATCAAATCGATTGAACAAAATGGTGTGAGTGGAGATATGATTACCATTCCACCATCAAATAGAATTGGTATTTGGGCTCATAGTAATGGTGGTCAAATCACATTAAGCGCGCTTGAAGTTATGGGGGAATCAATTCCAGCCACACTCTGGGCGCCGGTTACGGCGCCCTTTCCATACTCTCTACTCTTCTATGGCGACGAAGTAGCAGACGAAGGTAAACAACAACGAGCTTGGATTGCCATGTTTGAACAAATTTACAACGCCGAGAATTTTAGTTTGACGCAACACTTAGATCTACTCAAAGGACCAATGCAGATTCATCATGGGACGAATGACGAAGCGGCACTGAAAACCTGGAGTGATGAATTCGTAGATAAACTAGAAATTGAAAACGAAAGAAGAGAAAATCAAATCAAACTACTCAAATCGGCAACGCAGTCTGCCGATTTAGAAACAAAACTTTCTACGAGCTCTGCTCTACTTCAACCAATCGTTTATGAATATTTTGTCTATCCAGGAGCTGATCATAATTTACGTCCTGTAGAAAACTGGAATTTAGCGGTTTCACGCGATCTAGCATTTTTTCAACAAGAACTACAATGAAACAAATCTCACTTTTACAATGGAACATTTGGTACAAGGAACCAGTTGCATTAGTCATACCAGAAATTAAACGCTGGAATCCTGACATTATTTGCATTCAAGAATGTATTTCGAGTATTGGTTATAATTCTGCTCAGTTAGTAGCACAAGCATTCAACTATTCATTAGTCTATAAACCAGCCCAACGTTGGTCAAATAATCCGCTGAAACAAGAGCAAGGCAACGCGATTCTTAGTCGCTTTCCAATCAAATCATCTCACTCAGTTTTTTTACAAAGCGAGCGACAAACGCCAAAAGATGGTAGTGACGAGGGTCGAGTGTATGTCGAAGCTGAAATTGAATTAGGCTCTACCACACTGACCGTAGCAACCACCCACCTCTCGTATTCACCTAAGTTTATCTATACCCCAAAGCGAGCTGTGGAAGCGGATAAATTGATCAAGATTATTGCTCAAAAACAAAATAACTATATATTTACTGGCGATCTGAACTCTCCTCCGGACTCACCGATTGTCTCAAATATAGAAAAAAACCTGGTTAACGCTGGTCCGAGGTATGATCAACCCACTTGGACCACCAAACCGTTTGATTATCATGGCTGGCAAGAAGACAAACTCTGTTGGCGAATTGATTACGCGTTTGCCACTCCCGATATCAAAATTCAATCTGCTGAAACCCTCGCAACCACAGTCTCGGATCATTTACCGATCTTAATTTCAATTACTTTGTAGATAAATTAGCTTGGGTGGTTAATCCAACTAATTTCCAATCTTCTCCCTCCCCTTCAAACTGCCAAAATGCACCTTTGGGTATGTAATCTCTGCTTTGTGAAACCGCTTCTTCCAAATCAGATATATCAATGTGATTTAGGTAACTATACAGCGTATAGAGAGGATCACCATGAGAACAGAGTATTAAGTTATCCGTAACAGTACTTAAACTTTGCCAAAATTCCACCATCCTCTTTTGAACATCTTGGACATTCTCGCCTCCAAGTTCATTTCTATGGCTATAGTAATCAATCCATGGAGGAGTTTGTTCATCCATCCAGTAGCCTTGATAGGCTGAAAAACCTTCGAGAATTCTTTGATCGTGAATCAATTCCAGTTTGCCATCCGCGACAATGGTGGCTGTTTGTTTACAGCGCTCAACTGCACTACTATAAATGCGCTGAATTTGTTTATCGGCAAAGTAGTCTCTCAGTTTGCGCGCCTCTCGCTCGCCTTCTTCAGAAAGTACAACTGGCAACCGCCCGACAATAATGTTGCGAGGATTGGCGTACTGGCAGTGGCGAAGAAGGTAGCGTGTTGACATGTCTCAACTTTCTTTTTTCGTCTGACTACTCAGCGCTTTCTGACCTATGTTTTGCACGCGCTCAACCCGTTTTTCCAACTGGTTTGTACGCGTAGTAGTAAGTTCCTTATAACTGGTTCCTAGTGATTCTACAGCTCGGCCAAACTTTTCCAGTGATTCACGGTACTTACTCCATTCTTGAACAAAACCATCAATTTGCTCCAACACGCCGCGCAATTTATCACCCAATAAAAAGTTGCGATAACTTTCAATAATCGTGCGAGCTACAATTAAAAAAGTAAATGGAGAGGTAATTAAAACTCGCTTGCTCATCGCGTAATCTACAACTTCTGGCAAATGTTGGTTGAGAAACGAAAAAACTGCTTCGTTTGGTACAAATAACACAACATAATCCAGTGTGCCCTCTTCCGGCATAATATACTGACCAACTTTATCAATGTGCTTTTTAACATCCTGCGAAAACTGTTTGACTAGTAATTTTTTTTGAGCAACATCGTCAGTGCCCGCCCATTGTTGTAGTGCAGAAAAAGGAAACTTCACGTCTACAGGTACCAACCGATGGTCTGGTAATAACAAGGTTATGTCTGGTCGCTGACCAGTTTTACCAATGTCACTTTGGACTAAATAGTGAACACCTTTTTGCAAACCATTAGAGCGAAGTAGATCTTCGATGATGCGCTCGCCCCAGCCACCCCGGCTTTGATTACTAGATAAAACGCGAGTCAGCTCTTCCGTTCGCGAGCGCAATAATTCGGTCACTCGTTGTTGCTCTTGCAACTGTTTGGCCAAACTGCCAAATTGCTCGGCCCGTTCTTTTTCCAACAATTTTATTTCCATTTGCCTCTTATCCACTAACTCACTCATACCCTTAATTAAATCGTTCAGTTGAGATTGTTTATTCTGAAGATCGGTCTGGATGATTTCCCGCTGACCTTCTAATATTTGTTTGCTTTGAGCCGTTACTCGTTCGTTCGTTAAACCAAACACCTCATCCACCAAACTCCGCATCGCTTTTACGTCGGTTTGACCGCCCCGTTTAGACGACAGATACACTACTATCGTAAAACCAATAAGAATAATCAGTAGCAACGCGAGTAACAAAATATTTTCAGACATATAGTTTGATTCTATTGTAACGAGATTATCAACTGAGAGCAAACCAGACTTGCGTTAGTCTCTAGAAACTGATTAGATACTATCAATATGGTAGCCTCCCAGACAGTTAACAGAGCAAGATCGAGATTGCACCAATTACCAACATCACAACGAAAAACTG
>Ga0116144_10006494_pt1 | contig 10181 bp, 8 predicted proteins | sample AD_UKC035_MetaG_FD_89746 | JGI IMG/M metagenome (GOLD analysis project Ga0116144, IMG submission 89746) | Active sludge microbial communities of municipal wastewater-treating anaerobic digesters from USA - AD_UKC035_MetaG | ecosystem: Engineered > Bioreactor > Anaerobic > Digestate | place: USA...
ATCGCCCGTATTGTCTGACTACCTCGGAAACCTCGGTGGTGGTTTCAGCGGTGTGAATGAGCAGCGGTACTCCGTACTCCTGGCAGAGAGCGCTTGCGGCGCCAAGTGTTGGGGGTCCGCAGGTATAAGCAGCGTGGCAGAAAAGAGTACCTGTAATAAGCTCGGATGCTGCAGCACAACATTCGAGGAATTCGCGGCCATATGCGATATTGCGGGATGGATCGGGGACATCTGGTGTGGGAGCGTCAAGTATCGCTTGTCCCAAAACCGCACGCAGGCCAATCTGGGCAACGGCGTGCAGCGCCGATTCTTCGAAGAAGTACCCATCACAGAAGCAGGTCGTTCCTGATCGAATCATTTCCAATCCCGCCAGGAGTGTCCCGGTGTATACGAAATCGGGCGTCACCAGACGTGATTCAATCGGGAAAATGTACTGCTCCAGCCAGGTCTTGAGCGGCAGATCATCGGCAACTCCGCGCAGCAGGGACATGGCAGCATGCGTGTGTACGTTGATCAGCCCCGGCATCACCAGGCAGGTATGCGCATCCATGACACGGCCGCTATGATCCGGAGGCGCAGCAGCCATCGGGCCGACCGCGGTGATACGGTTTCCTTCCACGAGCACGAAGCCGGGATCAAAGATTTCATTAGTGGCGTTGACCGTGACGACTACGCCGTTTTTGATGAGGGTGCTGCCGTTTGCAGTATTGGTGATGCTCTGATCCATGAGCGTACCTGTGAGTGATGGTGTTCGTTGCACCGGGGACTGAACTCCCCAGCTACGATCATGCTATCGCTCCGCAATGCAAAATGAAAGAAAAAGTTGTCATTGCGAGGAATCACGCCTTTGGCGTGATGACGTGGCAATCTCATAGATTTATACATATTCCACAGGAATTAACCATTGCGAGGTGATGCGGAATATCGCTCGCATTGTGCTAACTGAGCCAAGAAAATCATTTGACAAGACCGCGAACTCTTCGATAGCATGATGTTTTGGATGCGGATACCGGAAAAGGATACTCACCGACCTGATGGTATTGGACGGGTCTGGAGGACGGCAAGAAGCTTATCTCAGGAGATACAGCCTGGATGAGCTGCTGCACGGGAGAATGAGAGAGTGGAGGAAGAAATCGTGCGCACAGCGAAGCTCTGCAGTGTTTAAAAACACTGGAGGGCTTTTTTGCTTTGGAAAGATTATAAGAATCTTTTTTCGCTTTGACCGGATGTGTCAATGGCGGGGGATAGAATGGTAAATGTCCTGGTATAGTCGCTATTCCTCACTTAGCTCGGTGTACAAGAATTAAGCGCAACCCGCGCAGACGGGCTGCGCGTCGGTTTGTTAACCACCCGCCGAGCGGATAATGATCTAACCGTCATTCCCGCGCACGCGGGAATCCAGTATTCTTTTGTAAGCTCTGAGTTTACCAGAAGAATGCGAGGATATCACGCACTGTGACATCCTCTGGAATTTATGAAGCGAGAATAGGAGAGGGTGCTTTTGCAGGGAATAGCGCCGCAGTCCCGCGCTGCGCGGGAGGCAATCTCAGAGATGCGTCCCGGAGAAACAGCATGAGTGTAGCCCGGCCTTTCAAGGCCGGGATAAAGAACATGCCATCCAATGTATCCGTCGCGTAGCGGCGGGGTGGATGAATAATTAAGAACTAAGAAAATCAAGGCCATACATGGATGAGAAGAACAAGAGAGGATTTGTGAGGCGCATGAGTATTAAACAGCATTATGCACATTCAAAGGAAGGCCATCCTCGAGAAGAATGGCAACCGCTGGAGGAACATTTGAAATCCGTTGCAGAAAAAGCGGAGAGGTTTGCTTCAAAGTTTCAATCTGGAAGTTGGGCTTGGAACTCAGGTTGCCTCCATGATGTGGGGAAAGCTGCAGCTGAATTCCAGGCGTATCTTCTTCGAGAGAACGGTCTCGATGACGCGGAGTATGATGGAATAGGTCATGGCAGAGTAAATCACTCAAGCGCTGGCGCGGCTTTCGCCCAAGAGGTTCTTGGCCCCATTGCTGGTCTAACGAATGCTTACCTCATAGCTGGCCATCATGCCGGATTGCCTGACTTCTATTCCTCTAGTACGGGTCGAGCCGCGCTACAGATCAGGCTTGCGGAAGGACAAAAAAATCTAAGCAGTATTCGTTTAGGCATTGAAGTATTTGGAAGACAACTCCGAAAGGAGATCAGACCGCCATCCTTTGTCAAACAACACAACTTCCATCTCTGGATACGGATGCTCTTCTCTTGTCTGGTTGACGCTGATTTTCTGGATACAGAAAATTTTATCAATCCAGAGCAGGCCAAGGACCGGCAAGCCTTTCTCAGTCTGGCAGAACTTAAACCGAGGTTCGACATATATATGCAGAGAATGCAGTCTAGCTCTCCAAACACTCCTGTCAACGTCGTTCGGCAAGAAGTGCTGGCTGCGTGTAAATCGGCATCTCAGTATAACCCCGGCTTGTTCTCACTGACGGTGCCTACCGGTGGCGGCAAAACACTATCGGGGATGGCTTTTGCATTTGAGCACGCTCAGAAATACTGCAAGAGCCGAATCATCTATGTTATCCCCTACACCAGCATCATTGAACAAACGGCAAATATTCTCGCGAGCATTTTTGGCAGTGAGAATGTCGTTGAGCACCACAGTAGTCTTGATCCGGACAAAGAGACTCCTCGCTCCCATCTTGCCGCCGAGAATTGGGATGCACCCATTATCGTCACTACTAATGTCCAATTCTTCGAATCGCTGTATGCGGCCAAAACGAGCCGCTGCCGCAAGCTGCACAACATAATAAACAGTGTTGTTGTCCTTGATGAAGCTCAGCTTTTGCCTCCGGAATTGCTTGATCCCTGTGTGGAGGCAATGAACGAGCTTACCAGGCATTATGGTGCTACCATGGTGCTTGCCACTGCTACCCAACCGCCGCTGCCGAAACTGGATAGACCACGGGAGATCATCACCGCTCCAGTTGCTCTCTATGAGAAGCTTGAACGGACAAAGCTTATCCTGCCGTCCAGTCTCAACGCGTCCTCCAGTTGGGAGGATATTGCACACCGCCTTCAGCAGCACGAGCAAGTGCTGTGCGTGGTCAATACACGCCGCAATTGCTACGACCTTTATAAATTAATGCCGCACGGCACGATCCATCTTTCTGCCCTCATGTGCGGCGAACATCGATCGGAAGTGATAGAGACGATCAAGAGAAGACTCCAGAAGGATTTTGTAACTCGTGTTATCAGCACGCAGCTGGTGGAAGCGGGTGTGGATATGGACTTCCCGGTTGTGTATCGCGCCCTCGCTGGCTTGGATTCCATCGCGCAGGCCGGTGGCCGCTGCAATCGTGAAGGTAAGCTCAACGCTGAAGGCAAATTAGGCGAGGTCCATGTTTTTGTGCCTCCCAAGCCTGCACCGCGAGGTTTGCTCCTGAAGGGTGAAAATACGACCCGGGAACTTTTTAGTCTACTTGATTTCAACCCGCAGAATCCCAAAGAGTATACCCGGTATTTCAGACTGTTTTATGAAAGGGTCAATGATACCGGCAGCAGATTTAAAGACCTGCTGCAAAGGGACGGGGTGAATATTCAGTTCCGGACGGCAGCAAAAGAATTCAACATTATTGATGATCAAGCACAGCAACCGGTACTGGTGAGATTCGGAGATAGCGAGAAGTGGCTGGAGGAACTGCGGCGGATTGGGCCGAAACGTCACACCATGCGTAAACTGCAACGGTATACGGTTAACCTGTCTCAGAAAGATTTTCAAAAAGCGAAAGGTGATGGATTGGTAGAGGAACTATGGCCCGGGTTCTGGTGTTGGCTCGGCCGCTACGATTCATATCATGGCTTGGACCTGTTCGGCAGCGGCTGGACTCCGGAAGACTTAATGATTTGAGACAATTCTAAAAGGAGGTGCGGTATGAAGGGATTCTGTTTGGAGGTGAGCGGGCCCTATGCCTGCTTCACTCGCCCGGAGATGAAGGTGGAGCGCGTGAGCTATGATGTGATAACGCCATCGGCTGCGCGAGCCGTTTTTGACGCAATTCTCTGGAAGCCGGCCATTCGCTGGCGGATAAGTCGGATCGAGGTACTCTCGCCAATTCGGTGGATTTCTGTTCGACGGAACGAAGTTGGAGCGGTTGCATCGACAAGAAAGGATCAGGTGTTTATCGAGGATGATCGTCAGCAGCGGGCTGGCCTGTTTCTTCGAGACGTACGGTATCGGCTCTTCTCCGAATTTGAATTTATTCCACCGGAAAAGCGAGGTGCAGCCTGCAATCCGGTTCCAGAGTATCTACATGACCAGGATGAACTGGAAATCGTCCGGCAGGATGAAAAGCCCGCCAAATATGCCGCCATGTTCGAACGTCGTGCTCGCAAAGGCCAATGCTTTAATCAGCCTTATCTCGGCTGCCGTGAGTTTTCAGCACAATTCCGGCTTGTAGATCCTCACACTGAACCGGCCACGCCTATTTGCGATACACGCGATCTTGGTTGGATGCTCTATGATATGGATTATTCCAGTCCAGACAACATAAGGCCACAATTCTTTCGGGCGGAACTCACCAACGGAGTTCTCAATCTAGATAACGTGGAGGTGCGCTCATGATTCTGCAAGCACTGAAAGAGTACTATGACCGCAAGGCGGCTGATCCTGAATCAGGCATGGCACCGCCGGGTTTTGAATGGAAGGAAATACCCTATGTTATTGTGCTTGGTTTGGATGGCATACCCGTCAGTCTGAACCAGACATATGAAGGCGAGGGGAAAAAGCGTCGCGCCAAGCGTTTTCTTGTTCCACAGGCTGTAAAGAAAACCAGTGGCATCGCTGCCAATTTGTTGTGGGATAATCCGGAATACGTGCTTGGCATCGTCATGAAAGGCAGGCTTGATCGGGTAAAGGAGCAACATGCCGCGTTCAGGAAGAGAATTGCAGGCTTGGGGGATGTTACCGATGACGGCCTGGCATCGACAAAAAAATTCTTGAAAAGAGAGGATAAGGAAGAGATGCTCCAAGGTTTTGGTGAAGTCTGGGAGCAACTGAAGAAAGAAGGCAGCAATATCACCTTCAGTCTATCAGGCGACATGGGCATTATTCCGGAGCGTCCCCGTGTAAAATCTGCCTTCATTGAGTCCAATGCATCGCAAGATGGAGGTAATCGTTCCATTTGCCTTGTGACCGGCGACCATGTGGTCATCGAACGTCTGCACGCTCCTATCAAGGGCGTTTATGGCGCGCAAACGTCAGGGGCAAATATTGTGTCTTTCAATCTCGATGCATTTAGATCTTTCGGCAAAGAGCAGGGCGCGAACGCCCCCGTTGGTACGACAGCGGCCTTTGCGTACACCACGGCATTAAATCACTTGCTTGCCAGAGACTCCAGGCAACGCATGCAGGTTGGTGATGCATCTACCGTTTTCTGGGCAGAAAGAGCGAATGATCTTGAGCGCCAAATTGCAGAATTTTTCGGCGAACCGCCCAAGGACGATCCGGATCGCGGGGTGAAGGCTGTTGAAAGTCTTTTCCGTTCAATAGAAAACGGCTCTTTCAGGACTGGTGAAAACGAAAAAAACCGCTTCTATGTCCTCGGTCTGTCACCAAATGCATCTCGTATCGCCATCCGCTTCTGGATTGTGGATACCGTGGCGGGCATGGCCGCCAAGATAAAAGAGCATTTCGATGACTTGCGGATTGTGCACGGTCCGAAGGATAGAGATGTATTCCCCCTTTTTTTATTGCTGAAATCTACGGCGGTGTTAGGCAACGCAGAAAATATACCCCCCAATCTTGCTGGCGAAACCATGCGCGCTATTCTCCAAGGCTTGCCGTATCCACAAACACTTTTTCATGCTGCTATTCGACGTATCAAAGCTGAGCAATCTGCTAAGAACAAAAGAACAGGGAGGCAGCTTGAAAATGTGACCTATCCTCGCGCCGCTCTAATAAAAGCCTACATTAATAGATCAACTCGCTTCAAGAACCCAAATAGTAAGGAGGAACTAAAAATGAGCCTGGACGAGTGCAACACTAACATCGGGTATAGGCTAGGCCGGCTTTTTGCCGCGCTGGAGAGGATCCAGCAAGAGGCGAGTCCTGGCATCAACGCCACCATCCGCGACCGTTTCTACGGAGCCGCTTCCGGTACGCCCAGCACGGTTTTCGGCAACCTGATGCGTCTGAAAAACCATCACCTGGCAAAACTCGAAAGTGCGGGACGAAAGGTTTTCTTTGAAAAGTTGCTATGTCAGATCCTTGACGGAATTGAAGCCGCAGTAGCCTTTCCACCGCACTTGAGTCTTGAAGATCAGGGACGATTCGCAATTGGCTACTACCATCAGATGCAGAGGTTCTTTACCAGGAAGACAGATGACCTCGAACAAACAACCAAGCAGGGAGAGGAAAGATGAACGAACCAATCAAAAACCGGTATGATTTTGTCCTCGTTTTCGATGTGAAAGATGGCAATCCTAATGGCGATCCTGATGCTGGAAACCTTCCGCGCGTTGATCCAGAGACTGGTAATGGCTTAATTACTGACGTTTGCCTAAAAAGAAAGGTGAGAAACTATGTGCTTATGACCAAGGGCCTAAAGGAACCTTTTGATGTTTTCATAAAAGAGAAAGCCGTACTGAATGATCTTATAGATGAGGCCCACGAACAAAACACCGTCAAGGATAAAGAGAAGGGACAAAAAACCGAGGCTGCTCGCCAGTGGATGTGCAACAAGTATTTTGATATTCGAGCATTTGGCGCTGTAATGAGTACGGGTAAGAATGCCGGCCAAGTACGTGGACCGGTGCAGATGACATTCGGCAGATCAGTGGAACCAGTGGTGACGCTGGAGCATTCCATTACTCGTATGGCGGTTGCTACTCAAGCTGAATCAGATAAACAGCAGGGGGATAACCGTACCATGGGTCGAAAGAACACCGTTCCTTATGGCGCCTATGTTGCACATGGGTTTGTTTCAGCGCACCTTGCAACACAGACAGGTTTCGGCCAGGAAGACATTAACCTGCTCTGGGAAGCTCTCTGCAATATGTTCGAACATGACCGCTCTGCCGCGCGTGGGCTTATGTCAACGCAACGGCTGGTCATCTTTAAGCATGATTCTGCGCTCGGCAATGCACCGGCGCACTCTTTGTTCGATCGTGTCCAGTTAACCAGAAGAAATGATTCAAAGCCTGCTCGCGATTTCAGCGATTATGAGCTCAAAATAAACAAAGAGAACTTACCTTCTGGAGTGAGCATTATAGAGCTACCGGCCGGATTAAACTGATCAATGGAGGAAGACCCCTATGCCTGACAACAAAGACTCACCTCAACTCATCCCGCCTCACGGCGGGTATCGCGAATTGCAGTCGTATCAGATGGCGGAGATTGTGTATGATGCCACGGTGGCATTCTGCAATCGCTTTCTTGATCGCCGTTCGCGCACGCATGACCAGATGGTGCAGGCGGCGCGAAGCGGCAAGCAGAATATCGCCGAAGGCAGCATGGCCTCCGGCACATCGAAGAAGACAGAACTCAAGCTCATCGGCGTTGCTCGGGCAAGTCTGGAGGAGCTTTTGTTGGACTTTGAAGACTATCTTCGCCAGCACTGGTTGCCCCTTTGGGGCAAGGACGATCCCACGTCGAAAGAAGTGCGAAGACTCTGCTATCGAGAAGATAGGTCTTATATGACCTATAAGACCTATATCGAGGCTAGCTCTGCCGAGGTAGCCTCAAATGCTCTGATCTGCCTCATTAACCAGACCAATTATCTTCTGGACCAGCAGCTGCGCACGCTCGAAGAAGAGTTCCTGAATAAAGGCGGTTTCACGGAGAGACTTTATCGAACCCGATCTGAAGCGCGCAAGATTAAGAAGTAGACAAAACATAGGTCATATATGACATATAAGACTTATTCTGACGAGGACCTTATCATGATCTCCGCTTTGCAGCACTATGTCTTCTGCCCTCGCCAATGCGCTCTGATTCACATTGAGCAGGTGTGGGAAGAAAACCGTCTTACTGCCGAAGGCCGTATCATGCACGAGAGAGTGCATGAGCATGGTGGAGAGAGCAGAGGCGAGGTCCGGTGCGAGCGAGGAGTGCCGCTTCGGTCGTTCAGACTCGGAATGAGCGGAATTGCTGATGTGGTTGAGTTTTATCGCAAGCCGTGTGAGGGGCTATGGCAGCCTTTTCCAGTGGAATACAAAAGAGGCAAGCCCAAGCCGGATCATTGCGATGCAGTGCAGCTTTGCGCTCAAGCAATATGTTTGGAGGAGATGCTGGGAGTTGAGGTTCCCGGAGGTGCACTGTACTACGGAAAAACTCATCGAAGGCGGGATGTCAAATTCGACGAGAAGCTACGGCATGAGACAGAGGAAATAGCCCATAAGGTTCATGATCTGATCACTGCCGGGCAGACGCCTATGGCACGGTACGGACCAAAATGTGATAGTTGCTCGCTTATACAGGAGTGCCTACCCAAGACAATTGAAAAGAGTAAGTCAGTCAAACGGTATCTGAGCAGTATGGTGAGGACGAATGAAGAGACATCTTAATACGCTGTTTGTCACTACACCGGGTGCATATCTTTCCAAGGAAGGTGAAACCGTCGTTGTCAAAGTTGAGCAAGAGGTTCGTTTGCGCGTGCCGGTCCATACAATCGGCGGTATTGTCTGCTTTGGCAATGTCGGCTGCAGCCCTTTTCTCATGGGGTTCTGTGCGGAGAATGGTGTTGCCATTAGTTTTCTTACCGAGTACGGCCGTTTCCTGGCCAAGGTGCAGGGCCCGGTATCAGGCAATGTGCTGCTTCGGCGGGAGCAGTATCGGCGAGCCGATAATCCCAATGCTTCAGCAGAAGTAACGAGAGTGATTCTTACGGGTAAGTTGGCAAACTGCCGCACTGTGCTTCAGCGCGCATTGCGTGATCACGGTAATAAGGTGGATTGCGAAGATCTTACGAGTGCATCGCAGCGGTTCAGCGAGGCCCTGAATCGTATCAAAACGGAGCCGGATCTCGATGTGTTGCGGGGCATTGAGGGAGATACTGCACACATATACTTCAGTGTGTTCAATCACCTGATTACATCGCAAAAAGAAGATTTTCTATTTGAAGGACGAAATCGTCGGCCGCCTTTGGACAATGTAAACTGCCTGCTTTCATTTCTTTATACATTGCTCATGCATGATGTTCGTTCAGCAGTCGAAGCAGTCGGATTGGATCCTGCAGTTGGCTTTCTTCACCGGGATCGGCCCGGCCGCTTTGGCCTGGCACTGGACTTGATGGAAGAACTGAGACCTTTCATTGCTGATCGGCTTACACTCTCGCTGATCAATCTCAAGCAGGTACAAAAGAAAGGATTCAAGAAGGCAGAGACTGGCGCCATAACAATGAGCGATGAAACACGAAAAGCAGTGCTGGTAGCCTACCAAAATAGGAAGCAGGAAGAGATCATGCATCCTTTTATTGAAGAAAAAATAACCATAGGTCTGCTCTTTCATATTCAGGCTATGCTTTTTGCGCGCTATCTTCGTGGCGATCTGGATGGGTATCCTCCTTTTATCTGGAAGTAGGAGAAGGTCATGCTGGTACTGATAACATATGATGTGGCGACGTCGAAACCTGGCGGAACCAAGCGCCTTCAACGGGTGGCCAAAGCCTGTGAAGACTATGGACAGCGAGTGCAGTTTTCAGTATTCGAATGTATTGTTGATCCTGCGCAGTGGACATTCCTTCGTGACCGATTGATCGAGGAGATCAATCAGGAGGAGGATAGCTTGCGGTTTTATTTTTTGGGAGCAAACTGGAGAAGACGGATTGAGCATATAGGGGCAAAAAAATCTTTTGATCAGGAAGGTCCATTGCTTGTCTGAAAGCAGAGCGCGAACCTGAAGTGCTCATGGTTTTTCTGGAAGATTCGCGACATGTCTAATATCTTGTTTTTGCAGTCTTTGTTGAAGGTGATGAGTTTAGCTCTAGTAAATTTATTGCGGATAAGAATTGCGTTCGCACAAATGTGAAAATTTCCCTTTTTATTTCAGGAAGATACAAGGAAATAGTCGCACCCCGTGCGGGTGCGTGGATTGAAACTTGAGTCGATTTTTGGTAAGTAGCCAAGCCGATCGTCGCACCCCGTGCGGGTGCGTGGATTGAAACGCCGCGTACTCATCCAGATC
>Ga0116144_10006499_pt1 | contig 10179 bp, 8 predicted proteins | sample AD_UKC035_MetaG_FD_89746 | JGI IMG/M metagenome (GOLD analysis project Ga0116144, IMG submission 89746) | Active sludge microbial communities of municipal wastewater-treating anaerobic digesters from USA - AD_UKC035_MetaG | ecosystem: Engineered > Bioreactor > Anaerobic > Digestate | place: USA...
AATCTTAAATGGCAATGACTTAAAAGCAAAAAAAGCATTATTTTCTTTTGACCAGACCGACAGCAATGAAGCCATAGCATTCAAGTTTAATTTGTGGTCTAGATATTTTTTCCCCCAGTATTTCACCAGTAAAGACGCACCTTTTCATAAGACAATAGACAGAAATAACATCAGAGCTTATCGGGGAGAGATTAAATCATTTACTGATATAGCATTTCGTGGAGCTAGTAAAACAGCTAGGACTAAACTATTCATCGGGTTCTGCCTATGTAATGACCTAGACCACTCTAGAGGATACATTAAGATATTATCATCAGATGGAACTAACTCAACCCAGATAGTCACTGACCTTTATAATATCCTAGTCAGTCCAAGAGTAGTCACCTTATACCCAGAGATATTTGAAAAGACTAATCAAAAGCGTGAGGAACGGATGAGTTCATTTACTACTTCTACTGGAGTTAAAGTAATTGCTGATACAGTAGGCACAGAACAGCGTGGTTCAATCCAAGAGGAAAAACGCCCTGACCTAATCTGGTTTGAAGATATTGAATCAAGAAAGACCCTAAGGAGTGCTAAGACCACTAAGGCTATCTGGGATAATATGGAAGAAGCTAGGACTGGTTTGTCAATCAATGGAGCTTGTATCTATACCTGTAACTATATCTCAGAGCTAGGTAATGTTCACAATCTAGTAATGAAGAAAGACGACAGAAACATAGTAGAGATAATCCCAATCATAACTGATAAAGGAGAGATAACCTGGCCAGATAGATACTCAAAGGCAGATATTGACCAGATGAAGATAGACGATGACGATTTTGAAGGTGAACGCCTTTGTAAACCTAGTGCCAGCAAAGATGTCTTGTTTGACCGAGAGAAGCTAGATGAACAGAAAGAAAAGCAACCAGTCAAAGAGATAGCTGGATTTAAGATTTATCACGAATACGACCCAAGTCATAGATACGGAAGTGGACACGATGTATCAGGTGGAGTAGGATTAGATAGTTCAACCTCGGTATTCATAGACTTTGATACAGTTCCAGCTCGTGTAGTCGGTGTCTGGGCTAATAACAACACTAAACCAGATGTCTTTGGTGATGAGATATTAAGAGAATCTGAATACTTTGGAAGTCCAATATGTGCTATTGAAAAGAACAACCACGGACACGCTACAATCGCCAGAGCTAAACAACTGGGAGTAAACCTATTCAAGACACCTTTAAGCGATACAAAGGTCTTAGAAGGCCAATCAACCGAGTATGGCTGGCACACTAACGCATTAACTAAGTCCAAGATGATATTTGCTCTAGTCAAAGCTTGTAATGATGGCTTGCTAGAACTGTCAGATTGTGGTATAATAAGAGAAGCAAAGGGATATACCCGAAATGATGTAATAGACAAAGAAGAAGACCCCAGATTAACTACCAGACACTTTGACCTTTTAATTGCTACTGCTATTGCTTGGCAAATGAAAGACTATGCCGAGGTATCAAGGGAAAACATAGAAATAGACTGGGAGAGTATAGAATCTAAACCAACTCATAAAAGCATTGGAATATGATAAATAAACAAACAATAGACAAGATAGCGGCTCAATCCATAAATGAGATTGATATAGCTAGAACTTATAAAAACGGAAAGGTCAAGAGTTGGCAATCCAACGAGTCAATGTATTACGGTGTTAAAGAAACCAGCGAAGACTCAAGGGCTAATATCTCTTTGGGTCGGATGCAAGAGTTCGTTCACACCTTACTGTCTAAGATTGATAATCCGTTAGTCTTTAAGTTTACTAAGCGTAAGCCATCACAACTAAGCAGAGTTGAATTGTTAAACTCTTTAAGGCGTTTTGATGCTGATAGAAACTTCTGGGACTTAAAAGATATTGTCGGTAAGAAGCAAGGTATTATTTATGGCCGTGCTGTTTATGCTTACTATGCCTCATCTGATGAAGGCTATCAGTCTAACCTAGAGAATGTAGATGTCTATGACTTCTTGATTGACCCAGCTTGTGGTGGTATTGATATTGAGAATGCTTTCTTTATGGGTCGCTGGGGAGTAGTCAAAACTATTAAACAACTAAAAGACGGAGTTAAGAGCAAGATTTACAACAAGGAAGCAGTATCAAGATTAATTGAAAGCGGTGGTAACTCAACAGAAGAAAACCAAGAAGAAACCAATAAGCGTAGTCGTTCCTATGACCAAGAAACTATTGGTGATAAAGAGAACAATAATCATAACAAGTTTAAGCTTTGGGAGTGGTTTACTACCTATGAAGGCGAGAGATACTATATCTTGATGGATAACTCAGGCCAATGGATTCGCTGTGAAAAGTTGTCTGATATGTTCTCTAATGATATGTGGCCTTTCTGGACTTGGGCTGCTTTCCCTGATTTGACCGAGTTCTGGACACCAAGCTATTGTGATTATGCTAGAGATTTATTCCTAGCCCAAGACGCTAGTATTGGTCAGATGTTAGACAACGCTGATGCTATCAATAAGCCAATGAGAGCTGTTGATGTCAGTGCTATAGACGATGTAACCAAACTTAAGTATCGCAAAGACGGAATTATTCCAGTAAAGAAAGGCGTTGATATTAACAGAGCCTATCAGACCATCATTACACCTTCCATTAATACCCCTATTCAGGTTTTTGAAATACTAGAGGGCATCCAAGAGAAAGCATCAGGCGTTACAGCCCAAGCTAAAGGAACTTCAGATGAGAAAGGCAAGGTTGGTATCTATCAAGGAAATGAGGCTGCTATGGCTGATAGGTTTGGACTATTAAATAAGTCATACTCCTTTGGCTATAAGAGATTTGCTAAACTATACGAGAACGGAGTTAAAGACCATTTAATTAAGAAGATTGCTATTGAGATACTTGGTCCTAATGGAGTAGAGGTTAAACAGATTAGCAAGCGTGATTTATATAAGAAAGGTGATGAATACGGAATAACTGTTGAGGCTTCTAATGCTGAGATGATGGCCAGTAAGCAAGATAGGAACGAGAAACTGGCTTTCTTGGCTTCAGAGGTCAATAACCCGATGATTAACAAAAAGAAGTCTTTTGAAATGAGAGCCTTAATATCAGGACTAAGTGAAGAAGATGTCAGACAGCTACTTGATACTAATTCTTATGGAAATGAGAAGTTAATGTCTGAAGCTGATAGAGATTTAGAGAGCTTATTGATGGGCGAGGTGATTGAAATCAATGACGCTGCCAATAATCAATACAAACAGAGAATGGTTGACTATCTGCGTGACCATAAAGAAGACATCAATGACAGACAATTCTTTGCTATTAGTGCCTATATTGATTCGCTAGAAGATGTTATATTTAGAAACGAAGCCCGTAAGCTAGTCAATGAACAATCCCAAGAGATGTTAAACCCAGAGTTAAACCCATTAAATAATAAATTAATTAATCAACCACAACCTGAGATGCCTCAGGCGGTTCAAACAAATGGCCAAATATAAACTAAACACTAAAGGAGAAATCGTTAAGACAGACTTTGAACAAGTCTATAACAAGGAAGATTATACTAATGCCGTTGCTAAAGGTGAGCAAGCTATTAAGGAACTAGAAGCCCAAAGAGGTGTCAATCTAGCCAAGTGTGAGAACATATCTCACTTTCACCCAGAGGTATTAGATGTATCAGAAGAATTACGCAATCACATCTGGCTATATCACGAGAACTTTGTCGCAGCTAGAGAACTAGAACGACAAATCAAAATGATTAAAAAGAACAGCAAAGATATTAAAGCCGAGATGAAAGAGATTGAACGACAAACAGAGGTAAAGTTTTAATATGTCAGAACAAATACAGCGATTACTAAAAATCAAAAATCTAACAGAAAGCGAGGGAGGGCAAGAATTGCTTTCTAACGCACAAAAAGACATTGATGGTATAATCTACCAGCTAACAGTTATTTATCCAACAGCGAGCCATTTAGAGCTAATTTCTGCCCTAGCTAAACTAGACTCACTAATGGAATTAAAGAACCAGTTAATAACTGCTGAAGAAAAGTATCAAGAAGCACTTGAAGAATCAAAAGGAAAATAATCGCTATTCTGCTCATCAATCTTGGTGGGCAGTAAGCGGAGATTATCCGTTTTACTAAGGCCAAAGTTATACGGCCAGCTTGGACTTCAAGCTTAATAAAAAGTTATATGGAAGAAAAAACCATTGCTCCTGAGGAGGAGTTGAAAGATACTGAGGTTGATGAGCCTGAAACTGAAGAGCCAGCTACTCCAACAGTTGAAGACATCATTGAACCAAAGAGAGCTGAGGAACAAGTCCCGTTAAAGACTTTCTTGGAAATCAAAAAAGAAAAGAAAGACCTAGAACGAGAGATTAAATACCTCAAATCTCAGGCACAGGATATGACTAAGTCAGAGATTAAATCTGATTTGCAGTCTATCGCTGATAAATATGATGTTGACCTTAATTTCTTATCGGAATTATCGTCAGTCATATACGCACAGGCCAAAGGTGATGCTGAAGAGGCAATTAAGCCTGTCTTGGAGAAAGAAGCTAAAGAACGAGTTGATAAAGCTCTAACCGAGAATATCAACAAAGCTCTTGAGGTTATGCCAGAATATGAAGGCGTAGTCAATAAAGATGTCTTAAAGTCATTAGCTAGACTCCCAGAGAATAAAAATAAGACCTTTCAGCAACTAATAGAGGAGACTTACAGTAAAACGGTCACTGGTAAGAGAACGATGGAAACATCTACTCCTCGTGGTGGCAAGGAATTAGTCTACGATGAAAGTAGAATTAATGACCCAGAGTATTTCTCAGAGGTAATGGCTAGTCCAGAACTTAAAAAGAAATACAATGATAGCCTTGTCGACCGCTTAAAATTATAGACCGATTTAATTTATTATGAGTTTAATTAATTTCCAAGAGCATTTTGATAACGCTTAACACTCATAGGCGCTATGGAACAACTAAGTTGACTCCATAGAAAAACGGCTTTAATTCGGTGGAAACCCAAATATGAATTTGGATAATACCGAGCCAGCAGGATAGATTACGAAAGGCTATCTGGGCGTGTGTGACGGTCAGGGGTGAATAAATATAATCCCCAATAATAAGCCGACAGAAGAAGTAATTTGTTTTTTTACAATATAATATTGATGTGATATAATTAATTATATTTTAAAACAAATATTATACCCTGTATGATATGACCTGAACAGCATATAAGCCGAAAGGTGAAATTGCTGAAGTGAGAAATAGAAAACTCACGATAACAAATTGTATGAAGAAATCTTTAATAAGGTTTTGGTAGGTAAATCAATTGCTAACTTGCGTTTTGAAAAGAAATTGAAATATGGTGAAAGTGTAGAACGCTTCGCCTATGATATTTCTGGTGTTCGTGTTCGTTCCACTGTCCGTGGCAATGCTTCTACTATTGATTCTATCTCTGATACCAGCGAATTGCTGACTATCAATTTGGAGAAAGAAGCTGTGTTCCACATTTCCGATGGTGAAGTGACCCAAGCTGGTCCTTTAAATCCTGGTGAGGTTATTGGTGGTCAGGTTGCTATTAAAGTAGCTACCGACTTAGATGCTCGCATCTTAGCCGAAACCAGAAACGCTGAATTTGATTTTGATACTGGTGATTTAACCACTGGCGTGTCAAATGGTACTCCTTTTGCTTTAGACGCTACCAATGTGCCTAAGGCTGTTGTTAGAATGCCTGCTAAATTACGAAGCAAGAACCAAACATTGACCAATCTTTGCTGGGTTATTGACTCTTATGGTGCTTCCGACATTGAACAGTATTTAATGGGTAAATCCATTGACTTGGCTGGTTATGTCTTTAAGAATGGCTATGCTGGCACTGTTCGCAATGCTGACTTAATTGTTTCAGAGAACTTGACTGGTGAAGCTGTCCTGACTGATAGTGGAACATTCGGCGATGGTGAAACCTTTACCATCAATGGTGTTACCTTTACTATGAAGACCGCCTTAAGCTCTGGTCCTGCTGTTGCTGGTGAAATCGTTATTGGTGCTAATTTGGCTGCTTCAATGACTAATATTGCTGCTGCTTTGAATGCTCCTGGCACTACCACTGCTACCTTTACTGCCTTGTCTGCTGCTGACCAGGAGACCATTGCTGACTTGAACATCACCGCTACCAAAACTGCTACCACTGTTACTATCGTGGCTGTTGGTTCTGGTCGCTTGACCTTGTCTGAAACTGGTGCTTCTACCTCTTGGAGCAGCAACTTCATTCACTCTTACTTTGGTAAGAAAGGTGCTATTGATGTTGTTGTTCAGGATATGAAGAAAGTTGATATGCGTCCTACTGCTGATAAGCGTGGAACTAATGTCTTCACTTCCTATCTAGCTGGTATCAAAACCTTTGCTGATGGTAAAAAGAAGTTTCTTGATGTCTTAATCAACGCCTAATTAATCGGTTTGTGGGGGTGGCAACACCCCCTATAGCCATAACTATAATGTTATGAAAACAGATAAAGATTTAGTGGGCATCCTGATTCAAGAGACCAATTCAGAGGGTTTAATTACCCTTTGTCAGTCACACGGTGCTTTTTTTACAACTGCTTCAAAATTCGCCCCAGGTTGTATTCTAACTAACAACGATGGTGTTGTTTATAGGAACTCTGGAACTGCTGCTGCTCCTGTATGGAGTGCTATTGAAAATAGTATTGTAAAAAGCTATATCCCGACTGCTAATGGAACTGGAACTGGACAAATTACTCCAGGAACTCAAATTGCTACAGTGACTTCAGCTAATGCTGACCACTGGGTGACCTTACCAGCTCCTGTTATTGGAACTTTGATTACCTTAGTATCAACTAACACAACTGGTTATGAAATCAGAACATCTGCTCCAGCTACTATCGGAATTAATGGTGGTGTTGGAGCTAATGCTGAGTCTGCTATCGCTGGTGCTGCTGGAACAATGGTTCAATTATTGTGCGTTTCTGCCACTAATTGGATTGCTTGGTCAAGAGTTGCCGCTGGCACTCTTTCAGTTGTTCAGGTTGCTGCTGCTTAAGAATTATATTCTTCTCTTGCCTCTCTATCTTAGGGAGGTAAGGATAAGAAAATAATAATATGGATGCACAAAAAATTATAACTAGATTCGAGCTGTATGTTGACGATGGCACTGAACTGTCAACATCAGAAGAGCTTGATTTATTGAATAAAATCTACCGTGAGGTCTGGACAGATAGACCCTGGGAGTTTTCTAAGAAGTCTTTTTCTGGTGTTATTAATGGGACTACGATTTCTCTGCCTACCGACTTTGCCTATGTTTGTGAAAACGCTAGGTATACTGATATTGCTCAGAATAACTATGTTCGTAATTCTGTCCCTAAGATTGTCTGGGTTGATAATAAGTATTATCGCTTGATTAATTGGTCAGATAGAAAGCAATATGAATCACAAGACGGAGTTTGCTGGATTGATTTATCTACTAATAAGCTAACCTTTCCAGTGTCGGTATCTGGAACTGTTGAATATGATTATGTTTTCTTCCCTGCTGACCTAGCTATTGATGATGAGCCATTGTTTCCTGCTATGTTTCACGATGTCCTATATCACGGTATGGCCTCAGATGATTATATGATACAGCAATTTGATAAAGCTAAGAGTTATGCTGCTGAAAATCGTAATAAATACAATGACTGGCTAGAAAAAATGGCAATGTGGAATATGAACCTAATTTGCAATTAATATGGATAGCACGATTGGAGCTTTCGTTAGCGGACAACATACAATCCTAGACAACGAGAATATCCCAAAGGATGCCTCGTCTGGTGGTTATAATTGGATTACCAAAGATGGTAAGATAATTTTAGCTGGTGGTCGTAGAGCTGTCGGTTCAGAAGGCACAGTTGGTAAGTGTCCTGTCTTGTGGTTTGGTTATAAAGTAAATGGAGATAAGGTCTTGTATCGCAAGATTACCTCTAAATTACAGTATTTCAATGGTTCTGACTGGGTTGATATTCAAACAGGACTAAGCGATGTTGACTATTCATTTCAAAACTACTCATCGCTAGCTGGGTCTTTTACAGTTTTTAATTCTACTGATGGTTTTTACAAGATAAACAACGCCCATCCAGATAGCCCTATAAGCCTCTACAACGCATCAAAAAACTTTCACGGTAAAATACTCATAGACAGCGGTAGAACGCTGCTATGGGACAGAAATGACGCAAATAAGCGTGATAGGACAGGACTCTATGGCTCGTATATTGATAGACAAGACTCAACTGTCTATACAGCTGTCACTGGTGAGTCTATCGGAGCTTCAGGCTCAACCACTTATACAGGGACTTTAGCCTTTAAGGCAGGCGGTGCTTCAAGAAACTGTTTTGCTATTACTTTTGCTGGAACTGTGGCCGCTGGTGCTGAAACCTTTACTGATAATTTAGACGGGACTTTAACTAGCTCAAGAGCTGGTGGAAGTGGAACAATAAATTATGCTACTGGTGATTATTCTGTTACTTTCTCGGCCATTACTACTGGAGCTGTTACTGCTGCCTATCAATGGGAAGATTCAACTAATAAAGGAATTGCTGACTTTACTAAATCGGCTACCAGATTACCTGGTGAAGGGTTTGTCTTTCCACAAGATGAAGGTGGCGACCCGATACTTAATGTAGTTATTGGACCAGATGGAGCTTATTACTCGTTAAAAGAGAAATCAGCTTATAGATTAAGCATTGATGCAGATGACAAGAACGCCACTAACAAGGTTTTCCGTAAAGACATTGGTATTCCAGCTTGGAGGGCTTGTGTTTCCACTGGTTCTGGCATTGTTTTCTTAAATACCGCTAACCCTAGCAAGCCTGAATTAACTATTTTACAAAACAACCCACTAGGAGATGCAGTTGAAAAGTATTCTATCATCTCACACTTTAAGTTCTCTGATTACGATTATACAGATTCATATTTTGATACCTACGAGAGATACTTGATGATATTCTGCAAGAAACTAGGCAACCCTAAAAACGATACAATTCTGTTTATTAATGTTGACGGGAAGTCAGTTGATGTTGTCAAATACAACGGATTGTGTTCTGCTAAAGATGGTGATAACCTATACATAGGCAGTCCTTTGACAGATAGTGTTTATCAGATACTAAATGGATTTGATGATGACGGACTAGCGATTGAGAACTATTGGGATGGCCGAGGTGAGATATTTCAGACCGAAAGCTTAAAGAAAGAGAAGAAACTACGGATTATGGGCTTAATTGACCCAGACCAAGCTATTCAAGTATGGATGGATACAGATGATAGTGGATTTGTTTTAGTCGGAACAATAGTCGGCTCTGGTTCGTATGTTGATTATTCTACATCACAGGCTATTGGGGTTAATTTCATTGGTCAATCACAATTAGGTGGAGATGATGTAGCCTCGGCTTATCAATACTTTTGTGAGATTAAGGTCAAAACACCAAAGTTTCGTAAGAGAATGATTAGATTTGTAGCTACAGGCATAGGATACGCTGATATAAATACCTTAATGGATAGAGATGTATTGATATTTGAAGATAGAATACCTAAGAAATACAGAAACAAGCAGAATGTATCATTAAGTGGTTTAATAACTAATTTAGATAACCCTCAATTTTAACAATATGGCAAAGATTATAGCCGATTTCAGAACATCATTAGCTACTAAGTTAGCTGTTGGTGGAACAAGTTTTACTTTACAAAGTGCTACTGACGATGACGGAGTAGCATTACCAGCTGGTAAGTATTATTTTACCTGTGATGGTGAAAACTCGCAGAAAGAACATTTCTACTGCGATTTAGCTGGTGCTAACGCTACCAATGTTCAGAGTGTTTCAAGACAAGGAGTAAAGACTAGCGGAGCAGTCAGAGAGCATCGTGTTGGTGCTACTATAACGATTACTGATTTTGCTCACATTAAAGACATAGCTGACTTCGTTGACCAATATGATGGAAAATGGATGGGTGCTGTTGCTAACTACGCTGCACTCTTGTTAATTGCAACACCTAGCGATGGTGAAGCTAGAGTTACATTAGACGATGGAAAGATTTATATTTATAATTTAGCAACTACTACTTGGATTCCACAAACTCCTGGATATACCAATGTCTATCAAGACCAGTTTCTAGGAACTGAATCAACTGGTGATGATAACAAGACTTTTACATTGTCATCTGG
>Ga0116144_10006502_pt1 | contig 10176 bp, 11 predicted proteins | sample AD_UKC035_MetaG_FD_89746 | JGI IMG/M metagenome (GOLD analysis project Ga0116144, IMG submission 89746) | Active sludge microbial communities of municipal wastewater-treating anaerobic digesters from USA - AD_UKC035_MetaG | ecosystem: Engineered > Bioreactor > Anaerobic > Digestate | place: USA...
CCGTGGTCGACATCACGAGCCTTCCCGTTCCGACCTTCTACCCGCTCGGCGTGGACACGACCTACCAACTCCAGGCGGCGGTGACGGACGCGGAACATGGCCCGGCTCAGCTGTCCTATGCCTGGCGGACCACGCTTTACCACAACACACACAACCATCCGGAACCGGTGGACGCGAACGTGAACACGTCCACGGTGATCAGCGGCGCAGGCTGTGGCAACGAGACATTCTACTACAAAGTGAGGCTGGATGTGACCGACGCGGCCGGCCTCACTGGATCGGACGAGCGGACCTTGCTACCACGCTGCTACGCCATCGCCCCACAGGCGGTGATCAACGCTGATGTGACAGCGGGCATCGGCCCCTTGTTGGTGAACCTCGATGGCAGTGACAGCTATGACCCGGGCACCGTCGTTGGCTACCACTGGGACTTCGGCGATGGGACCTTCAGCCAGGAGCCCGTGGTGTCGAAGCTGTTCACCGAACTGGGTACCTACCAGGTGACCCTGACCGTCACGGATGATGATGGTCTCACCGGTCAGACCACTAGGGTGATCACCGTCCTTTCCCTGGACCCACCACAGTGTGTGGGGGCGTCGGGATCGGTCCTTCGTCAGGTGTGGAACAGCGTGAGCGGTGGCACGGTGAACGACCTGTTGAGCAGCCCGAACTATCCGAACTCACCCTCATCGACGAGCTATCCGACCTCCCTTACGGTTCCGGCCAACATCGCCAACAACTACGGTCAGCGTATCCGTGGATACATCATTCCTCCGCAGAGCGGCAACTACACGTTCACGGTCACTGGTGATGACCAGACCGTGGTCTACCTCGGGCTTAACGCAGAGCCACAGTACAAGCGGTTGATCTGCCAAGTGCCAGGATGGTCCGGCCCAACGGAGTTCACGAAGTACCCGGAACAGACCAGTGCCACCATCGCGTTGCAGGCAGGTGTCTATTACTATGTGGAGATCCTGCACAAGGAAGGCAGTGGAGATGATCATGTGAGCCTGTACTGGCAAACCCCGACGAATTCGACCCGGACCATCGTCCCGGGCAGCGTGCTGGCACGGTGGCAGGATTGTCTTCCCAGTGTTCGTGTGCGCATGAACCTGCAGGGTCCTTGGAAAGAGACCACGGCCATGATGGCGGACGACCTGCGTCAGAACGGGTTGCTGCCTGCCGCGGAACCCTATGCTGCGTTGGGCTTCGATCTGGTGGGGAGCGGGGGAGAGACGTTGCCGACAAGCGCTTCCACGACCATGGGCAAGAACGCGGTCGTGGATTGGGTGCTGATCGAACTACGTAACAAGACCAACCCGGGCCTGGTGGTAGCCACCAAGAGTGCATTACTACAACGCGACGGCGACGTGGTGGGAGTGGATGGTTATCCACGGATACAGTTCAATGTCGCAGCGGCTGAGTACTTCGTGGCGGTAAGACATCGGAACCATCTGGGGGCCATGACATTCGCAGCGAAGGCCCTGGGGGCAAGCGAAGCAGTGGTGGACTTCACCCTTTCCTCGGAACCGACCCATGGCAGTGGTGCGCGCATGACACTGGCGAACGGCAAGCTCGCGCTGGTATCCGGGAACACGGTACGTGATGGCATGCTGATCTATACCGGAGCCGACAATGACAGGGACCCGATCCTTCAGGCGATCGGCGGTGTGGTGCCAACGAACACGGCGACGGGATACGATGTACGCGATGTCAACCTCGATGGTGTGATCAAGTACGCAGGGGCCTTCAATGACCGTGACCAGATCCTTCTGAACATCGGAGGGGTCATCCCCACCAATACGAGAAGCGAGCAGCTCCCCTAAGACTTTCGCGCCTCGAGGATCGTGCGTACATAAGCCGCTAAAGCCCTGCCCTTGGGCTCCATGCTGATGGCGTGGAGCACGGCCTTGGTGCGCTGATCCAATAACCGTGGTATATCCGGATCCCTTGTGCTCTTGAGCTGTTTGCGGCCGATGGTCATGGGGTTCGTCTTGGTCTAGCGAAACAAGCCCAGCTGATCCATCCACCGCGTACCTCGATCGGGGGGATCGTGGACCCATCCATCAACGATCCATGGTGAAGATCAATTCCCGTCCGGTCCACGCCTCACGAAGAGAACCTGGCGTCCGTACTCCCCGAAGGACCACCCTGTGCCGATCACGCCGTCGGGTAGCGCCATGATCCCGGATAGGCGGTCCTCGCGTCCAAGATCGAGGACACGCTCCCAAAGGAGCTCTCCACTTGCCGACACCTTCATGAGGACCGCGTCCGAGCCATAAGGCGTGCTTCGTTCACCGGCCAGGTAGATATCCGCGGCAGAGACCCTTTCCATTGCGAACAACCGTTGATCATAGAGCGTGTCGCCGAATGTCCGTGTCCAGGTCGTGTCCCCATCGTCATTGAGCCCGATCAAATAGGCCCGAAGGCTTCGACGTTGACTGCTTTGATCCAATGGGCCCACGGAATCGGTCCACCCCGCAACGACCCATTCGTTGTTTCCGGCATAGGCGATGGACCTACCCTTGTCCGTGGCCGTTCCACCGATGGACGTGGACCAGATCGGAGCTCCGGCCATATCCGCCTTGAAGAGGAGGACATCGTCATGCCCACCGAAGGTCATGGTCCTGCCCGTGAACAACAGGTGGTCCCCGTCCGTGGCGACAGCGTACAACTCCGCGTCGGTGGCCATGGGTTCCACATGGGACCAGATGGTATCACCGGCCGCATCGCATCGCACAGCGAACGGTTGGTGCAGGCCCGCCACCTCGGTCAACCCGCAGAACACGGCCCCGCCGTCAGGCAGCGCATGACCACCGAACAGTTGTTGCGATCCACTGAGCGCCACCGTGCGGGTCCATTGGATCGTTCCATCAGGGATCACCTTGGAGAATAGGATGTCGTGCTTCTCCACTCCCCCCATGAGCACGCTACCGATGATGAAAGCGCTGCCGTCCACGGCAGGCACGGTTGCTTGGATGAACGCGTTCCCCGTGATCGGCCAGGTGATCGCTCCAAGCGTACCGCCCGTTGCATTGGTGGTCTGCAAGACCGCGTTGAAACCCTCCAGCATGCTGTCATGGGTCCGGATGGCCACCCTGTATCCCTCAGGAGCCGGCCAGGCCCCGATGCCGTCCTGGGCACCCGGACCACCGAAGGTCTGCGTGAAGCTCTGAGCGTGACCTACAACGGTCATCACCATTGTCGCGCATCCGATGAATGCGAAACGGAACGCGGTGACGGGACGGGTGCGCATAGGGGTCATGCCGGGTAGCGGCTGCAAGTTCGTCAAGCCAGCTAGTTTCGCGCCGTGCGCGCGAAGAAGTCCATCCACCCCTTCCTGTTGACATGGGGGGTGTTCACCGTGATCCTGTTGCTCCTGGTGATGGGAACGGATCAATTGGAACTGCACAGGATCATGCATAGGTACACGGCCCGCTGGGCTGACCGGTTCTTCTCCGCGATCACGCACCTGGCGGACGGACTGGTACCCACGGCCCTTTCCATCGTACTGCTTTTAGCGGTGAACATGCGGGCATTCCTGATGATGGGGCTCAGCTGCGGACTTAGCGCCATTGCCGTGCAGATCCTGAAGCGTGTGATCGCGTATGACCGGCCGTACATGTATAAGGACCGACTCGGCGACCTGCCCTGGGTCGAGGGGTTGGAGTTGCATCACCACCTGAGCTTTCCGAGTGGCCATGCAACGGCGGCGTTCAGCATGTGTTGTGCCCTTGCGGTCCTCATCGACCGGCGGGTATGGAGCCTTGTTCTATGCCTGGGCGCCGTGCTGCTCGCCTACAGCAGGGTATACCTATCACAGCATTTCACAGAGGACATCCTGGCCGGGGCCGCCTTGGGAACACTTGTCGCCCTTGGGGTCCAGCAGTGGTTGGACCGCACCGCGATGAAGGACAAGGCCTGGCTCCAATGGCGGCCGTTCAGTTGAAATAATACCGCACTCCAAAACCGGCATCGAAGTTCAGGTAGGTTGCCGGGACAAGATCAAGGGTGGGCGCCACCTCCAGGAAGACGTCGACCGGAGCACCGTCGAAGATGTAGGCGAGTCCCACGGGGAATCGAATGCCAAGGGTCACACGAGACCCATCATGGTCGTAGTAGCGGCCTCGATCCCAGTAGCCACCTCTTCCCCACGCCCGCATCCGGAGGCCCGGGCCATAGTAGAGCGGAAGTCTACCAGAACTGACCGGGATCAGACCCATGTTGTGGAACAGCATGTCGGCATGCATATGCAGGTAGCCCGAATGCCAGGGTCCCCAGGCCAGCCCGAAATCGAATGCACGATCGCCACCTGTCCAGACCTTGCCACTTAGTCCGGTTGGGTCACCGATCATGATGCCCAGTCCGAATCCGCGGTCCTGAGCCTGGCTGGAAAGAAGGGAGCAGGTGAAAATGAGCGGTAGCAGGAGGTGGGGGCGCATGGGCACAAAGTTGGGGTGCGGAGGCGGTGCATATCGGGTGGCCTCATTCATGCTTTCAACGATCACCATGCCGATCGCGAAGGGTGGGTCCGAAAATGCTTGAAGCGCCCTGGGGCGCTTCAAGGATCCGCTCGATCCAGACTCTCCCTTCCGGACCGTGCTCGTCGACTTTGGGACGAACGAGGGTCGCGGGGGTCACAGTTCATGTGAAAATTCTTCCCGGTCCCTGGCCGGGCGGCTCATTCACCCGTGTAGGTGATCCGATAGATCCGATCGGCTGCATCATCGCTCACGAGCAAGCTGCCGTCCGGTGCGCCAAGGACATCCACCGGCCGACCGCTCTTTCGACCTCCCTGGAGCCAGCCTTCGGCGAAGACCTCCGTTGTCGCAGTGCCATCCTCCTGCGGAAAGGCCACTACCAGCCGGTACCCGATGGGTTCCGACCGGTTCCAGCTGCCATGCTCAGCAATGAACAACGCATTGTGGTAGCGCTTCGGGAAGGAAGTGCCGGTATAGAACCTACATCCCAATGGGGCGACATGTGGACCAAGCTTCGCGGAGGGTGGAACGAACTCCTCACATGCCCGACCCTCCCCGAACTCAGGATCCGGGATCGTCCCTGCGTGACAGAATGGATACCCGAAGTGCTCTCCGTCCTTGCTCGATCGGTTCAGTTCACAATCCGGGCTATCATCACCGAGCCAGTCCCGGCCATTGTCCGTGAACCAGAGCTCGTTCGTGATCGGATGCCAGTCAAAGCCGACCGAATTCCGGACACCGTGCGCAACGATGTGGAGATCGCCACCGTCCGGCTTCAAGCGTGTGATGGTCGCGAAGAGGCTGTCCTCACTCAGGCAGATGTTGCATGGCGCCCCCACGGGCACGTACAGATCACCATCCGGTCCGAAGGCGATGAACTTCCAGCCATGATGGGTCTCCGAAGGGAAGCGGTCGATGACCACCACGGGTTCCGGAGGGTCTGCGAGGTGAGCTTCGATCCCTGGCAGCTTCATGATCCGATCCACCGCGCTCACGTACAGGTCTCCATTCCTGAAAGTGACACCGACGGGCATCTTCAAACCCCGTGCGACCACGAACCGCTCATCCGCCCTGCCATCCCCATCCTTGTCGCGCAGGGCATGCACCACGCCTTCATCCCGTGTTCCTACGAAGAGCGTTCCTTCATCGCCCCAACACATCGCCCGGGCATTGGTCACATCCTCGGCGAACACCTCAATGACGAAACCCTTGGGCAGAACGATGTGATCAAGGCCCTGGTCGGTGACCCGCATCGGAGGCACACATACCGCACCAGTAAGGCAGAGTAGGAGAGGGATGGGAAGGAGTCGCCTGGCGCGGATCATTCACCAGTCCATCAAGCCTTCGGTTCGAGGACCAACTTGTCCAAGTACTGCTTGCGCAAGGCTCCGCTGCTCGCGAAGAACCACTCCTTCAGGCCATAGTGGTAGCCCCGACGGAGACCCGTACGATGCGTGCCAAGCACAGCACGAGGCCCGCTCAGTTTCTGCAGCACACGCGTCACCTTCACCGAGATCTCATCGATCGTCATCCGCTTGGCGTGCGTCTTGGCCCACGCCCGTGCGCGTTCCATGATCACTTCCTTCGGGAGCAGACCTTCCTTCTTGATCGCCTCCACGACCATCAGGTCCCAGGGGCTCAAGCGGTACCCGCCTGCGCGTGCATTCTTCTTCCGGCCCCGTTTCCGGACCACTTTCGCGCTCCCTTCCTTACCGTCCTGGACCTTTGGTGGTCTTCCCGGCCCCCGCTTGACCGCCGTTTCCGGTGTGGCCTTTGCAGCTTTGGCCCGAAGCGTCTTCAATTCACCAATGGCTTCGCGCACTTTGTTCAATTGGAACATCAGTCGTTTCCGTTCCGATCGATATTGGTTCAGCAGGAGATCGATGTTCTTTTCGCCGAGTCTTTCCGTTGCCATTCTTCGTATTGGGGTTTGAGCATATGGTGGCAGCAACGATACTGCCGGCGCAAAGTAAGGCCGGTTGCACCGGAGAAGGTCACACCAACTTCACGATGGGGTCGGATCCACGGGAAAGGAATCGGCCGATGGGGTGCCCCGATGTCCCGCTATCAGCCAGCGTTCTGATCAATTGGTTTGATCCGGCGGGATCACAGGCTATCAACAATCCACCACTTGTTTGTGGATCGGCAAGGATGAACATACGCTCCATGTCGTTCGCTCCTTCGATTCTGTTCGCCTGGTTCTTCCAATTGCGTAATGCCCCGTCCGGGTAACAACCTTGGGAGATCAGGGTCTGAACCCCAGGGAGGACCGGGAGCGCACCGAACTCCACTTCGACCGCAAGATCCGTCCCGCACATTTCCAGCAGATGTCCGGCAAGCCCGAAACCCGTCACGTCCGTCATGGCATGCACGCCCTCCAGGCCAGCCAATGTGGTACCGACCCTGTTCAAGCGGGCCATGGTCTCCTGAAGCACATGGATCTGTTGCTCGGGGAGGATACCCCGCTTCAAAGCAGTGCCAAGGATCCCGGTCCCGAGGGCTTTGGTGAGGAACAGTAGATCCCCTGGTTGAGCGGTATTGTTCCGCTTCACCAGGGACTCCTGAACCTCTCCGGTCACGGCCAATCCGAAGAAAGGCTCAGGAGCATCGATGCTGTGTCCGCCGGCCAGGGCCATTCCTGCCTCGGTACAGGTCGTGCGGGCACCATCCAGGACCCGACGTGCGAGCTCCGGTCCCAGCCGTTCGACCGGCCAGCCGAGTATGGCCACGGCCATCAGGGGTCGGCCACCCATGGCGTAGATATCGCTCAGTGCGTTCGCGGCGGCGATCCGTCCGAAGTCGAATGGATCGTCCACAATAGGTGAGAAGAAGTCGGTCGTGCTGATGATGCATCGTCCGTCCCCCATGCTGTATACGGCTGCGTCGTCCCGTGTTCCATATCCGACGAGCAGGGCGGGGTCCACCAGGTTCTCAACTTCGCCATGCAGGATGACCTCCAGCACGGCGGGTGCGATCTTGCAACCGCACCCGGCGCCATGGCTGTAACTGGTGAGTCGGATCGGCTCGGTCGATGCGTTCGTCATGCGTTGTGTATCAGGAAGGCCGCGATGCCGGCGGGATCCGGGTGCGGAGGTGAAAGTTGGACGACCTGTTGTTGGTCGCGCTGGGAGACCCCGTGCAGATAGGAGCGGTCGTAGTAGCCGAGCGCAATGAGGACCACCTCCTTGAGGTCATTGTTCTCCAGCGCTCCCAAAGCCCGCTTGCAATGTTGCGGTCCTAGGCGCCGACCGATGCGTTTGATCGCTTCAGCGAGATCCTCTGCAGGAAATGAACCGTACTCCGCAAGCAACCGGCCCGCACGTACATCGATAGGGATCCTGATGAAGAACAGTCGTGCGGCACGCATCTGGTCGTAGAACGGACGTGGCAGGTTGACCCGGCCGATCATCGCACTCTCATCCTCGACCCAGATCGTTCGTTCCCGGTCCATTGCACGGATCCGGGTCCACAACAGGTTCTCGAAATGCTCCGTGGTAGGCTGCGAGGGCGCACCCAAGCCCCCGAAACTTGAGCCTTTATGGCACGCCAAGGCCTCCAGGTCGATGACCTGTTCTCCCAATTCCTCCAACCGGTGAAGTGTCTCGGTCTTGCCCGTGCCGGTGAATCCTCCAAGGACCTTCAATCGAAGGGCCACACCGAGATCGTGCAACAGGTGGTTCCGGAAACCCTTGTATCCCCGCTGCAGCGTGAAGACCTCCTTGAAGCCTGCCTTATCCAGCAGCCAGCCAATGCTTCCACTGCGCTCACCTCCACGCCAGCAATGCACCCGGACGCCACCATCGGGAGCGATACGCCTCGCCTCTTCGACGATCCCGGCCAGGTTGGGGCCAACGATCCGCAGGCCTTCGATCAGGGCGGGATCGCGCCCCTGCTGATGGTAGATCGTCCCTACCATCGCGCGTTCCTCATTGGAGAACAATGGGAGATTGAAAGCCCCAGGGATATGACCTCGCTGGAATTCCGCCGGGCTGCGCACGTCGATGATGGGCGTAGCCAAAGCCAGCCACTCCTCGACGGGCAAAGCACGCAACATGACTCTGCGTATCCGGTCCTTCGACTACCCGAGCTGTGCGCTCAATGTGATCGGCACGGACTTCAAGAGTTGACTGATCGGACAGTTGGTCTTCGCTTCCTCGGCACAAGCCTGGAACTTGTCCGCTGTGATATCAGGGACGTTTCCGTTGAGGTCCAGGTGGATCCCAGTAACTCCCATGCCATCACCCACCTTGCCCATCTTCACATTCGCGGTACATTCGAGCCTCTCCGCAGTGAATCCTGCGGCGATCAGGACGAAGCTCAGTTTCATAGTGAAGCAGCTCGCATGGGCCGCCGCGATCAGTTCTTCCGGGTTGGTTCCCGCCTTGCCATCCTCACTTTCGAACCGTGTGTGAAAGGAATGCGGGACTCCATCGAGAACACCGCTCGTGGTGGTGATGGTACCTGAGCCTCCTTTTCCGCTACCCTTCCAGTTCGCTGTTGCGCTCCTATTCATGGTCTTCGCTATTGGTCGAATGCCAAAGGTAGCCGATACCGGGCCGCAGGTTCAGGACTGCGGCGGGACCGGTACGATGAAGAGTGGCCACCGGTGGGCCTTCAGAAGGTCTTCGCTCACGCTACCATCGATGATACGTGCAAGGCCTCGACGACCATGACTACCCAGTACGATCAGGTGAGCTCCGAATGACTCGGCCTCCGCCATGAGCGTTTCCACGATCGGCCCCATCACCAGCCGGTGATCGACCTCGGAACCCAACGCCGATAGTTCCTCCCGCCTTCTTAATAGTTCAGCATGCTCATGCTTCAACTCATCGGCGCGCGCATCCCGGATATATTGAGGGCCGACCTCATAGCCGACGAAATCGGGTGGGGGAGCGGCCACATGGACCAGCCGTAGTTTGACCTCACGCTGTGCGGCAATGAAGCGCACCTGCTCCAATACCTGCGTGTCCGAATCCGAGATGTCCAGTGCAATGAGGATGTTGTGCATGCCTAAAGCTAAGCAGGCTCCCCAGGGAAATGTGCGGTTCAGGATGGTATTTAACCAAAAGGTTTAATACATTTGTCCCGTTCTCCAGACTATGGACCGCCTCTCGCTCACCTTCTCCGCCCTTGCCGACCCCACGCGCAGGGCCATACTGGCGCGGCTTTCCAGTGGCCCGGCCTCGGTGAACGAGCTCGCGGCTCCTTTCAGCATGAGCCTGCCTGCGGTGAGCAAGCACCTCAAAGTGCTGGAGAAGGCGCAGCTGATCACGCGCGGCAAAGAAGCGCAATGGCGGCCGTGCGCGATCAAGGCCCAGCCGCTGAAGGAAGCCACGGACTGGATGGAGCAGTATCGCCAGTTCTGGGAAGAACGATTCGACCGGCTGGAGGAATATCTGAAAGAACTGCAGGCGCAGGAGAAGTCAGCCACCCCGAAGACCGCAAAGGCAAAGAAGCATGGAAGCAACAGGTAAAGCCGTGGATGGTGTCCTCGGTGACCGAGAAATCGTCATCTCGCGCCTCATCGCTGCGCCACGTGAGCGTGTGTGGAAGGCCTTCACCACGGCCGAGGCCTTGGCGCATTGGTGGGGGCCGACCGGATTCACCATCACCACGAGATCCTTCGACTTCCGGGTCGGCGGCGATTGGGTGTTCATCATGCATGGTCCGGACGGGCACGATTACCCGAACTGGA
>Ga0116144_10006504_pt1 | contig 10174 bp, 15 predicted proteins | sample AD_UKC035_MetaG_FD_89746 | JGI IMG/M metagenome (GOLD analysis project Ga0116144, IMG submission 89746) | Active sludge microbial communities of municipal wastewater-treating anaerobic digesters from USA - AD_UKC035_MetaG | ecosystem: Engineered > Bioreactor > Anaerobic > Digestate | place: USA...
CCTTCTGCGGCGCGGGCACGACGCTGGCCGAGGCGGTGCGCCTCGGCCGCTGGGGGGTGGGGGTAGATGACGATGCGGTGGCGGTGGAAACGGCCGTTACCTGGCTGGCCCAGCTCACCGGCGAGCCAGACCCAGCGACGTGGGCGCTGGGGTGGGGTGGGAGAGTATCGTATAGTCACAAACCAGAATCGGCACCGCAGTACCAAAACCTGTAGGTTTTTGTAGGTAAATCGCCATGGAACAGGCAGAAACGGACGCAAAACCCACCACGGAACAAACGGCCGAAGCCGCTCGCCGCATCGAAGTCGAGGATGCGCTGAGCGTTATCTCAACCCTCAGCGGTTTGCAGCGCCGGTTCCTGGTTGAGTATTTGTCGGCCGAGAAGCCCAACGCCACGGCCGCTGCCGAACGGGTGGGGTATAAAACCCCCAACAAGCAGGGGCCGCGCCTGCTGCAAAACCCTAAAATCCGCGCCGCCATTGACGAATATTTCCACGCATACGAAATGAGCGCCCGCGAGGTGATCGCCAGGCTGTCGGACCAGGCGCGCGGCTCGCTGGGGGATTTCCTTGACATAGGCAGCGACTACGAGCCGACGCTGAACCTGGGCAAGGCCAGGCGTGAGGGGAAGCTGCACCTGTTGAAAAAATTCAAACAGAAAAAAGTTACCTATGTCAACAAGGATGACGAAGAGACCGTCACCGAATGGATCGAGGTCGAGCTGCATGACCCGCAGGCGGCCCTGGTCCACGTCGGCCGTTATCATGGCCTTTTCACGGATAAAACCGACATCACCAGCGGCGGCGAGGTGATCAAGCCCAATATTTATCTGCCCGACAACGGCCGTACCAGCGAGGCCGACGATGCGTGATATAGCACCGCAGCCAGGACCGCAGGAAGCGTTTCTCGCCTCATCGGCCGACGTCGTGTTCTTTGGCGGCGCAGCCGGGGGCGGGAAAACATACGCCCTACTCATGGAGCCGCTGCGCCACATCATGTCCACCAAAGGTTTTGGCGCTGTTTTTTTTCGGCGCGAATCACCGCAAATCACCACCGAAGGCGGGCCATGGGATACGGCCGTTGCGCTGTACACACCGCTGGGGGCTAAAAACAGGCAGTCGCCTAACCTGGATTTTAAGTTTCCCCCATTCAACAACACCATCTCTTTTTCCCACATGCAGCACGAAAAGAGCAAAGAGAACTGGCTAGGCGCACAGATCCCGCTGCAACTTTTCGACCAGTTGGAGACTTTTACCCGGTCGCAAATCCTGTATATGTTCAGCCGCTCCCGGTCTACCTGCGGCGTCGCGCCTTATATCCGTGGCAGCTACAACCCCGTGCCGGCCGACGATGAGGTCGGCGGCTGGCTGCATGAGTTTGTCGGTTGGTACCTGGATGAAAACGGCGAATACCCCGATCTCTCCAAGGCGGGCGTCATTCGCTGGTTTGTCAACGTGCGCGACCGTCTGCACTGGTATGACAGCAAAGCGGCCGCGCTGTCCGATTGGCCAGACATCCCGCCGCTGTCGTTTACGTTCATCCCCTCGTTTGTCGAGGATAACCAAATTTTACTCAAGGCCGATCCAACCTACCTGGCCAAGCTGCATGGCCTGAACCTGGTCGAGCAAGAGCGACTGCTGCGCGGCAATCACAAGATACGGCCGGAAGCGGGCAAGGTCATCAATCGGGCCTGGTTCCCAATCCTGGACCAGGCACCCAAACTCAGGACAGTAATGCGCTTCTGGGACTTTGCCGCCAGCGAGAAAAAGCGCAAGCTCGGCGCGGCAACGGCTTCAGTCAAGATGTGTATCGATACAGACGGCCGTTTCGGTATTTTGGACATGACCGAAGACTGGATCGGACCGGCTTACGTAGATGATCATGCCGTAACCATTGCCCGACAGGACGGCCGTGCCGTCCGGCAGCGCTGGGAAGAGGAAGGCGGTAGCAGTGGCAAGCGCACATCGGCGGCCCTGGCCAAGAAGATGGCCGGGCTAGACTGCGGCGGCGTGCGGCCTACTGGCGACAAGCTGGAGCGTTTAAGGCCGTTTGCTTCCCAGGTGCAGGCGGGTAATGTCTGGTTGCTGCGCGCCGATTGGAATGATCGCTTTTTATCCATCATGCACAACACGCCAGACGGCCTGTGGGACGTGCGTGATTGTTGCAGCGGCAGTTTTACCGAACTCACCAGATTCACCCCCCAACGGCCGCCGCAATCCACTAGCCTGATTATGACTGGCTAAAGAGGTGATTTATGTTTGTTGATAAATGGACCGCCAAAGAAGCGGCCGAGGCCGTGCCTGATAAAAGCGAGGCGTGGATACGGGCCAATCTCGCCTTTGCTACCGGCGACCACTGGCAGCGGGGCGTGGCCTGGATTGGCCCCATGCTGGCCGATGGCAGCGAGGGGTACACAACAATGCTGGACAATGTGGAGCGCACCTTTGTGCCACAAAACGCCATTGGCGAGATTGTGGACCGGCACGTGGCCGGGGTCATTGGTGAGAATCCACAAAAGCATTTGGAGCTAAAACGGCCGTTGCCCCCAGACGCCGAACCAACCCCCGACGAGGCCACTCTGCTGGCCGAGGCCGGGGCGCTGCTGTCGGACTGGTGGGGCAGCCAGCAGGGCGTGGTCACGCGCAACGGCCGTATCAGCCGAACCTCACCCCATGAAGTCTTCCAGGAAGCTGCCCGGGCTATGCTGCTCACCAGGCGCGGCCCGTTGCGCCTGGTCATTCCCGCCCGGCTGCTCACCGTCACCGAAGACGGCCGTTCACAGATTGACATCACTGGTCAGGGCATTGCCGACGTGCTGGCCAAAATCCATTTGCAGCACCCCAGCCCAACGCAGGCGACGGTAGCCACGGACCCCGATTCAATGGACCAGGCCGGGGTCTACACGTACCAAACAGAGGAAAAGCAAGCCGCCGCCGAAATTTGCTTTGTGGACGAAACCGGCAAAACCGTGATCCGGCTGGTGAAGGCGGATGTGACCCAGGCGGTAGATTACGCGCTGGCTCTGGACGGCCGTCTGACGATGCACGAAATGGAACGGCCGCTTTTCATCGACGAAACCAAGCGCCGCCTGCAAAAGTCGCTCAACCTGGCGCGTACCAGCGAGAGCCGCAACATCGTTGACGGTGGTTTCCTGGAGCGCCTTTATTTCAACACGCAAATGCCCGGCACCTGGTCAGATGACAGCAGCGCGGCGGGTGGGCAGACGTTCACCCCGAGCAAAATCAACCTGGGGCCGAGCACGGCTAATTTCCTTCATGGCATTCCCATCTACGATGCCAACGGCCAGATCACCGGTTACACCACGCCGTCGGCCGTTTTCCGCGAGCCGACCCCGGCTGATGTTTTTGTTGACACGGCCGCTGACCTGTACACCGCCCTGCTGCATGAGGCCAATCAGCTGCACGTGCTGGCCCAAAGCGGCAACCAGGGTAACAGCGGCGAATTCATCGTGCAGGCCCGCGCCGATTTCGAGACTTCCTTGCGGCAATCAAAGGCGGCGATTGACGCGGCCCTGACCTGGTGTTTTGGCGCGGTCCTGTCCCTGGCGGCGGCCGTTGCCGGACAGCCCGGCCGTTTCGATGCGCTCAAAATCAGCGGCACGGCCGTCATCAACAGCGGCCCGCTGTCCATTGGCGAGCGTGAGGCGATCATTTCCGCTTACGACAAAAACCTCATCAGCCAGGAAACGGCCGTTCGGATGTTGGGGGTGGAAAACGTCAGCGCCGAGCTGGAGCGCATCGAAGGCGAGGTGGCCCAGAAGCTCAGCCGGTTGAAGACCCAGGCTGAAATCATGGAAATCTTGGGCCGGGCGGCCGTGGCCCTGCCTGCGGCCGTGCAGACGGTGCAGGATGGCGAAATTAGCGACGCAACAATTCGGGGTGATTTTGTGCCCGATGGGGAGAATTAATGCCCGCGATTAACTGGACGGCCGAGGAGCTGGCCGCCCTGGCAACCGTCACCCCGGCTGAGCTGCAAGAGGTTTTGGCCCTGTGGCGGCAGTATGCGCCGCGCCAGGCGCGCGAAGCGCTGGCCACGGCGGCAGGCACCCCCGTACCCCGCGCCGTGTTGGACCCAACGTTTACGGCCGTATCCCGCGAGGCAGCGGCCCTGGCCACCAGTGTACAAACCGGCGCGGCCGATGTGGGTTATTACCAGCTGCAAATGGCTGACCTGGTGCGCTTCACGCACCTGGCCGGTGCCGGGGCGGCTGTGGGTGGGTTACAGGCGCTTACGCTGGCCGACGTGGCCCTGGTGGAATTGGCGCGTCAGCTGCAATTGGGCTACCTGCTGCAACTGGCGCAAGGGCTGGCCAGCGGGGAAATATTGACCGACGGCCGTTTCCTGCGCCGGTCACAGATGTACATTGACGCGGGCCGGGGCACATACTACGACGTGGCTGAGCAGGGCTTTACCCGACTGGGTTTTGACCGGGTACGCAGCGTGCGCAGTGCCCGCGACAGCTGCCGCCAGTGTATTGATCTGGACGGCCGCGAATTTGAAATTGGCGACCCGGCCTATGTCAAGCCCGGCCGCCGCATTTGCCTGTCTAGCTGCTTGTGCTACGAGGAGTACATCATCAGCGGCACGGGCGAGAGGAGATTGTTGTGAAAAAGAGCAAGCGGGTAGCGACGGCCGTTTCCGTCGATTTGTCCAAAATGATGGCTGAGTATGACCGTATGCTGGATTGCCAGCTGCGCTACGATCCGGCTTACCTTGAGGAGCTGATCGAAATCAGTGGCCAGCGGCTGGGTCAGTGGTCGGTTACCATTCCCCAGCCGGAATGTGCAGCTTGTGGCGGCACGGCCGTACAGGTTGAGTGCCCGGAATGCGCGACGGCTCCACGCGACGACTGCCCGCTGTGCGATGGGCGCGGCCGTTTCTGGACTTGCCACACGTGCGAGGAGGAGGGGCTATGAGTGACTTACCGGCCGTCATCCGCATTGGCGGCACTGATTACACCGTCATCGAGCGCAAGGATTTGCGCGACGGCAATACGGGCTTAAACGGCCAAATTATTTACAACGACGCCGAGATTCGCATCGAGGACGACATGATGCCCCATGTTAAATGGGTAACTGCGTGGCATGAGGTGCTGCACGGTTTACTGGAGCACGCGGGCATGGGTGACCACAAAGAAGAGCTAATTTTGGCCCTGGGTTACGGCGTGACCCAGGCGCTGCGCGATAATCCGTGGCTAAGGCAGCCGCCGGGCGAGAATGTTGTAACAGGCGATTACGGGCCAATAAGGGTGAGTCATGAATAAACGGCCGATCCTCCTCATCAACGGCCGTTGGACTCGGCTCGATGAAATCATCTCTATGACCACCAGGGTCGCGGCCGATCCCACCATTCCAGCCACGGCCAATCTGACTTACGTGCGCAAGGGACGGCCGTACATGGTTTATCGGGTGACCGTCTGCATCGAAACGACCAACCGGCGCAGCGGCCGTCAAGTTATTTCGCTGCTAAATCAAGAGGTTGCCGCGCATGAGTGAACCCCTACCCGCCTACACCACCACCAGCGGCCGCAGCGGCAAAACCAAACCGCTGTTCACCCGTCCGCCCGCCGACCTGACCACCAAAGCGGTGAAGTTGGCGCGCCGGGTGCAGCAGGTGGCCACCGGGCCGGGCGAGTACCAGTTCACCTTGATCGTCCACGAAGACGGCCGTTGGCAGCTGAAACCGCCGCCGCCGCTGGAGGAGTTGGGGCAGTAACGGCCGAATTATGAGAGAGCCAACGGCCGTAAATTGACATTGTAAGAATTCGGTTATATCCTGTATACATAACGACATAGAGCGGCCCCGGCCACCACACCGGGGCGGCGCGTCAGGAACGTAAGCAATTTTGCAGACACACGGCGCTGAGAACAGAAAGGTTCTGTTCTCAGCGCCGTTTTTGTTTTTCCGGCAAGGTGCCACCCCCAGGCGCTAAGGTAGCGCAGGAGAAAATCATTATGTTATTTGCTCACAAATCTACTCGTTTCCCTTACCCGATGGCCCCCGATGGTGGCGAGGGTGGTGGTGGCCAGGATGCTCCGAATAACGGCGGCCAGGATAACCCCACCGCGCCCGGCGGACATTTGGACCCGGAGCGACTGAAGGCAAAGCACGGCAATGCGGAGGCCGCATTGCGAGCGCTGGCTTTTAAGTTGGATGACGTAGAGCGCGACAATGCCAGGCAGCGACAGGAGATTGCCGGCCTCAAGGGCAAGGTGCCCGGCGAAGGCACGGTTGTTCTCACCGGCGAACAAGCGGCCGTGTGGCAGGCGTACCAGGAATTGGGCAAGCCCGATGAAATCAAGGCTACCAAAACAGGCTACGCCCAGCTCCAGCGCGACAGGCTCTTCCAGGAAGCGGCCGCGGCGCATGGCTATAAAGCGGCCGTTTTGGGGCAGCTACCCGGCATTGACGGGTATCAGATCGAGGTACGTGAGCAGGAAAAAGACGGCAAGAAGGTCAAGGTGGCCATTGCCAAGAGCGGGGAGGGCCAGGAACGGCCGTTGCCCGAATTGTTACAGGAGAAGTGGGCGGATTTTACGCCCGCGCTCATTGAAAAACCGGCCACGGCGTCAGGGACGCCATGGCCTAAGCAAAACGTGGGCGGCCAGGGTGCCGACCCTAATCCCATTAAAGCGACTCTGGACAAGCGGTATCCGCAGCCGGAGAGCAAAAGTTAGGAGCTAAAAATGGCACAAATGACTGTACAAGACAATCAGCTGACGGCCGCGGCCTGGGCTGGTGACTTCCTTAATCGGGAGCACCTGGTACCGGGCGGGGCCAAAGTGCTGGCCAGCGCGTTTCTCAAAACAGACGCCGTGATTGTGACCGTTGGCGCAGCCGGAGCGGCCGTAGACGCCACCACTGTACCGGTTGACACGCTAAGCGGCGCAATCCCCAGCGGCACCGTGCTGGATTTCGGCGGTGACAAGTTTGCCACCCTGACGGCCGCGGCGGCCGCAGGCGCTACCTCGCTCACTGTCCGCGCCCTGGTAACGGAGCTGGTGGACAACGACGCTGCCACCTACCCGGGCGTGGCCAAAAAGGTCATTCCGGCAGGCACGCTGCTGGGCCGGACCTTTGCCGAGCGCGCCAGCGGCACGGCCTTTGGGCCGTGGGCCACGTCTGATGACGAATGCTTCATCGTCGCCTTTGACGTGACGGACGCCGACGCCAACAACGACGTCGAACTGTACCGGCCCGGTTCCATCGTCAAAGAAAACCTGTTGCCAAACTTTGCCACTTTGTCGGCCAATGCGTTAGCCGCCCTGCGTGCGGCTTACGTCACAACCCGGGGGGTAAGCTAACATGGACCTTTTCACCCTACTTCAACAGTTCCGCGATTCTGACGGCTTCACGCAGATCGCCATGAATCCAGCCGCACAGTTCGGCCGTCGTGCCCGGCGCTATTTGGGCGCCGAGCTGCTGCCCGAGCGGCTGGTGAATGAAAACGCCTACCGTGAGGACAGCATCAAGTACCGCACGGTGTTGGCCAATGCAGGCACGCGCTACAGCCCGTCCCAGAAAAAAGACGGTGACATCGTCGGGTCTATGCTGGTCGAGCTGGGTAATTCCGACATTGCCCGCGAGTTCAGCGGCCGTCAGTACGACGCCCTGCTGCGCCTTCTGCAAAACAATGCCAGCATGGACGCGATGGCCAGCATCACTAACTGGCTGGACACGGCCGTTAATCTGGCCCTCCTGGAGCACAACGAAAAGAACCGCTGGGAAGCGATTGTCTCGGCTCAGGTTGCCCTCACCGGCGACAACGGTTTCAGCGAAACGATCTCCTACCCCAACCCCTCAGGCCACCGCGCCGCCCAAAGCGCCGCCTGGTCCACGGACAGCACCGACATTTTTGCCGACATTCACACTATGGCCGATTTGCTGGCCAGCAAGGGCTATACCGTCAACCGCATTATCACCAGCCGAACCGTGCTGGCGATCATGGCCGGGAACAACACGGTTAAAACCCGCGTGGGCGTGAGTGTGGTCAATGCCTCGGGGCAAATCACCAGCGCTGCCGGGCGGGCTACCCAGGCCGCTATCAACGGCGCGCTGCAAGCCGACGGCTTGCCGCCCGTCGAACTCTACGACCTGCAATACCGCACACAGACCGGTACCGGCTACTTCCTGCCGCGCACCGTCTTTGTGATGGTGGCCACCACTGGCCAGGACGAAGAGATCGACATGGGTGACAGCGAGCAGGTTGTGATGACCGACACGCTGGGTTATACGGCCGTCGGTCGCGCCGTTGGACAGTCTGGCCCCGGCCGTGTCCTTCAGGCCATGCCCAAGATGGACAAGCCGCCGCGCATCGAGGCTGAGGGCTGGCAAACTTCTCTGCCGGTCATCACCGAACCGGAAGCCATCGGCGTTATCACCGGCATTAGCTAAGGGGCGACCATGTACGACATAGGCACAACCGCCAGGATTGTCGACGGGAAAATTATCCTACTTAGCGGTGACGAGGTTCGCGCGCAAACACCGCCCAAGGCAGAAACGGCCGTACCTCGCGTCGTTTCTGCTCGGGAGGTGACCAACGCCAGTGGTGTGCCCCACCTGGTAGACGTCCTGGAGATCGCCGGGTTCGTGACGGCGATCTCCATCCGCGATGCCAGCGATGCGGAGCTGACGGCTGTTTCTGGTATTGGCAAGGCTACGGCCGTCAAGCTGAAAACAGCCGCGGCTAACCTGCTGGCCGAGGAGCTGCCCGAATAATGCCAGTACCCACCGCTTACACCGAACAATCCCTGATGAATTACATGCACGAGGCACTGAGCGGTGTCGGCGATGTGTTGGGCTTCACCCCGCCGCATGCCTACAACGAGGCGTTTAACGAGGTCATGCTGGTGTACGGGGCGAGTGACGTGACGGCCGTTACCGGCACCAGCAATATCCGCAAGCTGAGAGCCATCGCCCGCGTCGAAGCCTGGCGCAAGGTAATGGCCGCCACCGCTGGCGATTTCGACTTTCGCCGCGAAGACGGGGCCAGCTACAACCGCTCGCAGGTACACGCCCAGGCGCACAAAAACTACCTGCAAGCGCTCAAGGAAGCCCGCGAGCTGGGCGTGAAGGCGTATCAGCAGGTGGCCTTTGCCCAGGGTTCAGCCAAGATTGACTTTGGCCAGGGCTACTACAAGGGGCCGGAAACGCGATGAGAGCCTTTACAGCGGCCGAGCTAACCCGCCTGCGGGCGGTAGACACCTCCACGCTGGGGGACGAAAGCGGGCTGGGTTTTACGGCCGTCATCAGCCGCGTGACAGTTGGGGACGATCCGCTGGCGCGTACAGTGGTGGTGCCCGCACTGGCCTGCGGGCGGCTGATTGACTTGGACCAGCGCGAAAAGGAGCTGGTGCCGGGCATGGCGGCCGTTTCGCGGGCGTTTAAGGTAAAGGTCGAAGTGAACACGGCCGTCACGCGCGGCCTGCGCTTTATCAGCGGCGGCCTTGATTACTTCATTCGCTACGTCAGTCAGCACCCGGTCAATGACCCGCAGTTTTACTACCTCTTCCTGGAAGACGACGGGGTGAACGAATGATTGGCGTAGAGATTGCCCCCGAATCCATCGCGGAGATTGAAGCGCTGCGGCTACGCCTGCGCCTGGCGAATCAGTGGTTGGTCATTGGCGGCGATTCCGGCCCCACGCGCATGGTGGCTTACGTAACGACTGAGCTGGGCGACAAGTGGGAGGCGAATGCGCCGCGCCTGACTGGCACTGGCGCGGCCGCTACCCGCGAAGAGGTGCTGGACGATATCGGCAAAGTGTTCATTGACCCCACGGTGACTAACCCCGTGTTTGGTGGCCATCCAGCTGACTACATGCCGGTGGTTCACCAGCGGCAGCCGTGGGTGGCTGCGCTGATGGCCAGCGACGCCCCCGGCATTTTGTCAAAAGCAGGCGAGCTGTTTTTCGCTGAGCTACAGGAGATTTTTGCCGAATGAGCGAAGACAAGGCAATCGACGAACGGCCGAAGCGCCACGTGCATATCGACCTGACCGGTGTTTTTGGTCAAGTCTTTATTGATGGTATTGACCTCGGTCCGTATGTAAACGGCATCAGGGTCAATTACCACGTTGACAGCGGCCTGCCGGTTGTGAGCCTGGACATTCCAGCGCTGGTCTTGACGATTGACGGCGCGGCCGATGTGCTGGC
>Ga0116144_10006505_pt1 | contig 10173 bp, 8 predicted proteins | sample AD_UKC035_MetaG_FD_89746 | JGI IMG/M metagenome (GOLD analysis project Ga0116144, IMG submission 89746) | Active sludge microbial communities of municipal wastewater-treating anaerobic digesters from USA - AD_UKC035_MetaG | ecosystem: Engineered > Bioreactor > Anaerobic > Digestate | place: USA...
ACCATTTCGCTTCCGAATTCCTGAACATCCTCGAACGGGCCTCCCTGAAAAGCGCCTGATCATGAGACCCTTGAGAAAACCCTTTCGAGAAGGATCGAAGCCTCTTTCAGAGATCAACGTGACGCCCCTGGTGGACGTCGTTCTCGTTCTCCTCATCATCTTCATGGTCACGGCGCCCATGCTCCAGATGGGTATAGACGTCAATCTCCCCAAAATAAAAGCGAAGACCGTCGACGTGACGGAAGAAAAAGTGGTTCTCACCGTCAAGGTGAAGGAGGAAATCTTCATAAACAACTACAGGGCGACCCTTTCGGACCTGAAAAGCAAGCTCGAGAGCATCTTCGCAAGCCGCATCGACCGGGAAGTCTTTATGCGGGCCGATGACCAGGTCCCCTACGGGTTCGTCGTCAAGGTCATGGCGGAGGTCCGCAAGGCGGGCGTGGACAGGCTCGGCATGATCACGGAACCTCCGGAGGAAGGCAGATGACGTCATCCCTTCGTTCCGTCCAGGGAAACCGCGGGGATGAAACATCCCTGAAAAGCATGGCGATTCTTTCCTTTCTTCTCCATGCCCTTCTCTTGTCCATACTCTTCCTCTCGCCTTCCCTCCCGTCCCAGAAATGGACGTTCGGTCCCGTCTACACGGTGGACCTCGTCAGTTTCCCCGCACGGCTCCTGGAACAGAAATCGGCCATAGCGGGCACGGAAAAGGCCTTTTCCCTGGATCGCGACAACCGTGCCACGGTGTTCCGAAAACAGGCCGAGCCCCCCATCATGCCCCTGGAAAGACATGGGGAGACGATACGGAAAATCGACCGGTCCCCCGTCGACGATGCCATAAGGAACCTGGAAAAAAAGGTACACCCGTCCCGATCACCGGGAGCGACGGATCGGGCGGCACCCCAGGGCGTCCCGGAAATTTCGGGAAACATGAGGATCTATTACGCCATCATCTGGTCGCGGATCAAGGAACAGTGGGCCCTGCCGGAAGGCATCCTTCCCGGCGACGACTTCGAGGCCGTGGTGGGCGTGACCATTCGGAAGGACGGAAACATCGACACCATCTCCTTTGAAAAACAATCTGGAAACCGTTTCTTTGACGAATCGGTCCTGAAAGCGATCAAGAAGGCGAGCCCTTTCCCGGGGTTTCCCGAATCCCTGAGAGAGGAAACGCTCGACGTGGGGATCCGCTTTCTGTCTTCGGAATTTTCGTAGGAGGTCCTGATCACCTCCGCCCCCGCCGCCGTTACCGGCAAGATCGGGAAAGGCGGCGAAATCCCGGTGAAATCCTCTCGCGGCGCCAGAACGGGCCGCGGAAAACATGGAAACTCAGTCAAAAAGGCTCCCGTGCAATGATAAAAAAGACATTTTCAATCCTGTGCCTCGTCATTTTCCTCCTCTCCCTGACCCCGGCGGCCCCGGCAAAAGTGTACATGGACATCCTTTCTCCCGCCTTCCAGAAATTCCCCATCGCCCTTCCCGACTTTTCCCCCCTTGACGGCAGTGAAGGGGAAAACCCCCTTTTCAGGGAAATCCCGGGACGTCTTTCCAATGCCCTGGAACTGACGGGATTTTTCCGGACCGTGGACAGGAACGCCTATCTCGAATCACCGGAAACGCCGGAAGAGGACATCCGTTTTGCCGACTGGCGCGTCATCGGAGCGGAATTTCTCGTCAAGGGTAAACTGGAAGAGACGGGGGAGACGCTGACCATCGAGTGCCGGCTCTATGACGTGGTGGAAGGAAAAATGCTGGCGGGAAAACGATACACCGGTAAAAAGGGGGATTCAAAGGCCATGGTGTACCGTTTTGCCGATGAAATTCTCAATGCCTTGACGGGGAGCCGGGGCGTTTACGACACGGAAATCGCCTTTTCCGGCAAAAAAAATCGCGTTTCGGATATTTATACCATCCAATTCGACGGGTCGAATCTCCGGAAGCGGACGGACAACAAAGCCCTCACCCTTCTTCCCCGATGGTCCGCCGACGGGTCGAAAATCGCCTACACGGCGTACCCACGGGGAAACCCGGACCTGTACGTTCTGAACCTGGCGACGGGCAAAACGACACGCCTTTTTCACGACCGGGGGCTGAACTTGACCGGAGGCTGGTCCCCCGACGGCGGCAGGATGCTGATTGTCTCACGACGGGACGGGAACGAGGAAATCTATGTTCATGAACTCGAAACGGGAATTTCGAGGCGGCTCACCCGTGACCCCGCCATCGACGTTTCCCCCTGCTGGTCCCCCGACGGGAAACGGATCGCCTTCGTGTCCAACCGTTCGGGCTCTCCCCAGGTCTTTGTCATGGACGACGACGGCGGCGCCGTCAGGCGGCTCACCTTCGACGGGAGCTACAACACGTCCCCGTCCTGGTCACCCACGGGTTCCAGGATCGCCTACGAAGGCCGGGCGGGCGGTCTTTTCCAGATATTCACAATCGATGAAAACGGCGGGAACACGATCCAGCTGACTTACGAAGACGAGGGCGCCGAGTCCCCCGCATGGTCACCGGACGGCCGATTCATCGCCTTCCAGGGCAAGAGGAACGGAAAAAGCCGTATCTCGGTGATCAACGCCAACGGCCTGAATCCCCGGGTTCTCTACGAGGGGGAGGACCTGGAAGCGGTCTCGCCGGCCTGGTCGCCTCACTTAAATTTGTATTGACCTTTTTTCTCCCCTTGTGGTTTAATTCGTCCCATCGCGGGGTATCCTGAGGGCATCAAAACAAAGGAGGCATATCAATGAAAAACCACAACGTATTCCGGGGGGCCTTGCTGCTCGTTCTCAGCCTCGCCGTTGCCCTGGTCATCGGCTGCGGAAAAAAGGCTGTCGTGCAGGAGGAGATGGGTGTCGTCGTAAAGGAACCCGCTAAGGAGGAGGCTGCGGCGGAGGCCCGGCCTTCGGAGGCGGCCATCGAGGAAGAACTCCTGAAAGAAAAGGAGCGGCAGGAAAAGGAACGGGTTCTCCGGGAGGCGGCCTCCTTCTCGGACGTTTATTTCGAATTCGACCAGTACGACCTCACCGCCGCGGCGAGGGAAACCCTGAAACAGCACGCCGACTGGCTCCTCGCCAACCCCGGTTTCGATCTCCTCGTTGAGGGGCATTGCGACGAGCGTGGAACGGCGGAATACAACCTGGCCCTCGGGGACCGACGGGCCAATGCCGCCAGGGACTATCTCGTCAGTCTCGGTGTCGATGCCGGCCGGATCACGACGATCAGTTACGGCGAAGAACTTCCCCTCGACCCGTCCCACAACGAGGCGGCGTGGGCCAAGAACCGCCGTGACCACTTCGTCGTCACACCGTCCAGGTAAGAACCTGTAAGGGGATCTCGGGCCGTGAGAAAAGCCCTTCCATGGCTGATTCTGTTCTGGGTGGTCATCCTGGGGTGCGCCTCGAGCCACGAGCTCCGGTCAACCGCCCAGATCCTGGACTCGAAAATATCGGCGCTGGAAAAGGACGTCACCGCTTCCCGGGACGGCATAGCGGATCTCCGCGACAGGTTGGACAAGCTGGAAGACAGCGTCAAGTCTATCCAGCGCTTCCAGGCCGACACGGGAGCCGACATGACCGCCCTGAGAGCGGAAATCCAGCGTCTCCGGGGGGCGACGGAGGAAACGCGGGAATCGCTGAAAACCATCAAGGGGGAAGCGGCTTCAGAAAATCAGGCATCGAAACTGGAAGAGCTTCGCCTGCGAATGCAGTACATGGAGGATTTTCTCGGCATCGGAAGGCCGGGAGGCACGGCGGACAAGGCCAAAGAGGCATCCGAAGCCGCCGCCGTCCCGCCGCCGGGCAAACCGGACCGGGAAAAGGCGTACAACGACGCTTACGAGGCCTTCAAGGCGGGCCGATACGGCGACGCCCGGAAAAGGTTCGAGGCATTCCTCGCCGAGCACGGAAAATCGGAGTACGGGGACAACGCCCGGTTCTGGATCGGCGAGTGTTATTATTTTGAAAAGGATTACGAAAGAGCCATCCTCGAATACGAGAAAGTCATCACCGAATATCCCAGGGGAAACAAGGTGCCCAATGCCCTCCTTAAGCAGGGCCTTGCCTTTCTCGAACTGGGGGACAAAAACAGCGGGCGGCTCCTCCTGGAAAAAGTCATCCGGGAGCATCCCAACACGAGCCCCGCGAGAATCGCCAAGATCAAGCTTTCGTCGATCAATTAGTTTCCGACTCCGGCGGCGCCTCCTGCCCGCCTCCCTCGATCCACCGGAGGGTGGCCCCCTCGGGCGGGGTGAGATCGAAGACGCTTTCCGGCAGGGCGTGTGCCCGTTCGGGTCCTGCCATGCGAATGGTCGCGAGTAGGGACACCGGTTCGCCGAAGGCGATGGAAAGCCCGCCGGGAAGTTCCCCGCCTCCCGCGACGGAGACGGCATCCCGAAAGAGGACCTCAAAGGCGGGGCGGCCGTTCCACGCCACCCTTTCGCAGCGTGTCAGCCTTCGCTTCTCCAGGTCGATCCAGAGGGACTGGATTGTTTCTTCACCCAGAAAAACGTCGATGCGGTACAGGGATCCCTCCCACCGGGCGGTGTATCGCAGGCGGGGGTCCTTCAATCCCGGCGGCTGCCCCATGAGAAGGGAAACCACGTCGGGCACGGTCATATACAGGCGGAACACGGCGTAAAGGTTGGGTGCCGTGGGCTCTCCCACCAGAAAGAGATTCTCTTCCGGAAAATAGGCTTTCAGAAGCCGGGCGTTCGCCGTCAGGAAAAGATCCGGGGTTCCCATGAGGGGCAGGGCCTCGATGCGCAGGGAATCGGGGTATTTCATCACCAGGGCGGCCGACTTGAAATATTTGCCCTCGGGAACTTCCAGGGAAACTTTCACCGTCGCCTGGATCCCCTCTTCGGGGGGCGCCCCGAACAGCCGCTCCAGGACGTCCCGCGGGGGGGGCGGCGGTTCCCTCGGGACGGGGGATTCCCCCGGCGGCACGGCGCATCCGACTGTGAAACAGACGGCAAGGGCCAGCAGGAGAGTGGTTGCCGCCCCTGATTTTAAAAAACGGGTTTCAGGCAGGATTTCCTTTTTTCTGATCATTCAGGAGACGATCGATCTTTTCTTTCAGGGCCGTCGAACCGGGGTTTCCCTTCAGGGCCTCCCTGTACAGGCGAAGCGCTTCCCTGGGCTTTCCCAGGGCCCTGTAAACATCGCCGAGATGTTCCGCGATGGTGGGGTCTTCCGGAAGAATCCGGTGCGCCTTCTCGAGATGGGAAACAGCGAGATCGGGCCTGTTCTTCCGAAAATAAACCCAGCCGAGGCTGTCGATGATGTAGCCGTTTTCGGGTTTCAGCTCCAGGGCTTTCCGGATGAGCCTCTCCGCTTCGTCAAGCCGGATCCCCCGATCCGCCAGACCGTAGCCTATAAAGTTGAGCGCCTCGGCGTGATCCGGTTCCACATCGAGGATTCTCTGCATTTCCAGGATACTCTCCTCAAAGCGTCCCGACTTTTCATAGAGAACGCCGAGCCGGTAGCGCATCTCCAGATTCTCCGGATTGTCTGTCAGCCCCCTGAGGAGTGTTGTTTCCGCTTGTTCCGGCTTTCCCCGTTCTTCGTGAAGCGTCGCGAGGGCGACATAAATAGCCGGTTCCGGTTTTGTCGCCAGGGCTTTCTCGAGAAGGGAAACCGCCTCGTCCCCCCTGCCGTCTTCCTTGAGCAGAATGGCCATGTGAACCCGCGAATTGCCGTACAGACCCGATGAGGGCGAAACAAGGGAAAAAGATTCCAGGGCCTTCAGGGGTTTTCCCTGCCGCTCGTACGTGGAGGCCAGGAAATACCGGGCCGTTTCGTTTTCCCCGTTTTCCTCGAGGAGTTCCTGAAAGAGCGTTTCTGCCGCCCCGTAGTTCTTTCCCTCGAAGAACAGGGCGATGCCAAGGGCCAGCCGGACCTGTCCGTTCTCGGGGTTTTTCTTCAGGACCTTCTCGAATGCCTCGATGGCCTGTTCGTAGAGATCCTGCTCGAAAAGCATCCGCCCCAGCCGAAAACGGATATCATCCCGGCCGGGATTGACCTCGAGAATATTCTCGTAGATGCGCGCCGCCTCGTCAAGGCGATCCTGTTCCTCGTAAAGGGACGCCAGTTCGATGAGGGCGGGTTCGTAGAGGGGGTCGATGTCCAGGATCTTTCGATAATAGGCCTCCGCCCGTTCCTCCCGTTTCATTTCCCTGTAGAGCCGGGCGAGGGCCTGCATGGCCGAAACATGACCGGGCTTCACCTCGAGGAGGCGTTCCAGGGTCATCACGGCCTTGTCGTATTCCCCCTTTTCCCGGTAGACAAGACTGAGGAACTCGTAGGCCTTGTCCTGCCCGGGGTCGGAAGCGATGATCCTTTCGTACTCGGTCATGGCCCGGTCGAATTCCCTGCCGTGGACGAAAAGGCCAGCCAGAAGAAAGCGGTTGTCGATATTCTCCCCGCCGGCGAGAAGCGACTTTTCCAGGATTTCAATGGCCCCGGAAATGTTGCCTTTATTGAGATAGAGGTTGGCGAGCTCACCGGCCAGGTAGGTTGACCCGGGATCGAGGGCAAAGGCCTTTTTGAAAGCCCCGAGGGCCTCCTCGGTGTTGCCCGCAAGATTTTCCAGGACGCCCACTGAATAATAATAGTAGGCGTTTCCCCGGGCTTCCGTCCAGGGTGTTTCCGCCCGTCCTGCTGCGGGTATTCCCCGATAAAGGCATCCCGAAAAGGCGAATACCGTCAGGATGGCCAGTAAAATAAGCCGGAGAGTCCGTTTTCCGGTCCCGTTACGTTTCCCCGATTCCGTCATGAACACGCTCGTTACGTTCAAAAAGGGTTACCGCCGACTTTCACGGCTCCCGCTTGACAACGGAAGACAGCGGGACAAAACGAATCCCCGCCTGCTCGTATTTTGGAATCCATTCCGCCAGGGAATCCACCGTGGTTTCATAGGGGTGTCCGATGAGGACAAGTTCTCTCCAGGAGGAACGCCTTTTTAAAAGCCGCTCGAAAACCGCCCGGGTTTCCGCCAGGGAATTTCCGTTGTCGATGAAGACATCCCGGACGGCAAAGGGCAGCCCCACCCGGCGCGCCGCCTGCCCTCCCCTGGAATTTCCCGTGGTCAGGCTGTCTACGAAGAACAGGCCCTTCCCCTTCAGATAACGGAGCACGACTTCAAGGTCGTCACCGTTCTCCATGAAAAGAGACCCCATGTGATTGTTGGCCCCCACGGCCCCGGGCACGGCTTCCATGTTTCTCTCGAGCTGTCGGATCACATCCTCTTCCGTCATGGAGCACAAAAGCGCCCCTTCCCCGGGATCAACGTCGGGATAACCCCGGGGCTCCATGGGCAGGTGGAGAAGGATTTCCCGGTTTTTTCCCCGGGCGAGCCGGGCCACCTCCCCCGAAAAGGGGCAGTGGGGCAACACGGCCAGGGCAATGGGAACGGACAGGTCGCTGATCCTTCTGGCCACATCGAGGTCGTATCCGAGATCGTCGATGATGAGGGCGACCCGGTTCCCCCCGTCATCACGGCGGACCGCATCGTCCGGTTCTCGCTCCCGGGCGGCTTCCCTGCCGGCGGGTTTTACAGCCTTCTCCGGCACCGCCTTTCCCTTCGTCTTCCAAAGCCCGTATCCGGCAATCAAGGCCAAGACAAGAACGGCGATGACGAGCGGGAAAACCGGCACGGAGGGCTTCTTCCTTCTTCGCTTCCCCGTCACCGGCCCCTGAGTCCTTCAAAAACGTTCCAGCTTTTAAGGAGATCGACAGCGTACTTGAGCTGGTTGTCCGGCTTTTTCTTTGTATTTTCCCCGGACAAACCTTCCGCTTCACGGGACTCGCCGGGCAGGTGGCCCTCCAGGTCTTTCTCCCGGAGGATCGCCTCGCTCTCCTCCTCCGCGGAACCGTTTCCCCGGCTCCGATCCAGCTCCACGAGAATGTCCGGCGTGATACCCTTCGCCTGGATGGATGTCCCATCGGGCGTGTAATACTTGGCTGTCGTCAACTTCAGGGCCGAACCGTCATTCAGGGGAATGACGGCCTGAACGGACCCCTTTCCGAAGGTCTGGGTTCCCACGAGAAGGGCTCTCCCGTTGTCACGAAGGGCGCCGGCCACAATTTCCGAAGCGCTGGCCGAACCCCGGTTGATGAGGACCACCATGGGGCAGGACAATTCGTCCCCATCGTCCCGGGCCTCGTAGGTCTTGTCGGCCGAGGGGATCCGGCCCCTGGTGGACACGATGAGGCCTTTTTTCAGAAACACGTCGGAAACGAACACCGCCTGATCCAGAAGCCCCCCGGGGTTGTTCCTCACGTCGATGACAAGACCCTTCAGGGGGTCCTTTTTTCCCGTCATCGCCTTCAGGGCGCCCGTGACCTCTTCGAGGGTGTTCTCGTTGAAGGCGGCAATGCGGATATAACCGATATCTCCTTCCATGCGCTCGTGTTTCACGCTGCGGACCTTGATGATGTCCCGGGTGATGGTGTAATCCCGGGGCTTCGTCAGACCTTCCCGGAGTATGGAAATGGTCACCTGGGACCCCTTGGGTCCCCGGAGCTTCCGGACCGCCTCCATGATATTCATGCCCTGGGTGGAGGTTCCTTCGATAGCCACGATCCGGTCGTCCGCCTTGATACCCGCGACAAAGGCGGGCGTGTCCTCGATGGGCGAGACGACGGTGAGGACATCGTCCTTCACGGTGATTTCGATCCCCAGGCCGCCGAAGACGCCCTTCGTGTCTACCTGCAGTTCCCGGTACATTTCCGGGGAAAGATAGAGGCTGTGGGGATCGAGGGAACGGATCATTCCCTGGATGGCCCCTTCCATGACCTTTTCGGGCTCAATTTCCTCGACGTAGTTGTTATCTATGATATCGAGAATTTCATTGAATGTCTTGAGGTTCTTGTACAGGCCCTGATCGCCTGCCGTGGAGGCGGGCACCGTCCCCGATCCCACGATCCCCCAAAGAAACACCAGGGCGAGAACCCCCGCGAGGGTTCCCTTGAGCATGCTCCTCCCTTTCATTGAGTCCTCCAAAGATCCTGATTAATACAGCATCATACACTCTATGAGGCGCGCTTTCCAATTTTTTCTCACCTTTTTCAGGGCATCCGGGGGATACTGACCCGTCTCTCCGGGTGATAGCGCCTTTCCAGGTGCCGGGATACCCAGCTCATGCCGTAGCAGCAGACAAAATAAAGAAAGGCGATGGTCGTGTAAATCTCGAAGGGGTAAACCATGAGGCGGTTGTTGATGGTCTGGGCGACGGTGGTCAGTTCGAACACCCCGATGATGTAAGCGAGAGACGTGTCCTTGAAGAGAGAGATGAACTGCCCCACGAAGGCGGGAATCATCATTTTCAGCGCCTGGGGCAGAACGATGAACCGCATGGTTTTTCCATATGAAAGCCCGGACGCGAGGGCCGCCTCGGTCTGGCCGTGGGGGATGGCGTTTACGCCCGCCCGGACGATTTCGGCGATATAGGCGCCGGAAAAGAGGGTGAAGGCGATGGCTGCGCTCCAGAAAACGTTGATCTGCATGCCCGTCACGATGGGAGAAAAGAAGTAGACCCAGAAAATGACCATGATGAGGGGGTTTCCCCGGATGGTTTCGATGTACAGGACGCTCGCCGTGCTGATGATGGGATTTTCGCTCAGACGGCCGAGACCGAAAACAAGGCCTATGAAAAAGCTGACAAAAAGAGCGATGGCGGCGAGCAGGACGCTCAGGGAGAGGCCGCCGAGACCGAAAAGGATTTCCCCCTTTCCGCCTTGGGGAAACATCCAGATGAGAAGCTCCGGAAGATTGTCCCCGATGACGGTCCAGTTGAACGAGAAAAAGGCATAAACGAGAAGGCCCGAAACCCCGGCCAGGACGATGAACGACAGGATTCTTCCGGAAAGGACGAGTCCCCGGTTCAGGAATTCGAGAAAACGCTGGCCGAAGGAGGCATAGATCCCTTCCTCCCGGTGGCGCTCCCTTTCCCGCCTCCTGTCCCCGACCCGGGACACGGCGCTACCGCCCGCCCGGCAGAGTGCCGCCAGGGGCCGGACGGCCAGGCCCAGCATGCGGTCGAAGACATTGAGGTCCTTTTCCCCGATTTTCAGGTGGTGGTTGATGCTGTTCATGATGAGGGAAATGGACAGGGAGAGGCCGAGATAGATGAGGGAAGCCGCCGAGGTGGCTTCAAAGCCCCGGAAGGTGAAGGAC
>Ga0116144_10006507_pt1 | contig 10169 bp, 8 predicted proteins | sample AD_UKC035_MetaG_FD_89746 | JGI IMG/M metagenome (GOLD analysis project Ga0116144, IMG submission 89746) | Active sludge microbial communities of municipal wastewater-treating anaerobic digesters from USA - AD_UKC035_MetaG | ecosystem: Engineered > Bioreactor > Anaerobic > Digestate | place: USA...
CGACTTGAAGCCGGGCGAAACGGGGGATGTCCTGTACTGGTTTTTGGCATAACAACAAAACTCCTGACAGATTATGAAGGCTAATATTTCAGCAGCGGAGGATTTCAGAAGGTTTACTGCCGGGCGGAAATTTGCAACCATCCTGGCGGATCCGCCATGGCAATTTGAGAACCGCACCGGTAAAATGGCGCCTGAACATAAGCGCTTATCAAGATATTCAACGCTGACGCTTGAAGAGATCAAGCAGATCCCTGTCAGTGAAGTTCTGGAAGAATCAGCCCATCTCTATCTCTGGGTCCCGAATGCATTACTTAAAGAGGGACTGGAGGTGATGAAAGCCTGGGGATTTACCTACAAAACAAATCTAGTTTGGTATAAGATCAGGAAAGACGGCGGCCCTGACAGAAGAGGCGTTGGATTTTATTTCAGAAATGTGACTGAATTGATCTTATTCGGAGTGAAAGGCCGAAATGCAAGAACGCTGAAACCCGGTCGAACACAGGAGAATATGATTGTTAAACAAAAAAGGGAACATAGCAGAAAACCGGATGAACAATATGATTTGATTGAAGCCTGCAGTTGGGGGCCTTATCTTGAACTTTTTGCCCGTGGCTCTCGTCCTAACTGGGAATGCTGGGGAAACCAGGCGGATGATTATTATCCGGAATGGGAAACATACAGCAATCATTCACAGGCAGGAAGAAAGGAAAAATCATTTATTACTCCAGCGATAATTAAACCAAAACCTGCTGCACAATTAAAACTCCTGGAGAAGAAAGGTAAGTACCAGAGAAAAGTTAAATAGGGTTTCCGAATAATCAACTGGTTTCTAACCTATTGTGAGTTCTATGTGTCCTATGTGCCTAATGTGGTGAATTTGAATGACTGCGCAGGGAAAAATGTAACGTATCCCCTCGCATTCAGCTACAGCACTTGATCCGCTACGCGGAGGGGAAATAGCCAGACGTCCATCATTTTTTCAGATCCCCTCTAAAATAAACTTGATATCCACCACAAACTGGACCCTCACCGGGTGGTTCCGCTGCAGTCCCGGTTTCCAGGAAGGCATGTTGCTGATGACCCGGAGCGCTTCTTCGTCGCAGCCGCCGCCGATACCGCGCAACAATCTCACATCGGTGATCGAGCCGTTCTTTTCAACTACGAAGGTGATGTAAACTTTGCCTGAGATTCCTGCTGCCTTTGCCATGTCGGGGTATTTGACGTTTTTCCTGAGGAATTCATAGAACGCGGCTTCACCTCCGGGAAATTGCGGCATCGATTCCACCACGGTGAAGATCTCCTCTTCCTCCGATCCTTCTTCGCCCTTTAATACCGGCATCGGGATGTAGACCGGCATGGTGTCGAGCGGATCAATTTCTGCATCGATGACGAAATCATCATCCACCTGCAGGTCGTCATCCACGATGTTGATGGTGTGAACGACCACCGGCTTGTTTATTTTCGGTGGTTCCGGCCTTTTCTGCACGGTGACCGGTGCCAGCTCTTCCGGGGTGTCGTCGACAGTACGGTAATAATCCTGGAAATTGTTCTTCTCATAACTTTTCCAGTTAAAAGCGCATAGGATCAGGATCAGGGTGATGATCAAGCCAATCTCCAATAAAATGAAGCGGCTTTTTTCCTGTTTTTCAAATTTTGTGTTCCTGGAAATCATGGCGTTAGTGATTTAGGATGTATTTCAACTATAAATTTAGTTAAATGACGTCGCAAAAGCAAGAATGTTACAGTTAAAGGTGGAGATGAAGCAGGATGCGGTTTAAAAGTGCAAACTTATTTCAAGAATATCACTGCAAATCTGTGAATAAAATCTCTGCCACTCGTTGAGAAAAAAACCTAATTTCGAATTTCAAATTTCCCTCCCATGTCACCAAAGAAAAAAGCCCTTAAAATCGGCATCCTCAGCGCCGGCGGCGACTGCCCCGGGATCAATGCAGCCATTCGCGGCGTCGGAAAAACCGCCATCGTCGAATACGGCATGCAGGTCATCGGTATTTCTTCCGGCTTTCTTGGCTTAATTAATGAAGAATACGAAATCCTTACCGAAGCAAAGCTTTCCGGCATTCTCACCCTGGGCGGCACCATTCTTGGGACTTCCAGGGAAAAGCCGTTCAAGAAAGCGGGCGGACCGGACCAGGTCGACAAGCCCAAGCTGATCAAAAAGCATTACAAGGAGCTGGGATTAGATGCACTGGTTTGCATCGGCGGAAACGGCACCCAGCGGACGGCCAGCAAGCTGGTGGAGGAGGGGCTGAACGTCATTGGCCTGCCGAAAACCATCGACAATGACGTCTGGGGCACCGACATTACGTTTGGTTTCGATTCGGCACTGGGCATCGCCACCGACGCCATCGACCGGCTGCACACTACGGCCAACAGCCACAAGCGCATCATGGTGATCGAGCTGATGGGCCACAATGCCGGCTGGCTGACGCTTTACGCGGGGATTGCCGGCGGGGGCGACGTGATTTTGCTGCCGGAAATAAAATATGATATGGACATCGTGGCCGATTACCTGGTGCGCAGGGCCAGGGCCAAGAAACCCTATTCGATCGTCGTTGTGGCCGAAGGGATCACTAAACCCAAAAAAGACAAAGCGGCCACCTACATTTCCCGAAAAATTGAGGAAATCACCGGCCTGGAAACCCGGGAAACCATCCTGGGCTATATCCAGCGCGGGGGCAGCCCTTCTCCCAACGACCGCATCCTGGCCACACGTTTCGGGGCCCATGCCGTGGAACTCATCGCCAAAGGCAAATTCGGAAACATGGTAGCCATCAAAGGCCAGGAGATCGGCGCCGTGCCGCTGAAAGACGTGGGTTCCAAAACCCGGCTCGTCCCGGCTGATTTTCCACTCATCGGGAAAGGCAGAAAAATGGGGATCTGCTTCGGGGATAAGTTTTGCAACGGCAACATCGTTTGATGGATGTTTCACGCAAAGTGGCGCAAAGGATTCGCAAAGGGCGCAAAGCAACCGGTTAACTCTCTTTGCGTTCTTTGCGTTATCTTTGCGTTCTTTGCGTGAAATAAAGAATATGAATTCAAAGTTACTTTCATCATTAATAATACTGATCAGTTTCTGTTGCTACTCGCAAAGCACTGATCTCATCACCTATTACGAAAGATCGGGTTTCAAAGCCACTCCGTCTTACTATGAAACCGTTGCCTATTGCAAATTGCTCGATGATGCCTCGGAGATGATCCACTACACTAACTTCGGCAAAACGCCGCAGGGCAGGGACCTGCCATTGCTGATCATCGATTCGGACGGGATCACGGATCCTGGTAATTCAAGGGCAAAAGGCAAGGTGACGGTGATGATCGAGGCAGGCATCCACCCCGGGGAGATCGACGGCAAGGACGCCGGGCTGATGTTTTTCCGTGACTTGGCGGTAGAAAAGAAATTCGGGGAAGTACCGTCAAACATCACCTTTCTCTTCATCCCCATTTTCAGCGTTGACGGGCATGAGCGTTTCGGCCCCTACAACCGGATCAACCAGGTCGGGCCCGAGGAGATGGGATGGCGCACCACGGCCCAGAACCTGAACCTGAACCGCGATTTCCTCAAGGCAGACGCCCCGGAAATGCAAGCCTGGCTGGAACTGTGGCAAGAATGGAACCCTGATTTCTTTGTCGATATCCATGTTACGGATGGTGCCGATTACCAGTACGTGATGACCTACGGGCTGGAAACCCACGGGAATATGGACCAGGGATTAACCGATTGGACCGAGATAAGCTTCATTCCGGCCATGGAATCTTACATGGAAGGGGCGGGTTACCCTGCATTCCCCTATGTTATGTTCAGGAAATGGCATGACCCCCGCAGCGGACTCAGGAGCAGCGTCGGCGGGCCCAGGTTTTCCCAGGGCTATGCTGCAGCACAGAACAGGATTGGGCTATTGGTTGAAAATCATTCCCTTAAAGATTATAAAACACGCGTTAGTGCTACATACGAACTGCTTAAGTTTTTGAGCGATTATATTTCTGGTCATGCGCTTGAAATCACGACCATCAATTTAACTGCTGACCTCGTCGCAGCTTCTGAAGATTTCCGCTCCAGGCCGTTCGCCGTGAATTTTAAAGCGGCACCCGACAGTATTATGATTGATTTCAAAGGTGTGGCGTATGATGTGGAACAGAGCAGCCTCACCGGCGGCGATTGGTTTAAATATTATCCGGACAAGCCGGTAACATACAAGGTGCCTTACTTCCACCGCCAGGTGCCTTCAGCAACCGTGCAGGTCCCGGAGGCATATATCATTCCGCCGGAATGGGAAACCGTTATTGAAAGACTGCCCTTGCACGGCATCAGTTTTATCCGGACGGAACGACCGGTCAGGATCAATGTCGAGACCTATCGTTTTACAACTGTTGAATACAGCAAATCATCTTATGAAGGACGGCAACAGGTGACGCCCACTTTTGAAACCATCGTTGAAGAAAAGGAATTCCCGGCAGGGTCAGTGGTGATCCCGACGGGCCAGGCTGCTGCAAGAGCGATCATTCATATGCTGGAGCCGGCTTCCCCCGATTCCTACCTCCAGTGGGGCTTTTACAATGCTATATTTGAGCTGAAGGAATATTTCGAAACTTATAAGATGGAAGAATATGCGCGGAAGATGCTGGCAGAAACGCCCGGCATGAAAGAAGAGTTCGAGAAATGGAAGGCGGATAACCCGGAAGCAGCCAGAAGCCAGTGGTCACAACTTGAGTGGTTCTATTTCCGGTCACCATGGGTGGATGCTAAGAGAAATGTGTATCCTGTCGGAAGGATCATGAGCAAGGAGGAGATGATGAGGTTAGGACTTTAGGACGGGAGGACCAGGAGACCAGGAGACCAGGAGACCTGGAGATAGGGAGATTTAGAACAATGGAACAATGGAACAATGGAACCCTGGAACATGATTAATCCGCGTAAATCCGTTATATCAGTGTCATCCGTGTTCTATTAAAGGCGTAAGGATCATTCAGAACAATAATTTATCGTTTGATTCGAAATCCAGCAGCCATTTCTTCCGCCACAATCCCCCGGCATAGCCTGTAAGTGAACCATCAGAGCCGATAACCCGGTGGCATGGAATAATGATACTGACCGGGTTGGCGCTGTTGGCTGCAGCGACTGCACGGATGGCATTGGGATCTGTATTTTATTTCTATCAAACCGATCTGAGAATTATAGAATGAAATCATTCTTTGTCGATTATTACACGAAGTAATAAATCTTTGCGCAACTTTGCGTTACCTTTGCGCGACTTCGCATGAAATAAAAAATGATATCAATGAAAAAAGCAGCTTTTATTTTTAGTTTTCTTCTTCTTTCAATATTTCTATACTCTCAAAATCAAGAAATTAATATCTACAACCCTGATGCAAATGCAAAGGAAGACATTGCAAAAGCCATACAACAGGCCAAAGCTGAAAACAAGCATGTGCTCCTTCAAATCGGAGGAAACTGGTGCCCCTGGTGCGTTAAACTGCACGGGATGGAAGAATCTGATGCTCAGATCGATTCGCTGTTGAATGCAGATTATGTCAGGGTACTGGTGAATGTTCCCAGGGAAAAGGACAAACGTGATTATGAACTTTTGGCAGAACTCGATAACCCGCAGCGATTCGGGTTTCCGGTGCTGGTTGTATTAAACCAGGAGGGTGATCGCATTCATACCCAGGATAGCTGGTACCTGGAACAGGATAAAGACTACGACCGGGCTAAAGTGGAGCAGTTTTTCCGGATGTGGAGCGTAGCAGCAGTCAGCCCTTCAAAATAATTCATTCGTCTCATTCGAAATAAATATAGTATTTTCTGATACAGCGCACCGGCAAGTTGCCTGATTTGGCTGTCCATCCGTAGGTTCCGTTATTAAAATTCACGATCCAGGCCCCTTCTGATTGTTCCTGAGGTGTTCCATAACTACTCTCTGCTGAAGTCCAGTATAAAGTATTTGAAAAGCCGCCGATTTCGGCTCTATAGGTGTACATTTCACGCAGTTCATCCAGTGACGGAAGAAACCAGTCGTCATAACCATTGTGGTCAAGCTGATCGCATAGATCAGCTGCAATTCCGGGATCACTGCACACTTGCAGGATCGCATTGGTATTCACCTCGCCAAAACCAATTTCCGTATGCTGGCCATCTGTCCCCACCAGGGTTCCGAAACAGCCGTATGAGGTGTAACCCTCATCTGCTTCGGTGCAAACCAGCCCGAATCCCTGGTTCTCATCATGATAAAAAACAATCCCGCCTTCCATTTCAGTGCCAATGATGGTCGCAGTCTCCATGAGGACCTTGTTCCAGTTTGTACCGTCAAAGAGATACAACGCGTTATCGCCCAGCGGACCATTGGACGTCACAAAGATCAGCAGACCGGGAGCCGCCGGATCAGGCCGGTCGTTATAATCAATCCTCGGAAGCAGCAATCCCTTGTTCCACGATTTTACATCAAGCATTGCCGATGGATCCGGCGGACTGCCGTCTTCATTTATTGCAACTTGTGCGTTTATTGCGATTGAAATTACAAAGAGACATAATCCTAAAATGATTTTAAATGTTTTCATAATAAAAAGATTTTAAGCTGGCAAAAAGACGTCGTCTCAAAAGTCAGTTCAGCTTTTTATTTCGCATCGCCGACGACTAAAGCCGTCGGTTGATATTTTGCAACTAACCAGGAACCAACGGCTTTAGTCGTTGGAATTCGAATCTACAAAATGTTAATCAAGAAGGAAATCCGGCATTTGAGACAGCCTTTATGCTTGTAAAAATAGACCGAAAAATACATACGATTAACCCTGGATGTGTGGTTTAACAAATCTTTAACAATGTTTGTAATGACGTATAAAAGTGTCGGTAATAATTAATAATTACAACATATTACATACAACGTAAAATATTTTCCCGGATTAACCTTAGTTTTGCAATAAACTTCCACAACCCGGTTTCATGAAACTTATCAAAATATTCGGCAAGGCCGTCATCCTCCTGGTTCTTTTTATAACCCTGATCTCCTGGGGATACACCGGTCACCGTATCATTAACCAGAACGCTTCCCTGTCGTTCACGCCGGAGATGGAACAGTTCATGTCGTGGGCTTCCATTCTTGCCGATCACGCGTCGGATGCCGATTACCGTAAGGATGAAGACCCTGACGAAGGCCCCCGGCATTATATCGATATCGATAATTACGCGGAATTTATTTTGAACGGAAGAATTCCGTCAACCTATGATTCTGTCGTAGCTCTTTATAATACTGCCTTTGTCATTGAAAACGGCATCCTTCCCTGGGCTACCAAACGCACTTACGATTCGCTGGTCAGCAGTTTTACACGATTCGACCGGGAAAAGGCCGTGCTTTACGCGTCAGACCTGGGCCATTATGTCGGCGATGGCCATAATCCTTTGCATATTACCCGGAACTATAACGGGCAGTATACCGGTAATTCGGGAATCCATTCGCGGTATGAAACCGGTATGATCAACACCTTTCAGCAGGAGATCGTGATGCAAGGCAGCGGGATTGAATACATCACCGATGTCCAGGATTATATCTTCGATTACATATACTCGAATTACATTTACGTTGATTCCATCATGCTGGCTGACGATTACGCGCAATCCGTTGCCGGCAATACTTCCTCATACCAGTACAGGGAGGCCTTGTGGGAAAAGACCGGGACTTTCACGGTCAGCTTGTTCAACCGGTCGGCCCATTCCCTGGCGGAGCTGATCTATTCGGCCTGGATCGATGCCGGCAAACCGGATATGAACAGCGGCCCGGGAATATTTGAATTCAATAACGATAAAAGTGACCTGAGCCTGAAGGTGAACCCGAATCCCGTGAAGGAATCGTTGAGGGTCCGTTTCGATCTTCCGGAAACAGCTAGGATAAAAATCGGGATTTTTGACCTCGAGGGGAGATCGCATGGTATTTTATTGAATGAAAAACTTCCGGCAGGATCGAATGAACTTTCGTTTATTGTTTCGAACCTGCCGGAAGGGATTTATTTCGTGTCTGTTGAATCCGGGAAATTTCTTGAGGCGACTAAAGTTGTTAAGCTGACAGATTAAATTCCAAATTCCAAATTCCAAATTCCAAATTCCAAACAAATTCAAACTCTAAAAAAGTTAAATTCAAAATCTTAAAAAGTTAAATTTAAAATTGTTTTGAATTTTTAGTTTGGCTTTTGGTGCTTGTTTGGAATTTGGAATTTGGAATTTGGAATTTGGAATTTACTTAGCAGCCTGGTATCTCTTCGCTACCGCATCCCAGTCCACCAGGCTCCAGACTGCTGCCAGGTAATCGGCCCGCCTGTTCTGATACTTCAGGTAGTAAGCATGTTCCCATACATCGATGCCAAAGATGGGCGTGCCCTTGAACTCGGCAATGTCCATTAAGGGATTGTCCTGGTTTGGCGTCGAGCCGATAGCCAGTTTGCCTTCAGGGGTGACGTAAAGCCATGCCCAACCCGAGCCGAAACGGTTAGCCCCGGCAGTGTTCAACTGCGTTTTCATTTCATCGAAGCTTCCGAATGCCTTGTTGATCTCTTCAGCCAGCTCACCGGTTGGCTGCCCGCCTCCCTTTGGGGATAAGGTGGTGAAGAATAAATCGTGGTTATAAACTCCGCCGGCATTGTTCCTGACTTTCATATCGAACTTCTTCGTGTTGGCCATAATCTCCAGAAGGGTCATTTTCTCACCTTCGGTACCTTTTATGGCTGCATTCAGGTTATTTACATAAGCCGCGTGATGCTTGCTGTGATGGATTTCCATCGTCTGCGCGTCGATATGCGGCTCCATGGCATTGTAAGGATAAGGCAGGGTGATCAGCTGGAACGGACCCGCCTGTTGTGCGTTAACTGCTGCTGTTGTAGTCATGATAATGATCAAAAATTGAATTAATACTGATTTCTTCATTGTATAATTGATTTTTAAGGTTAAACAAGGATGAGGGGCAATTGTTCAATTGTTCAATTGTTAAACTGTTCGAGTATGAGGGTGTTTTGAAAGTCTGTATGATCTCTCTGTTTCGAATCGCCGACGACTAAAGCCGTCGGTTGTTTAACCTCACCCGCTGTGATCGTGTAACAGTACTCTTAAATTAATGGAAGAATTTCTTTGCGAAACTTTGCGGTATCTTTGCGAATCTTTGTGTAACAGCCCTTTAGCTATTACGCAAAGCTACACAAAGCAGACACAAAGTTACGCAAAGAGACTTCTGTTACACCCTCAATAGAGGGCAGGGGGTAAAGGGTGTGAGGCTGTCGGAACCAACGGCTTTAGTCGTTGGAGTTCGAATCTACAGAATGGTCATTAAGAAGGAATTCCGACTTTTGAGTCAATCACAACCAATAACCAAAATCCAATAATCAGGAACGAGGAGCTTATTTCTTCCGTTCCTGGAGAATAAGCCGCAGCGAGGTGTCTCTTGTGAAATAATTGAACGCCCAGTTGATGAATACGATCAGTTTGTTGCGGATGCTGAGGATCAGCATCAGGTGGAGGAACATCCAGACGAACCATGCGAAATATCCCTGGAAGCGGATGAAGGGAAGGTCAACGACGGCTTTGTGCTTGCCGATGGTTGCCATGGAGCCTTTGTCGAAATATTCATAGTCTTTCAGCGGCTTGTTTTTAACCAGTGCATTAAGGTTCCTTGCCAGGTTCCGAGCCTGGTTGATCGCCACGTTGGCCACCTGCGGATGGCCTTTAGGGTACTTTGGCGTTGCCATACTGGCGATATCCCCGACGGCGTAAATGTCCGTGTATCCTTTCACCAGGTTATGGCGGTCGGTCACCAGCCTGCCGTTCTGGACGATCACGCTATTGTCTAATCCCTGCGGCAGGTTACCGGTCACGCCGGCCGCCCAGATCAGCCGGGTGGATTTTATCGATTCGCCGTTGCTCAGGGTCGCGACCTTTCCATCATAGTCTTTCACGATGATATTGGTCATCACTTCAACGCCCAGCGATTTAAGGTATTTCTCCGAAGTCTTCCTGGCCATCGGACTCATGCTGTTCAGCGTATGCGAACTGCCTTCCAGCAGGATGATTTTCAGGTCTTTAAAGTCGAACATGGGATAATCTTTCGGAAGGATATTCCGCTTGATCTCTGCGAAAGCGCCTGCCAGCTCAACCCCGGTCGGACCGGCACCGACAA
>Ga0116144_10006510_pt1 | contig 10165 bp, 7 predicted proteins | sample AD_UKC035_MetaG_FD_89746 | JGI IMG/M metagenome (GOLD analysis project Ga0116144, IMG submission 89746) | Active sludge microbial communities of municipal wastewater-treating anaerobic digesters from USA - AD_UKC035_MetaG | ecosystem: Engineered > Bioreactor > Anaerobic > Digestate | place: USA...
ACGGTGTACGACCACCCCTTCACCATCTCGGCGACGAGTTTCTACCAGGTCAACTCGACGCAGGCCATGCGGCTGGCGGAGCTGGTGATGGGCGCTTTGGATTTGCGCGGCAGCGAGAAGACGCTGGACGCTTATTGCGGCGTCGGGCTGTTCACGGCGTTTATGAGCGAGGAAGCCGCGTCCGTCGTCGGGATCGAAGCGCATCCCACCGCCGTCGCCGACGCCCGCCGCAATCTGGCCGGCCGGGACAACGTGACAGTGCTGGAAGGGCTGGTGGAAGACCTGCTGCCCGACCTGGAAGCGCCGCTGGACGCCGCCGTGGTAGACCCGCCCCGCACCGGCCTGGAACCAGAGGCATTGGATGCGTTGGTGGCCCACGGGCCGCGTCGGATCGCCTACGTCTCCTGCGATCCGGCGACGCTGGCCCGCGACGCGCAGCGATTGGTGCGGCAGGGCTACGCGCTGGAATGGGTGCAGCCGGTGGATATGTTCCCGCAGACCTTCCACATCGAATGTGTCGCGCTCTTCACGCGCCCGAAGTAATAGAGTTATTCCTGAATAAGCGGCAGAGAAATTAGGACGCAGATAAACGCTGATGAACGCTGATTTTTTAAAAAATTATCTGCGTTTATCTGCGAAAATCTGCGTCCTGGTTGCTTTTTCTGTTATTGCGGAACAATTCCAATGCTCGTTTACGACATCCAAAACGTCACGAAATATTATCCAGGCCAGACGCGCCCGGCCAACCGGGACGTGTCGCTGCAAATCCACACGGGCGAAATCTTCGGCATCCTGGGCGACAACGGCGCGGGCAAGACGACGCTCATCCGGCAGATGATGAATCTGCTGCGCAGCACATCAGGCGAGATCACGCTGTTTGGGCAGCCGGTGACGCGCGATCCCCTGTGGACGCCGCGCAATGTGGGCTACATGCCGCAGGAAAGCAGCTCGCTCAACTGCCTGACGGTGGGTGAGGCGCTGTACTACACCGCGCACCTGCGCGGGTTGCGTCGCGCAGAGGCGCAGGATGAGCGCGAATCTCTGCTGGACTTGTGGCAAATCCGCGAGATGCGCGACCAGTACAGCAACCGGCTTTCCGGCGGGCAGCGTCGCCTGCTGCGCCTGGCTGTGGCGACGGTGGGCGCGCCGCCCGTGCTCATCCTCGACGAACCGACCAACGACCTCGATCCGCAGCGGCGCAAACGGGTGTGGGACGTGCTGCGCCGCCTCAACGCCGAGCGTGGGACGACGATCATCTTCATCACCCACGACGCCATTGAAGCCGAGAAGATCATCCAGCGCGTGGCGATCATGCGCGATGGCGCGTTGGCCGCCGTGGGCCGTCCCGCCGACCTCAAGCGCACGGTGGACCAGAAATTGCGGCTGGAATTGTTCTGTTCGCCCGACGCGCCGCCGCATTTTCCGCCGCCCCTGACGCCGCACGAGGTGCAGCCCGGCCGCTGGACGGTGTTGGTGGAGCGACAGGCAGCGTCGGCGGTGTTGGGGCAGCTCGATTTGACGCAGGTGGACGATTTCCGCCTGTATTCGGCCACATTGGAGGATTTGTATTTACACTATGCCGCCGTCCCCGCGTAACTCACAGCCCTTTCTTGTCCAGTTGGGCGACTTGTTCCTGATCGAGCTGACCAACTGGCGCTGGTCGTGGCGATCGATGTTGCTGACGGCCACTATCACGCCGCTGTTCGGCATCATCGCGTTGGGCATCTTCGCCCGCGATTCCGGCCCGTCCACCCTGGCTTACGTGCTGACCGGCAACCTCGTCCTCTCGCTGCTGTTCGGCGCGATGGACAAGGTGCAGAGCCGCTTCACCTACATGCGCGTCGTGGGCGCGCTGGATTATTTCGCCGCGCTGCCCATCCAACGCTACAGCCTCATTCAGGCGGTGGCAGTGGCGTTCTTCCTGCTTTCGCTACCCTCCCTGCTGGCGACGCTGGGCGTGGGTGCGCTGCTGCTCAACTTATCGCTGCACCTGCACCCCTTGTTGCTGATCGTGATCCCGGTGTGCGCCCTGTCGCTGGCAGGACTTGGGGCGTTCATCGGCGTGACCGTGCGCGATCCACACGAGGGTGGCTCATTGAGCCTGTTGGTGACGCTCGTGCTGGCTGGGTTGGGGCCGGTGGCCGTCCCGCCGGAGCGGCTGCCGGGCATCTTCCTCATCCTGGGGCGCTTCAGCCCGGCGACGTATGCCGCCTCGGCGCTGCGCCAAGTGATCCTCGGTCCGGTCACACTCCACCTCTGGCTCGACCTGGGCGTGCTCATTGCTTTCGCCGTCGCCTTCCTCTGGCTGGTGGGATGGAAGATGGACTGGCGCGGGACAAGTTAGATAAAAATTTTCACCACAAAGGACACGAAGGGCACAAAGTTTCTCTTTTTTCTCTGTGTGCTCTGTGTACTCTGTGGCTATCTTCAAGGGAGCCACCTTTGCAACTAGAAACCCCGCGTTTATATTTACGTGAATATACCGCCGAGGATTGGCCGGCGGTGCTGGCGTATCAATCCGATCCGCGCTATCTGCGCTATTACGAATGGGAGAAGCGCAGCCCACGCGACGTGCGCGCGTTCCTCAAGAAGTTGATCGAGTGGCAGACGGCGCGGCCGCGCATCAAGTTTCAGTTCGCGGTGATGCTGCGGGCGGAAGACCGGCTGATCGGCTCGTGCGGCATCCGCCGGCAGACGCTCGACGCGGTGGAAGCCGACATCGGCTACGAGATCGCGCCGGACCTGTGGGGGCAGGGTCTCGCCACCGAAGCGGCGCGCGCGCTGCTGGCCTTCGGCTTCGACGACCTCAACGTCCATCGCATCTGGGCGCGCTGCGTGGCCGGCAATGCGGCTTCGGCGCGGGTGATGGAAAAGGTGGGGATGCAGTACGAGGGTCGGATGCGCGAGAACGAGTGGTTCAAAGGTCGCTGGTGGGACACGCTAATTTACGGCATTCTGGAACAAGAGTGGCGGGTGATAGGAAATGAGTAATGAGAAATAAGTAATAAGTTATGCGTAAATTCACTCATTACTCATAACCCATTACTTATTACCAATTTTCAGGAGGACACAATGACCATCAAGACAATTCCTTTGTATCAGGTAGATGCTTTTACGGCGACGGCTTTCAAAGGCAACCCGGCGGCGGTGTGCCTGCTGGATGAACCCTTGCCGGACGCGCTGATGGCGTCCATCGCGCTGGAGATGAACCTGTCGGAGACGGCGTTTGTGCGGCGGCTGGCGGACGCGCCGTGGGCCGACTGCACGCGCTTCTCGCTGCGGTGGTTCACCCCGGCGACGGAAGTGCGGCTGTGCGGCCACGCGACGTTGGGCACGGCGGCGGCGCTCTTCATGGAAGTCGGCGTGCGGGCCGACGCGGTGACGTTTGAGACGTTGAGCGGCGACCTCATCGCCCGACGATCTGCCGAGGGGATCGTGCTCGACTTCCCGCGCAACCAGGTGATTCCCTGCGCCGCGCCGGAGGACGTGCTGGCGACCTTGGGCGTGACTGCGGCGGTGGAGGCGGCGCGCGGGGACAAGTCCCGCAGCCTGCTGCTGCGCCTCGCGGACGCGGCAACGGTGCGCGCGCTGCGCCCCGACTTCACCGCGCTGGTCAACGCGCCTGGCATGACGGGCTATCGCGGCCTGATGGTCACGGCGGCCGGCGATCCGCCCTACGATTTCACCTCGCGCTACTTCGGGCCGTGGGTGGGCATCAACGAAGACCCCGTCACCGGCTCGGCGCACACGCTGCTCACGCCCTACTGGGCGGAACGGCTAGGGAAGTCGGAGATGCGCGCGTATCAGGCGTCGGCGCGCGGCGGCGAGTTGACGGTGCGGCTCGCCGGCGCAGACCGCGTGGAACTCGTCGGGCAGGCGGTGGTGGTGTTGCAAGGCGCATTGCGCCTTTAGGGGGTTTGACTTCAATACTAAATCATTATAGGATACCTGTAGAGCACATCATTGATTTCGACCGCCAGCCACACGCAAAGACACAATGGCGATGGGTCATTGAGACCGCGAACAATGTCTATGAGTGAGACCGCCGTATACATTCATCCGCCGCGCCCCACCATCGGGGTATTGCTGGATAGCCTGGAATACAGCTATCAACACACCCTCTGGACGAGCATGGCCGCTTGCGCGCGCCGCCTGGATGTCAACCTGCTGTGCTTTGTGGGACAGCGGTTGGGCACGGAGCGCCCGTATGCGGCGCAAACCAATGCCGTTTATACCCTCGCTAACGCGGAGACCGTGGACGGCATCATCGTGGTCGCCGGCACCCTGGGTATGGGATTAACGCAGGAGGCGATGCTGGCGTTTTGCCGACACTATGTCGGGCTGCCTTTGGTCAGCGTAGGGCCGGTGTTGCAGGGCATCCCCAGTGTAGGCGTCAATAATTACCAGGGGATGTATACCCTGGTCTCACATCTCATTGAAACGCACCACTACCGCCACATTGCCTTCGTCCCCAAACCGGGAGGACTGCAAGAGGCCGACGTGCGCTATCAAGCGTATGGCGCGGCGTTGATGGATCATGGGCTGCCAGTGGATTTACGCCTGGTCGCGCCCAGCACCTATTACCAACATCCCCGCGCCGTCATTGACTTGTTTTTGAACGAGCGGCGCTTGCAGCCAGGGCGCGACCTGGAAGCCATCGTCGCGGTAGACGACTACATGGCGATCCCCTTGCTGGAAGAGTTACAGGCGCGGGGGGACGCCATCCCGACCAACATTGCGGTGGTCGGTTTTGATGATAGCCCGGAAAGCCGCTATGTCATGCCTGCCCTGACGACGGTGAGGCAACCGGTGGAACAGTTGGGGGTGAAGGCGGTGGAAACCGCGTTGGCGTTACTGCGCCACGAAGCGGTTCCTACCCAGGTGGAGTTGGCGACAGAGCTGGTCGTGCGGGCATCCTGCGGTTGCCCGGCGGCCACAGCCTCCCCACAAACGGCGGACCCGCTTGAATTCTCGGCACTGCATCGCGCCGATTTTCGCTATCTGGTGCAGACGTTGCTGGCAACGTTCAACCTTACCGATTTGGTAGTGCAGTTGGCGGACAGACTGCCCCATCTGGGTATTCCGGCGGCCTATCTGGCGCTGTACGCCGACGCCACGCAGGCGCGGTTGTTGGCCGGCACGATTCCTGAAAGTGGGCAGTTCGTCCCGACTGAGACACTTTTCCCGGCCCGGCAGTTGCTACCGGCAACCTTCTTTCCCGCAAAACAATGCACCTTGCTGATCTACCCGCTGAATTTCCGCGAAGAGTTGTTGGGATTCGGGGTTTTGGCCGCCGATGTGCGAGTGCGGGACATCCACATTTACGAAATCCTGAGCAGTATCCTCAGCAGCGTGATAAAAGGCGCCCTGCTGTGGGATGCGCAACGCGCCGCTCAGCGCGAGTTGCAAGCAGCCTATGCGGAAGTCGAACAGCGCGTCGCCGAGCGCACTGCCGAGCTGCAACACGAAATCACCGGGCATCGGCGCACCGCCGAGGCGCTGGCGCAAGAACAGGCGTTGATGCGCACTCTGATGGACACCACCCCCGATCATATCTATTTCAAAGACCGGGAAAGTCGTTTTATCCGCATGAACCGCGCGCAAGCACAACGATTTGGCCTGGACGCCCCGGAGGAGGCGCTCGGCAAGACCGACTTCGACTTTTTCTCAGAGGAACACGCGCAACAAGCCTATCATGACGAACAGGAAATCATCCGCACCGGCGAACCGGTTGTAGGCATTGAGGAGAAAGAAACCTGGCCCGATGGCAGTGTCTCGTGGGTGCTGAGCACCAAAATGCCCTTGCGCGACGAAACCGGCGCCATTGTCGGCACCTTCGGTATCTCGCGTGACATTACGACCCACAAACAGGCGGAAGCCGCCATGCTCCAATCGGCCAAAATGGCGAGCGTGGGCAGCCTGGCAGCCGGCGTCGCGCACGAGATCAACAACCCGCTGACCGCTATGATGCAAAGCGCGCAAGTCCTGGAAATGGCGTTGGACACCCAACGCCCGTTGACGCGCGATCGCCTGGTTGCGGCCGGCATAAACCCTGACGCGCTGGCGCACTACCTGGAAACGCGCCGGTTGCGGGAATATCTCTCCGGCATCCGCGACAGCGGCGCGCGCGCCGCGAAGATCGTCGCCGACCTGTTAAGTTTTTCGCGCCACAGCGCCTCACGCATTGCCCCGCACAACCTCAACCGCCTGTTAGAGCAAACGCTGGCGTTGAGTGCAACGGATTATGACCTGAACCAGCGCTACGATTTCCGCAACATAGACGTGGTGTTAGCGTTGGCGGATAATGTACCCGAGGTGAACTGCGATGGGCAGCAAATTCAACAAGTGATCCTCCACTTATTGCGCAATGCGGCCCACGCCATGGGCGCAAAAAAAACATCCGGCGATTCATCAGGTTATCGCCCGTGTTTGAGCCTGCGCACACTGCCATGGGCGGTGGCGGGCAGCTCCGACCGTTGGGCGCGGCTGGAGGTGGAGGACAACGGCCCCGGCATCCCGGAGGCGCAACGGGCGCACCTGTTCGAGCCGTTCATCACCACCAAAGAGGTGGGAGAAGGCATTGGCATGGGCCTGTGGCTGTGCTGGGCCATCGTCGTGGAACGGCACAAGGGCCACATCACCCTGGAGATCCCCGAAACAGGCGGCGCGCGCTTTGTCATTATGCTGCCGCAAGGAATACCTTGAGATGCTATCGTCAAGTCATTGGGAAAATAGCGCCGCCTTGCTGGATCGGGTGATGGAAACCAGCCCGGTGGGCATTACCCTGGTAGATGCCGCCGGTCAGATTGTTTTTGCAAATCTGCGCGCCACACAAATTTTAGGACTGACCAAGACGGAGATCAGCCAGCGCACTTACGACGCGCCGACCTGGCGTATCACGGCTTATGACGGCGGGCCTTTCTTGGAAGAGCAATTGCCTTTCGCGGTGGTGCAGCGGACCCGCCAGCCGGTGTTTGGTGTGCGACATGCCATTGAATGGACGGACGGGCGGCGCGTGCTGCTCGCCATCAATGCCGCGCCGTTCTTCACCGAAACGGGAGCGTTCGACGGCATCATTGCGACGGTGGAAGACGTCACGGCGCAAATTCAAGCGGAAATGGCGCTGCGGGACAGCGAAGCGCGCTTTCGCAATGTCTTCGAGGCCAGCCCGATGGGGATGCACATGTATCGCCTGGAAGCGGACGACCGCCTGGTGTTCATCGGCGCCAATCCGGCTGCCGATAAAATCCTCGGCGTCCAAAATCAACAATTTGTCGGCAAAACTCTCGAAGAAGCCTTCCCTGCCCTGACCGCCACTGAAGTTCCACTGCGGTATCGGCAGGCGGCAACCGGGATTCCCTGGCAGACCAGCCAGATCACCTACGATGAAAACGGCATGGCCGGGGCGTTTGAAGTGTACGCCTTTCAGACTTCGCCCGGCTGCATGGTCGCTATGTTTTGGGACATTACCGAGCGTCTACGAGTCCAGCATCTGCTGCAAAACATCACCGACTCTACCCCCTCCGCCATGATCGCGTTGAATCCGGCCGGCCAGGTGTTGTTGTGGAATCCAGCTATGACCCATTTGACCGGGCAATCGGCAGCGCAGATGATTGGGCAGAACGTGTGGACGGCCTGCCCCGCTTTGAACCGTTACCGGGTGTTGTTTGATCGGGTCATCGCGCAACACACAGCAGTGTTTCAGCCGCGCGAATTCCTGGAAACAGCCCATGGCGTCGTTTACCAGGATATCGCTGTATATCCGCTGATTGCCAATCACATCGAAGGTGTAGTGCTGCGCATTGACGATGCAACCCGTCGGGTGCAGATGGAAGAAATGATGCTGCAATCGGCCAAAATGGCGAGCATTGGCGGGCTGGCCGCCGGCGTCGCCCACGAAATCAACAACCCCTTAGGGGCCATGATGCAGAGCGCTCAGATTTTGCAGATGGCGCTAGACACGCGCCGCGACGCAACGCGGCGGCATCTGAAAGCCTTTGGCGTTGATCCGGATGCTTTGGGAGCTTACCTGGAAGCGCGCGAGCTTATCGGCTATATGGAAGGTATCCGACAGACAGGACAACGCGCCGCCAAGATCGTCTCCGACCTGTTGAGCTTTTCCCGGCGCACCAGCTCCAATATGGCCCCCCATGATTTGAATGAACTGATCACACGTACGCTGGACCTGGCAGCGACCGACTATGATCTGAAAAAGCAATACGACTTTCGAAACTTTGACATCCAACTACTTCTTGCGCCGGGCCTGCCGGAATTGAATTGTGACGGGCAGCAAATTCAACAAGTGCTCCTCAACCTGGTGCGCAACGCCGCCCAGGCCATAGCCGAGCAATTCATCCCACCCCACACCGACGCGGCGCGCACACCGCGCCTGATCGTGCGCACCGCTTTGTTGCCGGGCAGCCTCCCGTGGTTCCGGCTGGAAATAGAGGATAACGGGCCGGGCATCCCGGAAGAAGTCCGGCAGCATTTGTTTGAACCTTTCTTCACCACCAAGGCCATCGGGGAAGGCAGTGGCCTGGGGCTATGGTTGTGCTGGTCTATCATTGTGGAACGCCATCACGGGCAAATCTGGAGTGAACCGGGTGATGAAGGCGGCGCCCGATTTGTCATTGAACTGCCAGCCCATTTTTAACAATAGAGTAGCTGGAAACAAGTGGAGGAGATTATGACGACTCGCATCTTAATCATTGACGACGAACTCTGGATCCGGCGCGCGCTATCCGATTACCTCGAAGAATGTGGGTACGAGACAGAAATGGCCGCGCATGGCAGAGAAGGGCTGGAAAAAGCGCGCGCCGCGCATTTTGACCTGGTATTAGTAGATCTGCGAATGCCCTATGTGGATGGGTTGGAAGTCGTGACCACACTCAAAGAAGAACAGCCAACCATGCCGGTCGTGGTCGTTTCTGGCACGGGGGTGTTGCAAGATGTAATTTCGGCCATACGGCGCGGCGCGTGGGATTACGTCACCAAGCCCATCCACGATATGGACGAGATCATGGTGGTGGTGGAGCGCGTGTTGGAACGAGCACAGCTCATCGCAGAGCGGGATCGCTATCAACAGGAGTTGGAGCACCTGACGGCCGAGTTGCGCGAGGCTTTGGAGCAAGCACGATCCGCCGATCGCGCTAAATCCCAATTTCTGAGCAACGTCAGCCACGAATTGCGCACCCCCCTGACCAGCATCCGGCTCTATCTGGGGCTACTCGCCAACTGCCCGGTGGAACGGCGCGAGACCTATCTCGAAAGCCTTTCCCGCGAGACCGGACGGCTGCAAACGCTGATTGAGGGGCTGCTGGACATTTCACGGCTGGATTTGGGCAAGACGACGGCAAAGCTGGAACCGACCGACCTCAACCAACTGCTCTCGACCCTGTTCAACGACCGGGAGAAACTGTTCGCCGAACGGGGCTTGCGCTTGCAGCTACAGACCGCCGCGAATTTGCCGCCCACGCAGGCCGACCCCCGCCTCATCGAACAAGTTGCCACCAACCTGTTGACCAACGCGATGAACTACACCCCGATTGGCGGCGAAGTCTCGCTGCACACAGCCATCGTCGAGGCTGAAGAACGGCCCTGGGTAACGTTCAGCGTGCAAGATACCGGCCCCGGCATTGCCGAAGAGGAACTCCCCCACCTGTTTAACCGGTTCTTTCGAGGCCAAGCCGGTCAGACCAGTAAGGCTGCCGGCACCGGCTTGGGCCTGGCCATCTGCAAGGAGATTGTAACCCTCCATGACGGACGCATCACCCTGGACAGCGTAGTAGGTCAGGGGTGTACGTTTACGGTATGGTTGCCGCAGCGGGAAGCGTAGCCGCGCCGGACGCGAGCCACGTTTCCACCACCGCTGCGATCTTGCGGTCGGTGACGGCCATCGGCAACGCTTGCATCTCCGCCGGCGTCGCCCACTGGAAAGCGTCGCAGGCGAGACATTGGGGAACGCCCGCGACCCATCGGCACGCGAAGGCGTACAACGTGATGCGAAAATGCGTATAAGCGTGCTTCACCACCGTTAACTGCTCGCCCACGGCGATGTCTATCGCCATTTCTTCCTGCAACTCGCGGCGCAGCGCCTCTGGGAGCGTTTCCCCTGTCTGGCGCTTGCCGCCGGGAAACTCCCACATGCCGCCGAGCATATCCCCCG
>Ga0116144_10006513_pt1 | contig 10159 bp, 6 predicted proteins | sample AD_UKC035_MetaG_FD_89746 | JGI IMG/M metagenome (GOLD analysis project Ga0116144, IMG submission 89746) | Active sludge microbial communities of municipal wastewater-treating anaerobic digesters from USA - AD_UKC035_MetaG | ecosystem: Engineered > Bioreactor > Anaerobic > Digestate | place: USA...
AATGTTGCCCTTTGCATCGAAAGGGGTTACCATGGCAACTCCCAGACCGGTTAATCTCTTTATCATGTGTTCAACTCTTTAGAAAGTACTATTATTGCAATTCGTTGATATTAAGGAAATAGTGAATGCCATCATTTGTTTCAGCCGATTGTGGCCTTTCTCTTTTTGCTTTCTGCTTCCTGTGCAAAACGGTTGTTAATCAGATACAGGTAATGCTTTATCTGTTCAATAAGAAATTCAATGGTATTGTTCGATGTTATGTTAATTATCAAATCATTGGGGTTCCCGTAATACGAAAGGCATCCCACCTTAAACTTTGCCCTTGATAGCGAGGCAATCCATTTCAAAGGGAACGTTTCAACCATGGTAAGATCAATGAGAATGTCGAACTCTTTGCCCATAAATTCGTTGGTATAGGGCAACAGGGGTTTACCATACCAGTTCACATCCTTTTTGTTAAAAACGTGGATATTCTTACGCATAAGGTACTTATGCGGAATTTCTTTGCCCAGATACAAGCCTAATAGGGTAGTTTCCAGGTTTTTCTCCGTAAGATACGCCATCATACCCAAAGCCTGTTCAAAATCGTTGTCGGAGTTTAACAACAACAGGATACCAATCTTTCTGGCCGATTCGAAATTGTGTACCCTCTTATCGCGCTTTAGGGCTTTCAGCTGTTTTCGCAGCTGCGAATGTCCGATTTTTAGTCTGAAATTTTTAAACATCCCTGCTTATCCGTATAGCTTGTTAGTCAATTAGTTTGAGAAAATCGTTTTCCGAAATAATCTTTATCCCCAAACGGGTTGCCTTTTCCAATTTTGCAGGACCCATATTTTCGCCGGCAACAAGGAATGAAGTAGATGCCGAAACACCGCTTTGCACTTTCCCTCCATGTTTAATTATCAACTCCTTGAGCGCATCGCGCGAGATTTGGGAAAAAGTACCCGATACCACAACGGACATCCCGTTTAACTTTTTCTCGCCTTCAGGAAAATCCGTACTCTCGGCATTCAGCTTCAAACCGGCTTTCTCCAAGCGTTCTATCAGATTAAGATTCTTTTTGTCAGCAAAAAATGAAAGAATGCTTTGGGCAATAATTTCCCCCACATCTTCCACCTCCATCAGCTGTTCAAAGGTAGCATTTTTTAAATTATCCATCAAACCAAAATGTGAGCTCAGCTTGCGTGCTGTAGTTTCGCCCACGTAGCGAATGCCCAATCCGTAAATAACCTTGTGTAGAGGCTCTTCCTTCGATTTTGCTATATTGGCAATGGCATTGCTTGCCGATTTTTCGGCAAATCTTTCCAGCCCTACCATCTGCTCATAGGTCAGGTAGTAAAGGTCGGCTATATCGCTTACCAAACCCTCGTTGAAAAGGAGCTCAATGGTCTCCTCGCCCAGGCCATCAATGTTCATGGCCTTACGACTGACAAAGTGGATTATTCGCCCCTTCAGCTGCGGAGGGCACCCCGTTTGGTTGGGGCAGTAGTGCTTGGCCTCGCTCTCGAAGCGAACCAACATTGTTCCGCACTCAGGGCAATGGGTAATAAAATGGAGTGGCTCGGAATCGTCAGGTCTTTGGTTTAGGTCAACCCCCACGATTTTTGGAATTATTTCACCACCCTTTTCAACCAGAACGGTATCGCCAATCCTGATGCCCAACAGTTCCATCTGGTCGGCATTGTGTAGCGATGCCCTTTTGACCATGGTGCCAGCCAGTTGAACAGGTTTGAGGTTAGCCACGGGAGTAACGGCCCCCGTGCGCCCCACCTGATAGTCTATGGAAAGAAGGGTGGTGCCGGCCTGCTCGGCTTTGAACTTATAGGCAATGGCCCAACGTGGTGTTTTTGAGGTGTAGCCAAGCTCTTCCTGCTGAGAGAATCCGTTCACCTTAACCACAACACCGTCAATATCAAAGGGTAATGATTGCCGTGATGTGTTCCAATGGTCAATAAAGGCTTTAACCTCATCAAGATTTTTGCACAGGCGGACATGTTCTGATATTTTGAAGCCCCAATCTCTGGCCTTTAGCAAATTTTGGTAATGATTATCGTAAGGTAGGGTTTCGCCCAGTAGATTGTAAAGCATACAATCGAGCTGGCGTTCAGCCACCACTTTGGGATTCAAAAGTTTGAGCGTGCCTGCAGCGGCATTTCTGGGGTTGGCGAAAGGCGTTTCGCCTTGTTCAGCTCTTTGGGTATTCAGATCTTCAAAAATGGCATGTGGCATAAGCACTTCGCCCCTTATCTCAAATTCGGATGGAAAATCATCCCCATGCAGGTTGAGGGGAACAGACCTGATGGTCTTTACGTTGTTGGTAACATCGTCTCCGGTTGTCCCATCTCCGCGTGTAACCGCCTGAAACAGTCTCCCGTTCCGATAGGTTAGCCCAATGGCTGTGCCATCGTATTTCAGCTCGCAAACATACTCCCATTGGCCTGTAAGCACTTTGGCAACCCTTTCATGAAAATCTTCTAATTCCTCAAAAGAATAGGTGTTGGCTAACGAAAGCATGGGGTAACGATGTGTAACCTGCTTAAATCCTTTGGTTTGGTCGCTACCCACCCGTTGGGTGGGGGAGTTTTCGTCGGCCAGTTCAGGATACTTCTTTTCAAGGGCTTCCAAATCTTTGAGCATGGCATCATACTCAAAGTCCGAGATTTCGGGCTTTGCCAAAACATAGTAAAGGTAGTTGTGCCTGTTGAGCTCGTTGCGCAGGTGCTGAACCCTTTTGGATATATCTTTGGGCAACATTTTTTCTTTAAATGTAACAACAAATTAAACACAAATAAACAGACACGCGTTGGTTAAGAGTTAAATATTTACTAACAGTCAGTGGAAATTATATAGCAAAGCCCCAGTGGGATAGGAGTAATCCATTCCTATTTAGGCTTAACAACGGATGGTACAATCCGAATTTAAATCTCCATTTCCATGGCCTTCTGCAAAATACACTGACCTTCGCTGTTGAATAGCCAATTAAATTCCAACTTGTAAAAATTGGGGTATTTATAGTTGCTCGCTATGGCTAAAGGGTTTATTTTTGCTATAACCTTTTTCTGCCATGAGCAAAGACAACACACAGGTTGTAAATCGATACAGGGGCTTGCTTAAGGCCTGCCGTAACACTGTGACTTCATCTGATATTAAGATGATTAGAAAGGCCTACAAAGAAGTTGTTACGAAGTATGCAGATAGGATAAATCTCAATGGCGATCCGATTTACATTCATTTTGTGAATGTTGCAAAGATCTGCGCCGGGGAGATTGGCTTAGGGCAAACGGCCATTGTCGCAGCCCTGCTTAGCGGTACGATAAATGATAAATTGCTGAATTACATTGAGATCGAAAAGGGATATAGCCCATCGGTTGCAAAAATTGTTGACGGTTTAACAAAAATTTCGTTGATTGACCCCAAAAAACCCTCCGAACAGGCAGAAAGTTTTAGAGAATTAATTCTTAGCCTATCCACCGATGCGCGCGTAATACTCATTAAGCTGGCCGAGCGTCTCGATACCATGCGAACGCTGGAAAACACCCATAGAGAGCATCAGCTTAAACTTTCATGGGAGTCATTCAACCTGTATGCCCCTTTGGCCCACCGGTTAGGGTTATACCGATTGAAATCGGAGATGGAAGATCTGGCCATGAAGTACACTAATCCCCAGGATTACCAGATGATTCTGAGAAAGTTGAAAAATTCAGCTGCCCAACGAAATAAGTTTACCAGGGATTTCATGCTGCCCATCGAGGAGGAATTGCGCAGGAGGAAGTTCGCCTTTGAGATTAAAGGTAGGCCCAAGTCGGTCTATTCCATCTGGAAAAAGATGCAGAAGCAGGGAGTGGCATTCAACAGGGTTTACGACCTATTTGCTATCAGAGTGGTGTTGAATACTCCCCCCGAAAGGGAAAAGTCCGATTGCTGGCAGATTTACTCCATTATCACCGAGTCGTGGACACCCAATCCCGAACGTTTGCGCGATTGGATTTCGGTACCCAAAAGCAATGGCTACGAATCGCTTCATACAACCGTTGTGGGACCCGAAGGCCGATGGGTAGAGGTTCAAATTCGCACCCAGCGTATGGATGAGATTGCAGAGAAGGGCCTTGCTGCGCATTGGAAATACAAGGGTATCAGGCAGGATAAAAGCCTCGATCTGTGGGTTTCGAAGGTGAGGGAGATTTTGGAAACCCCTGATACGGCTGCCGCAGATTTAATCGATCAATTTCAGCTTAACTTATACCAGAAAGAGGTTTTTGCCTTCACCCCCAAGGGCGATTTGAAAAAGTTTCCAAAAGGGGCTACAGTTTTGGATTTTGCCTTCGAAATCCATTCGGATGTGGGGAGTAAATGCGTGGGAGCAAAGATTAACGGTAAAAGCGTACCCATAAAACAAACCCTATCCAATGGCGATGTGATTGAGGTTATTACTGCCAAAAATCAGAAACCCAAAACGGACTGGCTGAAAATAGTAGTTACAGGGAAGGCCAAGGGTAAGATTAGGCAAAGCCTTAGGGAAGAGAAAAATAAACGGTTATCGGTAGGGAAGGAGATGCTTTTCCGAAGATTTAAAAACTGGAAAATTACCGACACCGAAAAGGCAATAAAACAGCTTCAAAAGCACCTTAAGTTGAAAAATAGTGCCCAGCTGTTCGAGGTAATCTCTTCCGAAAAGGTAAACCTTAGCGATTTGAAGCATATAGTGGTGGGTGATGTCGAGGCTGTTCGATTAGTAGATACGCCCGAAGAGCCACGCACAAAGCCCAAAGAACAGACTGAGGAGCGCTCTTCCGACTACCTTATCATCGATGAAAAGCTGGTGAATATCGACTATAAATTGGCCAAATGCTGTAAACCCATACTTGGCGATGATATTTTTGGGTTTGTAACTATAAAAGAGGGCATAAAAATCCATCGGTCCAACTGCCCTAATGCCTCTCAACTCAGCCAAAAGTACGGATACAGGATAGTAAAAGCCAAATGGAAAGAGGCCCGTGAGAATACATCATTTCAAACCACCATTAAAGTTACCGGGATTGACGAGTTGGGGATGGTCAATAAAATCTCAGAGGTTATCAGCAATGACCTTAAGGTTAACATGCGGTCATTTGCCATTTCATCACACAATGGATTATTCGAGGGAAAAATCCAGCTATTCGTTACCGATGTCAAGAATCTGGATATGCTTCTTTATAAACTCAATAAAATCAAGGGTGTGCAGAGAGCCGTGAGAATGGGAGGGCGGTAGCAGGATTACAAAAGAATCATCGGTGTCGCGGGTTCTTTTCAAACACTATTTACTACTCCTCTTCGGTTATTTTTTTAATGGCTTGGTCCAACTGCAACGATTTTAACCTCAGAAAATGGTTAAGCGCTTTATTTATCAATTCCTCTACCGAATCGCCAAGGTAGGGAGCCAGGATTTTGTACTTTTTCAATACAACTTCATCAATGTTAATCTTATCGTTGGCAATCGGTTCAGGTTCCTTTTTCTCAGCCTTAACAATTGGTTCTTCAACCTCTTCGGGCTCTTTAATAAACTTAGTATTGATAAGAAGAGCCTTTTGAATATCGCTTATCGTACGCCTATTTTTTGCCATATCGCTTCAGTATTTCTTTTGCCAAATCCATGTAATCGTGCGAACCTCTGCTTCGGGGAGCATATTCAAAAATGGTTTGCTTAAAGGCCCCCGATTCCATTAGGGCAATATCCTGCCTTATATAGGTATTGAACAATTTCCCTTCGAAATTTTTATTGTTGGACAGGTTCGACAACACCGCCTGGCTAAATTTTGTCCTTGGAGCCAACTTCACAAATAGAATTCCGTCCAGTTTAAGGCTGGGGTTCATGCGTTTCTTCACCTTTTCGGTTATCAGCATAATCCTGTCCAGGCCAATGAATGCAAAGTTTTCTGCCTGCATGGGCACAATGAAAGTATTGGCTGCCACCAACGAGTTGATGCTTAGCGTACCCAGGCTGGGGGGACAATCGATGAGGATAAAGTCGTAATCGTCTGCCAATTTCTCCAGCTGCTCGCGTAGCATGTACTCCCTGCCCGGTTCGTTGTTGATTTGAAATTCGAAGTCCAGCAGCTTATCCGTAGAGGGGATAAGGCTTAGATTGCCATTGGCTTTGAGCACATCGTCCATGGAGCAATTGCCCACCAGCAGTTCGCCAATACCCATGTCATTTGTACCCGACTGAAATGTGGAGGTCAGGTTGCCCTGACTATCCAAATCAACCAGCAAGACACGCTGCTTTCGTTTGGCCAATGCAGCACCCAGATTTAAAACCGTTGTGGTTTTTCCGGTTCCTCCTTTATTGTTGATTACGCTGATTATGTTTGCCATAAAGCTGGTTTGTGTTAAAGCGTTAAAAGTTTTGCAATATACAAAAAGGAATACATTTAAGGTTGAAATATTTCTAAAAGTTTGATAAAGCCCGTGGGCTGTTGTCTTTGAACTGTGTTTCCTACAATACCACAAGGAGCAAAGAAGAATTTTTTTTGAAATGGTAACCCGTTCGGCGGCGGTTGTACCGCCGTCGGTCTATTATATATAAGCAAACTGAGCCTGTAAAAATATGCTCGATTGAGGCAGGAGCCTCAGCAGAACGGAGGGATTATATCTTTCCTTTAATATCTTTCTTATCCGATTTCAGTGCAAGTTGCGATATCGCAAATAAATTAGTTTTTTTGTATTCAATAATTAAGTCAAATCGACCAAATATTCCACGGTATGAAAAAACTTGTTCCCCTAACCATTTCCATAATACTTAGTTTTATGTCAGAAGCTCAAAATATCAACCGAATTGAACCTCCTTGCTGGTGGGTGGGCATGAAGAATAGTGAGTTGCAGTTGATGGTGCACGGTAAAGACATAGCACAGGCCGAAGTCAATCTATCATATCCCGGGGTAGAGTTGGTCAGTGTGGATAGGGTAGAAAGTGCCAACTACCTCTTTATCAATTTACTCCTAGATACCGAAGTCAAGCCCGGCCTGTTCGATATAACCTTTAGTTTTGCCGACGGCAAAAAGATTATCCATAGCTACCGGCTGAATGAAAGGCAAACGGATTCCCATTTGCGACAGGGATTCGACGCCTCCGATGTAATCTATCTTCTTTTCCCCGACAGGTTTGCCAACGGTAACCCTGATAACGATGTGGTTAACGGGATGCTCGATAAGTTGGATAGAAAGGATTTGTATGCCCGTCACGGGGGCGATATTCAGGGCATTATCAATCATCTTGATTATCTTATCAATTTGGGTATCACTGCAATATGGATTAACCCACTGCTGGAAAACAATCAGCCGGAAGCTTCATATCATGGGTATGCCATTACCGATTTTTATAACATTGACCCCCGACACGGTACCAACGAACTGTATAAGAAACTGGTGGAGTTGTCGCATCAAAAGGGTATTAAAATCATTAAGGATTTGATATTCAATCATTGCGGCAGCAAGCACTGGTGGATGGACGACTTGCCCATGAAGGATTGGGTAAATCAGTGGCCTGAGTTTACACGAACCAATTACCGTGGGACAACAACCATCGACCCCTACGTGTCGGAATACGACCGCGTGCTGATGAGCGACGGGTGGTTTGATGTTCACATGCCCGATTTGAACCAAAGGAATCCATACATGGCAAAATACCTTATCCAGAATAGCATTTGGTGGATTGAATATGCCGATTTGGATGGCATCAGAATGGATACATACCCATATCCCGATAAGGAGTTCATGGCCAGATGGACCCGCGAGGTGATGGCCGAATACCCCAATTTCAACATCGTTTCCGAGGTGTGGCTCAACTATCCGGCCTGGTGTGCCTACTGGCAAGCCGGCTCGGTAAATCGCGATGGTTACGATTCGGGTATCAAGACGTTGATGGATTTTCCGTTGATGTTTGCCATGCAACAGGCCTTCGACGAGAAGGAGGGATGGGACACGGGGATTAACCGCCTTTACGAAATCCTTGTCCACGACTTTGTGTACCCAAACCCGATGGACATTATGATTTTTGCCGATAATCACGATGTATCGCGTTTTATGAGGAGCAAGAACATGTCCATTGGACGTTATAAGTTGGGAATGGCTTTCCTGTTGACAACCCGTGGTATTCCTCAGATTTACTATGGAACAGAGATACTTATGGATGGCGATGAGGCCGATGGGCATGGTGTAATTCGCAGGGATTTTCCGGGCGGATGGGAGGGCGACACGCGTTCGGCTTTCACTGCCGATGGCAGAACTAAAAAGGAAAACGAGGCATGGAACTACCTGAACACCATACTGCAATGGCGAAAGACGGCCACCGCAATTCACAACGGCAGGCTCATTCATTTTATTCCCGAAAAGGAGGTGTACGTTTATTTCCGTCAGAATAGAGAGCAAACAGTAATGGTGGTACTGCACAACGGATATCAACCAAAAGTAATTAAAACCCAAAGGTTTAATGAAATTCTTCGCAATTTCAAAGAAGGGGTGGATATATTAACCGGTACAAGGATTACCAATTTGGAAAAGTTGCAACTCTCGCCACGATCGGCTTTGATTATTGAGTTGAAGTAAAACTTTTTAATTGCTTTTTATAATTTTACTCCATTAACAATGCTATAAAAAATGGTCATGAGACGATTAATGTACATTTCAGTTTTGCTGGTTCTTTGGGCATGCGGAGCAAAAGAGGTATTGCCCCGTTACGATAAAGATTCGAAAATACAGGGACTGGCAACACCCATTCAGCTATCAGGCGAAAAAACCGAAGTGATTCTGGAAGATTACTTTTTGGATGTGCTTCAAATCGACTCCATAGTAGCCCCTCCATGTTTTAAGGTTAATCTCGCCGATGATAAGAAAACTGTCGAACTAATTGCTGATAACGAGCAAATCCCCCGCTTGTCGGTATTGAAGGTATGGGTTGATGGGGTTGATTACTCAATCATCATGAGAAAAAGCAGAAAACAATTGGTGCAGATTACCTATAAGCCCACAGGGAAAGAACCCCGGTCAGTCCAATTGGCAGGGCAGATAAACGATTGGAATCCGGCCAAAACAAATCTCGAAAAGGTGGGTGATACATGGCAAACCAACCTTTGGCTCAATCCGGGCAAATACCAGTATAAGATAGTGGTTGATGGACAGTGGATACTCGATCCTTCAAACCCCGAAACTGAGGATAACAACATTGGAGGGGTTAATTCAATACTCAGGGTTGGCAATTTGCAATACGAAAATCAGCCCAAGCTATTTCCCGAGCAAACAGAGGGAAAAACATTAAGAATCCGGTTCAAAAATCCGGTTGACGAGCTTTTTGTCTTTTGGGAGAACTATCGTTTGGACAATACATTTGTAAGTATTGATAGCCTTGGTGCTACCATTACAATCCCTGCCAATGCCGATGGTTTACGTCGTTCGTATTTAAGGCTGTGGGCTTTCAATAGCGAGGGCGAATCCAACGACTTGCTTATTCCTTTGGAGGGCAGGAGAGTGGTGACCTCTACATCGCAGCTCAGCCGATCCGATTTGCATACGCAGGTTATGTATTCACTTATGGTTGATAGGTTTAACAATGCTGATCATAAAAATGATTACAGGGTGAGCGACCCTTTGGTTAATCCCAAGGTAAACTACTTAGGCGGTGATATAAAAGGCATTACCTCAAAAATAAAGGATGATTACTTTCAGAGTTTAGGGGTGAATACCCTCTGGATATCGCCCATAACCCAAAATCCATTGGGTGCCTACGGCATGTATCCCCATCCCAAAACAAAATTTTCCGGTTACCACGGCTATTGGCCCATTTCATCATCTAAAGTAGATTTTCGTTTTGGCACCTCCGAGGAGTTGAATACCATGATTGATGAAGCCCACCAACACGGAATCAACGTCATACTCGACTATGTGGCCAATCACGTGCATCAGGAACACCCTCTTTACCGCAACAATCCACACTGGGCTACACCCCTCTATTTGCCCGATGGTACAATGAATACCGAGAAGTGGGATGAACACCGCCTCACTACCTGGTTCGACACGTTTATGCCCACCCTCGATCTGGAAAACCCCGAGGTGTACGAGCCAATGACCGACTCGGCCCTGTTTTGGGTAACCCACTATCAGTTCGATGGCTTTAGGCACGATGCCACCA
>Ga0116144_10006516_pt1 | contig 10158 bp, 8 predicted proteins | sample AD_UKC035_MetaG_FD_89746 | JGI IMG/M metagenome (GOLD analysis project Ga0116144, IMG submission 89746) | Active sludge microbial communities of municipal wastewater-treating anaerobic digesters from USA - AD_UKC035_MetaG | ecosystem: Engineered > Bioreactor > Anaerobic > Digestate | place: USA...
GAGCAACACAGCATAAGCCATTTCCAAAGGATTGGTTTCGACACGCATCGCCATGATGGGCATACTCCTTTCTCGAAGTCATGGCGTCAGACCAAGCGCCGCGCACTTCCTGCCATAGGCGCTAAACGGAATTTACAGAAAGGATGGTACACAACCCGGTAAAACCGATTTCAGCAGAGTACGCCGCCCTTTTCAATCACTCCGTACACCAGTTTCGAGCATAGCTCTTCTTTGTTTCGGTAAATCCCTTTTCCGTACCAAAAAGCTGCAGCGTCAGGCCTTGAGCGCGATGGGGATGGAAGGATGCTGTGATGGGCGCAGCGACGGCTTGCGATGAAGCGGCGTGGGCGTTTTGTCGTTGTATGGGTGGGGAAGACGGAAACGTCAGGTTACGCGAACGTCTCAGGGTGTGCAAAACCGCCGAGGCCGCTCCCGGTAACCGGAAGCGGCCCTTTTGCTGCGGGACGTGCGGTCAGCAGGTCAGAGCAGCGACTCTTGCCGCCGTTGATGCGCCTCTTGCTCTTGGGAGTACTTTTCCAAGGTCTGTTGCAGAAACGCTCGGGTTCCGTAGAGGACCGTCATCGAAAAGGAGAGGTGCGGAGCGTTGAGGATCACCAGGCTGTCCCCTTGCTCGTAGATGGCCGAAGCGTCTCCGACAAACGGGATATTTTCTTGCTGCACTTTGTATTTTTTGCGCAACGCGGCTGTTACTTCACGCAGCCGGTGTTTGCCCATTTGCATCATTACTGCCACGAGCTTGCCTGTTTTGTCGAAGACGAACGAGAGCTCTTCGATCCCGTCGATTCCCAAGCCTGCGCCGTTGCTTTTGAGGATCGGGCCACCGCTCACCTCGTTTACCCCCGCCTGCTGCAACGGAGTTTTGCCGCCCAGTTGCTTTTTCACGGTGTTGAGATCGGCAACCCCCACTTCCAGGCCAAGCGGAGCGGCGTTTTCGGCAAACGCCCCGGCAGATGCGAACGTGGTCAGACAAAAAAGCGCGATGAGCAGATACCGCATGATTGGCTCCTTTCACTCGAGAATTAAATCCGATGTTCGTCGTTGCGCAGCGTGCGCGGAATCCAGCCGAAAATGGGTCGGGATTCGCGCACCAGCAGTTCACCCTGCCGCACATTGCTGCGGCCCTGGAAGTAGCCCGGAACCAGGACCCCGTAACCGGCAACGGAGACGCCGGTTGGGGTCTGTACCGCGAAGCGGCCATCGGGCAACGCTTCGAGGCGCACCAATACTTTGTCGAACCGCAGCGTGAGGAACAGTATGTCGAACCGAAAACCGATCTGAAACAGCCACGCCATCCAGACGGGAATCCGGTGGAATACGAAGATCACCCCGTGGCGGGCCACTATTTCATCGCTGCGGTCGATCTTTGCCACACCGTCGCGCACACGCACCAGATATTGCCGCATATGCATCGCTTTTCCTTTCATCGATGGTCGAAATCATTCCTTGCTCGTGACCGAAACCGGTCGCAGGCCTCGGCAGGACGAACGGAGCGAGCACGCCACTATCCTCCCTGCACCCGCTTGCCTGCCCGATAGAACTGGTAACAGTCGTTGGGTACGTAGAGTGTGCGCTGTGCGCGCGTCACTGCTACGTAGTAGAGGTTGGCTTCTTGATCGGAGATCGTGTTCAACTTGCTGGCGTTCCTGAGGTTGATCAGGCTTGGGAAATCATCGGCCAGCATTACCTCTGCCCACTCGGCGCCTTTGCTCTTGTGGGCGGTGGTAAGCACTACCCCTTGTTTGGAGACCGTGCGTTCGAGCGACTCCACCAGCTGCGGGAGATCCTTGCCGTACTTTTCCACCAGGCGGCAGATCGCCTGCTTTTCTTGGTCGTCTTCGCGTTCGGCCTGCTCTTTGTAGTCAGAGTAGGATTTGAATTTGCGCAGGTACGTACCCAGTTTGTCCCTTTTGTTCGCTTTCAAAAACGCCACTTCTTTTGCCATCAGCAGACGGTAATCTTTCACTTCGCCAAGAAACTGGAAGGGGATCTTCTTCTCCATGAGCGAGATGGCCGTGTCGATGAGCTTGCCGTTGGTTCGGGCCAGGTACGCGCTCTGTTCGCTGGGGGCAAGGTCGAACACGGTCGTGGCTTTGCGCACTTCGTCCTGGATTGCCGGATTGCCACGCACCGGACGCGTCTCTTTTTTCCACGATTGGAGGATGAGCGAAGCCAAAAGCGCCACCTCGTTGCCGAAGCGAAAGCTTTGCGTCATGTATTTTTCCGTTGCGTTGCCGTGATCGACCGCGTGCTGCATCGCGTTCATCGCACCGCGGAAACCGTAGATGCATTGGTGGCGATCGCCTACCAGCACCCGGGTGAGATGCTCTTGGCGCAAGAAGATGTCATACATCACCGGGCTGACGTCTTGCGCCTCGTCGAGCAAGATGTACTGGTAGCCGCCCGAGATCGACGGGTTGCTGAGATGCCACATCTTCACATAGACGTCGTGCCACGCAGTGACCTTGGAACGGGGGTCGGCGATGAGATTCCAAGTCTCGATCGCGGCATCGACGACGAACGGCTCCAAGCGCTTGTGCGCGATCTCTTCGGCGAACGCCTTTTCCAAAAACTGGCGAAGGTCAAGCGCGTCGCTGTTGGTGAATTGCTCCAGCAGCCGGATGATCTTGGGAAAATAGAACCGCTTCCAGCCCTCTTCAGTAAGCCCCAACTTCAGGCGGATGAAATCGCTCGCCTCATAGATGTCGGCAGACGTCGGTTTTCCGGAAAACTTCCCGTTGATGTCTTTGTAGACATGCCTGGCGAACTCGTTGAAACAAATGGCATGGATCGTGCCGACACGCACGTTGTTGGGCATCTTGCGCTTGGCTTCTTCGGCAAGGCTTCGGTTGAAGCACACGTAGAGCAGCTTTTCGTCGCTGCGCGCGAGCGCGAAATTTTTGAGCGTGTAGGTTTTGCCCGCCCCGGCGTAGGCATTCACTGCCAGAAATGGGTCGGTCGATTCGACCACGTCACGCTGCTCGTCGGTCATTTGGGCGTGGGGCAGACGAACCGCGACCTTTTGGCGCATCTCTTCCCGGGCCACTGCCTCGATTGCCTGCGCCAACTGGGTATCGACAAAATCGTGGTCGTTCGCCACCTTTTCGGCTTCGCTGGGTGACACGACCACGGGTTTGATCGGCTCTTTCGGCTCGTGCCGCTCGTCGGTAGAAGCGATTGCTTTCTTCGCGAAGACCTTGCCAAAAAACGACATCCTTTTTCTCCTCTCTTCGTCTGTTGCCACGAACCCAGCCCGCTTCCCGACCTCAAAGCTTCACGGCCCGAACGCGCGAACCCATTTTCATGATCCGCACGCGATCGCCCGGCTTGATTTCCGCCGATTCGTCACGCCCCTGGACCAGCGCCTTGGTCTCCCCCGTGTCGTCCAGACGGTAGACGATCTCGATTCCTTCACGGGTATTTGCCGCTTTGTCGGCGACCACGCCGATGACGCCACCGATCAGCGCACCTGCGATTGCCCCGGCTAAGCTTCCGCGGCCACTGCCGACGTTGGAACCAGCGATCGCGCCCAAAGAGGCGCCCGTGGCTCCCCCTGCGCCGCCAGCGTGTTCAGGTGCCTCGATGCGAACCGGGCGAACCGACAGCACGGTGGCCAGTTTGACCTCCATCTCCTGCATGGCTGCGCTGCGCGCGTAGTCGTTGGCAGACATCGTGGACGCACAACCGGAGACCAGCAGAACGGCAGCTGCAGAAAACACAACACCAACACGACGCATCATGGTTTCGTTCCTTTATGCAATTGACCCTGACACTCCTATAACGACGGTGACGGAAACTTTTTTCATCGTCATGTACTGCGTGCGGTGGTTGAACAGGCAGAACAACCATCTTGGTTCTGGCAAAATAACGATCGGCACAAGAACTTCCCATGACGGACAAGGGACTTTGCAATGAGCGGCATGAAGAACGGTTCTGAACTGGGCATCTTGGCGCTGCGCGTCGATCGTTCATTTGCCCAGTTGTCCCTCTATTGCTATGACCTGCAACTCCTCAGCCCAGTGACCGAGGAGGACGTGGCGCCCGCAAGGATCGTCAGAGGCTGTGCGGCCGTGTTGCGTCACAGCAACGATTACGTTCCGGTCGTCGGCGTATGCGGGGCCAGCACCTGGAACATCTTTACCTTTGCGCCGCTAGCGACATGCGAAGGCCGACTTTGGCGTCAATATCCGTTCGTGATCGCCAACCCGCGTCGGGTCGTGCTCGAAGCGGCAAAAAGAGAGAGCGAACGCCGCGCGATGCAAGAGCTGCTCACCCAGATCGTCAAAAACGCCCTTCCTATCTGGTCCCGCCAGCTCGGCAACCGCTGGCGGCCTGAAAACGGCGCCAACGTTCCCACCCTCATCGAACGAACAGCGCAGCCATGCAGAGCCGACTATCTCAAAATCTTTCGCACTGTGAAGTTCGATCCTCTGGTGCTTCCCGATGGTGACGCTTGGCTACAACTGGATCTGCGTCACACCATCAATGCGGCTGATCATGTCACCCTGCAATGGATGCTTGCGCAGCGCCCCAACTGGTGTATCGAAAAGCTTCGTCACCGCTACACCACTGCCGACGGCAAGATCAAGACATGCACCTTTGATGGCATTGCCGAGACGCTCACACCGCAAAGCACCTTCTGCGACAACCAGTCGGGAAAGACCTATTCCTATCTGGAATACCATCGGGAACGTGGCCACATCAAAGAGGCGGAGCTCGACGCAGCGCGGTGCTCCCAAGTGGTTTGGGTGATCTATCCGAACGGAAAGCGTCTTGCCCATCTGGCCCAGCTCTTGCAACCGGTCTTTACCTTTGAGTCACTCGAGACCATCGACCCTGAACTGCTGGCCGAGATCTCGCCAAAAATGCGGTTGCCGATGCAGAAACGGATCGGTGCACTCCTGGAAATCATCCAGCAAACGACCACCCTGCCCATCGACGGAGAACGGGTCAAGCTCAACCGTATTCAGCTCGACCCGCCGTTGGGGGGCAGAATCGACCGTACTCCCGTGCTCCGTTTCCACGCTGACCAGAATGGCACCAAAGAGCGCCAGGCGTTTCGCTGTGGTGCCTTCCGTCCTATGACCCGGCGGCGGATCGTCTCGGTCACCGTGGGCAGCATCACTTCCCAGCAAAGCGCCTGCTTTGACGCGATCGACCAAGCCACACGCGAAAAACTCAAAAAACTCACCAGTCCGCATCCAGAAAAACGGCCCACCTGGACCACCGAAAAAGGTCACTATCCGACGATCGAAGCGTTCCGGCAATTTCTCGATCGCCTCGACCGTACCGATGAAACCATTCTGCTCATTGGCATCACCCAGCAGACGCCGAAGGCCAAGATCCGCGATCTCTGCTTCGACCACGGCGCAGCCAGCCAATTCGTTCTGCTCAACCATCACCCGGCCATTTACAACGACTACTACTTCAGCAACGTCGCTGCCGGGCTCTACACCAAAGCGGGCGGCGTGCTCTGCACTCTCGACAACTTGCCGGGTGAAGCAGACCTCTTTCTTGGCATCGATCTTGGAGGGCAACGAGAGCGCGCACCAGCAGCGGCGTTCCTCTTTGCGCGCGACGGCGCACAACTCGGCTGGACACTCTGCGAACGGCAACGCGGCGAACGGCTCCAGGACGCCTCACTCGAACAACTGCTCGAACAGAGCATCGAAACCTACCGTGACGTGTTCGCCGACAAGCCGCAGCGGATTGTCCTTCACCGCGATGGAAAATGGCACGAGTCGTTCGATGTCATCACACGCTTTGAATCGCACCATGGCATTGCGATCGACATCCTGGAGGTAATCAAAAGTGGTTCCCCTCGTCTGTATCGGCGATATCCTGGCAAAGAGCAAGGCAAATTTGCTTACACCAACCCCAAGGCAGGAGACGTCGTCTGGTTGCCCGACAGCGATACGGCAATTCTGGTCACCTACGGGCTCGACGAACTCAATGAGGGATCGGTGCGACCGTTCAAGCTCCGCAAACGCTACGGAGAGACCGAATTCCCTGTGCTCGTAGAGCAGGCCTACCTGCTGAGCTACCTTCACGGTGCCTCACTTTTTCGCCACCCCCGCTTACCCATCACCGTGCATCACGCCGACCGCTTCGCCACTTTGCGACAAGAAAGCAGTCTGAACGCGCTGGCGAAAATGGATCGGCGCTGCCCGGTCTACCTGTGAAGTTCGCGCAAACGTCCATCGAGACGTACATTGCCGTTGGCATCGATCTCGACGGCGATTTCCTCTGGCTACCGATCGCGCGCACCGCTTACGCGCCCTCGACGTACTCGAGAAAAGCGTGATTGCGTATGTTGCGCCAACTGAGCCCGTCGGTGCGTTGTGACCACTCGTTGTCGACCACGCCCAAAACCATCACCCCAAACGGAGCGGAAAGTGCTACTCTTTTGTCTTGCCACAACAAGAAGGAGGGTGGGTGGTGACCGAAACCGGTGCCTTGAAAGCCAAAGAAGATCCCATTATCTGGGTCCAGCAGAAAGCGGCCGAAGCGCTGCAACGCCTGGATCGAAAGATGGCTTCCCAGCCCGTACAGATGTACCTACCGGGGTTCGACCTCGGGGCTTTCCCCAACCATGTGAACCGCTCCTCGCTCTTTGCCCCTATCGCCCGTGGCCGCCGCAAATTTCATCGTCAAACCAGGATGGTCAGCCGGTCGGACGCAGTGATCGAATACACCGGGGAGCAGCTCGACGAAGCCGATTGCGACCTCATGATGGCGCTCATCTGGTTCGCACAGAAAAAACCGCTGGGAGAGTGGGTGACATTGAACCGTGCGCAGCTATTGCGGCGGATCGGACGCGCAACGGGCAAGCAGAACTACGAGTGGCTCCACCGCAGGATGCGGGCGATGACCGAAGCGACACTCTACATCGAAGTGCGCAAATCCGACGGCAGCACACGCTACAAGATCGGCTACGCCGAGGCGTTTCACCTCATCAGCGGCTTTGTGTTCGATGAGGAAAGTGACGAGTATCGCTACCAACTCGATCCCCGCTGGGTACAGCTCTTCAGCAACCGCGAGTACAGCTTGATCAACTTCGACTTGCGATTGCAGATCAAACGGGGCCAAGACATGGCGAAAACCTTGCAACGCCTCGTTGCTACTTCTTCCGACTCCGTCCAGTCTTACGACCTCGAATGGCTCAAGAGCAAAATGGAGTACTCCGGAAGGATGCGCGATTTCAAAGAATCGCTCTCCAAGGCGTGCGAAGAGCTGAAACGGTTGCGCATCATCAGCGAACACAAAATCACCTTGGACAAAAAGAAGCAACGAGAGCTGTTGAAGCTCTGGATCCCCAAAACGATCACGGCATAGAAGCAGTGCGCCGCCGCGTGATCGGAAAGCATTTTTCTTTGCCCGAAAACCAATTTTTTCTTTCAAAAACAAATCGTTATCATCGGTATAGCGTCGCGCTTTCGTTGCCGCTTGAACGGTCGTTCGGCATCGGTATAGCGTCGCGCCCGCATCGGTATAGCGTCGCGCACCAGAGACAGCCGACGGTGTCTAGCCATCGGTATAGCGTCGCACTTTCGTTGCCGTTTGAACGGTCGTTCGGCATCGGTATAGCGTCGCGCCCGCATCGGTATAGCGTCGCGCTTTTTCGGTATAGCGTCGCGCTTTTTCGGTATAGCGTCGCGCAGAGCTCAAAAAAACGATTGTTATTCAATAAGTTACAAGCGACTTTTGCCCGTCTACTATATTTCTACTTATTTCTACTAGGAAGCGCCTGTGGATAACTTCGCTTTTTTCTACACAGCCCCCCAGCGGCGCGATGCGCCGCTGGGTAGAAAGATCCTATCGCAACGAACTACCGTGCCTAAAAATAGGCTACTCAGTGAGACGACTGCCTAAATAGCGCCGCGCGCTCGAGTTGGCAGGGAGCCTTGTTGGTGTCATCAAGGTAAAAATAAAGATTTCCGTAAAAAATTATTTGCTAAACAGCGTTAGAATGGCATCGGTATAGAGTCGCGTTTAGTCACCGGTGAGCCTACTTCTTGGAGACATTTATGGTTGATCCTAGGGTTGTCGAAGCGCAGTTGCGCGAAGGCCAGTTCATTGGGGTTGGCGCCGGGGATCGATACCTTGGTGATCCCGACGTCGTCAATCGCTTGATCGCCGGTTACTGCTCCGAGGTCGAAACCGACCTGCGTCAAGTGATCCGGGGCGAGCTGACGCCGCGGGAATCGGAAGAGCGCTATATGGAGCGCGCGAAGCGGTACGCCGACATCATCTCAGGCCGGGACAAGGATTGGCAGATCGTTCCGGGTTATCACGACGTGACGATCAAAGGGAAGTTTCGCGCGGATCTTCGTGATTTTTGGCCAAAAGTCAGGCATATTGCCGACAATGACCCGCATCGCGTCTTTTTCCTGTGGATCGGGGCGTTGATCGCTGATGCGTACAAGCGGTGGCCGTCGGATGACATGGAGCACATGCGCACGGAGTTCTTGCGTCCGTTCATCCGCTATGCGGTGAAGGTGCTGCTTGGTATCGAAGAGCGTGCAAAGCGGGTGGGATAAGCTGTGCCCGGGCGATGTAGATCAGCTTCAACGACGCCTTTCTTTCGATCGTTGCCAAATATTCATGCGAAAATGGTCGAGATTGGCGGCTTGCAGAAAACGACCATGACCCGTAGCACGGAAACTCCTGTGCGTCGCAAACTGCCCATTGGGATCCAAACCTTCGCGAAGATCCGCGAAGAGGACTACTACTACGTCGACAAGACCCCGTACGCGCTACGCCTCATCGAAAGCGGCACCCACTACTTCCTCTCCCGCCCGCGGCGCTTCGGCAAAAGCCTCTTTCTCGACACGCTCGCCGAGCTGTTCGCCGGAAACGAACCGCTCTTTCGCGGGCTGTACATTCATGACCGCTGGGACTGGAGTGTGCGCTACCCGGTGGTGCGGCTCAGCTTTGCCGAAGGGCGGCTGGAAACGCGTGCCGAGCTCGACCGCCGCATTCGCTCACTCCTTGCGCACAACGCCCGTACGCTCGGTGTGGAAGTGCCCCTTGATGCAGACATCGCGGAAACCTTCATTTGCCTCATCGAAGGGGCACATGCCCGCTACGGCCAGCGCGTCGTGGTACTCGTCGACGAATACGACAAACCGATCCTGGATAACCTCACCACGCCTGAGGTTGCGCGCGCGATGCGCGAAGGGCTACGCAACCTCTACTCGGTGATCAAAGGGCAGGATGCGCATGTTCGCTTTGCGTTTCTCACCGGCGTATCCAAATTCAGCAAAGTCACGATCTTCTCGGGTCTCAACAACCTCAACGACATCACCGTCGACGCCCAGTACTCGGCCATCTGCGGCTACACCGAGGAAGACCTCGACACCATCTTCGCCCCGGAGCTCGAAGGGCTCGATCGCGACCAGATCCGTCACTGGTACAACGGCTACAACTGGCTGGGGGAAGCGGTCTACAACCCTTTTGACCTGCTGCTCCTCTTTCAAAAGCGCGAATTTCGCCCCTACTGGTTCGAAACGGGCACACCCACCTTCCTGATCGATCTGCTCAAAGCGCGGCGCTTTTTCACCCCACAATTGGAACGGCTCTATGCCACCGAGGAGCTCTTGTCGGCGTTCGACGTCGACACGATGGCCCCAGAGGCGCTCCTGTGGCAGACCGGGTACCTGACCTTTCACGGACAGCGGCGCATCGGCGCACGCATCGAATACGAACTGGGCTACCCCAACCTGGAAGTCGCCTATAGCCTCAACGATGCGCTGCTCAAAGGGCTGATGGGCGACCCCTCGCTGGCCGAACAAGTGACCCTGAGCGCCTATGAAGCGCTGGTGCGAGCCGACACGACCTTACTGCGCCACCACCTCGAACGCCTCTACGCCAGCATCCCGCACGACTGGTACCGCAAAAACCCCATCGCCCACTACGAAGGGTACTGGGCCAGCGTCTTCTACAGCCACCTTGCGGCGTTGGGACTCGAACTCATCGCCGAGGACGTCACCCACCACGGCTGCATCGACCTTACCGTGAAGCTTCCGGAGCGCATTTACCTCTTCGAATTCAAAGTGGTCGCAGACGAGCCCGAAGGAGCGGCGCTTGCGCAACTTCGCGCCAAAGGGTACGCCGAAAAGTACCGCGGCCAGGGGGTAC
>Ga0116144_10006520_pt1 | contig 10152 bp, 18 predicted proteins | sample AD_UKC035_MetaG_FD_89746 | JGI IMG/M metagenome (GOLD analysis project Ga0116144, IMG submission 89746) | Active sludge microbial communities of municipal wastewater-treating anaerobic digesters from USA - AD_UKC035_MetaG | ecosystem: Engineered > Bioreactor > Anaerobic > Digestate | place: USA...
CAAGGGCATTCGCCAGGTCGCAACGCAGCGGATCTACCAGGCGCTGGAGGAGCGCAACCCGGTGATCTGGCTGGAGGTAACCCGAAAACTGGTCGGCTACTCGCGGGCGGAAAAGCTGGCCGGCGAGCCGGTGATGGAGCTGTGGCTGGCAATCGCGGAGCGGGTCGCCACAGACATGTACGACTGGACCTACCGAGAGCCAGATCCACAGGATGCGCTGCGCATTTATAACGAGCTGCTGAAAAAAGCCGGGCTGGCGGAGATCGAATCGGCGCTGGAGAGCGTTTCCGCGGAAACGGTGGAGGAGGCGTGATAATGGCCCTGTTTTGTGGAATAGCATGGGCGGTCTGGATGCTGGCCCTGGCGTGGTGCCTGTGCAGGGCGGCTGCGCGAGGAGACAAGTGGAGGCAGATTGAGAAATGAGTAAACATCAAACCGGAGTCAAAAACGGCATGTGGAAAGGCGGCAGAACCATAACCAAACATGGTTATGTTTTAATCCGTGTAGGGAAAGAACACCCATTGGCTGATATTCGCGGATATGCCTATGAGCATCGTGTTATCGCTGCCCAGAAACTCGGTCGCGCACTCAAGCCCGATGAGATCGTTCATCACCAGGACGGCAACACCCAAAACAACAATCCGGATAATCTGAAAATCGTCTTGGGTATCGTAGGGCATAGATTCGTGCACCGCACAAAGGAGAGCAATAAGCGTAAACCTGGCGAACTCAATCCAGATGTTACTTGTGCGTGTGGATGCGGCCGCATATTTAAAAAGTTCGACCGATCAAATCGGCCAAGAAGATTTGTTAGTGGCCACAACATGAGGACGGAAAACAATGACTAGATCGTCAATAGAATGGACGGATCATGTCTGGAATCCAACTGTCGGTTGCAGTAAGGTTTCCCCTGGGTGTGCTAGGTGCTATGCAGAACGATTTGCCAAACGCCTGGCGGCGATGGGCCGGCCGGAGTACCAGGGGTTGGTGACCGAGGACGGCCGCTGGACCGGAGAGGTCCGCTGCCTGCCGGAGCGGCTGGATCAGCCGCTGCATTGGAAGAAGCCGGCCAGGATCTTTGTAGATTCAATGAGCGATTTATTCCACCACATTATTCCGGTCGAATTTATCGCCGCGGTGTACGCCCGGATGATGGAATGCACCCAGCACACATTTATCGTGCTGACCAAACGAGCTGAGCGCGCAGCCCGTTTGTTGCGGCCTGGAGGCCTAGTGCATGAGATAGTCGCGGGAATCTACCAGCAGGCTGATTTGGCCTGGCCTTTGCCCAATGTCTGGTTCGGCGTCTCGGTCGAAAACCAGGCGGCGGCAGATGAGCGCATCCCGCTGCTGCTGGAGACGCCGGCGGCGGTGCGGTTCGTGAGCTGCGAGCCGCTGCTGGGTCCGGTTGATCTAAAACCCGCACCTCTGCACCAGTGGCCCGATTTATCATGCTGGATGCCAAACCGAGATGAGCCAGATGACTGGAAATATTGGATGCATAAGTGGAATGGGATCCACTGGGTGATCGTCGGCGGTGAGAGCGGGCCGGGCGCGCGGCCGATGGCATATGATTGGGTAGATTCCATTCTGGATCAGTGTCTTAAGGCCGGGGTGCCGTTTTTTTTCAAGCAATGGGGAGAATGGTATCCTTCTCCTTTTCATGGTTCGAGGGATTTCCACGGCGGATATCCCTATGACCAAAAAACCGATACCGTCCGGATCGGCAAAAAGCGATCTGGCCGCATCCTGGACGGGCGGACGTGGGATCAGTATCCGGAGATGGCATGAGTGCAGAGGACGTCTTCATCACCGAGGTCTGCAAAATGATCGGACAGCTCGACAACCTGCGGATATGGAAGGCGCGGATGTTAGCGGTCAAGCCCGGGGAAATACTGGTGATTCAGCTGCCGAACTACTTCGCCGTTTCGGAGCAAGCGAAGGAACGATATGCAAAAACTCTGACACGAAAACTGGGTATCGAGCGGGTCCTGATTATCGACGCTAGCGTGGGCGTGCACACTATCCGCAGAATTCACAATTTTCATCGAGCGTTTCCACGGAAACAGAGGAGGAAAATATGAAAAATCAACTATTTCTACTGACTATCCTGGCCATCCTGGCCGGGTGGAATCCCGCGGCGGTCCAGGCGTGGGAGCTGCCGCATGGATTGGTGGCGGTCCAAGCCCTCACCCCCGCCCCCTCTCCCGTTATTGGGAGAGGGGAGGAAACGGAGGCACCAACCCCGGTGCCCTCGGCGACACCTGGCCTTCCGGCGCCGGATGTGCTGATCAGCGACGAGCAGATCACGACCTACATGTACTGGCTGGACCTGTGGGGCCGGCCGGTCTGGTACCAGACCGGCGAGATCGACGCGGATCAGCTCATGCTGCAGGGGCGCTGCCTCGATGGGTACGCGCAGGTGGAGTACCGCGACCCAGAGCGGCCGGGCTGGTGGCTAGTGGAGTTCGTGAAGTGTGATGACTAAGCGGCAAAAATCCATCGAGCGGATCCTCACCATCCTCATCGCGATCCCGGCGCTGATCGGCTGGTGGGTTTTCCTGGTGCTGATCCTATGCCCGGCGGTCGGTCTGACCTGGCAGGGATCGGTCGTGTTCGGCACAATGTTCGCGTTCCTCGCGCTCATCGCTGTAATCAGGAGCTGAGATGACCAAGAAATCCACGATCAACCTGTTATGCCGGCTGCTGGGCCACCGCTGGGAGGCGCAGTACATGCGGCATGACCATTTCTACCGGCTGAGCTGCCGGCGCTGCGGCCGCCGGGCGGCGAAGAAGCGGAATTCGCGATGAGCTGGCTCAAGCTGATCCTGAAAATCCTACGCCAGGCAGGGATCCGGGTCAGCGTGACACCGATCTGGGGCACGCGCGGGCCGGCGGTGGCGCTGATCCTCGAGGGGGTAAGCTGGGAGCAGATCCGGGCGCAGATGCAACCGGAGCCGGAGCCGGAGCGGGTGATTGGAGATACGAGATGAAACGCTGCCCACGATGTTTCGAGTGTAAAACTCAGGATAACTGGCAGTTCTGCCCGCGCTGCGGGGCGGAACTGGAGACGGTCCAGGTGGAGCACTCACCTGCCCGGGTCAATCCGTCCGCGGCGGCGGAGCTGCTCGAGTCGCTGCAGGCGATCCTGGAGCGGGCGGACTACATCGACGGGGATTGCAGGCCGGTCAAACCGGTCTGCGTCGCACTCCCTGTGGATCTGATCCGCCGGGCGCGGGCGGCGGTCATGAGAGCCAGGCAGGTATAATGCTAACCATGATGAAACAGGATATCCACATCGACGACGCCCAGAAACTGCGCGAGGTGCTGCAGGTGTTGGACCTCGACCAGTTGCTGGCCATCGCTCGGAAGCTCAGGGACCTGTATGAGAAGCGCCACGGAGAGGTTATCCTGACCGTCAAGAATGGCGAGCTGGCCTACATCGATAAGCGCGAGAGCGAGGACGTGCGCAGACGGAGAACTCAGGAAAATTAATGTAATGTTCTAATTTTTATGATATACTAGAACAATAGAACAGCCCGTCGGGCGCTGGCACGACCAGCCGGGGCTCCCTCTGGACCTGAGACGTTGTTTTCAGGTCTGGAGAGAGCTCCGGTTTTTGTTTTGGGAGGCTGACATGAAACTCAAATCTGTTTTTGGATCGATCGTCCTGGCGACATTCGTCATCCTGCTGGCAACATTCCCTGTGTTCGCGCAGCCGGAGGCGCAGGAATCGCCGCCGGGGGATATCCTCGCCGGCCTGATCACGCCGGTGCTGCTGAAACAGCTCACCACGCTGCTCGGGTTGATCATCCTGCAGGTGGCCCTGGCAGTCGCGCTGGCGATCCGCGAAAAACAGTTTAAATGGCGCCAGCTGGCTGATTTTTACCGTTCAATGGTTCTGCCATTCGTGATCGCCTGGCTGGTTTTCGTTTTCGCGGTGCATCTGATTTCTGTGGATCTGCTTGGGCCGCAGTACAGCGGGCTGGTGGGTGACGGAGTAAGCTGGCTATCCTGGCTGGCAGTTGTGACTACCCTCGGCGCGAGAATCGTCGAGACCGCTAAAAAATTGTTTGGACCGCTGCTGCCGATCAAAGAGCCGCCTACCGGGCCGTAATCCCATGGACATCGCCGAAATCTTCCTGGCCGCCGTGGGAGGCGGCGTGATCACGAAAATTATCGATGTGATATTCGCCCGGCAAAGGATGAAGGCCGAGGCGGCAAAGATCATCACCGAGGCAGCCGGTGAGATGGTCAACAAACTCACAGAACGGGTACAGGCGCTCGAGGACGAGGTAAAAGTCCTTAAAAAACAATTGGGGCGTTATGCACAGCGGGTGGTATACCTCATGGCCGGGATCGAAAAGCTGACCCACCAGATCACAACCAACGGGGATGACCCATGCTGGACACCGGACGAGTGGAGCCCGGAGGCAGAGGTGGAGGTCGATGAACGCTCAGGGCGTTGATATCAGCGTCTGGCAGGATAACAACTCCACGCCGCAGATGTTCGATCCGGTCAGGGCGAGGCAGCGCGGCGCGTCGTTTGTTGGGATCAAGGTCGGCCAGGCGAGCTGGGCTGATCCGGATTATGCCCAGAATTGGGCTAACTGCCGGCGCTGGTTATATCGGCTGCCTTACCATTTCCTGACCTGGGACGTATCTCCACGGAGACAGGCTGAGGTGTTCTGGTCGCTGCTCGAGAAAGACACATTTGCATTATTGCCTCTAACCGTCGATTTCGAGTGGTGGAAAACCACGCCCGGCAATGCGATGGACATCCTCTATAACTTCACCGAGCGGCTGCGCTATTTGTCGGCGCCGCTGCCTATGGGGATCTACACGGCGAAGTCGTTCTGGGTGCCAAACGGATCCACGGCTCCATATTGGAAACAGTTCTACCTGTGGCTGTGCGATATCTCCGGAGCGGTTGAGGTGCCGGCGCCGTGGGAGCGGTGGACCTTCCACCAGTACACGTTCAAACTCCACGGACCAGACTGGGGCGCCGAAAGCCTCGACCTGGATGGCGATTATTACAACGGCACAGTTGAGGATATGCGCACGCAGTTCGGGCTGCCGGAGCTGGAGCCGGTCGAGCCGCCGGCATCCGTGCCACTGCCTGTGGGAGAGCCGCTGCGCATGCAGGCGCTGGTCGAGGGGCAGGTGGTCCGCAGGGGGCCGGGTACCAGCTTCGAGAAAGTCGGCCAGCTGCGCGCGGGCGAGCTGGTCAACGTTTTAGGCGTGGGTGGGTCTGACGTGTGGGTAGAGATCGAGCCGGGTCAGTGGGCGGCGGTCCGCTACGCGGGCAAGACGTATATGGAGACAGCCTGATGCCAAACGCTGCACTACGACTCTGCACATACCCCGGCTGCAATCGGCTGGTGAAGCACGGTCGCTGCGAGCTGCATCAGAGCGAGAGGGAGTTCAAACGCGACCCGGCGGTCCAGCGGTTGTATGATCGGCGCTGGCAGCGCCGGCGCGCGGCTCACCTGGCGGCGCATCCGTGGTGCGAGCGCTGCCTGCGCGGCGGGATGTACGTCCCTGCGACGGATGTACATCATGTCCTGCCGCATCGGGGCGATCCGATTGTGTTCATGACATCCGAGCTCGAATCACTCTGCCACTCCTGCCATAGCAAAATGACTGCGAATGAGGTCAACGGGAGGGGTGCTGAAAAAGTTTTGGATGGAGGGTTGTCGAGCGTGGGTGACCTTCGGCGTGAGAAAATGTCCCCGATCAAAAACGGATAAGCGATGCCTACCCCACACGTCTCCCCTGATCAGATGGCCGTCGGAAAAAAGTCCAGAGGGAAACACTGGACGAAAGCCGAGGTCGAATCGCGCCAGGCGGCGGCCGATGGTCTGAAGCGCCAGGGGCGGGTTATCCTACGGGTGCCGGCCTGGCTGAATCAGGACGCACGCAAGGTCTGGTACCGCGTCCTCAGGCAGACGCGCGGGTTGGAGCTGCTCGATAACCTGGATGTTGAGATGCTGGCGATCTACTGCGACGCGGTTGCGCGCTACCGCCAATTCTCGCGGGGCATGGTGATCGAGCGCGAGGACGGCACGCGGGTCGGCGCTGAAGAGGTGATCAAGACGGCTCAGAGTTGGGCGCGAATCGTGGCAGCCTATGCTGACAAGCTCGGGCTCAGCCCGGCTGCCCGTGCGCGGCTGGCCAAGCGGATCTCCGACGAGGGGCCGGACGCGTTCTCACAGGAGTTTGACGGATGAGCGCGGTCCATCCCTGCACGCAGTACGCGCTCGACGTGGTCGAGGGGCGGCGGGTAGCCGGGCAGACGGAACGCCTGGCGTGCCAGCGGCACCTCGATGACCTCGCGCGTCAGGGCTCGGACGATTTCCCCTGGGTGTTTGACGAAACCCGGGCGAATCGCATCTACACCTGGTTCCGCTACTGTCACCACGTCGAGGGACCGCTGGCCGGTAAGCCGATCGAGCTGCTGCCCTTCCAGCAGTTCGACCTCGGCTGCATCTTCGGGTGGGTGCACCGCGAGACCGGGCTGCGCCGGTTTGAGAAAGCCTACATCCAAGAGGCACGTAAAAACGGCAAGAGCACTATCCTAGCAGGGGTGGGGCTGTACCTCATGGCCGGGGATGGCGAGGAAAGCCCGGCGGTGTACTGCGCGGCCGTGGATAAAGAGCAGGCGCGGATCATCTACCGGGCCGCGAAGGCGATGGCGCAGAAAAGCCCGGATATCCGCAAGCGCTTGAAGATCCGCGATTACGAGATCGGGCATATGACCCGCGGCGGCCAGATGCGCGCGCTCAGCAAGGACACCAAGAACAAGGATGGTTTGAACCCGAGCGGAGCGATCATCGATGAGTACCACGCGCATCCGACATCGGAAATCTACGACCTGCTGTGGTCTGCCTGGGGCCAACGGGCGCAGGCGCTGATGGTGATCATCACCACAGCCGGGTTCGACACCGAGCAAAATCCCTGCTACAGGGAGTATGAATATTGCAAGCAGATCCTGAGCGGGGTGATTACAAATGACCGCTATTTTGTGATCATCCGCCAACTGGACCCGGATGATGACGAACACGATCCGGCGGTGTGGATCAAGGCCAACCCGCTGCGTGCGGCGACGCCGGCAGGGCTGGCCAAGCTGCGCGAGCAGCATGACGAGGCGTATGGCAGCCAGGACCCGGTCAAGATCCGCAACTTCCGGGTGAAGCTACTCAACATCTGGGGACAGGGCGCCGAAAACAGTTATATCGGCGATCTACTGCCGGTCTGGAACGAGCTGGCTGTATCGCGTGAGGAATTTATCGAGCTGACCCGCGGAAAGCAGACCATCGTGGGGCTGGACCTATCAAAAAAGATCGATTTGACAGCGGATGGATTCATATTTGATCTTGGGGATGGTCGGGTAGCGGTCTGCGCGCATGGGTTTATGCCCATCGAGACGATAGCACGGCACGAAAAAACTGACCGGGTCGAATACAGACACTGGGCGAACGGGGGATGGATCACTGCGACGCCCGGCAACGTGACCGATTATCACATGGTCGAAACTCACATCCACGACTGCGAGCTCAATCACGAGTGGGTGGTCCATGAGATTTGCTTCGATCCGTACAATGCAACCCATTTCGCCACCGAGCTGGGCGATCAGGGCTACACCTGCGTGGAGATCCGTCAGGGTGTGCGGACGTTGAGTGAGCCGACCAAATTATTCAGGGATCTTATCGCACAGCGGCGAATCGTACACGATGGTTCGCCAGCGCTGACCTGGTGCCTGGCCAACGCGGTAATCGAGCAGGATAACAATGAGAATATCAAGCTGTCGAAAAAGAATGCCGGCGACACCAAACGGATCGACCTGCTGGCGGCGGTGATCAACGCGATGGTACGGTTGCCAGCCCTGCGCGAGGCGTGCCAGGATATCAGCGATCATATTCTTTCGGATGAATGGGGCATGTGAGCATGGGTTTGTTAGATTCGATCCGCAAACTTTTTAACGCACAGGAACCACCGCCGGCGCCGTTCGAGCCTGACACCCGGCCTGAATATATCTACCGCTGGGGCCAATCGACCATAGCGGGCAAGCGCGTTTCCGCGGAAACGGCCAAGTCGATCGCGACGGCCTACCGCTGCGGCAATATCATCAGCGACGATATCGCCAGCCTGCCGTTCCAGGTTTTCCAGCGGATCGGCCGCCAGATCATCCAGGTTCAGCCCGACCCTGTCATGCGCAACACCGCCTATCTGATAGAGATCGAACCAAACCGCTGGATGACTCCGTTTGTTTTCAAAAAGACAGTCGTGTTATGGCTGCTTTACTACGGCAACGCCTACATCTGGGAGCCGGCCGGGCCATACCGCGAGTGGTACATCCTGGATGCGGACCGCACCACGCCCGGGTTTGACCAGGACGGGAATAAATGGTACCGGACGCAGTTCCCAAACGGGGATATCCAGGATCTGCCCTCCGTGGAGGTGCTGCACCTGATGATCAATTCCACGGACGGGCTCTCGGGTAAATCTGTGCTGACCTACGCGCGCGAGACGCTCGGGCGGCAGCTCGGGGCGAAGGACACGCAAAACCGGATCCACTCCCAGGGGCTTAATCCAACCGCGGCGCTGTACATCGCCGGCGAGGCCAACTCGGAAGCCAGACAAAAGGTGCGGGATGCGTACCTGGCTGCTGTGCGTGGATCCGAAAACACCGGCGGCGTGGCCGTATTTGACAACAAGGTGACAAAATTCGAGACCATATCGATCTCGCCAGCGGACGCGCAGTTCCTGGAAACGATTCAGGCGACCGACGCTGAGATTGCGAATTTTTTTGGGCTGCCGCTGCACAAGCTCAACATGGGCAAACAGAGCTACGAGAGCAACATTCAACAGCAGCTGGACTATCTCTCGACCACGCTTAACAGCTACCTGGTCCAGTGGGAGCAGGCCGCGCGCCTGCGCTGGCTGCGCCAGGAAGAGCAGGGCTATACCTACCTTCGCTTTATCCGGGACGCCCTGCTGCGGACCAACCCGGAGACCCGCTCGAAGTATCTCAAAGACAAAATCCTTTCCGGGCAGCTCTCTCCCAATGAGGCGCGTCAGATCGAGGACCTCAGCCCATACGAGGGCGGCGACGCTTACTATATCCCCTCCAACATGGCCAGGGTGCTTACGGACGGCTCGCTGGAGTACGGCGACCAGAGCAAGGAGGCGAACCGTGAAACTCAAAATGAGTGAGTTGCGCGATTGCTTCGCCGGGCGGCCGGCCGCGGTGCTTGGAGGAGGTCCAAGCCTGCCCGCAGATTTGGTCAAACTGCCGGCAAACTGCGTGATGATCGCCGTCAACTATCACGCCTTCCACCTCACCCGGGCGGATTACATGGTGTACAACGACCATCCGGATAGCGACCCGGCGCTGCGAGACGCGGTGCGGCTGCCCAAAGCTGTGCTGGTCTCGCCCGATCCAACGTCGGAAATTGAATTCGATGTGCCGGTCTGGACCGGGCATTACTCCAGTAATACCGCAGCCTGGTTCGCGCTCTGGCTGGGCTGCGACCCGGTGATCCTGTGCGGGATGGACTGCTACCAGGGCGAGGTGGTCTACTGCCACCCCTACAGCCACGATGCGCCGGTTTTCCACTACCCGCTCGACCACCACCTGCGGCCGTGGATCGAGGAAGGGCTGAAATTGCTCCCGCATGTCGAGCGGCTGCGGGTGATGAGCGGGCCGCTGACGAGAATTTTTCCGAAATACGAGGTGACCTATGACAAAAAAACCCCTGCGCATATTTGAGGGCGATGCGCAGCCCTACACCCCGTTCTGGCGAGTGATCGATGCCGAGAGCTCAGAGAGCGGCGAGCCGGAGATCGAGTTCTACGGCTACATCAGCGAGTACAGCTGGCTCGATGACGATATCACCCCGCAGCTGTTCAAACGCGACCTGAATGAGATCGGCAGGGGCGGTCCGGTAACCATCCGGATCCACTCGGGCGGCGGGGATGTGTTTGCAGCCAGCGCGATCCGGGCGATGATCATGGACTACCCGGGGCGGGTGACCACGCGGATCGACGGGCTGTGCGCCTCCGCGGCGACCTACGTGGCCACGGCGGGGGACGTGGTCAAGATGCAGGATTCGGCATTCATGATGATTCACGACCCGTGGACCATCGCCC
>Ga0116144_10006521_pt1 | contig 10151 bp, 6 predicted proteins | sample AD_UKC035_MetaG_FD_89746 | JGI IMG/M metagenome (GOLD analysis project Ga0116144, IMG submission 89746) | Active sludge microbial communities of municipal wastewater-treating anaerobic digesters from USA - AD_UKC035_MetaG | ecosystem: Engineered > Bioreactor > Anaerobic > Digestate | place: USA...
CGGACCGGCCGGTCCCCTTCCCCAATGTGTGCGACGGGCCGATGCTGTATCCCGCTTTTGAAAGTTTTGTCGGCATGATCCCCGCTCCGCTGATCTACGGCATGACCCCCGCCGAGACCGCGCTGTTCCTGAAAAAGCAGATGATGCCCGATGTTTCGCTGTATGCAGTTCCCATGTCCGGATGGCAGCGGAGCGCCGGATGGCCCGGCCTCGCGCGGTGGAATCCGCCCTCGCCGGGAATCCTTACATGGGAAACGGCCATGATCTATCCCTCGCTCGTCTGCTGCGAGGCGCTCCCGATGCTCGACTGCGGCCGCGGAACACAGAACATATTCCGGATCGTGGCGGCCCCGTGGATCCGCGCGGAAGAACTCAGGGAAAAGCTGGGGCAGCTTCCAGGACTTGATACATCAATCGAAAAATACAGGTCGGGCCGGGGGCGCAGCGCGGGAGCGGAAATGGAGGGTTTGCGCTTCGCGGTGATCAGCCCCGAAAACCTGCGCCCGGTTGAAACGGCTGTCCGTCTGCTCGCGGCCATTCAGGATCTCTACGGCACCGGCAGGCTCTGGTCCGATCCAGAAACGCGCCCGGAATTTTTCGACAAGCTCATGGGAACCGCCTCGGTCCGCGAATCTCTTCAGAACAGCATTCCCGTACCCCAAATCGCCGCCGCGTGGAAGTCTGCCGCCAACCGCTTCAAAGCTGTCCGGGAAAGTGTCTTGCTCTACTGAATAATGTGCGCTGTTCACTTATATATATGGCCATGTTCTACATCTCTCGATCTGTTAAGCGAATGGTATTTATGGAACATGTTACTTCTGCGGTTTGTGTTTACAAAGAATAAATAATGGCTCCTCATTGTTCGTCGCAGTGAACCGGCCGCGTTTTGTCCTTAATATTCAAATTTTTCGAAATTTGGTCAATTTTCGTCATTTTTTGCCTATTTTTGACGAATTTTGGCCATTTTTAGCCATTTCCGAGCGTTTTTGGGCATTTTTTCGCGTTTTCACAGCCATGCGCTGATTTTGGGGGATCCATGCCGCAAAAAGACAAAAATTGCGCATGAACGATTTTTGCGCCCAAAATCAAAAAACGCCGCGATTTTCACGAAAATCAAGCATATTTGATCATTTTGGGGCGCTTTTTCGCATTTTTCTGCGATTTCAAGGGACTGCATGAAGGAAGAAAGACTACAGCCCGCAGGACTGCTTTTGACTGGATGCGGGCGGCATTTTTCTTTCGATCAGGCCGGACGAGGCCGCAAAACCAAACCAGACCCAGTTGCGATCATAGTAGCGGTCTTTCTTTTTCATCAGGCGTTTCAGCACTCTGAAGGACAGTTCCTTTTGCCTGATTCTCTGAGCGGATTCCGGTGCGATCTGCTCAAAGGCGGGCAGAAGACTTCCGTAAAAGCTCAGCGATTCGGTGTGGCTCATCGGGACGGCATCGGGCGTGTAGCGCAGGACAATTTTGTGGTTCTCCCGCAGCAGTCTCGCGAGCTCGCGTGTGCCCGCCGGATCAGCGCAGGCTCGCGGCCGTTTGTTCAGGCGGCAGTCCAGCGCCACGCGCCAGTGAATGCGCATGGAATCAAAGGAATAGTTCCCGCTCAGTCCGCGGTATTCGGCCACGGGTTTCAGAACGCCGTTTTCATCCAGCTCCATGAAATCGGGAATCAGCATGACTCCCGGAAGCCGGCGCGCCTGCTCGATGAGATCATACCCCGTTTCCAGCACCTGCATCCAGTTACCCTCAGGATCAAGCCTGTCGAAAAAGGGATAGGAGTACGGCATAAAATAGGAAAGATTGATCACGCGGTCCTCGACCGCCCAGTTGCCGGCCGACGGGAACCAGCCGTTGCCGATTTTGATGCCGGCATGTTCTCGCACGGCCACAATGATATCACGGGCAAGGGCAAGATACTCGGGCCTGTCAAAATGATGCGCGGCGAGAATCAGCGCCAGCGCGATGTCCTGGTCGGCGTCGGTCGCTGTATTGGAATCCTTTGTTCCGTCTTCGGGATGCCACTGCCACGCATACATTCCGTCGGACCGTTTCAGGTTCTTTTCCGTCCAGCGCAGCACGCGGGCAAAGGTTTGTTCATCGTCCATCCAGACCGCGCGGAGCAGCGCATAGGACTGCCCCTCGGAGGTTACCTCCCCTCCGTTGTTGTGGGGATCGAAGACATAGCCGTCGCGGCGGATATAGGACGACCGGTAGGTTTTCCACTCTTCGCGCAGGAATTCGTCATCGGTCAAAACGGATTCTGCCGCACCGCCCGCCGCACAGAGCAGGACCAGAACAGCATGCATCAGGCGCTGCATGGCGTTAGAAGCGGAAGCCGGCCCTGGCGCTCACCACACCCAGCCAGTAGCCGTCCTCCTCGGCATAAATGAAACCGCCGGCGCCCAGCAGCAGCTTTTTGATCTCCACGGAATAGTCGAGAACGACATGAATCGCCGTGGTGTCTTCATCCTCGCCGTCGGGGTTCCTGAATATCCACTCCGGCTTGACCTCGATCTCCAGCTTCTGCTTGTGAGCGTATTTGCGGACCGTGTGCAGTCCGATCCCGGCCGAGGCATGATAATCCGGGCTGTAGTAGCCGGGCAGCTCGTCGCGGAAATGCTCGTAATAGATGTTGGGCCTGATCGTCAGCCATTTTTCAGATGTGCTGTTCAGGATCGGGACCTGCCAGTGAACATAGGCGGACAGTCTTTCGTTGTTGTCGCCGTTTATGTCCTCTTCATATTCCGACCAGCTCACATTCAGGCGGACCTGCTGCTCAAGGGACGGAGCAAAGTCCAATGTGCCGCCCGCGGTGTTCACGCGCAGGTTCTGGTCGAGCTGCGAAAGATCGCTCACGCGCGGGTACTGGCGCGGGTTGCGGACATTGTTCTGGGCCCAGAGCGATTCCGATGCGCCGTACAGGGCATATTCCGAGCCGCTCTCGCGGTAAACGCGAATCTCAGCCTGTCCGCCCAGCAGGTCGTCGTCGTCAAAATCCTCATACATGATGCGGCCCTTCAATCCGACGGAAGGCACCGGACGATAGCCGTCAAGCACAAGGGCGAAAGCCGTGCGGTTGAAGTTGGTGTCCACCGCACTCGAGTCCTGCTCGATCTCGCCATCCAGAAACTGCAGCCTCAGCGGGAGGCCTGCGGAAGGCCAGACGCGAGCTTCGACGCCCCACTGCAGGAAGGAGATGTCATTGTCATCCCACCAGGCGTTGCCCAGGGCGCTCACCTCGGGGCTCATGGCCGCCTTAAGCTCCGCATTGGCGACTTCAATCACCTTCGGATCCTCGTCATATTCAAAAGCGCGCGCCGCCGGCATTCCGGCGAGCAGCGCCACCAGCAACCATATGCTATTCCTTGACATCTTTCTGCCTTCCTTTCTTTTCGGCTCCTTTAAGCTGCTCCAGGGCTGCGTCCGCCTCGCGCTCCGCGCTTTCCATGGTCTGGCCGCCGCCTTTCGCGACAAACTCTCTTGCTTTTTCGATGCTTTCCTTCGCGCGGGACAGGTCCCCCAGCCGGGTCGCGGCGCGCGCGCGCCAGATCCAGTATTTCAGGCGGACCCAATCCTCATTTTCCACCAGCTTGTCGAATGTCCTCAGGGCCTCCAGATGCCGGTCGCGGGCGATGGCCACCAGGCCCAGCCACTCCAAACCTTCGCGGGTCTTTTCCATCTCCTCGCGGTAGTCTTCGATAATATCATCGGCATCCTTCACTTTGCCCTGCAGGTGAAGCGACTGAGCGAGGCACAGATGCGGCACCCAGTTGGTGGCGCCCTCCTCTTCAACCGCGAAACGCGACCATTCCTCGGCCCGCGCAAACTGCTGGGCAGACAGATAGGCGCGCGCCACCTCAAGGCCGAGGCCGGTCTTTCCCTTCGCCTCGGTATACTTCTCATACAGCGCCAGGCTCTCCTGCTGGTGTCCAAGGTTCACGAAAATGCGCGCGGCCTCAAGCTGGGCATCCGTGTCGCCGGGAAACGCCTTCAGATATTCGGTATAGTATTTCACCGCGCCCTCAGCCTGATCGGCCTGCCGCGCGGAAACCCGCGCCAGCTTCAGCGACAGGGTTTTGGGACGCTGGTCTTCGCGGATCTGCTCATACGCGGCCAGCGCGCCGGGGAAATTGTCGAAGTCCTGCCGCAGGTCGCCCAGGGCTTCCAGCGCGACGCCGTCGAACATGTCGCCTGACTCCGCATAGAGGGCTTCGTACAGATTCAGAGCCTTCTCGGCCTCGCCGGCGGCGCGGGTCTGGCCGGCCTGCCAGATGCGCTCGGCGAAGGTCAGCGCGCGGACGGCCGACAGCCGCTCCAGATAGCCAACCGTTCCAGCGGGATCCCGGCTCATGCTGGCTGCGCGCGCGCCCAGCAGCAGGAGCATTTCATCCCGCGGCTTCTTCTCCAGTTCCGCCTTGATCTGCGGATAAACCTCCGCCATCAGCTTTCCGGCCTCTTCGGTCTTGCCCTGCAGGTCCAGCAGTGAAGCCATGGCGAGGCGCGCCTCAAGATCACCCTTCTTGACCTCCAGATATTTCCCGTATTCCGCGATGGCCAGATCCACTTCGCCGGCCTTCTCGGCGGCACGGCCGATTTTCAGATGATGGATCGGCTCAATTTTTCCGGCCGGAATCATCGCGTAGGCCTTGAGGGCCTCGGCATAGCGGTTGAAGTCCGCGCGCAGGTCGGCCGCCGCCTCGATGATCAGGACGTTCCCCGCAAAATCAGGCGAGGCCAGCATCGCTTCATAGCGCGCGAGCGACTCCTTTTTCCGGTCCGCCAGCCGGAGCTGCCCGGCCAGCCAGACGGCTTCATCGCGCGACAGGGCGCGGACCGCCTCCAGTTTTTCAAGATATTCGACAGTCAGCGCCGGATTGCCCGTCAGGTCGGCCGCACGGGCCGCCAGAACCAATACCTCGGGATTTTTCGGGGCCAGATCCAGCAGGAGGTTCAGGTGCTCCATCGCCTGCTCGCCGCGCTTCAGATCAATCAGCGCGCGGGCGGCACCCTCGTGGGCCGGAACCGCCTTGAGGCGGTCCGCTGCGCACTCCTTGATATAAAGCTTGTAGAACGGCACAGCCTTTTCGGGCTTGTCCCCCCAGCGGTACAAATGGGCAATCTTCAGCACCTGCTCGGGGTTCGGCTCGATCGCCTGAACCTTTTCCAGCCGGTTGGCCGCCTTGACATGCTCCTTCATGGATTCATACAGGACCGCCAGCGCCCGGCCGTTGACCGCGTTTCCAGGATCATCGGCCAGCAGCTCTTCATAAAGAGCCGCCGCTTCGCTGTTCTGTCCCAGCTCCGATGCCAGCTCGGCGCGCGCCTGCAGGTTATCCTTTCCGGCAATCTGCTGAAATATTTTCCATGCCTCCTGCGGATTCTTCGCCGCGCGGTGCGACACGGCCGCGCCGGTCAGCGCGGCGCGCTGTTCCTCTCCTTCTTTCAGCACCGCTGCAAGCCGGGTGTAATCGCCGGCCGCGCCGGAAAAATCGTTCAGCGCGCTCTTCAGCGCGGCGGACTCTTTCAGGAGCGCCGGATCATCCGGGGTCTCTTTCAGCAGGTCTGTCACAGCGGCCAGCGCGGGCGCCTGCGCCTGCAGGTCGGCATAGATCTGCGCGCGGCGCAGCGCCTGTTCGCGCGTGAGGGTCATGCCGGCCATCTGGTCCAGTCCCTTCAGCGCCTCGTCCCGCCGTTCCTGGCGGCGGGCGGCCTCCACCATGCCGAACAGGGCTTCCGCCTCGTCCGGATCCAGCACGGACACCTCCCGGAAGGTGTCCTCCGCTCCGGCATAATCTCCCATGGCAAGCTGGATGTTTCCGCGGGTGGTCAGGTATCCGGCGTTCTCCGGATCCATCCGGATGGCCCGGTCCAGCGGTTTGAGCGCTTCTTCATAGCGGCCCTTTTCCTGCAGCGAAACAGCCTTGTTGTAGTAGTCCACTGCATCGCGCCAGAACTCGGGCGCGTACCAGCATAGCACTGCCAGCAGCGCCACGCCCCAGAACGCTATGAAAAGCTTCGTGGGCCAACCTGTTTTACTGGATTTTTCCGTAGATGTCATCGGGACTCCCTCCTTCCGGCCAACGTTTCGGCCTGAGCGCGGCGGCCACAATGTCGGACAGCGCCCATATTGCAAAAGCGGACAGGAATGCATTGCCCGCGATCAGTCGCGGCGGGCAGGTCTGGTAATAGGTGGCATAGAACGGCACCACCGCATTCAGACCGATCACCAGCAGCTGCGGCAGCACCGCCAGGATATGAGGCCTGGGCTCAAGCTTCGGCAGGTCGGTGCGCGAGTTGTTGGGCCGGTATTTCGGCTTGCGGCCCTTCGGATACAGCAGCGCCTTGAAGATGTTCTTGAAATACAGCGGGAACAGCCCGGCCAGGTGCCGGAACTGCTTCGCGGGCGCCTCCTTGTAGCACATGAAGTGAATCGCGGCCATCATGAAGAAGAAATAGATGCCGCGGATCCACAAATAGGTCTGGAAGTCGTCCTCGAACACCGCGTCGCCGGTCAGATAAGTCCAGATCGGCATCAGGAAGAAGAAGGGCAGCGCCAGCGCGGAGAAGATGTAGGACGAAGCCACCGTGCTGTAATGCAGCCGGCTCCGCAGCGGAAGGCCCTTCTTGAACATCGGGTTCTGCCACCAGAAAAGGCGCATCGTGTCCAGCGCCCACTGGCCGCGCTGCTGATACACCTTCCAGATGGAGTCGGGCGCGAGCCCCCTGCTCAGCGCGTGCGGGAAATAAAACGAACGCCATCCGTGACTGTGCAGTTCCATCGAGGTGGTCAGGTCCTCCACAAGGTTCCACGTCACAAATCCGCCTATTTCATCCAGCGCCTTGCGCCAGTACAGAACGCCGGTGCCGGCCGAAATCGCCGTATCCATGTTGTCCATGCCCAGCTCAACCGTGTCATAAAACACCTTGGAGCTGTTGTAGAACGGATCGCCGATCTGGGTGATGTACTGCTGCTTGGACTGGACAAAGGCCACATTTTTGAAGAACGCGTAGCCCGCCAGTTTGTTCAGGATTTCGGGGTCGGGCACCTGGTCGGCATCGAGCGTCATGATCATGTCGCTTCTGCTGTTTTTGTAGCCGAAATTCAGGTTTCCACTCTTGGCATCGCTCAGATCCTCGCCCGATCTCCTGCGCGAAAGATAGGTGTAGCCAAACTCCTTCGCCATGTTTTCAACCACATCCGTTCCGCCGTCGTCCAGTATATATACCTTGAGCGGACCGTCCCACCTGATCTTCGACACAGCGGTCAACGTCTTGCGAATCACATTTTCCGGCTCGTTGCAGGTCGGAATCAGGATGTCCACCGACGGGGTTTCCTTGACTTCAACGCCCTCGGGCGGCTTGAACCGCAGGCGCCACAGGGTGGTGCCCGCCAGGACGAACAGCCAGAGGCAGCCGACCTCGGCCACAATCAGGACCCATGCCGCGACCGGATGTTCAGAGTTGTAATAGAATACGGACCATCCCAAATAAAAAAGCCCGGTGAAATATGTCAAAAGCGACAAAAGCCGGGCGGCTATTCTCCGGGGACGGTCTTCAGCTTCATGGTATCTTCTAAAAGACGGCTGAGACTTCATTTTTCACCTCAATTCCTTCAACTGCTCCTCGCAGAAGAGCAACTCATGATCTCCTCTGCCTTTCAGTCTATAGCAAATCAAGGAAAAGTCAAAGCGTTGAGTCTATATTTCGCGGCTTGTTTGCGCATGCGCCGGAAACCCCTGCTCTCAGAAGCCGGACGGAACCTGCTCATATCAAGCAGGTTGCGCAGCTAATCCGCGCCTTGAGACACCACCCGGATGACACGGGAAAAAATCAGCCGGCTGCGGATGCGCCGGCCTCATCGCCGGCGCGACAGATCACCAGCACCTTGCGGCCGTCGCCGGAGGATTCCTCGGAATAGGTCGCCAGACCGTCCCGGCGTTTGATCAGCTGATGCACCAGCTTCCGCTCGAAGGAATGCAGAGGATTGAAGCGGTACGGCCGGCCGGTTTCCAGCACGCGTTCAGCAGCATCCAGCGCCTCGTGGCGAAGCCGGTCACCGCGGCGCTCGCGGTAGCGCTCAATATCCACGCGGCTGTGCGGAACCTCGGGATATTTCCGCAGCAGCACCCGGTTCAGGATATACTGAAGGGATTCCAGACCGCAGGCGCCCTTCCCGATCAGGCGGCCCGCATCGGGCGACTCGATGTGCAGATAGATTTCCTCGGCCTCGTCGTAGGCGTCCACTTTTGCTTCCACGCCCATCAGCCGGAGAATCGTCTCCAGTTCCTTGAGGGCGGCCCCGGTGAACTGTGATGTTCCGCTCATGTCTCTGTCTCCCATCAGGCTTTTTTCGCCTGTTTGCGCTTCATCATGAACTGCTGAAGTATCATCAGACACTGGTTTGTTGTCCAATACAAAACCAGCCCCGACGCCATTTTATAGAACAGAAACAGCATCATGACCGGCATGAAGGCCATCACCTTCTGCTGCTGCGGATCGCCCGCCTGCGGCGTCATTTTCTGCTGCAGCCACATGGTGGCGGCCATCACCAGCGGAAGGATGTTCAGCGGGATCGGAAGAACACCCGCCAGAAGATTCTCCGCCTGACTCAGGTCGCGAATCCACAGGAAGGAGGCGAACCGCAGTTCAATGGCGCTGCGCAGAACCACAAACAGCGCAATGAATACCGGGATCTGGATCAGCATCGGCAGGCAGCCGCCGACCGGATTCACCTTGTTCTCCTTATAGAGCGCCATGGTGGCCTGCTGCATCTTCTGGGGGTTGTCCTTGTATTTTTCCCGGATCAGCGCGACCTGCGGCTGAATTTCAGACATCTTTTTCATGCTCTCGGTGCTCTTGTGCGTGATCGGCCAGAACACAACCCGGATGATAATGGTCAGCAGGATAATGGCCAGGCCATAGTTGTGCGGCCACAGCCGGCGGTGAATGGAGTTCATGATTTTCAGGAGAAGCTTGCCCACCGGCGCCCACATGCCAAACTCCATGACCTCTACCTGGTCCATGCCGCGGCCGGCCAGTTCGTCGTATTTCTTAGGCCCGATATAACCGCTGATTGCCCGCCTGAATTCGCCGCCGGCGGCCACCACCACTTCCGGAAGGTGGATCAGGGCGCCCGCCTCCTTCAGGGGCTGCATCCTGGGGGCAAAGGACGGATTTTCGATTTCCCGCGGATCCAGCTCGCGGCGCGCATACAAAGTGAAGCCCTCCGCGCCGCCCTCGGGCGCAAGAATCTGCACAAAATACTTGTTTTTGACCGCCACCCAGTCCACCGGCGACCGGCGGGGCTCCAGCAGAATTTCCTCCGGAAGTTTTTCGAGGCGTTTTTCCTTCACCTCATCCTTGAAGAGCGAACCGATTTTCTTGCCCCAGTAGCGGACCTTCTCTCCGCCCGGCGAAAGCGTGTCCACTCCCAGCACATAGAGACCCTTCATCACTGGCCCTGTTTCGAAATCCTGCATGGCGCCGAGTTCCATCTGCTGCGGAGGCAGCACGGCCGCTTCGCCGCCCGGATTGCGCCAGACTTCGGTGCAGGACAGGTCATAGCGCTCGCCCAGTTCATAGGTCCGGGTCAGAACCAGTCCGCCCGGGCCGGGGAGCGTCAGGACCGCTTCGCGATCATTCGCATTCTCGACGCGGAAAGCCGCCCGCGACGCCGAATATTCAAAAGGCCGCATCGAGGAAAATTCCATGTGCACCGGATCACTCCCTGTGTCCAGTGTCTGGCGGTAGGTTTTGATCGTAACCGAGGCGATGCCGCCGCCATGGCTGGAAAGCTCAAGACGAATGTATTCATTTTCCAGCACGAGCATCTCTTCCGGAACTGCTTCCTCCGATTCCGGCTCGGGCGCGGCCAGGACCGCAGGCGCGGAGGGCGCCGCCTCAACGACCGCCGCCGGCACAGGCAGGGCGGCGGATTCGGTCTCGGGCGCAGGTTCTGGTTCGGGGAATACCTCCACCGCCGGCCGCTTGAAAACCAGCGGCTTAATGATGTACTGGTCCACCTTCGGCCAAAGCATCAGCAGCCCCACCAGCACCGCAATCAGAATGATTTCATTTTTCTTCGTCTGGCTATCCTTCTTGTCGGCCCGTTCATCGGAGGAACCGGATCAGGCCCCCCGGGATGAAAC
>Ga0116144_10006524_pt1 | contig 10149 bp, 9 predicted proteins | sample AD_UKC035_MetaG_FD_89746 | JGI IMG/M metagenome (GOLD analysis project Ga0116144, IMG submission 89746) | Active sludge microbial communities of municipal wastewater-treating anaerobic digesters from USA - AD_UKC035_MetaG | ecosystem: Engineered > Bioreactor > Anaerobic > Digestate | place: USA...
GCAGGGCTGGCGTGACCGGAGGTGTGAATGCTGCGCTTTGGAATTTTGTGGCGATCAAGCCAGCCACGCAAGCGATCGTAAGACCCATCCTGCCAGTATCCTTCCCAGAGTGAATAGATATATGATGCGCCGGCAAGGCACTCAGCGTCGTCCAGGTCGGCGCAGTGCCCTAGCCGAAACAGCAGCACCGAACTCCGTGCCAGCTCTTGCAGGTCCTCGGCAAAGATTCGATGGCGGGAGTGCCGCTTGAGCAGGTCGAACTGCGCATTCCTTTTGATCTGAATGCGCTGGTACTGGGGAATGAACAGGACAAGCTCCGGCCAGAAAGACTGCGGTATCTTCGGATTGCCCGTGGCCTCGAGAACAGCGGCTGTATAGAGATCAATGATAAGGGTGCGGCCTGATCTCTTGCAGGCTCTGAATAGAGAGACGATCCGATCGATATTCTGCGCAGACGAGTGGACCAGAACCATACCGTCCGTTTCTCTGAACAAACCAACAAGCTGAGACTCTATTTCCGATTCAGAAGGGAAGTGCCCACCCATATCCAGCCTGCCCAGTGACGACCCTTCGATAAGCAGCACATCGACCGGTGCCGGCGGATGTTCAACAAATCGCCCGAATAAAGCAGCCTTGCGGCCATGAGCCCGGAAGTCGCCGCTGTAGAACAATCGCCTGCCATCCGCTTCGATGAGCAAGGCGTATGCATCGTAGGCGGAGTGATCGACAAGAAAAGGTGTGATTCTGAAAGGAGCAATATCGATGGTTACACCGGATTCGAAATTCCATCCTGCGCTGGGTCCAGTCCATGATCCAGGCAGAAAGGGAGCCGCTGCTCTCACGATGCTGCGGCCTGCGGCGCCCATGCCGACCGGAATATCGGGCGACACATGCGCCAGCAATCCGAAGTGATCAAGATGGGGATGAGAGACCAGGATACCGCGCAGAGATGGATCATCTCCGTCCAATCCCTGAACATTTGGCAGGTAACTGGCGTCATTGCTTTCCGCGTCGAGCGGCAGGCCGACGTCGATAATCAGCCGCTGCCCGCCGCTTTCAACCTCAACGCAGCTTCCGCCGATCTGGTTGCTGCCGCGATGAATACAAGCACGCATAGGGTATTTTTTCGGAATTTAGGGTTTGCTTTATGGAGTAACTAGCCAAGGCAGGTAAAATGAAATCAGGTCTTCATGCCCTATTGACGAAAGGTATCGCACAACAATCTGCTGCATCTCCTCATCCTCCCGCACGGCAAGATCGGCGATTTCACTCGCCACACCATCGCTCACCCGGTCGCCGCTCTCATCCAGAATACGCTGGGCGCAGCCTGAAGTTTTTTCTGAGCGCAGCATAAGCAGGACCCTCCACAAGGCTGTGGCACCGATCGAGCCCATCTGAGATTCGACAAACTCAATCGCCTCTTCCTTGACCCTTTCTTCATCGTCTCCAAGTAGGCCGATTACCTTCTCCAGCACCTCAGCCTCAGCCCTCGTGGAGGAATCATTCAGCGCCGATATAGCTGCAGCCCGGGTGTATGGTTTGGTGTCATCCAGGAGCGGGGCAACCTCATCCGTAATGGGGGTATCGCAAAAATCACGCAAATACTGCAGTCTATCTATTGCATTCTCCCGCACACCTTGATCCAGGGCATGTAATTGTTCGACCAAGAGCTGTATGTCTACGGTAAATTTCAGAACTATCTTCCCTGAAGGAGATGTGGTAAAGGATACTGAGATGTGCGCAGGACGCTCCATGCCGGAATCCCAAGAAAGCTGTTCCGCCCACTCCCGGAGCGCATCCGATTGCTCTTCACTCAGTTCGATCGTGAGGTGGCCTTGATTCATTACAGCAGACTCCTTTTAGGCTTGTACTGGCACTGTGATTGTGGAGTTACAGGTTTTGTCCCGTGCCGGGCGTACGCAATAGCAGCCAGAGCCTTTTCGCTTACTTTCCCTGTTGGGCTTGTTTAGCTACATGCCTATCTATCATAGTCCAGTAATGTCCGTTGGCACATGGCTTGGGTTTCTTACCGGTGTCAACTTTTTCACAGCGGGAGACGCTCCTTAGACAGTGGCCTTTAGGTGGGTTCAGCTGCAACCAATTAACCTCATGCTCACCTATCTTCATCCAGGGTGGCCATTTTTCGCTTTTCTCAAGGTCTTCCTCGAGTCTTCGGACGTTGGGCTTCTTCGGTGATAGGAACACGAAATGTGGCTTGACGCCTTTCGCGTGCTCCTCACCAAAAATTTTTTTCAGCCTTCCAGCCTTCGACCTCATCTGGGAACTTGTCCAGCCGGTAGCGCATTTCGCTTCGATAATGATGATGTGGTATACATCGTTGTTCTGGAAGGCTATGAGCAGATCGACATCTTCCTGCTGGGCCTTGATGTCATCGTTATTGGGATAAACCTTTATTTTTCCTTCATCAGCGTTCAGCTTGAGGCTGGCATACAGCCAATCTAAGTGATAATCCATCGCACAGAAGGCGTCGGCAGGCACTTCAAGGCCAAGTGCCACTCCCACGTCTTCCCGGAACTTTTCGCCCAGTGCAAAACAAGGATTGTCTAAAGCATATCCTACGAGAAAAAACCGTTCTTTTGCGTTAAACATCCGCAGGTACTCAAGTAGTGGAGCAGTCATCGTGCACATCCTTTCTATTGTCTAACAGCATTTCGCGTATCAGTACAGTATTCCTGCATGCCATTACCATGCCCATATAATAAAACGATCTTATACCCTAGCCTTAGTTGAAATCAACGTGAAAAAACAGCGAGTAATTTAAGGCCGTGTCTTCTGCCTCTCAGGGCCGCAGGGATGCTTGCGATCATCCTTTTTAAAGCCGATGGTATTCTTTCGGACTGAGCGATAGTCGCAGGTTTGTTCTGACAGAGCAGCCCATGCTCCTGCTGTTCCCTGGCCAGTCTTTTCAAAAAGTAGTGTCGCATTGGCATGGATGCCCACGGACTGCGCATCCTCAATGGCTGCCAGATCAGCGCTCAAGAAAACGAATTGCCAGGCATCCTTCTCAGTCTTGTCGTTGACCATTTTTTCGATTTGATCTCTACCAAACTCTCGGCTGGCGTTTTCCCGGCCATCGGTGACAACAACTACGACGACTTTGGAGGGACGATCACTGTCCGTCAGCTCTTCAATTCCTTTTTCGATATCGATGATACCCCGCCCAAGAGCATCAAGCAGCGGCGTTGCTGCTCGTGGCACGTAGGTCTCGCGGGTCAACTCTGGGACTTCTCCGATCGGCTTGAATCGGTGAATCACCTCGTACGGATCCTGCGAGTCGAACTGGACCAATGTCAGCGTTGCGGTTCCCGGCTCATGTTTCTGGCTCTTCAAAAAGGTGTTAAAGCCGCCGATAGTATCGTCCCGAATTGATGCCATAGAGCCAGTACGATCCAGGATGACTGTGATATGGGTGCAGTCTTGTCTCATAGTGAATCTCCTTGATAGCGAACACATGCAGGGTAATGGCACTGAAATCCGTCAAATGGATGCACTTCTTACACTTAGAAAGCTGCATGGAGGAGGAATGGAGCTATGGCAGCAAGCCTTCCATCGCCCTTTCTTTCCACCGGCGACTACTTTGCCTGCTTTGATTTCGGCGGCTGGTAGGCTTTGCGGTTGCCGTTAAGATCAAAGTAGTTTACCCCGCCATCCGGTCTCGGGACTGCGTAGCCTGCTGCCCTTCCGCTTTGATCGCGAATGATCCGCTCGTTACCCCAGCGATTGGGTGAGTTCTGCCAATTGTTCGGAGAGTTTCTCCAGTTGTTCGGGGAATTCTGCCAATTAGATGACAAATTGGCCCAGTTGTTTGGACTCGAGGTCCAGTCCTGCGCTTGTGCCGTAACGCCTAAACCAAACAGGGTTAGTATAACAATTACTGTTTTCATGATGGCCTCCTTCCGGGATAATTGGTTTTCTCCGCTTCTATGGGCCATATTCTCATGAGTGTTTGACAGATCCGGTCAAACTGAAGAAAACTTTTTTGATATGAATATATTTTGTTCAGAAGTGATTTCCATACGACATCCACCCGCAGGAGCGTAGATTGCCTGATGGCAGCTGCTGCCACGCACCCCATCATTTCATGCATGGTCATATGAGTATCGGCGAAAGAAGTGAAGCTGCGCTGGGAGCCTAAAAACATCCTTCCCGCACCTGATGTTTCCTTTTCGGCCCGAGCATCGTGATGTGCTCCAGCTCCACTGATTCATTTTCCGGCAGTGGCTTGGTTCCTTTCAGCTTTGCCAGCTGCAGGATGCTTTTGAGCTTCTTGAGTGTGTCGGATCCCTCCAGAGCAACAGCATGATCGTCATAGTAGTCAAACCACGGTAACCCATAGCGCTGGTACTCCCGGGAGGTGAGGGGAACTGATGGGGGCGCCTCGTTGGTAATGGCACGCCACACCAGCGAGTTGGTAGTGTGAACAAAACATCGACTTCTCTCTGTAGAGTCCCGGGAATCAAATCCAAATGGATCATCGTAGATTTCCTGGCGCATCTTACCCCCAGGGGCCAGGCCCATCTGCGGTTCAGCTAATACTGCATGAAGAGACTGGAAGTCATAACATGCATCCATCTCCAAATGATTGATAACTTTTCTTGAAGGGAACAACCGCTCAAAAACGTCCCGTTTCATCGGGCAAACCATAACCTGCAAGCCCCCATGTTCTCCCTTGCCCGTAATCTGCTCTTCAGCCGTATAACCATCTCCCAAGGGCATAGCTACGAACTGGCGAATCAGCCCCTTTTCTACGCAGTATCCGTCAAGCCACGGCTGCTCTGGTGCAACCAGGTAATCCTGCGGATGCTGGTTAAGATTATTGGACCAGTCCTTTCCGGTTACTGCATTTATTTTTCCGGCAGCGATCTTTATAGCAAATGGATAACTCGTTCCGTGCTCATCAATGTACTGGGACTTGAAATTGACCCACAGCGCTTCTGACTGGTACATCGGCAGCATCACGCCGCCATGCTCAATCCATTGTGAAGGCACCCTATCGGCATAGTCGTCAACATGCTTTAAGGGGAAAGCCCCCAGGCCTGGAGGCAGAGGATAAGAGCGGTCATCATCAGGGATGCGCAAGGTCCGTTGAAATGTGACCGTCAACTGTGCCTGAGGATGGACACCGGGAAAAGAGAAAACCAACGAGTCCTTTTTTGTGGAGTCTGGGGTCGGACCAAGGTAACATGTCGAGATATCAAAAAGAAGGTGACAAAATTGGTCGCAAAAAGTGCTTATGAAGTTGTTTTTGCCACCAAAAATGAGCTTCTAACGGGTAATAGGAATTCAAGGCAAACAGATACTGCCTTGTGCGCTGCCTCTACTGTGTAAGACAAGAAATTCTATGGTTGGCTTGTTCGGCGAGAGATAGCCCCATTATGCGGTGAGGAGTGAAAGATGAGTAGTTGGATGGATGATTGAATGGATAACATCAGCGGACAATCCACCAGAATAGAGCGGGTCAAAAAGCCCGCAAAATGTCCTGCCTGTGGACATGCTCCAATGACAAGCATCATTTATGGAGAGCCGGTCTTTTCCGGGAAGCTAATGCAAGAGTTGGAGGAAGGCAAAACCGCACTTGGCGGATGTTGGCTGGGTTGGGACCATGCTGCTTGGAAATGCATCCGTTGCGGACAAAGGATACACCGGAAGTAATGGCGGAGTCAGCCCTTGACTCAAGAATTTGCTTTGTCGTTATAGGGAGATCATTAGATGAGGAAATACTCGGATAACGACGGATTGCGATTGTACGATGCCGCCCTGAGTTCAGCACCAGAAAACGAATTGGGCGTAGTATTCCTTTTCGCAAAGCTCCAGGAAAGATATGGTGTTCGCGTTGAGAAAATACAGGCCGGATTCCCCGACTGTATTGCTCGAAGAATACGAGGCAAGGATACGGGACCTATTCGCATAGAGTTCGAGTATAAGTCCGCCAACTTCAGGGTCCACGGCCATGATCCGAACGGATGTGACTGGATCGTATGCTGGGAGCATAACTGGCCGGACGTACCCCGCCATCTCCGTGTTGTTGAGTTACGGCGACGTTTCGGCTTAGGATGGCACGTCTGGCTTAACCCCAAAGATGTCCGATGGGAACCTGGCTATGCGAAGGCTGTCCGGAACACCGACTCAATCCCACGTCAGGCTCAGAATGATGACCTCCTGCTGATCTACTTTCGGAAGCCGTTGAGCCAAATCAGGTACATTTATCGTATCGAGGAGATACGGCGTGACGACAATGGTAGGATTGTCGATCACAGCGGCAAGGAAGATTGGTGGGCGACCACGACAAGAGTCTGTGAACTCAAGACCCCCTTATCGTTGGATGTTATGAAAAGACACAAAGAGCTCGCTAACGCCTGGTTTATCCGCGGCAGTCTTCAAGGTCGATGGGATATAACAGTATTCTGGCCGGAAATCTACCAACTGATGATCGAAAGAAATCGTCATGCCGGAAAGGTATTAAGCAAGTACGCACCGGAAAAGATCGATGGCGAACTCATATCCATGGCAAGCAACATATCGGGAGTTGTGCAAGAACCATCGTGACAGTATAGGTGAAAAGCATACGGGGCTCCTCATTTCCTCATCTGAAATTAACTGCCTCGCAAATACGCATGGAGAACAGTTATGGTAATGATGTACGATAAGCCAGTGAGACTTTTGATCAAGGACATGGTTGCGCAGAAGGGCTTGAAACCCGGCGAGATCCTTCAACGAGAGAAAGTACTTGGCTGGTTCCACGATAACTATCCTAAGATCAAGGAAGGAACAATTCAAGCCCATCTCACTAAGATGTCAACCAATGTACCAGCAAGAATTCATTACAAGGTGAACCCAAACGGCGATGATGACCTATTCTTTAGAATCGATCCGTCCCGTTACAGGCTCTGTGAGCCAACAAAGGATCCTGCTCCCATTTATAAGAGCAATTTCAGCGGGGAGAACACAAATACGTCTCAAGGTTCGTTGATTGATGAGGCGATATCAGACAAAGTCGCTTCTGAATTTGCATACGAAAAAGACCTGCAGAGCTTCCTTTCAAAGAACCTTTCCTTAATTGAGCCCGGTCTTAAGCTCTATGAAGATGAAGGCATCAATGGCCTGGAATTTCCTGCTGGTGGCCGCCTTATTGATATTCTCGCAGTAGACAGAAATAACAATTACGTGGTGATCGAACTGAAGGTCTCGCGCGGCTATGACCGGGTTGTAGGTCAGATCCTTCGATACATTGCCTGGATTGAAAAGAACCACGCAGAACCTGACCAGACAGTGCGCGGAGTTATCATTGCAAAAGAAATCACGGACGATCTTCGACTTGCTACATCACGAATAAAGGACATTGAACTATTCGAGTATGAACTGTCCGTTTCTCTAAAACAAGTTATTTTGGAAAGCTGATAGCACGAAACAGAATTATAGGAGAAGGGTATATCAGGGATGTCGGTCAGGGCCGAGCGAAATTCCGGGGACTCAATATCTTAACTTCTGGGACACAGAAGGTTCACCACCAGAACGTCTATCGTGATGCGACATTCAAGAACCGAAGGTGTGTCGTTGCCCAGTACAGACCAGTATCACACTTCAGCACGCGGAGAGAGCCGGTGGGCGAAATGGCCGCTTTTGCATCCGAGTAACGGACGTATTTTGCGATGGTCTCGCGGCGCACACCCGTTTCCCGTTCGATGCGCCGCAGCGACCAGCCCAAGTATTCTGACGCATACGTATGATTCTGCACATACCCCATTCATCACGAATAATTCCCCCTTCGATGCGAGAGCAGCTCCTGCTTGACAATGACGAACTGCAGCACGAGTTGTTGCGGATGACCGATGCGTATACGGATGAGCTCTTCTCTGTCCCTTCCGGTCAAAGCGTCATATTCCCCTTGAGCAGGCTGGTTGTGGACGTCGAGCGTTTTCCCAACGATGACGATGAACCGATGGCCAAAGTCGGAATGGGAGCCGTCTATACGAAAACGTCCGATGGAAGGAGCCTCAGGCGGCCGCTTTCATCCGAGGAACGAGGGATTCTGATGCAGGAATACCGCGCTCACCACGAGATGCTCAGAAAGCTGGTCCTTGAAGAGATTTCCACATGCTCTTGTGCACTCATCGTTGATTGTCACAGCTTTCCCAGTACGCCCTTGCCCTGTGATCAGGATCAGCGGGTGCCGCGCCCCGATTTTTGCGTCGGAACGGTTAAACACTCTACGCCCGAACACATCATTACCGTGGCGTTGAAAGCACTGAGCACCAGTGGCTTTACCGTCGCCCTCAATGCGCCCTATGCCGGGTCAATGCTGCCCTTGGAATGCTCTGAAGAAAAAGATCCGCACATCATGACGATCATGATCGAAGTAAATCGTCAGCTCTATATGGATGAAGCAACTGGGGAGAAGAAGGACACATTTCCCATGCTCGAAGATCACCTTCGGAGAACCCTCGAGAAATTACGTATGGTGTCTCCATATTAGCCAGAGCCGATTCACTCATTCGACGAATCGAAGGAGTCGCTGAAACTATTCCTGCTTCCTGCCCAGGGCTGCTATCTTCTTTTGAAAAAGAATAAAATCAGCTCTATTGGCAAGTACCAGCAAAATATCTCCGCCTTCTATCACCGTAGAGCCTGATGGTATAACGAACCTGCCGTCGCGAGAGATGAGCACTATGAGACATTTTTCGGAGATGTTTAAATCACGTATCATTTTCCCAACTACCACCGATTCATACGGAACGATAACGTCTGTCAACTCCGCATCAATAGACTCGGTTTTCTCAAATTCAATCGGATAACTTATCCGATTTGCCAAAGGGATATCCAGCTTCAATGCCTTCGAAAGGATCGGGATGGAAGTCCCCTGAATAAAAACTGATGCAATAACGACAAAGAACACCACGTTAAAAATAGTATCTGCCTGCGCCATGCCTGCCGTAAAAGGAAATGTCGCCAGGATGATCGGGACCGAACCTCTCAGACCCACCCATGCAACCATAGCCTTCTCGCGAAAGCTCATGTTAAAGAGCAGCAGACAGAGCACCACACTGACCGGGCGAGCAACGAACATAAGAAAAAGCGCAAGCAATAAGCCCGCTCCGATGAAGGGCACGATGTGCGAGGGAAAAACAAGCAAACCGAACGTTACAAACATCGCGATTTGCATGAGCCAGGCAAGACCGTCATGAAACCGCATGATCATTTTCTTATTTGGAAACTCCGCCCGTCCCAGCATTAACCCCGCCAGATACACCGCAAGGATTCCGTTGCCTTTCAGAAAGACCGCGATGGCATAGGTTAAGAGAACGAACGAAACCATGATAACCGGATAAAGCCCTTGATATTCAAGCTTCAGACGATTGATGAGGAGAACTATAATCCTTGCCATTGCGTAGCCAGTAACCGCCCCCACTCCCATATCAAGGAAAAATCTGGGGATTAAGGCGGAGATGCTCATGCCTTTCACGGTCAGAACACTGATAAAGCCGGCTGTCAAAAAAACGGCCATCGGATCATTGCTGCCGGACTCAAACTCAAGTAATGGCTTCAATGGCTTTTTGAGTCCAATGCGCTTGGACCGTAACGTGCTGAATACAGCGGCGGCATCAGTGGAGGAGATGATGGAGCCAAGAAGCATTCCTTCCAAAAAAGAAAACTTCAAAATATACGCAGCACACAAGCCTGTGATGATTGCCGTCAGCAGAACTCCGACCGTCGCAAGGGTGATACCCGGCCACAGAACAGACCTGGTATCGTCCCAATCCGTGTCGATGCCACCAGAGAAGATGATAAAAATCAGTGCGACGATGCCAAGGGATTTCGCCAGTTCCGCATTGTCGAAATAAATTCCGCCTATTCCTTCTGAACCGGCAAGCATTCCGATGCCGAGAAACAGCAGCAAGACAGGTATGGCGAATCTGTCCGAGAGCTTGCTCGAAATGACGCTGATGAAGATCAGTATCGCGATCGCAAATAGTATGATTTCGAATGACAGCATAAGTATCCAAAGAAGGCTCTTCTGGATTTGTTGTGCAGCGAAACGGGGATAATATCCCGTAATCGCATGGAATCTGTTCTTTGAGAATTGACACGTTTTGTAAGGTCGTTGTACAGTGGCTCAATGGAAACAATAAA
>Ga0116144_10006539_pt1 | contig 10133 bp, 3 predicted proteins | sample AD_UKC035_MetaG_FD_89746 | JGI IMG/M metagenome (GOLD analysis project Ga0116144, IMG submission 89746) | Active sludge microbial communities of municipal wastewater-treating anaerobic digesters from USA - AD_UKC035_MetaG | ecosystem: Engineered > Bioreactor > Anaerobic > Digestate | place: USA...
CGGCTCTTTCTTGGGCGCCTCTTTCGCCGCCTTCTGCCGTTGCAGGTATGCCTCCTGCTCCTTCACCAGATCGCTTTTCACCGGTTCCGGTGCCGGTTCCGCCTTTTTCGGCTCGGGCGCGGGGGCCGGTACCGGCTCAGGCGTCGGTGCCGGCTCAGGTGCCGGTGCCGGCTCAGGTGCAGGTGCGCTCTTCTCGGTGAGGTCGGGGACCGCTTTCTTGGCGGTGTCGCTATCGGTCCCGCCGCCTTTCACGAGGAGAAGAACGATGATCACGATGGCGATGAAGGTGACGACCGGCACGACGATCTTCATGTTGATCTTGAGCGGCGTTCTCGGTTTTTCCTCCTCGTCGTTCTCGAACAGTTTGCTGAATTCGGCATCGTCTATGGAGTCGGTCACCTTTTTCTTTTCGGGCGCCGGCGCCGGTTTCGGAGCGAGTATCTCGCGCAGGCCGGTCTCGGAGGGCGTTTCGGCCCGCGCCGCCTGGGTTTCAGCCGGTGCCGGTGCCGGTGCGGGTTTAATGGCGGGAACGACCTGTTCGCGTCGTTCGGAGGGCGGGGGCGTAGCGTCGCTGATCAGCATCGTCTTTTTCGGTTCCCGTTCCTCGGAGGTCATCACGCCGGGGGCGATCGTTTTTTTGCGGTGCCGCTCGGTGAACAGGGGGCGGGTCGCATCGAAACTGGTTATCGGGAACCAGTCTATGCCGTTGTGCGAGACCTCGTCGCCCTCGCCGACCTCGCCGTTCTCTATCTTTCCGGCGAGATCGGACAGGTCGGCGATCCGTACGATCTTCCCGTCGGGCAGGCGGACGAGCGAGTCGGTGAAAAAGGTCGCCTCCTCGGTACCGGTCAACCCGGCGCGGGAGAAGAGGTCGGCGAGTTCAGGAAGATCGGAAAGCTTTCGCCACTCATGACCGTCGGAGGAGGTCTCGTCGGCGGGGGTCACCTCGCGCCGTGCGATGCGCCCCTCAAGGTCGTCGAGGTCGCTCACCTTGAAGATGACGCCATTCGACTTGCGGACGAGAGAGCCGGCGAACTTCGTTGCAAAGGAGGGGGTTATCTCCGGGGCCGCGCCCTCGACAATGAAAAGGGTGCCGCAGTTCTTACATTTGACCTGTGCCCCTCCGGGCGGGATGTTCGCCGGGCGGCGATACTTCGTGTCGCAGGAGGGACAGATGATGACTTCGTTCTGCGTCATGGGCGCTCCCTGTTATCGCGAACCGATTTTAGCCGCGCCCGTCCGGCAAGTCAACAAAAAATAACGAGGGAAAGAAGGAGGAAGAAGAGGAGCGTGATCAGCGGACCCGCCCCTCCTTGCGAAGGTAGTTCTCGAGCGCGACGAGGCACCGTTGGTTCTGTTCGGGTAGACCTATCGAGATGCGTATCCAGTCGGGGAAACCGTAATTGCTGACCGGGCGGATGATGATGCCGTCTTGCAAAAGAGCCTTGTAACAGTCGATGCCGCCACCTTCTCCGCCGCCGACATGGACGAGAATGAAGTTCCCCTGTGTCGGCAGGAATGAGAGTTCGAGCCGACGGAACTCGGCGTAGAAGAACTCTTTGCCGATCCGGTTCATCTCGACGCTGCGCCGGACATAGTCTTCGTCCTCGAGTGCCGCGATGCCCGCGACCTGTGCCAGCTCGCTCGTGTTGAACGGCTCACGCACCTTGCGGAAGGTCTCGCCGATCCGTTTGGTCGTGATCCCGTAGCCCAGCCGCATGCCGCTCAGGCCGTACGCCTTCGAGAAGGTACGACAAACGATGAGGTTCTCGAAATCCTTGCGATAATCCATAGCGTTCGGGCAGTCGGGGGCGTCCACATATTCATGATAGGCCTCGTCGACAAGCACCACGCACCGTTCGGGGACATTCGAGAGGAGGTTCTCGAATTCCTTCTTGGTGTAGTAGGTTCCGGTCGGGTTGTTCGGGTTGACGAGGGCCACCATCTTGGTCTTGTCGTTGATCCGCTCGATATACCCCTCGATGTCGAACCGATGGTCCTTGGTGAGCGGCACGAGGTTCACCGGGATGTTCGCGGCCGCCGGGATAAGTTCGTAGATCATGAAGGCCTGCGCGGAGACGAGTATCTCCTCATGAGGGGTCACCAGTGCGCGGATAAGTATGTCGATGACCTCGTTGGAGCCGTTGCCGACGCAGACCTCGTCGATGGAGAGATGGTACCTAGCCAGATGCTTCATGATGGCATGCTTGAGATAGTAGGCCATCCCGTCGGGATACAGGTGGATGTACTTGAGATCGTCCTTTATCGCCTGCATCACCTTGGGACTTGGTCCGAGAGGATTCTCGTTCGATGCCATCTTGACGGTATCGTAGATGCCGAGCTCTCGCTCGACCTCCGATATCGGTTTTCCGGGACGGTAGGGAGTGATCCTTTCGATGTAGTCGGCTACTTTTACGGTCATGACAGGTCCTCGCTGTGCAATATGGTAAAAAGTTCGTAATACAAGGTCAGCGCCTCCTTCGGGCTCATCCGGTCGGGATGGTTCGATGATACGAGGTCGCGTATTTTTTGCAAACATTCGTGACCGGAACTTTGCCGAGCCATCTCGGAATGGAGCGCGAAGATGTCGAGTTGCATCGATCCGCCCTGCGTGAGACGCAGTTCGCGGTCGGTCCGTTCGAGGTCGCGGAGCCCCTTCTCGGCGTCGCGCACCACCTCGGCCGGCATGCCGGCGAGCCGCGCCACCTCGACGCCGAAACTGCGGCTCGATCCGCCAGCCGCCAACTGGTAGAGGAACTGCAGGCCGCCGCGGTGTTCGCGGACGGTCATGTGGTAATTGCGGACGCCCGGCAGGTGGTCGGCGAGTTCGGTGAGCAGGTGGTAGTGGGTGGCGAACAACACCGTCGCGCCGACGCGCCGGACGAGGTGTTCGGCGATGGCGCGAGCGAGCGAGATGCCGTCGTAGGTGCCGGTGCCGCGCCCGATCTCGTCGAGGATGATGAGACTGCGGGCGGTGGCGTTGCGCAGGATGAAGGCGGTCTCCTTCATCTCGACGAGAAAGGTCGATTCGCCGCGCGAGAGGTTGTCGGAGGCGCCGACCCGCGTGAAAAGGGCGTCCACCACACCGATGCGGGCCTCGCGCGCCGGCACGAACGACCCGGTCTGCGCGAGTAGCGTGACGAGCGCCACGGTGCGCATGAGCGTCGATTTGCCGCCCATGTTGGGGCCGGTGATGATGTTGAGCCGTCCGTCCGCGTCGCCGACCGACAGCGTGGCGGGAACATAGCGGCCGGGGCCCAGTATCTGTTCGACGACCGGGTGGCGTCCCTCGACGATGGCGATGCCCTCCTCGTCGGTCATGACGGGCCGTTCCCAGCGCCGTTCGCGCGCGACCTCGGCGCAGGCCGAGAAATGGTCGCACCACGCGACGAAGAGTGCCGTCGCCTGAATGGCCCGCTCCTGTGACGCTATGTCGTCCACGGTCCGTTCGAGTATCGCGAGTTCCTGCTCGGTGAGCTTCTCGCGCGCGGTGAGTATCGTCTCCTCAAGTTCCTTGAGTTCCGGCGTTATGTACCGTTCGCCGTTCACGGTGGTCTGCTTGCGGATATAGTGGGGCGGTGTCTTTTCGGCGAATCGCTTCGTGATCTCGAGATAGTAGCCGAACACCTTGGTGTAGCCGAGTTTGAGCGTTGCGATGCCGGTGGCCTGCTTTTCCCGTTCCTCGAGTTCGAGGAGCAGCCCCTTCGAGTCGTGGACGATGCGGTGGAGCCGCGTCACCTCGGGAGCGTGTGCGGGATCGACAAAGCCGCCGTCGCGCCAGTTGAGCGGTGCGTCGGAAAGGAAGGTGCGCTCCCATCGCGTGGCGATGGCACGGTCGAATGCGGCGTCCGCCGCGAGCGGGGCGAGAGAAGGCAACTCGGCCGCGGCGCTCCGCACGAGGTCGCGCAGGTCGGTCGCCGCCGAGAGCGATCGGCAGAGGGCGACGATGTCGCGTGGCCCGCCCCGTTTGACGAGGATACGGGCGAGCGTCCGCTCGATGTCCTTTATCTCCTTCAGTTTTTCGCGGACCCGGTGCCGGAGCGCATCGTCCGAGAAGAACCGTTCGACCGTGTCGAGCCGCCGCGCTATCTCGGCGCGGTCGCGGAGCGGTTGCAGGAGGAGCCGGTGGAGGAGTCGTCGCCCCATCACGGTGGCGGTGCGGTCCACCGCCCACAGGAGCGACCCCTGCCGGTTGCCGCCGATGAGCGTCCGCTCTATCTCGAGGTTCGCGATGGTGTTGGTGTCGAGCGCCGCGTGGGCGGCCGACCGGCCCGGGAGCGGCGAGCGGAGCGGGGGGAACCGGCCGAAATAGAGCCGGTCGAGATACCAGATGACCGCACGGAACGCATCGGACAGGACGGCGATGTCGTGCAGTTCCGGCGCGAGATGGTCGAGGTAATCGGCCGCTTGCGCCGAGGGGACCCAGTCGTTCAGGTCGTCACGGTCCACTGGCTGTATCGGCGTTTCGCCGACCGGCCCGTCGCCGATGGTCTCGGCGGGCGCTATCGCCCGGACGGTGTCGGCGACCTGCTCGCGGGGTACCGTCGCGAAATAGACCTCGCCGCACGAGACATCGCACCAGACGAGCCCCGCGGTGTTCCCCGGACAGGCGACGCCGAGCAGATAGTTGGCCCGCCCCTCGTCGAGCGCCGTCTCTTCGACCACCGTTCCCGGCGTGAAGACCCGGACGATCTCACGCGCGATCATCTTCTTTTTCTTGTCGGGCTTCTCCATCTGCTCGCAGAGCGCGACCTTTCTCCCCGCGTCGAGCAGTTTGCGGATGTAGTTCTCGGCGCTGTGGTAGGGGATCCCCGCCATCGGGACGCCCGCCTCCTTGTGCCGTGAGGTGAGGGTGAGTCCGAGTATCTCGCTGGCGACGACCGCATCATCGAAGAACATTTCGTAGAAATCGCCGAGCCGGAAGAAGAGTATCGCGTCAGGGTACTGTTCCTTGCAGGTACGGTACTGCTCCATGACGGGGGTGTCGAGCACTTTTTGAAGAGAGGGTTCCATCGCGCTCCGGTCGGTGACGGTGTGTCGCTTACCGGACGCTAACAAAAAAATAAACGGAAATCAAAGGAAAAAAGTCTTTTCACCGATTCAGCGCGCGTCGTCCCAGAACAGGAGCAGGAACAGTTCCGGTCTCCCGGTGAGATCGTCCCCCTTGCGCCCCGCGACATGCTTGATGATCATGTCGAGGTTCTTGGTCTTTTTCTTCTCTTCGAGTTTTTTGCGCGCCGCCTCGATCGTTTCGCGCAGTTTCCGTTTCAGTTTCGCCTCGTCGGTCGCCTCGTCGGCAAGTCCGAACCCGCCGCTGTCGAGCATCATGTCGATGATGTTCGACGGCAGTTGGGAGAGCATCCCCTCATAGACCGCCGCGCCGTCCGCGACCTGCCCTTTCTGCTCGAAGAACAGGAGTGCCGCGATATCGTAGCAGGCCTCTTCGCTTCCCTGTTCGCAGAGACGCTCCAGCCCTTTCGCTCCCTCTTCCCGCTTACCGGTCAGCCACTGCATGAGCGCCGCCGCCAACGCGTGGTTCGCCGTCTCCTTCATATCGGCGGCAAGCGCGGTCCCCTTCGAGAATCTGTCATAGAGCGCGACCGAAAAAGCGGGGACACCGCCGCTCTTTTTCCGCAGGTCGGGTATCGTCGCGGAGAGTTTCGCCGGATCGGGCGTCTGTATCTTCGGTGCGACCGGTTTTCCCGACGCGCCGACCGCCGCCGCATACTTTTTCCACGCCGATCTGATCCGGAACGCGGTCAGGTCTTTTCCCGCTTCGCGCGCCGCCTTCGCCCCTTTCTCCCATGCCGCGCCGAACGACGCGCCGATGGCGGTCGCCTCTATCGGGACATAGAGCGCCCCGTCTATCGTGACGAACAGCTCCTTCGGCAGACCGAGGAGCAGGTGGCCCCCCGCGAGGAGCCCCGTCTCGGCCGCGAGCAGGACATGGCCCGGCACGACGAGCACCGCCGCCGGGATGCCGACCGATTCGAGGAGCGCCGCAAGGAGCGTCGTGAGATCGTCGCAGTCGCCCGCCATCCGCGCGAGCGTCTCGGCCGGGTGCTGGACCGAATCGATGCTGGTGTTCGCGCCGGGCGGCACCGGGTCGGCGACATACTTGAGCGGCGCGCGCCACAGCGACGAGAAGATCTGCGCCGTCCGCGCCAGTTTATCGGTGACAAAGCCGTCGGGCCGTTTGGCCGCCGTCGCCGCGGTCGCCGCCGCGCGGACCGCCGCCGCCTGCGGGTCGATGAAGGCGGCGAGCGTCCGCGGCTCGGACCAATCGATGGCGTCCTTATCGAGTATCAGGAGCGGGGCGTAGGCGTCGCTCCGCTGGTGCACCTCGCCCGCCACATAGCGGACCGCCGCCTTCATCTGGGCGTATCTCTTCTGCGCCGTATCAGGAAGGATGTTGAGCGCGACCGGCACCTTTTTCGTTTCGCCCGCTGCTAGGGACCCGAGGGCGACCGTGCCGGTGACCGCGTCGTTCACGCTGAATTCGACCTTTGCCTCGCCCGCCGACGCCGCGCCGCGGTTGCGGAGCGTGAGCGTCCCGACCCCCGCCGTGCGGTAGAGCGGCAGGAGCGCCGGGAGTATCTGATCGACGGTGAAACTCTCTATCACCACCGGCTCGGTCTCGGCGTAGGAACGGGCCTCCCCCGCGTCTTTCAGGAATTTACCCGCGAACGGTTTGTCGAGCGCGCCCTTGAACGCCTCCTCGATGCGCCGCGCCGCCACCGCCGTCGCCGCCGAAAGGTTCGCGCCGTCGCCGTTCACGGTGAGCAGTTTCTCCTTCGATGCGGTATCGACCAGTTCCATCGCCGCGCGCCATGTACCGTTCGCGGGCCGCAAGGTGAGGAGGAGCAGGTATCGTTCGCCCGCCTTGGCCGCTTTTGCGATCGCCGCGTCGCGCGCGCCGGTCATCCGCGACACCGACCGCGCGGTGAGGTACTCGACATTGAGCAGATGTCCTTTCACGGTACCCGCCACCGCCTCGTCGGGGGCGTGCCCCCCCTCGATGGAGAAGAGGACATCGACCGGTCGCGCAAAAAGTATGGCGGCATTGTAGCGGGCGTGGATCGTCCGTTCGGTCTCGTGCACCACCGTGAGCGGGAACCGCGGATCGCTGAAGAGCGCCTTTTTCACCGCCGCGAGCGACGCGCCGCTCCCGGTGAGCCGGAACTTGGCGTACTCGGTGTTGAAGACGATTAGTTTCGACGAGGCGACGCCGGTCAGTTTAGCAAGCAGTTCCGAGACGGTTTCGGCCTTGCGTCGCTCTTTGATGCGGGTGATCCAGATATCGAGGTCCCACGCGCCGCCTTTGTGCCAGCCGCCGCGCGAACCGGTCACCTGCGCGACCATCGCCTCGGGCACTTTTTTCTGGAGCAGCGTCCGGACCGCCTGTTCGCCCGACAGTCCGTGGCCCGGGATGCTCGCCTGCTTCGCGTAGGCGATCTCGCCGTTGTCGACGCGTATCATCTTGGTCGACAGGTTGCACGAGTAGGCCTGTATCTTCGTGGCGCCGATGGCGCCGGTCGCCATCGCGCAGTCGAATTTGACCGACACGAGCGCGTCGGCCTCGAGCGCCGTCAACTCCTTCGGCATCCTGCCCGCCGCTATCTCGTCGGCGAACAGCGATGCCTTCGCCTTGAGCGCCGTCCCGATATCGACGAGATGGTAGTTCCCCGTCTGCAGCGGCTCGACGATGACCCCTTCGAGAAGGTCGCGCGACAGTTCCTTCCCGTCGAGCGTCACTTTGGCGAAGAGCGCCGCCCGTATCTGGGCCCCGTCGTCGGTCGGGACGGGCGCACCGCTCCCCTGCGCCTTGCCGCCTATCTCGATCGCTACCTTCTCCATCACTGCGGCGAGCCCCGATTCATCACCGGCGAACTCGGCCGATGCGCCGCCGATGACCGCCTCCTTCTCGATGCTGATGATCTCGACCGAAAAGGTGAATTTCCCCGCGAAACTGGTGATGCGCGGTCGGATGAGCACCTGTGCCGCGAGCGCCTTGCCGAGCGGTATCTGGAAGGCGGCGTCCACCGTCTCGCCGTGCGATTCTTTCTTTCCCTTCTTGGCCAGTTCCTTCACCTTCGCCGCCTGTTTGGTCCTGTCCACCACGACGAATTTGCCGCCGGAGACGAGTTTCGTCCGGAAATAGTCGGTGGCGTCCCACAGCACCTGCTTTTCGAACTTGCCCGATTTGTCCTCGATCTCCAAGACCGCCGCGACCGGTGCGGCGGCGCGGAGAGCAACGGCGAACAGCAGGAACGCAAAGAGAACGCAGGTTCTTTTCATGACAACTCCTCTTATCTATTCTGTTATCGTGTATCTCACTATCACCTCGGCGTAGTCGGTGGCTATCTTACCGGCACCGGTACCGTTCGCCTCCATCGGCGTCACGGCGAAGTTGAGCCGCCGTTCCTCGCCGAAGAACAGGCGGGATATCTGCGCTTCGCTTTCGGTCGTCCACTCGAGGATCCCGCTCTCCGGGTCGCTGTTCAGGGCGGCGGGCGAGATGGCGTTGTCATCCACCTTCTGCCACCTTCCTTCATCCCAGACCTTGAGTTCGGCGCCCGGGGTCTCGACGCCGAAAAAATAGCCGACGCCGCCGGCATAGAACCGCGCGGTGACCTTTTTCACGGTGAAGGGGGTCTCGTCGGTGACGGCCGCCCCGAACGCCGCCTCCATGATGTGTCCCGTCCGCGCCGTCGTGCCGCCGTTCCATTCCCAGGTATCGCCGTTCTTCCCGCCGTTGTCCCCGCCGAACAGGACCGCACGTCCCCGTTTGGTGTCATAGGCCATCGCGTGTTCCTTGCGCGACGGAGGTATCCCGTCGAATTCCGGATCGGCGGGCGCCTTCTGCTTCCACGCAAGACCGCTCCATTCCCAGGTCTCGTTGTCGAACGAGGCGCTCTGCGGCTGTCCGCCGAACAGCAGCATCTTCTCGCGATCGGCGTCATAGACCATCGCCGACATGTACTTGTTGTCGCTGGGTTTGGGGACGACGGGGACCTTGGATACCCAGATCGTCCCGTTCCATTCCCAGAGGTCGGGGGTGAGCATACCGGCGCTCGTCCACCCGCCGAATGACACCACTTTTTTCCGCACGGCATCGAAGGCCATCACATGCCCCTCGCGCGGTTTTGAGCAGGTGGCGGCAGGATCGGACATGCCGGTCGGTATGACGCAGACATAGCAACTGCCCCCGACGCAGACATCGCCCGCCCGCTGGGTCCACGCGGTGCCGTTCCATTCCCAGGTCTCGTTATTCGTCACGGAACTCGCGTTCTGTCCGGCGAACAGGAGCACGCCGTAGTGGGTCTCGTCGAATTCGTAGTACGACATCGCGTGGCTGTACCGCCCGGAAGGGATGTCCCCGGAAGGGCTCTTTTTCTCCCAGACCGTCCCGTTCCATTCCCAGGTGTCCCGACAGGCGTTGCTCGCTCCGTCACAGGAGAACGCGTACCCGCCGAAGAGGACCGTCCGTTTGCGTTCGGCATCGTATGCCATCGCGTGCTGATAACGGGCCGAAGGACAGGTGCTTTCGGCGCAGACATAACAACTGCCGGTAGCGCAACTGTCTCCCGCCCGTTTGACCCAGTCCGAACCGTCCCATTCCCATGTGTCGTTGACACTGCCGGAGAGGCTGTATCCGCCGAACAGCACCACTTTCCCCCGGTCACTGTCATACGCCATCTCATGGGTGTCGCGTGCCGACGGGTCGCCGTCGACATCGGCGGCCTGCGGACTCTTCTTGGCCCAACTCGCCCCGTCCCATTCCCAGAGGATGTTGACGGGACCGCCGTACAGGATATAGCCGCCGAACAGCACCACTTTCTTGTGCAGGGTATCGTAAGCCATCGCGTGTTCGCGCATCGCGTCGGGGTTGCCGTCGGATCCCGGATCGTCGGGCGTTCGCTTGGTCCAGACCATTCCGTCCCATTCCCATGTCTCGTCGTTGCAGGACTGGTTCCAGCCGTCGTAGTAATAGCCGCCGAACTGGACCACTCTCCCGCGGGCGCCGTCGTAGGCCATCGCATGAAGGTACCGGGGCGACGGGCAGGTCGTCGAGGTGCAGACATAGCAACTGGTGGTGGTACAGGTGCTCCCGGTCCGTTTGACCCAACTGA
>Ga0116144_10006546_pt1 | contig 10126 bp, 10 predicted proteins | sample AD_UKC035_MetaG_FD_89746 | JGI IMG/M metagenome (GOLD analysis project Ga0116144, IMG submission 89746) | Active sludge microbial communities of municipal wastewater-treating anaerobic digesters from USA - AD_UKC035_MetaG | ecosystem: Engineered > Bioreactor > Anaerobic > Digestate | place: USA...
AGGTGTCCGAGTGGTTGAAGGAGCTACCCTGGAAAGGTAGTATATGGGTAACTGTATCGAGGGTTCGAATCCCTCTCTCTCCGCTAGTGAAGGAATCTGTTTAGGTTCCTTTTTTATTTCAAATTGGTATAAAAGTGAGGGATGAGAACCATCGGGTTCGTGCCGTAGCGAAGCGAAGACCTAAGAAAATGAACAAAAAATGCACACATTATCTATCTTTTTTGCCAAGGACTTTCTATAAACAACTGAATATAAAAAAACCTCAGCAATAGATTATTACTGAGGTTAATTCCATTTAAAATTTATTAATGTCTGTGGTTGGGATCGCTGTGATCATGTGGTTCTTCCACTGCTGCTGGCGCTTGAACATCAACAATTTCAATGTCAAAAACCAAGTCAGAATAAGGTGGGATAGCTCCTGGGCGACCGTTTGGTCCATAGGCTTGGTAGTAAGGAATGATTAATTTTGCCTTGCCACCTTTTTTCAACATGGCAATTCCTTCTTCAAATCCAGGAATCATTCGGTTTACTTGAAACTGAAAGTCCATTGGCATTTTACGATCATACGAAGAATCGAATTTTTTACCATCGCGACGGAAAGTTCCTAAATAATGTAATGAAACTGGCGCTCCTTTTTCGATAGCCAACCCCTCTCCTGCTTTTTCAACGATGTAAACCAAACCAGATTCACTTTGTTTTGCCGTCGGGAATTTTTTCAACACCTCTTGATACATGTAGGTTTTGTATTCATCTTGCGACATTTTAGCAATTTTCTCCAACTCAGCGGCCTCTTTGGCATATTCTTCCCCTATTTTTTTGTTGATTGAATTAAATGTTGCTGTTGCATCAAATTTTTTAGCTGTTTTACCAACACGAATGATTTTTACGGTGTTCATCACATCGTCTTGTTTTATAGCGTTGACAACATCTTGTCCTTCAACAACATGACCAAAAACAGTGTGTTTTCCGTCCAACCAAGGCGTTGCTTTATGGGTAATAAAAAACTGACTTCCGTTGGTTGCTGGTCCTGAATTTGCCATTGACAATACGCCCGGACCATCGTGTTTTAAATCGGCGCGAGTTTCATCGTAGAATTTATATCCCGGACCACCCATTCCGTTTCCTTGTGGGTCGCCACCTTGAATCATAAAATCGGCAATTACACGATGAAATTTCAAGCCGTCATAAAATGGTTTTGAAAATTTAATGGTGTCTTGAACAGTAAAATTTCCTTCGGCTAAACCAACAAAATTTGCAACCGTCATTGGTGTTTTTTGGTCTTCCAATTTTACCAAAATTCGGCCTTTACTGGTGTTAAATTCGGCATAGATTCCGTCTTCTAAATTTTCATTTTTTGCGTTTTTTTGTGCAAAAGTTGGAAGTCCCAACATCAATGCAAAAGCAACTATTCCTATTGTTTTAAGTTTTCTCATTGTTTATTTTGTTTATTTATTTCTTCTATCAATTCCCCACAACAACTTGTTGCGAATGGTGTCTAAAAATTCATTTTCGTGGAGTTTTACAACATTTATATCAAAATCGGCTTTGCGCACCACCACTTCTTCGTGTTTTTTAATGTTTACTGAGTGGCCATCCAAACTCAATAAAAAATTTCTACCTCTGCCCTCAACCGACAAACGAATTTCTTTTTCGTTGGGAACAACAATTGGTCGCACGTTTAAATTATGCGGCGCAATAGGCGTAATAACATTAAGTTGGCATTGAGGGTCAATAATCGGTCCGCCACAAGCTAAGTTATAGGCTGTAGAACCTGTTGGTGTGGAGATAATTAAACCATCTCCCCAGTATGAATTCATGTATTGTTGGTCGAGTTGTGCATGCACCGTCAACATGGTTGAACTGTCTTTTCTAGAAACAGCAACCTCGTTAATAGCAAAATTAGCATCGCCAAAATGTTGTTTTTCTGTTTCAACGCAAAGCAAAGAGCGTTGTTGAAGTTCATAATGCTTGTTGTTCAATAAATTCAACGCTTCGCGCATGGATTCTTTTGCCACATTGGCCAAAAACCCTAATCTTCCTGTGTTGATTCCAATAATTGGAACGTTGGAATTGCGCACATAACCTACGGTTTGAATAAACGTACCGTCGCCACCCAAACTAATGGTTAAATCTATTCCTTTTTTAAAATCTTTGTGTGACGAAAACGTTGCTGTTGCGTGCGGAAGTTTTATTAACTTTTCGAGTTGTTTTTTTAATTCAAGTTCCAATACCACGGTCCATTCCAATTGCTGGCAATGCGCAAGCAACTCCACTACGTATGGAAGATTTGCTTTGGTTATTTTTCGGCTAAAGACAGCAACATTCATAGGCTATAAATTCATGTATTTCATCAGCGCATCAAACCTATTTTTAAGTTCATCTTCAGAATCGGTGCGTTGATAGGATGCTTTGATGGTGTAATCGTATCGATAAAAAGTGCGAAGTATGCGTTCTAAATCTGTTTCGTTGACTTTAATTGTTACATCCATTTGGCTGGAATCTGAGGGTGAATAAATGTAAGAACTTAGGATTTTTGCGTTATTACTTTCCACAATTTGTGCAATTTGCGCTAGTGAATAATTGGCTTTTGCCACATCCAACACAATGATGCCCCCTGGTTCGGTGATGCCTCCAATTCTACTAACGGCACGAATAAGTTGATGAATACAAGTGCATCCCAAATATTTTTCTTCTTTATCGAGAATAGGTACAACGGTAATGTTGTATTCTCCCATTTTATCTATGACTTCAAAAAGATGGTCGCCTGCCCAAACAAACGGACGTGGCAAATGTTCAAACAACACATCCAACGTTTGTTTTTCGTCCATTTTATCCAACACATCACTTTCAGAAAGCAAGCCTACGAAATTTCCGTTTTTCAACACTGGTAAATGTGAAACCCGAAATTCGTCCATCCATCTCAACGCTTTTTCACCTGTATCCAAGTGGGTAAGTGGCGGAATATCTTCTGTAATTAAGTCAATTGCTACCATAATACTACGAAAATAAATAAATAGTTCAAACTCAGCTTATGAAATAACAAAAATTTACAAATTCATTGAAAATGACTCCTTCATTACAGCACAAAAAAGTTGTTCATCTACCTTGTGGGGTGATGATAAAAACCGACCAATAATAAAAAATTATACGCCTACTTTGATGTTTAATTCTTTTAATTGTTCTGCATTAAGTGGCGATGGAGCGTCAATCATAACGTCTCTTCCTGCGTTGTTTTTAGGGAAAGCAATGTAATCGCGAATAGAATCCGATCCGCCCATTGTTGCTACCAAACGATCCAAACCAAAAGCCAAACCTCCGTGTGGTGGAGCACCGTATTCAAATGCATTCATCAAGAATCCAAATTGGTTTTGGGCTTCTTCTGGTGTAAATCCTAACAAATCAAACATTTGTGCTTGCAGAGTGCGGTCGTGAATACGAATAGAACCTCCTCCCAACTCTACTCCATTCATTGCCAAGTCATAAGCGTTTGCTCTAATTTTACCTGGGTCGGTTGCCACTAAGTGCATATCTTCTGGTTTTGGCGAAGTGAACGGGTGGTGCATTGCAAAGAAACGTTGTGCCTCTTCATCCCATTCCAACAATGGGAAATCCAATACCCACAATGGTTTAAACACGTTTGGATTGCGTAATCCTAATTCGTTACCCATGTGTAGGCGCAATTCGTTCATTTGTTTGCGCACTTTATCCAAGTCGCCGCTTAATACCAAAAGCAAGTCGCCTGGTTGTGCATTTGCCAATTTAGCCCATTCTGCCAAATCTTCTTGCGAATAGAATTTATCAACCGAAGATTTCAATGTTCCGTCGGTGTTGTATTTCACATATACCAATCCTTTTGCACCAATTTGCGGACGTTTAACCCAATCAGTCAACGCATCCAATTGTTTGCGTGTATATTCTGAACAATCTTGTGCATTGATTCCAATCACCGCTTCAGCATCGTCAAAAATGGCAAAACCTTTATTGCTTGTTACCGCTTTTAGGTCGATGAATTCCATTCCAAAACGAATATCTGGTTTGTCGGAACCATATTTTTCCATTGCTTCGGCATAAGTCATGCGTGGAAAATCGCCTTCAAATTCAACACCACGAACGGCTTTGAACAAATGCTTTATCATTCCTTCAAATGTTTGCAACACATCTTCTTGTTCTACAAACGCCATTTCACAGTCAATTTGTGTAAACTCTGGCTGACGATCAGCACGTAAGTCTTCATCGCGAAAACATTTTGTAATTTGATAGTAACGGTCTATTCCAGATACCATCAACAATTGTTTAAACGTTTGAGGTGATTGAGGCAAGGCATAAAACTGACCTTCTTGCATGCGGCTAGGCACCACAAAATCGCGTGCTCCTTCTGGAGTTGATTTAATTAAAAATGGTGTTTCAACATCCATAAATCCTTGTGTATCCAAGTATTTTCTGGTTTCCAAGGCAACTTTATTGCGCAATTGCAATTTTTGCAACACCGGATTTCTTCTCAAATCCAAATAACGGTATTGCATTCTCAACTCATCGCCCCCATCTGTATCGTCTTCAATGGTAAACGGTGGTATTTTTGAAGCATTCAATAAGGTGATTGCTGTTACTTTAATTTCAATTTCACCGGTTGGAATATTTTTGTTTTTACTTGCTCTTTCAATTACTTCACCTGTAGCTTGAACCACAAACTCACGTCCCAATTTACGTGCTTGTGCAGTCAATTCTGCATTGTCCACCTCGTTAAAAGCTAACTGTGTAATGCCGTATCTATCGCGCAAATCGATAAATGTCATTCCTCCCAAGTCGCGCGATTTTTGCACCCATCCTGAAAGTGTAACTGTTTGACCACAATTTTCAATTCTTAATTCTCCGCAAGTATGTGTTCTGTACATGTTTTTTTATTTTGTTGCAAAATTATAAATATCAACTGTATTTTTTGAATTTTAGGAAACATATTGTTGAGAGGTGAATAGAAGTGACTCAAAAAACCAAACTATTTGCCTGAAATTCTATGTTCTAATTTAATTCATTTCGCTTTTAACAATTGTTAGCGGAAAACATTCTGCTTGCGTTTTTTTAGTGTGTAGAATTAGCAGTAATTTTGTTTTATAACACATTTTGTATGAAGCTAGACAGAAATTATACGGTGAAAGAAATCGCTGCGTTGATTGGTTGTTCGTTTGTTGGAGATGAAAACCACGTTGTATCTGGAATTAATGAGATACATAAAGTTGTAACCGGTGATTTAGTCTTTGTGGATCACCCTAAATATTACGACAAAGCGCTTAACAGTGCTGCCACAACAATCTTGATTGACAAAGAAGTAGAATGTCCGCAAGGTAAAGCATTGATAGTTTCTGCCGCTCCGTTTGACGATTACAATAAATTAACCCGCCATTTTACGCCTATTATTGAGCAACAACAATTAGTGGGAATCAATACACACATCGATCCTACAGCTGTTATTTATCCTAACGCATTTATTGGCAACAACGTAACGATTGGAAAAAACTCACGCATTTATCCAGGTGCTGTTATTTTAGACCGTACCATTATTGGTGATAATGTAATGATTGGACCTAATACCACTATTGGATTCAACGCATTTTATTACAAGAAAAAACCAACGGGATATGATCGCATGCATACCTGTGGGTGGGTGCACATACACAACAATGTGGAAATTGGTGCCAATTGTACGATAGACGCTGGTGTATCGGGCAATACAGAAATTGGTGAAGGCACAAAAATTGACAACATGGTGCACATTGGTCACGATACGGTTGTTGGCAAAGATTGTTTGTTTGCTGCCAATGTTGGTATAGCAGGTTGTGTGGTGATTAAAGACAAAGTTTCTATGTGGGGACAAGTTGGTTGTGCTGCCAATGTGGTTATCGGCGAAGGTGTGTCGGTGTTGGCACAATCGGGCATTGGAAAAGATTTGGAAGCTGGAAAAACCTATTTTGGTAGTCCGTGTGGAGAAGTAAAAACAAAATTTAGAGAGGTAGCGGCATTGAAAAAATTACCCGATTTATTGAACCGTTTATAATGTATGAAAAACAAATAAATGAGCTTGAAACACAACTGTTTCAAAAAGATTTTAAGCTGAATTCTCTCTTAGAAATCACAACGGCAATTAATGCCAATGCGAGTGTGGAGAAGCTCACAGAAATCTATTCGTTTATTTTGAAAGAACAATTGGGTTTTACTCGCTTTTTATTGTTTACCAAGCAAGAAGATGAAAGTTGGAAATTGCTGGTAAAAAACGGTATTCGCGGAAAATTATTGACCCTGAATGTGGGTGAAGAATTGGCGCGATTTAAGGACATTACCTTTATTCATTCCTCTACTTCTGATGTGTTGAATGAATTTGACATTGTAATTCCGGTATATCACAAAGAAGAGGCATTGGCTTATTTGCTGATGAAAGTCAACTCACCTATTGATTTTTACCAAGAAGATGTGCAAAACAACTTTGGTTTTATTGAAACGCTCACCAATATTATTGTGGTAGCAATTGAAAATAAAATCATGGCCAAACAACGGGTGATTCAAGAGCGGTTGAAAAAAGAATTGGAGGTAGCCAGCGAGATGCAAAAATTGTTGTTTCCTACGGATTTACCTTCCAACAAGCAAATGGACATTTCGGCCAAATACATTCCACGACACGAGGTGGGTGGCGATTACTACGATTTTATTCCACTCGGAAACGATGAATTTATTTTGTGCATTGGCGATGTTTCTGGAAAAGGAATAGGAGCTGCAATGCTCATGGCAAATTTTCAAGCTACGCTTCGAACGCTGTTCATTTATCAAAAATACGATTTGCCGTTTTTAGTGAAGGAACTGAACGCCAAAGTGATGAAAAATGCAAAAGGCGAAAAATTCATTACCTTTTTTATTGCCCACTACAACGCCAAAACGCGTGTGTTGAAATACATCAATGCAGGGCATAATCACCCGGTGATGACGACTTCAAAAAAAGACGTAACCATGCTAACCGAAGGAACCATAGGTTTGGGAATGCTTGAAGAATTGCCCTTTATCAATGTGGGTGAAGTGGTGCTAAAACCCAATACAACCATTGTTTCTTATACCGATGGTGTGGTGGAATTGGAAAATAAAGAAGGAGAGCAATTTGGAATCGACCGTTTGATAAAAACCATTCATTCGTTTTATGCGTTGAGCATGGACGATATGAACAACCTCATTTTTTCAAAACTCGAAGAATGGAAAGGCGAGTTGGAATATGTGGACGATACGGCGATTTTTGCTTGTCGCTTTTTTTAATTCAACAATTTCTTTAATAAATCCATTACTTCTTGTGGTTGTTCAAAAACCGACATGTGGCCTGAATTTTCAATAATTGCTGGTGTTTTCCACGCTCCGCATTTTTCTTGCAATAATTGAAAGGGAATCAACCCATCTTGTTTGCCATGAATAATTTCAAAGCGAGCTGGATTATTTTTTAAAAATTCAGAAAAATCATTTCTTTCTTTCATTGCCAACGATGCATAGGCATACCATTCTGCCACTCCTTTTTTAGCTTCCTCCACCAATTGGTGAATTTGTTTTGAGGATGTTGTTGGGTTTAAAAACAAGTTGGGAATTGCCTCTGCAATAAACGCATCCTTGTGTTGAAGTAAAATAGACGCCGCACGCACACGGTCTTTTTTCTTTGCATCCGAATCGCACCAAAAATTAGAGTTTAACAAAATTAATTTTTCTGCTTTCTCGGTCATTTTTAGTAATTCCAATCCTATGTAGCCACCCATTGAGTGTCCCACCAATTGGAACGAATTAAAATTGTAGTGCTCCAACAGTTGTGCTATAGCTTGCGCATAATGGCGGATGGAAGGCAATTCATCGTCCAACAACTCACTTTTTCCAAAACCAGGCACATCAAGCAAAAGGATGGGTCGTTGAAATTGCTCTAAAGGTAACTGGTACCACATTGTATGGCTTTCCAAAAAACCGTGAATCAATACCAAAGGATTGTCTATTTTTCCATTAAACGGCAACAATTTATGAAACAGGGGAAATTCGGGCATTTTTTAAAAATTATTTAGAACGTAAAAAACTTACGTAGTTGCATCGGAACTTTGCAGTGTTAATTGAAAAATCAAATACCATGAAAGCACATACAACAACATTTAGCATTGATACTGTTCTTTATGACAATAGCGATACGAAAGTATTAATAAAAGGCAAAACCACCAAGCATCATTTGTCGTATTCTTCTTCCATGTATATTTCGTTTTCGGAGTTGAATTTGTTAATCAATGAATTACAGCAAAAAAATCCTGATGTAGAAGTTGCCTCTATGTTTGTTGAAGAGCAATTTTCATCGGATTATATCCAAATGTTATTGCATGCATCGGCGTTGGAAAACAACACTGTTGAGTTGAGTTTATTTGCAATGGACGGCACCAAAAAAATGATTCGCGCTTAAGAATTTTTAACTAAACGCAACTTTTTTTAAAATAATTCGTATTTTTACTGAATCTCTACCCTTTTTGCAGGCTAGATTATTGTGAAAATTAAAACTTAGTACGATGAATTATATTTTAAAATCGGTAGCTGTTTTATCTCTTGGAATAGCTTTCTTTTCTTGTAACAAACGAGAAATTATCCCTGCTCCAACTCCAAAAGTTGATTTAAAAAGCCATTTTTATGGTAAAATCAACGGTACAAATATTGAGTTAACTCAAAATGTAAATGGATATGCCGGCACATCAGGTGTGGATTTAATTGTAAATGCTAACACGTTGGATAGTGCAATTTATCATTCTAAATTTTCTTCATCAAATTCTTTACAACAAGTCAACATAGCTCATGGAAGCATAGTATTTGATGCCAATGCGTCAGAGCGTCCATCAGTTTCTACGTTTGAAAGTTTTTATTTGTCGGGACCGAACTTAGTTCCAAGTTTTTCAGTTAACGGTTTAGGCGGAATTTCTTTTTCTTTTACAGATGGTTCAGGAAAAGAATGGAAATCAAAAACAATTGGAACAGCACAATACACTAAAATGGGTGTTGAATCGGATGAAAATGGTGACTATGCTAAATTTCGTGTAGAATTTGACACTCGCGTTTATTATTCTTACTTAGATGTACCAACACAAACAACAATTACTGACTCTATGGAAGTGGTTGATGCGGTTTATACAGGTTGGTACAAAAGATAATAGTGCATTTCTCGGCTGATTCGAATGAGTCGCTCCCTCAAAATAGCAATTGTTGGCGATTATAATTTCACCTATTATTCTCACCAAGCCACCAATTTATCGCTTGATCATGCAGCGGTGTTTTTGGACGTGGATATTAATTATTATTGGGTGCGATTAAGTGAGGCTGTAACATTTAAACCTAATCAATTTGAACAATATGATGGTGTTTGGATTGCTCCTGGGCCATTTACCAACTTGTTTTATGTTGCTGGAATTATCAAAACTTTGGTTGCTTTGAAAATTCCAACTCTCATTACTGGCGAAGGATTTAAAACTTTTGTGGAGGTATTGCTCAATAATGGTTCTGTTAACCTCGATAACACCAAATTGATTTCGGAGAACTTAGTTACAGGCAATAAATTTGAAAAAATTACTATTTTGCCTCATTCCGATGCGTTTATTCAATTGTTTGAACACCATTCAACCTATGAGCTGTCGTCTTCGCGTTATAGTATTTATCCGCAAGCCATCTCACAATTGGTTGAATCGAACATTGATATTGAAGCGTATAACCAATTTGAAGATCCAGAAATTATCAGTTTAAAAAACCATTCATTTTTTGTGGCAAGTAGTTATTGTCCACAAATTACTTCCACACGCGAGTTACCTCATCCGTTGGTTTATACTTTTATTAAAGCATGTATGTTGGATAAATAGTTGGTTAAACCACCAATTCCAAATCAATTTGACGTTTACGTGGCGAAACTTCGTAGATGCGTACACGAACTTTGTCGCCTAAATTGAATTCATGCTTGGTTTTTGCACCAACAATTCGATACTTTTCTTCGTCAAAATAATACCTATCGCCAGGTAATTGATTCATTGCTATCATCCCCTCACACTGGTTTTCGGTCATTTTAACATACATTCCATTCTCAGTAATTCCAGAAACAGTG